>BFBZ01000004.1_pt56 | contig 326067 bp, 259 predicted proteins | sample 1888401 | NCBI WGS metagenome assembly BFBZ01 (sample SAMD00112614, study PRJDB3348) | symbiont metagenome | host: Chara braunii | reverse complement strand
TCACCGAAATCGACCCCATCAACGCCCTTCAGGCGGCCATGGAAGGCTACCAGGTGGCCACCGTCGAGGACACCCTCGGCATCGGCGACATCTACCATCTAGATGTGTATAAGAGACAGCCCATCACCTTGGCCGCAGCCTTCACCCGCTGCACCTGGCCCGTGACGTTCGTAATCGTGCCGTTCTTTTCGTACGCTGAAGCCGCGGGCAGCAGCAGATCGGCGCGCGACGCCGTCTCCGTCATGAACAGGTCCTGCACCACGACAAAAGCCGAAGTCGAAGCCAGCCGCCGGTACTTGAGCGGATTCGCGCCCACCACCCACAGCGCGTCCAGGTCCGCCGCGCCGAGAATCTGATCGTACGACATGCCGCCCGGACCCGGAATCAGGCCCATGTCGTAGGCGCCCCGCGAGTTCGAATAATCGACGAGCGGCACAAACTTCACCGCGTTGCCGGGCGCGCTCGTCAGCGCCACCAGCTTGCGCACCGCCTCGCCCTTGATGGTGTCCCCGTAGAGAACCACCAGGTCGCTTTCCGCCGCCAGCAGATCGCGCAAACCCTCGACCGCCGCCAGTTCCGCGCCTTCCGCCGCGCGCACGCTGCGCGCCGCGTACTTGTCCTCGCGCACCGGTCCCGGCGTCACCACGTAAACGTTCGCCTGATGATGCCGGTAATTGGCGCGAATCTGATAGCTCAACAGCGGATGCTGCTGCGCGAGGTCGGCGCCGACGATCAACACGGCCTTGGCGCGGTACAGGTCCTCCACCGAGGCCAGCACGTTCTCGCGCCCCGCCAGCGCGTCGAGCAGCGTGGCCACGTCGCCCGTCCGGTGATGATCGATGTGCGGCGTGCCCAATCCCTGCTCGGCGAATTTCCGCAGATAGAAGTTCTCTTCGTTGGTCGTGTGATTCGAGCCGATGATGCCGAACTTGCCCTTGCGCGCCTTGATCTCTGTGAACTTCGCGGCCGCGAACTCGAGCGCCTGCGCCCACGACAGCTCTTCCCACTTGTCGCCCACCCGCCGCATCGGCGTCTGAATGCGCTCTTCGTTTTCGGCGAAATCGAAAGCGTAGCGGCCTTTCAGGCACAGAAACTCGCCGTTGATTCCCGACCGGTCGCGGTTGTTGGCGCGGATGATGTTGCCCGTTCGCACGCCGAGCGTCGTCTTGCAGCCGTTCGAACAGTGCGTGCAGATGGTGCCCACGTGCTCCATCTCCCACGGCCGTGTCTGATAGCGGTAAGTGCCCGAGGTCAGCGCGCCCACCGGGCAGATGTCGATGCAGGCGCCGCACTCGTCGCACTCGAGGTGATCGTGCTTGTTGGGGATGATTTCGGCGGTCACGCCGCGGTTGCCGATGCCGAGCGCGCCCACGCCCATGCCCTCGTTGCAGATGCGGATACAGCGGTAGCACAGGATGCACCGCGGCTTGTCGTAGAACACCACCGGCGACCACTGCCGTTCATCGACGTGGTGCTTCATGTCCGTGAACCGGCTCTCGCCCGCCCCGTACCGGAACACCATGTCCTGCAATTCGCACTCGCCGCCCTTGTCGCACACCGGACAATCGAGCGGGTGATTGGTGAGCAGAAACTCGAGCGTGCCCTTGCGCGCCGCCGCCACTTGCGGCGAATCCGTGTGCACCACCATGCCTTCGGCCACCGGAGTGGTGCAGCCGACCATCAGTTTCGGCGCCTTTTCGATCTCCACCAGGCACATGCGGCAGGCCGCTTGCAGCGTGAGCCCTTCGTGATAGCAAAACGCCGGAATCTCGATCCCGGCTGCTTTGGCCGCGTCAATCAGCAGCGTCCCAGGCGCCGCTTTTACGGTCTTGCCGTCGATTGTGAGTGTGACCTGATCGCTCATAAAACGGAGTTAGTGGCCCGCCAGGGCCAGTTCGTGCGTCTTTCCAAACGGGCACTTACCGTCGAGGTGCGCCTCGAACTCGTCCCGGAATTTCTCGACAAACGAGATCGTCGGCATCGCCGCTGCGTCGCCCAGCGCGCAGAACGTCCGGCCGAGAATGCTCTTGCCCAGATCGCCGATCAAATCGATGTCGGCCCGCTCGCCGCGCCCGTCGTGGAACCGCATCAGAATCTTGCGCAGCCACGTCGTACCCTCGCGGCACGGAATGCACCACCCGCAGCTTTCGTGCGCGTAAAAACGAATGATCCGCACCAGCGCGTGCACCATGCAGGTGTCTTCGTCCATCACCACCATGCCGCCCGAGCCGAGCATGCTCTTGGCCTTGGCGAGCGAATCGTAGTCGCCCGGAATGTCGCACTCTTCCGCTTTGAGCACCGGGCACGACGAACCGCCCGGGATGATCGCCTTCAGCTTCTTCCCGTTCCGCACGCCGCCCGCGACTTCGTTCACAATCCGCAGCATGTTGAAGCCGAGCGGCAGTTCATAAACGCCGGGCCGGTTGACGTGACCCGAAACGCAAACCATGCGGGTCCCGCCGTTCTTCGGCGTCCCGAGCGCCGCATAGGCCGCCCCGCCGTCGCGAATGATCGCCGGTACAGCCGAGAACGTCTCCACGTTGCTCAACAGCGTCGGACACGCCCAGGCTCCCGCCACCGCCGGAAACGGCGGCTTCAACCGCGGAATCCCCCGCTTGCCTTCAAGCGAATCGAGCAGCGCCGTCTCTTCGCCGCACTCATAGGCGCCCGCGCCCGAGTGCGTGTAAACGTCGAAATCAAAACCGCTGCCCTGAATGTTCTTGCCGAGCCACCCCTTCGAGTACGCTTCCCCGATGGCCCGGTTCATGTGCTCGATCAGGTACCGGTATTCGCCGCGGATGTAAATGTAGCCTTTGCGCGCGTCAATCGCCATCGCCCCGATCATCATGCCTTCGATCAGCTGATGCGGGTCGTACTCCATGAGCAACCGGTCCTTGCAGGTCCCGGGCTCCGATTCATCGGCGTTCACCACAATGTACTTCGGCTTCGGATTCGTGCGCGGAACGAAACTCCACTTCATCCCCGCCGGAAAACCCGCGCCCCCGCGTCCGCGCAACCCCGACGTCTTCACCTCTTCGATGATCTGCTCGGGCGTCATCTGGCGCGCTTTCCAGAACCCCTTCATGCCGTCGTTGGCCAGATACGTATCGAGCGATTCGGAGTTGTCGAGGCCGAAGCGCCGCGAAATAATCTTCACTTCGAGCGGGCTCGGTTCGTTGTAGAGCTTCGTGGGCATCTTCTAATTGGCTTTCTTCTTGAGCGCGTCCAGCAGCTGATCCAGCTTCTCGGGTGTCACGAAGTGATGAAAGTCGTAGTTCACCTGCACCGCCGGCGCCCAGCAGCAGGCACCCATGCATTCCACTTCTTCGAGCGAAAACTGGCCGTCCGGTGTCACTTCCTTGTTGCCGATCCCCAGCTTCTGCCGCGTGTGCTCGTACAGTTCCTCGCCGCCCACCAGCAGGCAGGAGATGTTGGTACAAACCTGCACGTGGTACTTGCCCATCGGCTTGCGGTGGAGCATCGAGTAGTAGCCCACCACTTCGTCCACCTGCAGCGGCGTCACCCCGCAGCGCCGCGCCACTTCCTCAATCAACTCCTGCGACACCGACCCCACTTCGTCCTGCGCATAAATCAGCATCGGAACGACGGCCGAGCGCTGCCGGCCGGGCGGATAGCTTTCGAGCATCTTCGCGAATCGCGCTTCCAGTTCTGGCGAAAAAGTCATTTTGGATTCGGCAGGCTTTGGCCCCGGAGAAATGAACAGCCTAATCCGATATCGTAGCAAACCCGCGGCAGCTTACGCCGAACTCCGGTCCATCTTCCGGCCGGCCTATAGAAAATGTCTTTTTCTGCCGATATTGCCTCTTGGATGTAGGTTAGATGACGGTTACGCCAGACCCAGTTGAGCAGGTCAAGTCCCAATTCCTGGCCAGCCTCAACCACGAAATCCGCACGCCCCTGAGCGGCATCATCGGTATGACGGATCTGCTGCTCGAAACCTCCCTCAACGGGGAGCAGCGGGACTACGTCTCGGCCACTCGCGCCTGCGCCGAAAGCCTGCTCGAGCTTCTGAACGCAACCCTCGAATATTCAGCGCTTTCCTCCGGCGCCCCGGCCCTTGACGACTACGAATTCAACCTGCTCGAAGCGCTTCAGTCGGTCGTCGCCGAGCACGCCGGCAGTGCGCGTTCAAAGGGGCTCCAGCTCTTTCTCACCCACGATGACCAGTTGCCCTCCACCGTCCTCGGCGATGCGCGCCGCCTGCGCCAGATGCTGTCGCAACTGGTCGGTAACGCTGTCAAATTCACCAACTGCGGCTACATCGAGATATCCAGCCGCCGCGATGCCGGCCCGTGGGCAATTGTTGAAGTTCGGGATTCGGGAATCGGCATTCCGGAAGACAAAATCGATGTCATCTTCGACTCCTTCCGCCAGGCCGAGAGCGGCCTCGCGCGGTCGCACGCCGGTCTCGGTCTCGGCCTAGCGCTCGCCCAGCGCATCGCCGGCCTTTTTGGCGGCGGAATCTCGGTTCAAAGTCAGCTCGGGGCCGGCAGCACCTTCACCGTTCGCATCCCCCTGCGCCTGCCCAATTCGGCCGACCCCCTTCCCGCCCCAGTCAGCGCGGCTGCCGGTTCCGGCATCACGGTGCTGTGCGTCGAGGACGACCGCATTGCCCGAACCGTCGTCACCCACCTGCTGCGCCGCCACTCGATCGCCGTCTACTGCGCCCAGTGCGGAACCGACGCCATCGCGGCCGCCCAAACCACCCGCTTCGACCTGATCCTCATGGACCTTCAGATGCCCGGAATGGACGGCCTTGAAACCACATCGCGCATCCGCCAGCTGCCCGGCTACGCCGACGTGCCCATCCTCGCCCTCACCGCCAACTACTCCGACGGCTATCGCGAAATGGCCCGCCGCCACGGGATGCAGGCCTTCCTGTCCAAACCCGTGCAGGGATCGGAACTTCTGGCCACCGTACGGAAATTCCTGGCTCGCGCCTGAGCCGCCGCCGTCAGCGCGCCGCCGCCACCGCGTAGCCCGCATTGCGAAACACAATCTTCCCGGCGCCTTCCGGCACGGCGCCCATGTACACGATGTAATCCACCCCCGCCGGAATCTCCCCGCGGTCCACCCGCTGCCACCGCGACCACCATTCGATCCCCAGATCGTCGAAGTAGTTCACCTGGCCGCCCGCCTTCCAGTCCACATAAACCGCCCGCAGCGATTCGGCCCGGAAAATCCCCGGACGCAGGTCCTTGCCCGGCTTCGGAAACAGAAACACCGCGTCTTGAGCAGTTGACGTCCGCGCCCATCGCGACAATTCCTCGAGCGCCGCCGAGTGCAGCCGCGCGTAGTTCTCCACCCGCGCCCACCCCGGAATCAGGAACACCGCCGCCGCGAATACAGCCGCCACCGCCTGACCGCGCCGCAAGGCGAACGCCGCCACGCCCCCCGCCGCCAGCAGCGCCACCAGCGCCAGTTGCACCCCCGGATACGGCGCCCAAATCCCTTTGTGAACCGGAATCAGAAACGGCAGCACCAGCCACGCAAACGCCGCCGCGTAGCGCCGCTCCTCGGCCGCCACGGCAGCCGCCAGCGCGCACAGCAGCAAACTCAGCACGGTGGTGAACAGCACCGCCCGCGCCGGCTGCCATTGCGGAATCAGCGCCAGCTTCATCTGCTCGAGCAGCAGCCACGAAAGCGGGATGCTCAACAGCCCCACCAGCGGAATGCCGGCCAAAAAGAGCCGCGCGGTGAAATCCAGCCGCTCGCGCAGCCTCACCATCGCCACCACCCCCGCCGCCCAGACCACCAGGTGCTGCCAGAGGTACTCCGCCGGCCACAGCGACACCCAGTTATACGGCGCCCGCAGCCGTTGCAGCATCTCGATTACCGGCGGAATGCGTGTGAAAAAGTGCTGCGCCTCCGCCGCTCCCGGCTGAAGCCGCGCCATCACCGCCAGCGCTCCGAAGGCAGCCACCGGCGGAATCAGCGCCGCCCATCGCCGCCCATGCACCACCGCTGCCCCAAACACGATCCAGAACGGCACCGTCGTCGGCGCGTGATAGAGGAACGCCGCCGAAGCCGCCACCGACGCCCATACCGTCTCGCCGTGAATCGCCAGCCCGATCGCGCAGAACAGCAGCGACACCGCAAACCCGCGCGGCACCGGTTCGTATTCAAACGAGAGCACCGCCGGTCCGTTGATCGTCGCCCCCAGCGAAAGAATCGCCGCCGTCAGCAGCGCCACCGGCGGCGATTCGTGAAACCGCCGACCGATCAGGTAAATGCCGAACACCGCCAGCGCCCGGAACAGGAGTTGCTCGAAAATCAGCGCTTCCTTGAAGCCCGCCCGCAGCACGGCCCGCAACCCCAGCGCCGTCTCGTCGTAGATGGTCCAGGCCACGTGCGGCCGCACCGCGATGATGTCCTTGCCAAACACCGCCGGGTCCCAGATCCGCTCGAAAATCGGCACGTAGATCTGCGTGTCCGATTGCAGCCAGGTGTGCCCTGGAAACACGAAGAAGCCCAGCAGCGTGATCGCCGCGATCGCCGCCGCCACCCCGATGTGCCGCATCACTGCGCCGGAGTCTTTTCGAGCTGCTGCCGGGTCCAGACCCGGTTCGGATTCAGCTTGAGCGCCGTTTCAAGCGCCTTGTGCGCCTCGGCGTTCCGGCCCGCTTTGCGCAACACCACGCCCATCCACAGGTGTGCCTCGGCCAGCTTCGGATCGAGCTCAATGGCCTTCTGAATGTCTTTCACCGCCGTGTCGATTCCGCCCCCGAACTGCGGCGGCAGGTAATAGTAGCCCACGCCGCGGCTCAAATAAGCCATTGCCGACTTGCCGTCGAGCTGCACCGCTTTGTTGACCTCGTCGAGCGCGCAGCGGCCGTACTTGAGCCCGGTGAGCACGCTCGCCGACACGCTCTGCCCGCACAACGCGCCGAGCAGGCGGTGATATTCCGAGCTGTCGCCCTTGAGCGCCGTCGCTTTCTCGGCGGCCTTGATCCCCGCCTCAGCCGCCGCGCGTCCGGCATTCTTATCCCGCATTTCGATCGCGACCTCGGCCAGGTAGCTTTTGGCGAGCGCCGCCTTGTATTGCGCCTGAGCGTCTTTCGGACTCCGCTCCGCCGCCGCCACCGCTTCGGCGGCCAGCTTCTCGAGCGCCCCGCGGTCCTGCGCATCGCGCGCTTTTTCCAGGTCGTTTGCCGCCAGGACCATCGCCGCGGCCAGAATCAATGCAAGCATCCGGTACATCTGCCTCTGATTCTACCGGGTTTCCCCCCGCGCTCAGGAGAACAGGCTCCGGCACGAATCATCGAGACGCAACCAGCGATCCCTGAGAAATGATGTCTGCGGATGTTCCGGCACATGCAGCAGCCCGTGCCCTTCCGGGCAGAGGAACTCGGTCCCGTACCAATCCAGTAGAACGTAAGACGGGTGCCCCATCCGCACCGGATTCCCGCACAGCCGCAGGCACTCCGGACAACGCCTGCGTTGATCGTTCAACGCCCAACGGAACGCCAGGATATAGCCGACCAAAGCGGCCTGCCCCTGCAGCGGGCCCAGCAATGGCGCCAGGTCGAGCACACCGTAGAACACCGCCGGAACAACCAGGAAACACTTCACCGCAAACAGCGCCCACCCACGTGCCGGCTGCGCGGGCAGCCCGAGTCTCGCCGCAGCCGGTAGAATCACCAGCGCAATCACCAGCACCAGCACCCGGAGAGCGAACGGCTGCCGTGCAAGCAGTCCGCTCACGGTTGCGGACCGCAACGCGAACGCGTATGCGGCTCCGGCCAGCACCCCGAGCACCATCAGGCACCCCGCCGGACTCCGAAGCAACTCCACGCGCCGCACCGGCCGGTTCAGCCGCAGGAGCGCTGCGTCCCGAAACGCACCGGCACAGAATCGCGTTGACCCACGTCCGCCGGATTGATCGAGGTACCAAACCTCGGCTGACCACTCCGCCAGCCATTCGGAACGCTCGTCCCCAGGCACCATTCGCGCCGCGATCCCCAGGAGAGCGCGTTGGAACAAAGTCATTTGTTTCCCCCGCCCCGCGCGAGCGCAGCCAACAGCGGATACCGTTTCTGCGCCGCTTCCAGCCGCTCCCGGCCTGTCGCCGTAAGCTTGTAGTACTTGCGCGCGGGTCTTTTTTCCAAATCGGCCGTCTTCTGCGACTCCCAGGACGACCGGATCAGCCCCGCCTCTTCGAGCCGCCGCATCGCCGGATAAACCGTGCCGCTCGGCAGACCCGTCGCCTCCATCACGCTCAATCCGTAAATCTGCCCCGCGCCGACCGCCTGCAGAATCATCGTCGCCGTGTGTGTCAGCTTCGCTTGCCCGGGCATTCCTTGACGATCATACCTATGTAGCACGCTACTTGACAAGCGCCGTTAGTAGTGTGCTACATAGGGGTATGCTCGAACTCCGAAAAGTCTCAAAGAGCTTCTCCTCGATCCTCGCCGTCGACAGCGTCACCTTCTCCGCTCGACCCGGCGAGGTCACGGGCTACCTCGGACCGAACGGCTCCGGCAAATCCACCACCATGAAAATGATCACCGGGCTGCTCGAACCGAGCATCGGCGACATCCGCTTCGAGGGTATGCCCATTCGCCGCGACCTCATCGCGTTCAAGCACCGCATGGGCTACGTCCCCGAGGAGCCGCACCTCTACACCCACCTCACGGGACTCGAGTACCTCACCATGGTCGGGCAGTTGCGCGAATTGCCGACCCGCCAAACCGCTGAGCGCATCGACGGCCTTCTACGCCTCTTCGAGCTTTACGGCGACCGCCACACCGCCCTCTCGTCTTACTCCAAGGGAATGCGCCAGAAAACACTGCTCTCCGCCGCCCTGCTCCACAACCCGGACCTCATCCTGCTCGACGAACCCTTCTCCGGTCTCGATATTGCCACCGGTCTCGTCCTGCGCAGCCTCATCCAGGAACTCGCCCGCCGCGGCAAAGTCATCCTGTTCAGTTCTCACGAACTCGAAACCGTCGAGCGCCTGTGCTCCCACGTGGTCATCCTACATCGCGGAAAAATCGTCGCCGACGACTCCATCGAGAACCTGCGAACCCTGATGGCCGCCCCGACACTCGAAGCCATCTTTTCTCAACTTGCCGTCGAACAGGACACCGCCGCAACCTCCCGCGATATCGCCAACCTGATAGGAGCCTGACCATGGAGAAGAATCAGTTCCGCGTTCTCTATCGAGAGTTCCTGTTTCGCCTGATCGACCGCGAACTCCTCGCCACCGGCGCCCAGGGCGACTCCAACCGTTTGCTCGGCCGCTTCGCCGCCGTCCTCCTCTGGCTGAGTATTCCATTCGCCGCAGTCGCGATCAGCGTGAGCAACGCGAGAGTGCCGCGGCAGGAAATGCTCGCCGGCGCGTGGGGTCCCGAACACAGCCTCATCGCCATCACCATGCTGATCGTCGCGCTGTTCGCCGTGCTCAGTTGGGACAGCGTGCTCCCGGACCGTCGCGACATTCTGGTGCTCGGCCCACTTCCCGTTCGCGCCCGCACCATCTTCGCCGCCAAAGCCGCCTCGCTCGCCGCTGCGTTGGGCGTCATCATCGCCGTCTTCAACGCACTTCCGGGACTCGCCATGCCTTTCGCGCTGACGCCCCCGGAAGCCAATCTCATGGAACTCGTGTTGTCGGTCGGCCTGTACCGATCCTTCCTCGCTTACTGGTTCACGATGGCTGCGGCCGGAGCGTTTGTGCTTTTGAGCGTGCTGAGCATTCAGGCGCTGGCAGCGCAACTGCCCCGGGCCGTCGCCCTGCGCGTTACCTCGGTATTGCAAATCGGCACTTTCTGCCTCTGCGTCGGCGTGTACTTTCTCGAACCCGCGCTTGCGGCGCCTCGGCAAATCACTGCGCCCGTCAACCAGGAGGCCCTTTCCTGGCTGCCCACATACTGGTTCCTCGGCCTCTTTCAGCAGATCAACGGATCCGTCGAAGGACCCGCGCACTCCGCGCTATCGGCGCTCGCCGCGCGCGCATGGGCCGCGCTCGCCCTGTCCACCGCCGGCGGATGCGGCGCATTCCTGCTGTCCTACTACCGGACTCTGCGTAGAATCGTCGAGCAGTCCGACATCGTCCCCGGCTCACGGCGTCCCCTGTGGCTGCCTCCATTCGGTCCGCCAACCCGCACCGCCATCGCGCACTTCGCTATCCGAACCTTGTTGCGCAGCCGGCAGCATCGCGTGATTCTTGCTTTCTGGGCGGGCATCGGATTCGCCATCCTCATCCTTTTTTTGAAGACGCCATTTGCCCGGCGAATGGCCGGCGCCACGGCAGGCGACCTGTGGCATCAGGCCAGCGTTCCCGTCATCGCCTCCAGCTTTGTCATGCTCTTCTTCTGGACCCTCGGCGTCCGTGGCGGCATGACCGTCCCGGTGGACCTCCGCGCCAATTGGCTATTCCGAATCCTGCCGCCGCCCGCGGTCCGGGTCCAAAGCGCGCTGCGCCTGACTTTCTTGGCGGTCGCCATCGGGCCGCTATGGCTGACCTCGGCAGTGGCCCTCCTGTGGCTATGGCCGCTCAAAATGGCCGCCGGCCACCTGTTGATTTTCGGACTCGTAGCGCTGCTGACAGTCGAACTCTGCCTGCGTGGATTCCGGAAGATTCCCTTCACCTGCTCCTATTTGCCCGGAAAGTCGAATCTGCACATCGTCACATGCCTCTGCCTGATGCTTGGAATGACCATCCTCTACACGGCATCTGAATTTGAGCGGCGGGCGCTGCTCAACCTGCAGATGTTCACCGGCCTTGCCGCCGTTCTGGCCGCGGCTGTCGCCGTTGTCTTCTGGCACACGCGCCGGTCCGCCGGAGCAGAGCCCCTGATTTTCGAAGACGAGCAATCGCCCGAAATCACCAGCCTCGGCCTCTTCCGGGACGGCTTCATCCCCGCGCAGCCCGAGGAAAACTGATGCCGCCGGCATGTACTCAAAACAGCTTCTTACCCATCCCGATGGTGATCCCGCGCTCCTCATCTAAGGCGGATATGGCAGCCGCCGCTTCAGGAAGGCCATTCAATCGGAAGCCTTTACGTTGACCCCGCCCGCCCCTTCTCCGCAATCGCCATCAGCGTCTCGAAGTGCGGAGCCTCCGGTTCCCGGTGGACCACCGACACATCGACATTCCGGAATCGCGCCTTCTTCAACAGGTCCGCCAATTCCGCCTGCGAAAACCCGAGCCATACGTCGGCGTACAGCTCCCGGGCTTCCTCGAGATTGTGCCTCGCCAGGTCCATCACCGCAATCCTTCCACCCGGGCGCAGAATCCGCCAGGCCTCGGCCAGCGCCTGCTGCGGGTGAATCGCGTGGTGCAGGCTCTGGTGCAGCAGCGCCAGGTCCACCTCTCCATCGCCCAGCGGCAACTCCTCAATATCGCCGAGCCGGTATTCGATGTTCTTCACGCCGTGGCTGCGCGCCACACCCGCCGCGTACTCCACCATCTTCTCGGAGCTGTCTACCGCAATCACTTTCTCCGCCCGCTGTGCCAGCAGCAGCGCCAGCGTTCCCTCGCCCGCGCCCAAATCCGCAATCACCAGCGGCGGCATGAGCCGGAACAGCATCTCCGCCAGACCCTGCCAGCTGCGCCCCGGAACGTAGTTGCGCCCAAACCGCCCGGCGAGTTCGTCGAAGTACCCGCGCAGCTTGTCCTTCCGTTTCTTGAGAACCAGCCGCAACCCGTCGTCGTCTGCGGCGCACTCCCGAATCTCCTCGCCCGCGTGCAGCAGCGTCTCGCCCACCACGCCGTTCAAACCCGCCGGCGCCGTCATCTTATAAAGGCTCTTCTGCCCCGCCTTCCGAACCTCCACCAGCCCCGCCTGCTTGAGCTGCGAAAGCGCCATCGAAATGCGGCTCTGCCCCATGCCCAGAATCTCCTGCAGCTCGGCCACGCTCAGTTCTTCGCGCCCGAGCAGCCGCAGAATCCGCAGCCGCCCTTCATCCCCGAGCAGCCGCACCGCTTTCAGAAATCCCGCCACAACCAAAGTCTATCAAAAAATCATGATTGATTGATGGATCTTTTGTGCTATCCTGGTCCTGGAGTTAGAACACACCCATGAGCACCGTTCTCTCGAAACCGGTCGGCACCGAATTCAAGGTGGCCGACATGAAGCTGGCCGACTGGGGCCGGAAAGAAATTTCCATCGCCGAGCACGAGATGCCGGGCCTGATGGCCATCCGCAACAAGTACGCCAAGGAAAAGCCGCTCGCCGGAGTCCGCATCACCGGTTCGCTGCACATGACCATTCAGACCGCGGTTTTGATTGAAACCCTGGTCGACCTCGGCGCCACCGTCCGCTGGGCAAGCTGCAACATCTTCTCCACCCAGGACCACGCTGCCGCCGCCATCGCCGCCGCCGGCGTTCCCGTCTTTGCCTGGAAGGGTGAAACCCTCGAGGAATACTGGGACTGCACGCTGCAGGCGGTCAGCCACCCCGATGGCAAAGGTCCGCAACTCGTCGTCGACGACGGCGGCGACGTCACGCTGCTTATCCACAAAGGCTATGAACTCGAAGAGGGCAGCGACTGGGTCAACAGCCCCTCGGAAAGCCACGAAGAGAAGGTGATCAAGGACCTTCTCAAGCGCGTCCACGCTCAGAATCCGAAGTTCTGGCACGGCCTCGTGAAGGAGTGGCGCGGCGTCTCCGAAGAGACCACCACGGGCGTTCATCGCCTTTACAAGATGCAGCAGGACGGCAAGCTGCTCGTTCCCGCCATCAATGTCAACGACTCGGTCACCAAGTCGAAGTTCGACAACCTCTACGGCTGCCGCGAGTCGCTCGCCGACGGAATCAAGCGCGCCACCGACGTGATGATGGCCGGTAAAGTGGCCGTCGTCTGCGGTTACGGCGATGTGGGCAAGGGCTCTGCGCAGTCGCTGCGCGGCCTCGGCGCCCGCGTCATCATCACCGAAATCGACCCCATCAACGCCCTTCAGGCGGCCATGGAAGGCTACCAGGTGGCCACCGTCGAGGACACCCTCGGCATCGGCGACATCTACCATCTAGATGTGTATAAGAGACAGCCCATCACCTTGGCCGCAGCCTTCACCCGCTGCACCTGGCCCGTGACGTTCGTAATCGTGCCGTTCTTTTCGTACGCTGAAGCCGCGGGCAGCAGCAGATCGGCGCGCGACGCCGTCTCCGTCATGAACAGGTCCTGCACCACGACAAAAGCCGAAGTCGAAGCCAGCCGCCGGTACTTGAGCGGATTCGCGCCCACCACCCACAGCGCGTCCAGGTCCGCCGCGCCGAGAATCTGATCGTACGACATGCCGCCCGGACCCGGAATCAGGCCCATGTCGTAGGCGCCCCGCGAGTTCGAATAATCGACGAGCGGCACAAACTTCACCGCGTTGCCGGGCGCGCTCGTCAGCGCCACCAGCTTGCGCACCGCCTCGCCCTTGATGGTGTCCCCGTAGAGAACCACCAGGTCGCTTTCCGCCGCCAGCAGATCGCGCAAACCCTCGACCGCCGCCAGTTCCGCGCCTTCCGCCGCGCGCACGCTGCGCGCCGCGTACTTGTCCTCGCGCACCGGTCCCGGCGTCACCACGTAAACGTTCGCCTGATGATGCCGGTAATTGGCGCGAATCTGATAGCTCAACAGCGGATGCTGCTGCGCGAGGTCGGCGCCGACGATCAACACGGCCTTGGCGCGGTACAGGTCCTCCACCGAGGCCAGCACGTTCTCGCGCCCCGCCAGCGCGTCGAGCAGCGTGGCCACGTCGCCCGTCCGGTGATGATCGATGTGCGGCGTGCCCAATCCCTGCTCGGCGAATTTCCGCAGATAGAAGTTCTCTTCGTTGGTCGTGTGATTCGAGCCGATGATGCCGAACTTGCCCTTGCGCGCCTTGATCTCTGTGAACTTCGCGGCCGCGAACTCGAGCGCCTGCGCCCACGACAGCTCTTCCCACTTGTCGCCCACCCGCCGCATCGGCGTCTGAATGCGCTCTTCGTTTTCGGCGAAATCGAAAGCGTAGCGGCCTTTCAGGCACAGAAACTCGCCGTTGATTCCCGACCGGTCGCGGTTGTTGGCGCGGATGATGTTGCCCGTTCGCACGCCGAGCGTCGTCTTGCAGCCGTTCGAACAGTGCGTGCAGATGGTGCCCACGTGCTCCATCTCCCACGGCCGTGTCTGATAGCGGTAAGTGCCCGAGGTCAGCGCGCCCACCGGGCAGATGTCGATGCAGGCGCCGCACTCGTCGCACTCGAGGTGATCGTGCTTGTTGGGGATGATTTCGGCGGTCACGCCGCGGTTGCCGATGCCGAGCGCGCCCACGCCCATGCCCTCGTTGCAGATGCGGATACAGCGGTAGCACAGGATGCACCGCGGCTTGTCGTAGAACACCACCGGCGACCACTGCCGTTCATCGACGTGGTGCTTCATGTCCGTGAACCGGCTCTCGCCCGCCCCGTACCGGAACACCATGTCCTGCAATTCGCACTCGCCGCCCTTGTCGCACACCGGACAATCGAGCGGGTGATTGGTGAGCAGAAACTCGAGCGTGCCCTTGCGCGCCGCCGCCACTTGCGGCGAATCCGTGTGCACCACCATGCCTTCGGCCACCGGAGTGGTGCAGCCGACCATCAGTTTCGGCGCCTTTTCGATCTCCACCAGGCACATGCGGCAGGCCGCTTGCAGCGTGAGCCCTTCGTGATAGCAAAACGCCGGAATCTCGATCCCGGCTGCTTTGGCCGCGTCAATCAGCAGCGTCCCAGGCGCCGCTTTTACGGTCTTGCCGTCGATTGTGAGTGTGACCTGATCGCTCATAAAACGGAGTTAGTGGCCCGCCAGGGCCAGTTCGTGCGTCTTTCCAAACGGGCACTTACCGTCGAGGTGCGCCTCGAACTCGTCCCGGAATTTCTCGACAAACGAGATCGTCGGCATCGCCGCTGCGTCGCCCAGCGCGCAGAACGTCCGGCCGAGAATGCTCTTGCCCAGATCGCCGATCAAATCGATGTCGGCCCGCTCGCCGCGCCCGTCGTGGAACCGCATCAGAATCTTGCGCAGCCACGTCGTACCCTCGCGGCACGGAATGCACCACCCGCAGCTTTCGTGCGCGTAAAAACGAATGATCCGCACCAGCGCGTGCACCATGCAGGTGTCTTCGTCCATCACCACCATGCCGCCCGAGCCGAGCATGCTCTTGGCCTTGGCGAGCGAATCGTAGTCGCCCGGAATGTCGCACTCTTCCGCTTTGAGCACCGGGCACGACGAACCGCCCGGGATGATCGCCTTCAGCTTCTTCCCGTTCCGCACGCCGCCCGCGACTTCGTTCACAATCCGCAGCATGTTGAAGCCGAGCGGCAGTTCATAAACGCCGGGCCGGTTGACGTGACCCGAAACGCAAACCATGCGGGTCCCGCCGTTCTTCGGCGTCCCGAGCGCCGCATAGGCCGCCCCGCCGTCGCGAATGATCGCCGGTACAGCCGAGAACGTCTCCACGTTGCTCAACAGCGTCGGACACGCCCAGGCTCCCGCCACCGCCGGAAACGGCGGCTTCAACCGCGGAATCCCCCGCTTGCCTTCAAGCGAATCGAGCAGCGCCGTCTCTTCGCCGCACTCATAGGCGCCCGCGCCCGAGTGCGTGTAAACGTCGAAATCAAAACCGCTGCCCTGAATGTTCTTGCCGAGCCACCCCTTCGAGTACGCTTCCCCGATGGCCCGGTTCATGTGCTCGATCAGGTACCGGTATTCGCCGCGGATGTAAATGTAGCCTTTGCGCGCGTCAATCGCCATCGCCCCGATCATCATGCCTTCGATCAGCTGATGCGGGTCGTACTCCATGAGCAACCGGTCCTTGCAGGTCCCGGGCTCCGATTCATCGGCGTTCACCACAATGTACTTCGGCTTCGGATTCGTGCGCGGAACGAAACTCCACTTCATCCCCGCCGGAAAACCCGCGCCCCCGCGTCCGCGCAACCCCGACGTCTTCACCTCTTCGATGATCTGCTCGGGCGTCATCTGGCGCGCTTTCCAGAACCCCTTCATGCCGTCGTTGGCCAGATACGTATCGAGCGATTCGGAGTTGTCGAGGCCGAAGCGCCGCGAAATAATCTTCACTTCGAGCGGGCTCGGTTCGTTGTAGAGCTTCGTGGGCATCTTCTAATTGGCTTTCTTCTTGAGCGCGTCCAGCAGCTGATCCAGCTTCTCGGGTGTCACGAAGTGATGAAAGTCGTAGTTCACCTGCACCGCCGGCGCCCAGCAGCAGGCACCCATGCATTCCACTTCTTCGAGCGAAAACTGGCCGTCCGGTGTCACTTCCTTGTTGCCGATCCCCAGCTTCTGCCGCGTGTGCTCGTACAGTTCCTCGCCGCCCACCAGCAGGCAGGAGATGTTGGTACAAACCTGCACGTGGTACTTGCCCATCGGCTTGCGGTGGAGCATCGAGTAGTAGCCCACCACTTCGTCCACCTGCAGCGGCGTCACCCCGCAGCGCCGCGCCACTTCCTCAATCAACTCCTGCGACACCGACCCCACTTCGTCCTGCGCATAAATCAGCATCGGAACGACGGCCGAGCGCTGCCGGCCGGGCGGATAGCTTTCGAGCATCTTCGCGAATCGCGCTTCCAGTTCTGGCGAAAAAGTCATTTTGGATTCGGCAGGCTTTGGCCCCGGAGAAATGAACAGCCTAATCCGATATCGTAGCAAACCCGCGGCAGCTTACGCCGAACTCCGGTCCATCTTCCGGCCGGCCTATAGAAAATGTCTTTTTCTGCCGATATTGCCTCTTGGATGTAGGTTAGATGACGGTTACGCCAGACCCAGTTGAGCAGGTCAAGTCCCAATTCCTGGCCAGCCTCAACCACGAAATCCGCACGCCCCTGAGCGGCATCATCGGTATGACGGATCTGCTGCTCGAAACCTCCCTCAACGGGGAGCAGCGGGACTACGTCTCGGCCACTCGCGCCTGCGCCGAAAGCCTGCTCGAGCTTCTGAACGCAACCCTCGAATATTCAGCGCTTTCCTCCGGCGCCCCGGCCCTTGACGACTACGAATTCAACCTGCTCGAAGCGCTTCAGTCGGTCGTCGCCGAGCACGCCGGCAGTGCGCGTTCAAAGGGGCTCCAGCTCTTTCTCACCCACGATGACCAGTTGCCCTCCACCGTCCTCGGCGATGCGCGCCGCCTGCGCCAGATGCTGTCGCAACTGGTCGGTAACGCTGTCAAATTCACCAACTGCGGCTACATCGAGATATCCAGCCGCCGCGATGCCGGCCCGTGGGCAATTGTTGAAGTTCGGGATTCGGGAATCGGCATTCCGGAAGACAAAATCGATGTCATCTTCGACTCCTTCCGCCAGGCCGAGAGCGGCCTCGCGCGGTCGCACGCCGGTCTCGGTCTCGGCCTAGCGCTCGCCCAGCGCATCGCCGGCCTTTTTGGCGGCGGAATCTCGGTTCAAAGTCAGCTCGGGGCCGGCAGCACCTTCACCGTTCGCATCCCCCTGCGCCTGCCCAATTCGGCCGACCCCCTTCCCGCCCCAGTCAGCGCGGCTGCCGGTTCCGGCATCACGGTGCTGTGCGTCGAGGACGACCGCATTGCCCGAACCGTCGTCACCCACCTGCTGCGCCGCCACTCGATCGCCGTCTACTGCGCCCAGTGCGGAACCGACGCCATCGCGGCCGCCCAAACCACCCGCTTCGACCTGATCCTCATGGACCTTCAGATGCCCGGAATGGACGGCCTTGAAACCACATCGCGCATCCGCCAGCTGCCCGGCTACGCCGACGTGCCCATCCTCGCCCTCACCGCCAACTACTCCGACGGCTATCGCGAAATGGCCCGCCGCCACGGGATGCAGGCCTTCCTGTCCAAACCCGTGCAGGGATCGGAACTTCTGGCCACCGTACGGAAATTCCTGGCTCGCGCCTGAGCCGCCGCCGTCAGCGCGCCGCCGCCACCGCGTAGCCCGCATTGCGAAACACAATCTTCCCGGCGCCTTCCGGCACGGCGCCCATGTACACGATGTAATCCACCCCCGCCGGAATCTCCCCGCGGTCCACCCGCTGCCACCGCGACCACCATTCGATCCCCAGATCGTCGAAGTAGTTCACCTGGCCGCCCGCCTTCCAGTCCACATAAACCGCCCGCAGCGATTCGGCCCGGAAAATCCCCGGACGCAGGTCCTTGCCCGGCTTCGGAAACAGAAACACCGCGTCTTGAGCAGTTGACGTCCGCGCCCATCGCGACAATTCCTCGAGCGCCGCCGAGTGCAGCCGCGCGTAGTTCTCCACCCGCGCCCACCCCGGAATCAGGAACACCGCCGCCGCGAATACAGCCGCCACCGCCTGACCGCGCCGCAAGGCGAACGCCGCCACGCCCCCCGCCGCCAGCAGCGCCACCAGCGCCAGTTGCACCCCCGGATACGGCGCCCAAATCCCTTTGTGAACCGGAATCAGAAACGGCAGCACCAGCCACGCAAACGCCGCCGCGTAGCGCCGCTCCTCGGCCGCCACGGCAGCCGCCAGCGCGCACAGCAGCAAACTCAGCACGGTGGTGAACAGCACCGCCCGCGCCGGCTGCCATTGCGGAATCAGCGCCAGCTTCATCTGCTCGAGCAGCAGCCACGAAAGCGGGATGCTCAACAGCCCCACCAGCGGAATGCCGGCCAAAAAGAGCCGCGCGGTGAAATCCAGCCGCTCGCGCAGCCTCACCATCGCCACCACCCCCGCCGCCCAGACCACCAGGTGCTGCCAGAGGTACTCCGCCGGCCACAGCGACACCCAGTTATACGGCGCCCGCAGCCGTTGCAGCATCTCGATTACCGGCGGAATGCGTGTGAAAAAGTGCTGCGCCTCCGCCGCTCCCGGCTGAAGCCGCGCCATCACCGCCAGCGCTCCGAAGGCAGCCACCGGCGGAATCAGCGCCGCCCATCGCCGCCCATGCACCACCGCTGCCCCAAACACGATCCAGAACGGCACCGTCGTCGGCGCGTGATAGAGGAACGCCGCCGAAGCCGCCACCGACGCCCATACCGTCTCGCCGTGAATCGCCAGCCCGATCGCGCAGAACAGCAGCGACACCGCAAACCCGCGCGGCACCGGTTCGTATTCAAACGAGAGCACCGCCGGTCCGTTGATCGTCGCCCCCAGCGAAAGAATCGCCGCCGTCAGCAGCGCCACCGGCGGCGATTCGTGAAACCGCCGACCGATCAGGTAAATGCCGAACACCGCCAGCGCCCGGAACAGGAGTTGCTCGAAAATCAGCGCTTCCTTGAAGCCCGCCCGCAGCACGGCCCGCAACCCCAGCGCCGTCTCGTCGTAGATGGTCCAGGCCACGTGCGGCCGCACCGCGATGATGTCCTTGCCAAACACCGCCGGGTCCCAGATCCGCTCGAAAATCGGCACGTAGATCTGCGTGTCCGATTGCAGCCAGGTGTGCCCTGGAAACACGAAGAAGCCCAGCAGCGTGATCGCCGCGATCGCCGCCGCCACCCCGATGTGCCGCATCACTGCGCCGGAGTCTTTTCGAGCTGCTGCCGGGTCCAGACCCGGTTCGGATTCAGCTTGAGCGCCGTTTCAAGCGCCTTGTGCGCCTCGGCGTTCCGGCCCGCTTTGCGCAACACCACGCCCATCCACAGGTGTGCCTCGGCCAGCTTCGGATCGAGCTCAATGGCCTTCTGAATGTCTTTCACCGCCGTGTCGATTCCGCCCCCGAACTGCGGCGGCAGGTAATAGTAGCCCACGCCGCGGCTCAAATAAGCCATTGCCGACTTGCCGTCGAGCTGCACCGCTTTGTTGACCTCGTCGAGCGCGCAGCGGCCGTACTTGAGCCCGGTGAGCACGCTCGCCGACACGCTCTGCCCGCACAACGCGCCGAGCAGGCGGTGATATTCCGAGCTGTCGCCCTTGAGCGCCGTCGCTTTCTCGGCGGCCTTGATCCCCGCCTCAGCCGCCGCGCGTCCGGCATTCTTATCCCGCATTTCGATCGCGACCTCGGCCAGGTAGCTTTTGGCGAGCGCCGCCTTGTATTGCGCCTGAGCGTCTTTCGGACTCCGCTCCGCCGCCGCCACCGCTTCGGCGGCCAGCTTCTCGAGCGCCCCGCGGTCCTGCGCATCGCGCGCTTTTTCCAGGTCGTTTGCCGCCAGGACCATCGCCGCGGCCAGAATCAATGCAAGCATCCGGTACATCTGCCTCTGATTCTACCGGGTTTCCCCCCGCGCTCAGGAGAACAGGCTCCGGCACGAATCATCGAGACGCAACCAGCGATCCCTGAGAAATGATGTCTGCGGATGTTCCGGCACATGCAGCAGCCCGTGCCCTTCCGGGCAGAGGAACTCGGTCCCGTACCAATCCAGTAGAACGTAAGACGGGTGCCCCATCCGCACCGGATTCCCGCACAGCCGCAGGCACTCCGGACAACGCCTGCGTTGATCGTTCAACGCCCAACGGAACGCCAGGATATAGCCGACCAAAGCGGCCTGCCCCTGCAGCGGGCCCAGCAATGGCGCCAGGTCGAGCACACCGTAGAACACCGCCGGAACAACCAGGAAACACTTCACCGCAAACAGCGCCCACCCACGTGCCGGCTGCGCGGGCAGCCCGAGTCTCGCCGCAGCCGGTAGAATCACCAGCGCAATCACCAGCACCAGCACCCGGAGAGCGAACGGCTGCCGTGCAAGCAGTCCGCTCACGGTTGCGGACCGCAACGCGAACGCGTATGCGGCTCCGGCCAGCACCCCGAGCACCATCAGGCACCCCGCCGGACTCCGAAGCAACTCCACGCGCCGCACCGGCCGGTTCAGCCGCAGGAGCGCTGCGTCCCGAAACGCACCGGCACAGAATCGCGTTGACCCACGTCCGCCGGATTGATCGAGGTACCAAACCTCGGCTGACCACTCCGCCAGCCATTCGGAACGCTCGTCCCCAGGCACCATTCGCGCCGCGATCCCCAGGAGAGCGCGTTGGAACAAAGTCATTTGTTTCCCCCGCCCCGCGCGAGCGCAGCCAACAGCGGATACCGTTTCTGCGCCGCTTCCAGCCGCTCCCGGCCTGTCGCCGTAAGCTTGTAGTACTTGCGCGCGGGTCTTTTTTCCAAATCGGCCGTCTTCTGCGACTCCCAGGACGACCGGATCAGCCCCGCCTCTTCGAGCCGCCGCATCGCCGGATAAACCGTGCCGCTCGGCAGACCCGTCGCCTCCATCACGCTCAATCCGTAAATCTGCCCCGCGCCGACCGCCTGCAGAATCATCGTCGCCGTGTGTGTCAGCTTCGCTTGCCCGGGCATTCCTTGACGATCATACCTATGTAGCACGCTACTTGACAAGCGCCGTTAGTAGTGTGCTACATAGGGGTATGCTCGAACTCCGAAAAGTCTCAAAGAGCTTCTCCTCGATCCTCGCCGTCGACAGCGTCACCTTCTCCGCTCGACCCGGCGAGGTCACGGGCTACCTCGGACCGAACGGCTCCGGCAAATCCACCACCATGAAAATGATCACCGGGCTGCTCGAACCGAGCATCGGCGACATCCGCTTCGAGGGTATGCCCATTCGCCGCGACCTCATCGCGTTCAAGCACCGCATGGGCTACGTCCCCGAGGAGCCGCACCTCTACACCCACCTCACGGGACTCGAGTACCTCACCATGGTCGGGCAGTTGCGCGAATTGCCGACCCGCCAAACCGCTGAGCGCATCGACGGCCTTCTACGCCTCTTCGAGCTTTACGGCGACCGCCACACCGCCCTCTCGTCTTACTCCAAGGGAATGCGCCAGAAAACACTGCTCTCCGCCGCCCTGCTCCACAACCCGGACCTCATCCTGCTCGACGAACCCTTCTCCGGTCTCGATATTGCCACCGGTCTCGTCCTGCGCAGCCTCATCCAGGAACTCGCCCGCCGCGGCAAAGTCATCCTGTTCAGTTCTCACGAACTCGAAACCGTCGAGCGCCTGTGCTCCCACGTGGTCATCCTACATCGCGGAAAAATCGTCGCCGACGACTCCATCGAGAACCTGCGAACCCTGATGGCCGCCCCGACACTCGAAGCCATCTTTTCTCAACTTGCCGTCGAACAGGACACCGCCGCAACCTCCCGCGATATCGCCAACCTGATAGGAGCCTGACCATGGAGAAGAATCAGTTCCGCGTTCTCTATCGAGAGTTCCTGTTTCGCCTGATCGACCGCGAACTCCTCGCCACCGGCGCCCAGGGCGACTCCAACCGTTTGCTCGGCCGCTTCGCCGCCGTCCTCCTCTGGCTGAGTATTCCATTCGCCGCAGTCGCGATCAGCGTGAGCAACGCGAGAGTGCCGCGGCAGGAAATGCTCGCCGGCGCGTGGGGTCCCGAACACAGCCTCATCGCCATCACCATGCTGATCGTCGCGCTGTTCGCCGTGCTCAGTTGGGACAGCGTGCTCCCGGACCGTCGCGACATTCTGGTGCTCGGCCCACTTCCCGTTCGCGCCCGCACCATCTTCGCCGCCAAAGCCGCCTCGCTCGCCGCTGCGTTGGGCGTCATCATCGCCGTCTTCAACGCACTTCCGGGACTCGCCATGCCTTTCGCGCTGACGCCCCCGGAAGCCAATCTCATGGAACTCGTGTTGTCGGTCGGCCTGTACCGATCCTTCCTCGCTTACTGGTTCACGATGGCTGCGGCCGGAGCGTTTGTGCTTTTGAGCGTGCTGAGCATTCAGGCGCTGGCAGCGCAACTGCCCCGGGCCGTCGCCCTGCGCGTTACCTCGGTATTGCAAATCGGCACTTTCTGCCTCTGCGTCGGCGTGTACTTTCTCGAACCCGCGCTTGCGGCGCCTCGGCAAATCACTGCGCCCGTCAACCAGGAGGCCCTTTCCTGGCTGCCCACATACTGGTTCCTCGGCCTCTTTCAGCAGATCAACGGATCCGTCGAAGGACCCGCGCACTCCGCGCTATCGGCGCTCGCCGCGCGCGCATGGGCCGCGCTCGCCCTGTCCACCGCCGGCGGATGCGGCGCATTCCTGCTGTCCTACTACCGGACTCTGCGTAGAATCGTCGAGCAGTCCGACATCGTCCCCGGCTCACGGCGTCCCCTGTGGCTGCCTCCATTCGGTCCGCCAACCCGCACCGCCATCGCGCACTTCGCTATCCGAACCTTGTTGCGCAGCCGGCAGCATCGCGTGATTCTTGCTTTCTGGGCGGGCATCGGATTCGCCATCCTCATCCTTTTTTTGAAGACGCCATTTGCCCGGCGAATGGCCGGCGCCACGGCAGGCGACCTGTGGCATCAGGCCAGCGTTCCCGTCATCGCCTCCAGCTTTGTCATGCTCTTCTTCTGGACCCTCGGCGTCCGTGGCGGCATGACCGTCCCGGTGGACCTCCGCGCCAATTGGCTATTCCGAATCCTGCCGCCGCCCGCGGTCCGGGTCCAAAGCGCGCTGCGCCTGACTTTCTTGGCGGTCGCCATCGGGCCGCTATGGCTGACCTCGGCAGTGGCCCTCCTGTGGCTATGGCCGCTCAAAATGGCCGCCGGCCACCTGTTGATTTTCGGACTCGTAGCGCTGCTGACAGTCGAACTCTGCCTGCGTGGATTCCGGAAGATTCCCTTCACCTGCTCCTATTTGCCCGGAAAGTCGAATCTGCACATCGTCACATGCCTCTGCCTGATGCTTGGAATGACCATCCTCTACACGGCATCTGAATTTGAGCGGCGGGCGCTGCTCAACCTGCAGATGTTCACCGGCCTTGCCGCCGTTCTGGCCGCGGCTGTCGCCGTTGTCTTCTGGCACACGCGCCGGTCCGCCGGAGCAGAGCCCCTGATTTTCGAAGACGAGCAATCGCCCGAAATCACCAGCCTCGGCCTCTTCCGGGACGGCTTCATCCCCGCGCAGCCCGAGGAAAACTGATGCCGCCGGCATGTACTCAAAACAGCTTCTTACCCATCCCGATGGTGATCCCGCGCTCCTCATCTAAGGCGGATATGGCAGCCGCCGCTTCAGGAAGGCCATTCAATCGGAAGCCTTTACGTTGACCCCGCCCGCCCCTTCTCCGCAATCGCCATCAGCGTCTCGAAGTGCGGAGCCTCCGGTTCCCGGTGGACCACCGACACATCGACATTCCGGAATCGCGCCTTCTTCAACAGGTCCGCCAATTCCGCCTGCGAAAACCCGAGCCATACGTCGGCGTACAGCTCCCGGGCTTCCTCGAGATTGTGCCTCGCCAGGTCCATCACCGCAATCCTTCCACCCGGGCGCAGAATCCGCCAGGCCTCGGCCAGCGCCTGCTGCGGGTGAATCGCGTGGTGCAGGCTCTGGTGCAGCAGCGCCAGGTCCACCTCTCCATCGCCCAGCGGCAACTCCTCAATATCGCCGAGCCGGTATTCGATGTTCTTCACGCCGTGGCTGCGCGCCACACCCGCCGCGTACTCCACCATCTTCTCGGAGCTGTCTACCGCAATCACTTTCTCCGCCCGCTGTGCCAGCAGCAGCGCCAGCGTTCCCTCGCCCGCGCCCAAATCCGCAATCACCAGCGGCGGCATGAGCCGGAACAGCATCTCCGCCAGACCCTGCCAGCTGCGCCCCGGAACGTAGTTGCGCCCAAACCGCCCGGCGAGTTCGTCGAAGTACCCGCGCAGCTTGTCCTTCCGTTTCTTGAGAACCAGCCGCAACCCGTCGTCGTCTGCGGCGCACTCCCGAATCTCCTCGCCCGCGTGCAGCAGCGTCTCGCCCACCACGCCGTTCAAACCCGCCGGCGCCGTCATCTTATAAAGGCTCTTCTGCCCCGCCTTCCGAACCTCCACCAGCCCCGCCTGCTTGAGCTGCGAAAGCGCCATCGAAATGCGGCTCTGCCCCATGCCCAGAATCTCCTGCAGCTCGGCCACGCTCAGTTCTTCGCGCCCGAGCAGCCGCAGAATCCGCAGCCGCCCTTCATCCCCGAGCAGCCGCACCGCTTTCAGAAATCCCGCCACAACCAAAGTCTATCAAAAAATCATGATTGATTGATGGATCTTTTGTGCTATCCTGGTCCTGGAGTTAGAACACACCCATGAGCACCGTTCTCTCGAAACCGGTCGGCACCGAATTCAAGGTGGCCGACATGAAGCTGGCCGACTGGGGCCGGAAAGAAATTTCCATCGCCGAGCACGAGATGCCGGGCCTGATGGCCATCCGCAACAAGTACGCCAAGGAAAAGCCGCTCGCCGGAGTCCGCATCACCGGTTCGCTGCACATGACCATTCAGACCGCGGTTTTGATTGAAACCCTGGTCGACCTCGGCGCCACCGTCCGCTGGGCAAGCTGCAACATCTTCTCCACCCAGGACCACGCTGCCGCCGCCATCGCCGCCGCCGGCGTTCCCGTCTTTGCCTGGAAGGGTGAAACCCTCGAGGAATACTGGGACTGCACGCTGCAGGCGGTCAGCCACCCCGATGGCAAAGGTCCGCAACTCGTCGTCGACGACGGCGGCGACGTCACGCTGCTTATCCACAAAGGCTATGAACTCGAAGAGGGCAGCGACTGGGTCAACAGCCCCTCGGAAAGCCACGAAGAGAAGGTGATCAAGGACCTTCTCAAGCGCGTCCACGCTCAGAATCCGAAGTTCTGGCACGGCCTCGTGAAGGAGTGGCGCGGCGTCTCCGAAGAGACCACCACGGGCGTTCATCGCCTTTACAAGATGCAGCAGGACGGCAAGCTGCTCGTTCCCGCCATCAATGTCAACGACTCGGTCACCAAGTCGAAGTTCGACAACCTCTACGGCTGCCGCGAGTCGCTCGCCGACGGAATCAAGCGCGCCACCGACGTGATGATGGCCGGTAAAGTGGCCGTCGTCTGCGGTTACGGCGATGTGGGCAAGGGCTCTGCGCAGTCGCTGCGCGGCCTCGGCGCCCGCGTCATCATCACCGAAATCGACCCCATCAACGCCCTTCAGGCGGCCATGGAAGGCTACCAGGTGGCCACCGTCGAGGACACCCTCGGCATCGGCGACATCTACGTCACCTGCACCGGCAACGTCGACATCATCACCATCGACCACATGCGCCACATGAAGGACCAGGCCATTGTCTGCAACATCGGCCACTTCGACAACGAGATCCAGGTGGACGCCCTCACTTCCGAACCCGGCGTCGTGCGCACCAACATCAAGCCGCAGGTGGACAAGTTCACCTTCGCCGACGGCCACGAGATCTTCCTGCTCGCTGAAGGCCGCCTCGTCAACCTCGGCTGCGCCACCGGCCACCCGAGCTTCGTCATGTCCAACAGCTTCTCCAATCAGACGCTCGCGCAGATCGATCTGTGGAAGAACAAGGACAGCTACGGCAAGCAGGTTTACACGCTGCCCAAGCACCTCGATGAAGAGGTCGCGCGGTTGCACCTCGACAAGATTGGCGCCAAGCTCACCACGCTGAGCCCGCGCCAGGCGTCCTACATCGGCGTCCCGGTGGAAGGCCCCTACAAGCCCGACACCTACCGCTACTAAACGTTTTCAACCCTCCGGACGTTGAGGCCGGCTCCGTGACAGGAGCCGGCCATTTTATTTGCTGCCTTCGGCCTAGTCGTAATACTCGTTGCCGAGATGCGTGATCAGGTCCTCGCCCCGCATCCAGCGCAGCGTGTTCTTCAGCTTGATCAATTGGATGAACAGGTCGTGCTCGGGATAGAGACCCGGCGCCGTCATGGGCGACTTGAAGTAGAAACTCAGCCACTCCTGAACGCCCCGCATCCCCGAGCGCTGAGCGAGGTCGAGAAACAGCACCAGGTCGAGCACCAGCGGCGCGGCAAGAATCGAATCCCGGCACAGAAAATCGATCTTGATCTGCATCGGGTAGCCGAGCCAACCGAATACGTCGATGTTGTCCCAGCCTTCCTTGGCGTCGCCGCGCGGCGGGTAGTAGTTGATGCGGACGGTGTGGAAGAGGTCCTTGTACAGGTTCGGATAGAGGTTCGGCTGCAGAATGTGGTCGAGCACGCTGAGCTTTGAAACCTCTTTGGTCTTGAACGAATCCGGGTCGTCCAGCACTTCGCCGTCGCGATTGCCGAGGATGTTGGTCGAAAACCAGCCCGAACAGCCGAGCATGCGCGCCTTTAATCCCGGCGCGAGCAGGGTCTTCATGTAGGTCTGCCCGGTTTTGAAATCCTTGCCGCAAACCGGCACGTTCCGGTCGCGCGCCATCGTCAGCAGCGCCGGAATGTCGACTGTCAAATTGGGCGCTCCATTGGCGAAGGGAACTCCCGATTTCAATGCCGCATACGCATACACCTGGCTCGGCGCGATGTTGGGGTCGTTCGCCGCCAACCCCTTCTCGAACGCTTTCAGGCTTTGATGCACCGCGCTCGGTTCGATGTAAATCTCAGTCGACCCGCACCATACCATCACCATCCGGTCGCACTTGTTCCGCTTGCGGAACGTCTCGATGTCGTCGATGAGCGCCTCGGCTTTGTCGCGCAGCGAGCCCTTGGTCTTCACGTTCGGACCGTCGATGCGCGTGACATAGCGCTTGTCGAACACCGCCTTCATCGGCGTGATTTTCGAGAGCGCCGGCTTGAGCTTCAGCAGCAGTTCCGAATCGAGCACTTGCGCGTTCCGCGCCGCTTCATAGGCGTTGTCTTCAAAGATGTCCCAGCCGCCGAATGCCAGTTGCGGCAATCCGGCGAGCGGCACAAAGTCGCTGATTTTCGGTACGCGGTTGTCGGTGCGCTTGCCGAGGCGGATGGTGCCGAGTTGCGTGAGCGAACCCACCGGCTCGCCCAGGCCTTTCCTGACGGCTTCGACACCAGCCATGAAGGTGGTGGAGACGGCTCCCATGCCGGGCGTGAGGACGCCGAGTTTGCCCTTTGCGGGCGCGATTTTGAGGCTCATAATCGCCTCGATGCTACGCCCCGGCGGCAATCCCTCGCGGTCCGTCTCGCCATCTGCATGCTTTTGCAGGGTAAACTGGTATGTAATACCGCTACGAAAAAGTCAGATTACATACCGCGTACCCTGGCGCTGACTCTGCGCCGCGCCGCGCACGAGCCGTCGCCGCTCCTCCTCGAAGGCCCCCGCGGATCCGGCAAGACCACCCTGCTCCGCAACGAACTCCCCCACCTTTCCTACATCACCCTCGACGACCCCCGCCACCGCCTCGCAGCCCGGCAGGACCCCGACCGCTTCCTGGCCCGCATCCGGTCCGCCGCCATCGTCGACGACGTCCACCGCGCCCCCCAACTCGTCGACCGCCTCGGCCGTCAGCCCCGCCACATCGTACTCGCCGCTTCGCGCCGTCTGAACGGAAACCTGCGCACGCTTCGCCTCTACCCGCCCACCCGCGCCGAGCGTTCGCTGCGCGCGCCGTTGCCGCTTCAGATGATCGGCCGGTTCGCTCCCGCCGCGACCACCCCTCGCGAACCCGTGCCCCTGTCTCTTATACACATCTAGATGTGTATAAGACACAGCCTCCCGCGATATCGCCAACCTGATAGGAGCCTGACCATGGAGAAGAATCAGTTCCGCGTTCTCTATNGGATGGCCGTGCTCGACGCCTGCTTTCTTACGCTCTGGCTGCGCCCCTTTGGCGACAGCCTCGGGCGGCGCACCGTGCGCGCGCCGAAACTGCACTTCCTCGACAGCCCGCTCATCGAAAGCAGTGTCGCATCGGAACTCCATTCGAATGCCGTCCACCGCGGCGAACAGCCGCAGCTCCGATATTGGCGCGACTCAAACGGCTTCGAGATTCCGCTCATCATCGACAATCCCGGCGAGGAACCCGTGCCTGTGGCGATTTCCGAACATCCGGGGCCGCCCGAAGTGGCGCGGCTCCGCCGGTGGATGACGCTGGCCGGCGTACGGCAGGGCGCTATGATCGGGCGCACGGCGCACGCGCAATTCCGCCGCGACGTGCTCGAATATTCGCTCGATCAGCTTTGACCGGCCGTCAGCGCCCGGCGCGCCGACAAGGCGTGACCCAGAGCCGTTTCGGCATCGTCGGCCAGGGCCGTGAGATGGCCCATCTTGCGGCCCGGGCGCGCCTCGAGTTTGCCGTACAGATGGATCTTCACGTCCGGGAACGCCGCCGCCGCTGCCCAATCCGGTTCGCCCGCGCTCCACAAATCACCGAGCAGGTTCACCATCACCGCCGGCCGCATCTGCGCGGCGGAGCCGAGAGGCAGCGAGCAAACCGCCCGCAGTTGCTGCTCAAACTGACTGGTCACGCAAGCGTCGAAGCTAAAGTGCCCGCTGTTGTGCGGGCGCGGCGCGAGTTCGTTGATCAGCAGTTGCCCCGCCCGCGTCACGAAAAACTCCACGCACAGCACGCCCACCACGTCGAGCTTTTCGAGCACGGCGCGGGCGATTTCAACCGCTTCCTTCTGCAGCCCGGGCGATATGGGCGCCGGAGCGATGGTGACATCGAGGATGTGGCGCTCGTGACGGTTCTCCACCGCGCCGTAATGGACGAACGCGCCGTCGGCGCCGCGCGCCGCCACCACCGAGATTTCGCGCTCGAAGTCGATGAACGCCTCGAGCACCGCGGGACCTCCCCTCATGGCGCCCCACGCTTCGGCAATCTGCTCTTCGCTCTTCACCCGCACCTGGCCCTTGCCGTCGTAGCCGAAACCCGCGGTCTTGAGAATCGCCGGCAATCCGAGTTCGGCCGAGGCGCGGCGCAGATCGTCCTCCGAGTAGATTTCGCGGAACGGGGTGAGCGGCAGTCCCGCCCCGCGCAGAAACGTCTTCTCGCGAATCCGCTGCTGTGTCGTGTGCAGCACGTGGCCCGCCGGGCGCACGGGCGCGTAGCGGGCGCAGACCTCGGCTGCCGGCGCCGGAACATTTTCGAATTCAAATGTCACCGCGCTCACGCTGCGCGCGAAGTGGCCGATGGTGTCGAGGTCGTCGTAATCGGCGTTGATCTCGAGGTCCGACACCTGCCCGGTCGGCGTATCCGAATCCGGCGACAGCGTATGGACGCGATAGCCCATGCGCCGCGCCGCGATGGCGAACATGCGCCCCAACTGGCCGCTGCCGAGCACCCCGATGGCAGCGCCGGGAAGAATCGGCTTCATTCGAGCGAATCCTGCCGCACGCGCGCTGTCTGCGCCTCGCGGTAGGCACGAAGTTTCTCGCGCAGGTCGTGCCGCGAATTGGCCAGGATGGCCACTGCCAGAAGTCCGGCGTTGGTGGCGCCGGCTTTGCCGATGGCCAGCGTGCCCACCGGAATGCCGCCCGGCATTTGAGCAATCGAAAGCAGCGAGTCCATTCCCTTGAGCGCGTGGCTTTCGACCGGCACGCCCAACACGGGCAGCAGCGTATGAGCCGCCACCATGCCGGGCAGATGCGCCGCGCCGCCCGCGCCGGCGATGAGCACTTCCAACCCGCGCTTTTCGGCGGTGGAGGCGTATTCGGCCATCCACACCGGCGTGCGGTGCGCGGACACGATGTGTTTTTCAAACGGCACGCCGAAGTCGAGCAGAATCTGGCAGGCGTGACGCATGGTCTCCCAGTCCGACCGGGAGCCCATGATCACGCCAACCAGCGGAGTTGTGTTCACCTATTGACCTTGCGAAAGAGAATATCCGGCGCGCCCGTCGAAGTTGCGCAGGTATTCGGTTTTGACGACTTCGATATCCCGGTCAGCCACGCGGCCAAGCAGGGCGATCACTTCGCGCGAGGAGATCGGCGCCTCGGACAAAAACCGGCAGCGAACGTTATCCGGGCAAAATGTTTCGGGCATGCCGCCCGGCCAGAGCTTCACGCCGCGCCCGTCGATCATCTGCAACTCGAGACCGTCGCTTCCGGTCGGCTTGATCTTCTCGGCCAGGGCAACCGGGTTGGCGCTCGGCCAGTCCACATAGAGGTCGACGCCCACCAGTTCAGTCTTGGGCGGAACCTGGTGGGAGGTGACGGCTTTTTTGAGCGAAGCCGCCTGGTTGGCGTAATCCACCGCTTTGAGCGTATGCGGGCGCCGGCCGAGCCGAGCCACCACCGCGTCGCCGAATTCCTTCGTCCCGACCTTCTGCTTGCTGACGCCTTCGCGGAAGATGTCGTAGGTATGGATGCCGTCTTCCATCGTGCACAGCCAGGCATTGTGCACGCGGGCAGCGATATCGCCCTGCCCGATGTGAACCAGCATCAGCACGGCGCCGAGCAGCAGCCCCGACGGGTTGGCCAGATTCTGTCCGGCGCGGCGCGGCGCCGAACCGTGAATGGCTTCGAACATCGCGCACTGCTCGCCGATGTTGGCCGAACCGGCGAGCCCCACCGAACCCGCAATCTGCGCCGCCACATCCGACAGCACGTCGCCGTAGAGGTTCGGCATCACGATCACGTCGAACGCTTCGGGCGTATCGGCCATCTTCGCCGCGCCGATGTCGACAATCCAGGCTTCCTTCTCGATGTCCGGGTATTCCGCGCCGATCTCGTCGAAAACCTTGTGGAACAGCCCGTCGGTCATCTTCATGATGTTGTCCTTCATGAAGCAGGTGACCTTTTTCCGCTTGTACAGGCGCGCGTACTCAAACGCGTAGCGGACGATCTTTTCCGAGCCCGGACGCGAGATCAGCTTGAGGCATTCCATCACGTTCGCGCTCAACTGGTACTCGATGCCGGCGTAGGTGTCTTCTTCGTTCTCGCGAACAATCACCACATCCATGTTCGGATGCTTGGTCTTGACGAAGGGGTGGTAGGAAACGCAAGGACGGACATTGGCGTACAGCCCAAGCGCCTTGCGGGTGGTGACGTTCAGGCTCTTGAAACCGCCGCCCTGCGGCGTGGTGATGGGAGCCTTCAGGAATACCTTGGTCCGGCGAAGCGAATCCCAGGAACCGGGTTCGATTCCCGCGGTGTTGCCTCGCAGGTAAACCTGCTCGCCGATTTCGATTGTGTCAATGTCGAGAAGCGCGCCGGCTTCCTTGAGAATGTGCAGCGTAGCCCCCATGATCTCGGGACCGATGCCGTCGCCGTGGGCGACTGTGATGGGGACGGATTTTGCGAAAGTAGAGGCAGAAGCCATATAAACCAGCCGATCGGAATGATTTGGAACTGGAACTACGATATCGCCACTCAAAGCCTGTCGGCAAGTGCATCATCGGTTTTTCAGATACGTTTGGGTGATTCCACCTAGCGGAGCAGGAACGCGTTGAACAGCATCTTCAACGCCTCATAGCTTTGGGCGCGGTACTGGGGCCGCATCCCAAACAGCACAACGTGCCCCTTGCCCATCGGCACGTCGACGAGCGCCGCCTTTCCGGCCAGGTATTTTTCGCCGAGCAGCCACCCCGAGGCCAGCAGTTTAGATTGCGGGTAGCGCACCACCACCGTACCGGCCCCCTCCGGAACGTCCCAGGCCGGACTGCCTTCCGACCACAGGAACGAGTTCTCCTTCATGCCGAATCCGAGCGGATGCCTGGTGTCGACAATGCAGTTGAGAATCGAGCCGGGCGAGTAGAAGTCGCGGCTGGGCAGACCGCGAACGACGTTCTTGACCTTCAGGCCCAGGTGGTCGATCGCATAGTCGGTGGAATGGTTGAGAAAAATAAGCGTGCCGCCGTCGAGCACGAATTTCCTGAGCGCCTCGTCGCCCGCTTTCGAAATTCCACCGATCAGGTTGGGCGGCATGGAACCGGGACGGAAGCCGTCGGCGATGCTCGAGGGCGGCTGATCGGGGAAAATCAGGACGTTCAGCCGCGCGAGCTCGCCGGCGTTGATATCGCCGTTATCCGGGCTGATGTACTGGAAATGGAACTGGTCGAGAATCCAGCGCGTCCAGCCCTCATCCATGCTGGGCATGTAGCTCTGGTAAATGCCGAGTTGAACGCGCGGGAACATTTTGAGCGTGCGGCCGGCGGCCTGCGCGAAGTAGAAATCGCCGGTGGCGGGCTCGCGGAAAATTCCGGGGTTGCTGTTCCAGGTGTTGGTGACCACCTGCCAGATGTCGATGTCGCGCGCGGGCAGCATGGTGCCGCCGCCGGGCCTGGTGAGCGCGAAGTTCCGAACCACGCGGAGTTTCGCTGAAAAGGGCTGTTCCACGGTTTGCACATCCGCTCCCATGAGCATGGGCAGAGTCTGCGCCGTGACGTCGTAGGGCCGCTTGGGCGGACCGCCCGGATACAGGCGCAGGTCCGGGTAATCCTGGCGCTCGAGCAGTGTCTTGGCCCAGCCTGAGTACGGCTGATTCATGCGAATCACGTACGAGCCTTTCGGATAGGATTTCCCGCCCGCCTCGAAAGCTTCGTCGGCGATCTCGATTTCCACCTGCCCGAAGGCGAGCGTCTCGAGCATTCTCACGGTGCCGCCCGGATTGAACTGCTCGGCCGGAACGACAAAGGCGTAGGGTTTGGAGCGAGCGACCGAATGCCGGCCCACTGTGTAGAAGGCGCGCAGCATCTCCTCGCGGCGCGTGGCGGCCTGATACAGCACGCTTTCCATGGCGATCAACTGGTCGTCGATGATGTCGCGGATTTTCCAGGTTCCGCCGGACCAGGGCTCGAGGTAATTCCACGAGCGCTGCCGCGGGTCGTAGCCGATTGCGTCGCCGGCGATCTCTTCGGGGCGGACGGTGATGGGCGAGGCAAGGCGCGCGCTCGCGGATTCGCTCAGAATTCGCAAGCCGCCGTGATAGGCCTGGTAGTGCCGCGCCGGGGTCCAGAAATCGTACATCGCATTGACGGCGACACCTTTGCGCCCGGCCGAGGTGAGGTCGGCGGCAATCTGCATGCCGACGGCGTTGCAGGATTGGGTGATGATCGGATCGATGTTCGGGTCCACCGGATCCATCCATGGCGGAACGAACATGCGCGAGGCGTACGCGCCCTGCTGGTGCACGTCGTAGACGATCTGCGGGTGCCAGACATTGTGCAGTTGCGAGATGGTGTGTCGGGTTTCGGGCTGCGAAAAGATGTACCAGTCGCGATTGTTATCGTGGCCGGTGTACTTGTGATAAAGCTGCGGGGGCGCGGTGCCCTCCCACTGGCTTCCCATCGTTTTCCGGTACCAGGAGGTGACGATATCGACGCCGTCGGGGTTCTGCGAGGGGACCAGGATGAAGATGGTGTTATCGAGGATGGCGCGATGCTTCGGCGAGTCGCCGGTCAGCAGCTTATAGACAAACTCGATGGCCGTGTGGGTGGAGGCGACCTCGGTGGAGTGGATGGAGCAGGTGACCAGGACAACGGTCTTGCCTTCGCGGATGAGCTTTTCGGCTTCGGCGGGCGGCGTTTTGCGGGGGTCGGCCAGGCGCTGCTGGATGTCGCGGTAGTGGTCGAGGTTTTTGATGTTGGCGGGCGAGGAGACCCAGGCGGCGATGAAGGGGCGTCCATCGACGGTTTTGCCGAGCTCCTTGACCACGATGCGGTCGCTCGACTTGGCGAGGGCCTGGTAATAGGAAACCACCTTGGCCCAGTCGAGCAATTTGCCGTCGGCACCGATGGGGTGGCCGAAATGGCTTTCGGGCGTGGGCACGGCGGCGAGCGCGAGAGCGGCAAGCGCTGGCAGAAGCATGGCAGCCCGCCTGGTTTGATAAATCAACATTCCCGGTTCAACTCCGTCCAGAGTGTTTTGTACCAGCGCAGGAAACGCTCGGGCTCGGGGCTTTCAGCCGCCTCGCAGAGCGTGTAGCGCTCGTATCCGCTTTTCCGCAGCAAGGCGAAAAGCTCGCGCCATGGGTAGGCGCTGGTGAGTTCGTTGATATGACAGTTTCGAATCCACGGCGAGAGCAGGGCGAAGCTCTGTTTGACGCTCCCCTCGAGCACGTCGGTGGGGTTCGAATTCCAGCACAGACCGACGTTGTCGTGCCGGGCGGCGCGCATGATGGCGGCTGCCGCGGGAGGATTCTGCGTTCCGGCGCCATGCACTTCGAGCCAGATCTCGACGCCCTTGCGGGCGCCTTCCGCGCCGAGTTCGGCAAGGGCGGCGCCGATATTGGCGATGGTCTCCTGTTCAGACGCGCCTTTCGGGAATCCGTTTGGCCGGACCTTGACGGCAAGGGCGCCGGTATCGTGCGCGAGGTCGATGAAGCTCTTCGCGGTTTCGATGTTCCGGCGGCGCTCCGACGGGTCGGGGGACTGGAACTCGCAGGTGGTGCCGAAGCTCAGCAGGCGGACGCGCGAGTTGGCGAACCGGGCGGCGACGGCTTTGCGGGCGGCGGGGTCGAGGCTCGGCTCGACGCCGTGCTTGTGGCCGGTGCGCAGTTCGACGGCGGTATAGCCAAGGTCTCTCAGCGTGCGGATGATCCGGTCGAGATCCCAGTCTTTGAGAACGTTGTAAGTGACTGCGCCGAGCTGCATGGAGGGATATCGTAATTGTACTGCGCCTTGGCTACACTGAAGAATTAGGGCTCGCCGCTCCTCAGGCAGAAAAACGTGTCCCTCACCGCCCAAGAACCGGTTGTCCCCGCCGTAAAACGGCGCAGCGTCGCGACCAACATTCTTGCGTTCGCGGCCAGCATCGCGCTGCTGTACTACGGCCGCGTGTTTCTGATCACGATCGTGGTGGCGGTGATCATCGCGTTTCTTCTCGACCCGTTGGTGCACATCTTCATGAAGCTTCGCCTGCCGCGGAGCTTCGCCAGTTTCCTGGTATGCAGCATCGCGATTTTCTTCGTTTACCTGCTGGGGCTGGGGCTCTACACCGAAGCGCTGGCGCTGCTCGATGACGTTCCCGCCTACAGCCAGAGGGTGAGCGAGATTGTGGACAAAGCGGCGACGCGCATCGACACGATCGAGAAGGACACCTACCAGATTCTGGTGCCGAAGCGCTATCGGGACCCGGTTCCGGCGGACCCCAAGCAGCGCACGCGAAAGGCCGCGGCGCGCCCCGACCCGAACGCGCCTCCGCCGGTGCAGGAGGTGCGGATCAAACCGGAACCGACGCCAATTCTGAGCTATCTCTACAATTACGTCCGCTCGTTCTACAACGTAATGCTGATGGGCTCGTTCGTGCCTTTCCTGGTGTACTTCATGTTGAGCTGGCGCGACCATCTGCGGCGCAGCTTCCTTTATCTTTTCGGACCGTCGGACCGTCAGGCGGCGGCGCTGAGCAGCGAGCGGGTGGCTGAAATCGCCCGCGCCTACGTGCTCGGAAACTTCCTGCTCGGGCTGCTGCTGGCGATGGCGAGCACGATTTTCTTTGTCAGCCTGCAACTGCCTTACGCGCTGCTGATCGGTCCGCTGAGCGGCTTTCTGAGCCTGATTCCGTACGTGGGGGTGCCGCTGGCGCTGATGCCGCCGATTGTGGCGGCGCTGCCCGTTTACGAACAGATCAGCATGTACGTGGTGATCTCGCTGGTGGTGACGCTGTTCCACCTGCTGGCGCTGAATCTTCTCTATCCCAAGATGGTGGGCTCGCGGGTGCATCTGAATCCTTTCGTGGTAACGATTGCGATCATGTTCTGGGGCACCATCTGGGGCGGCATCGGACTGGTGCTGGCCATTCCGATCACAGCCGCGATCAAGGCGGTATGTGATAACGTGACGAGCTTGACGCCATACGGCAAACTTCTGGGAGACTGACGATGAATTTGACGCGCCGCGAATGGATGCTGGGCGTGGCTGCCGCAGGCGCCGTTTACGGCAAGAGCCGGATCGATCACGCGCGGGTGAGCGCAATCAGCGACGAAATTGCCAAGTCGCCCGCCGAGGCGATTGCCTTCGCGCATCAGTACCAGATGAAGTGGCTCGAACTGCGCGAGGTTCCCGGCGACAAACAGCGAAACTACTTTCTGTGCGACGAAGCGTACCTGCGCGAGGCGGCTGCCGAATTCCGCGCGGCGGGAATCCGCATTTCGTTTTTGAACGCGAACCTGCTGAAGTTCGGACTGCCCGGGACGGAACCGGTCCGGCGGACGCCGGAGCAACCGGAGGCTCGCGCGAAGAGGCTGGCGCGCGAGCAGGCGAGGTTTGAGACGGCGGAGGCGGACCTGCGGCAGTGCATCCGCTCGGCGCACATTCTCGGCTGCCCGTATGTGCGCGTGTTTTCGTTCAGCCGGGTGGCGGAACCGGAGACGACTTTTCCGAGGATTTCCGAGATTCTGTCGAAGTTCGCCGCCATTGCCGAAGCAGAAGGCGTCACGCTGCTGCTCGAGAACGAGACTTCCTGCAATGTCGCCACGTGCGCGGAGGTGGCGGCCATGTTGAAGCGGGTTCCCGGCAAGGGACTCGGCGTCAACTGGGACGTCATGAACGGCGCGGACATGAAGGAGCGTCCGCTGCCCGAGGGCTACGCCGAACTGCCCAAGAAGCGCGTGCTGAACGTGCAAATCAAAGGGCGCAGCATTCTCGACTACCCGCAGAAACTCGACTGGACGGCCATCTTCGCGGCGCTCGAACGGGACGGCTACGCCGGTCAGGTGGGGCTTGAAACGCACATCTTCGGCGCGGAGCAGGTCGCGCGCTCGCACGACTCGATGCGGGCGATTCTGAAAATCGTCGATCCGGAATTCGTTCCGGCGGCGACCTAGCCTGATCTCTGTGCGAGCGCCGGCGCGGGAAGCGCGGGGTTTCTCGCCGCAAGAAAAGCGGCGATAGCCCGGGCGCGCGGCGAGAGCGCTTTGCGCGCGAGTTGAGCGGCGCGATTGAGGACGGCAAGCGCGGCGCGCAGGCGGACGCTGGGCGAGGACTTGGCGTCCTCGAGAAGATCGCGCAGCGTTTTGAGCGCGAGACGTTCGAGTTCAGCGAGTTCGGATTCGGCCTCGTGTTTGCAAGCGGGCGTCATAGCGTTTGCTCCTGGTCGCATTCTAGCGGCGGCAATTCCTCGAAGATGTCGAAATTCGTCGATCGGTGTTGACAACAGGGGAGATATTTCCGTTCCGGCGGAAAGACGCCGGTCAGGCTGTCTCTTATACACATCTAGATGTGTATAAGAGACAGTTCTAGCGGCGGCAATTCCTCGAAGATGTCGAAATTCGTCGATCGGTGTTGACAACAGGGGAGATATTTCCGTTCCGGCGGAAAGACGCCGGTCAGGCCCGCCCCCGATGTTTGCCGGAAAAGAACGCGCAGGACGAACTCACCGGGCACTCCTCGCATTTGGGTTTGTTTCGTTTGCAGAGGGTCTGGCCGTGGCACTTCAGCAGCAGGTAGGCGCGGGTGCGGGCATCGAAGGTGTCCGGCAGTTCGGCCGTGATGGTTTCCTGAGCTTCGCGGTAGGTGACGCCATAGTTCTCGCGCTCTTTGCCGCGGCAGATCCGCACCAGGACATGCGGGCAATTGGAAGGTACGGCGGGAACCGGCGCGAGGCTCGCGAAGAGCAGGATGCGATCGGCGCCGGGGTCGGCTATGTTTGGGAACTGCTTGAGCCGCTTGCGGACCTCGGTGAGCGGTCCGGCGAGGGCGGCGCGAAGATCGCCGCCGTACTGATTCTGCACCCGGGTTGCGATGTCGATGAGGCGGAGGGCTCGTAATCCGGGGACCATGCCGCCGGGCTTGAGAGCCCGCTCCAGCCTGGGCACTCCGGCGGCGAGGATTTGCTGCGGCTCGATGCCGACCTCGCGGTTGAGCGCCTCCCAACCTTTCGCGCAGGCAGTGTCGCTCGCCGGATAACCGCAGTGCCACCAGACCAGGAATTCGTAAGGGGAGGTCGGCCAGTCGGGTTGCTGGCGCCCATAGAGGGACTCGAGGTCGCCGAGGATTTCAGGAAGGCTGCGAGCCGCCACGGGCTTCAGTATAGGGCAAGATAGGCAGGTCGGGGCCGTGCGTGCGGAGGGGGACAGACGGTCGCGACACCCGAAGTTTGGTTCCACCGGGACGGTCCTAGTCCATCCCGGAGAAGAAAACTTGAGATTCTACGATTTCTTAGGCTGGGACGCTCTGCGGCTTGCCCTTGGATCGCGAGTGGGTTGGCTCGTCCGAGGGGCTGGAGAACGGCTCTGGTGTCATTAGCGTGGGCGCGGACTGTAGAAATTCGACGAAAAATCGGCCTGGGACAGTCCTCGAGTGTCACCGCTCGGGCGAAACACACGAGTCGCGACCGTCTGTCCCTAAGTCGGAGGGGGTGTCGAGGTCGAGGGCGGCTTCGGGGCACGGGATGCGCAGCGTGGCGTCGGGGTTGGACAGGATCAGCTTCTTACAGCCCTGGTCCGGCGCTAGCGCGAGCAGGTGGGGGAAGAAAGCGGCAGTGAAAAGAACCGGGACGCCGACGGTGTCCGAATACTCGGACGTGACGATCGGGTTGGCGCCGGCAGCCAGGCGGCGGTAGGTGTCGGGAGTGAGCAGAGGCTGGTCAGCGACAGTGAGGATCACGGCATCGAGGGCGCGACCTTGGGCGGCGCGGACACCGGCGTGAATTGAAGACCCCATGCCTTGCTCCCAAAGAGGGTTGGAGATAATTTGTACGTCGAGACCGTAGAGGGAGGGGGCAATGGTTGAGGCGTTCGAGCCGAGCACCACGATAACGGGTCCGCAAGCCGAGGCAAGAGCGGTCTCGACTGCATGGCGGAGCAGCGGCTTGCCCCGATAGGCGAGAAGCTGCTTGGGGGAGCCCATGCGGGATGATGATCCCGCGGCAAGTACGACGATACCGGTCTTCATGGATGGAGGAGCGAGAAAAGGCTGGCGATGAGGTCGAGACGGCGACCGCAATCCTGTCCGACAAGCTGATGTCCGCTATCGAGGGCGTCGCTCACTCGTCCGGGGGACAGATTGGGGAACAGTTGCTCGAACAGCGCCACCCCTCCCGAAGTGAGGGCGGCACTGAAAGAGGTTCCCCAGACGCCTGCGTAGTTGTTGCCGGGATAGGTGGTGATGAGAGCCTCGCCGGGGGCGGCGGTACGGGCGCAGCCATCACCGTAGTTGCTGAACGCGCTGCGGATGTCGGAGTTGCTCGTGGAGGCGACGCCGAAGACGCCGGCTATCCCCGCCGGATAGACCCGGGCTTCGCGCCCCTCGTTGCCGGCAGAGGCGATGCAGATCACTTTGTGCTTCACGGCGTAGGCGATGGCAGCGGAGAGCTCGAGTGACGGGGCCGTCATGCTGAAGCTCATGTTGATGACGTGAGCGCCGTGGTCGACCGCGTAGTAGACGGCGCGAATGATGTCGGAAAGATTGGCCGAGCCGTCGGCTTTGAAGGCTTTGAGCGGCATGATGCGGGCCGAGGGCGCGACGAGGTGGACAAGACCGGCGGTCATGGTGCCGTGGCCGAAGGCGGCGGGCAACTTGACTCCATCGAGAACCGCCACCGTGGATTGGTCGAGAATGGCGACGGTGGACTGATTGAGGATTGCCGGGGTGTTCTTGTGATCGAGAATGGCGACGGTGGATTGATCGAGGATGGCAACCGTGGATTGATTGAGGTCGGCCAACTCCGAAGGGATGCCGGGGACGTCGCGGGTGAAATCGTATCCGGAGACGAGAACTTTTTTGAGAGCGGGATGAGTGGGGTCGACGCCGGTATCAATGACCGCGACGACGGTGCTTCCGCTGCCGAAGGCGCTCAGCGCGGACAGCAATCCGATGAGTCCGGTAGCGGGCTGATCGACGTAGACGGAGCGGACGACGGAGCCGAAGTAGTTGGTGGTGGACTTGTTTTGCAGCGCCCAATTCAGTGCCGCGATCGAGGGTTGGATAGGCGTGGACGGCGATGGGGCTTCCGTTTCCGGAACCTCGGAATCGGCTTCAAACGAGACAACGGCTTTGTCGGCGGAGACGTCTGCGATCAACTGCGCGGGGGAAATATTTTGGACGGAGCGCACTTCATAGAGCCCCGGATTTCCGCCGCGAAGCGTGCGCGAGAGAACCAAGCCATGGCGGGAGAGAACGCCGCTCAAGTCGTTGCCGGCGGTTTTGAGGAGAAAATCGCCCTGAGCGCAGGCAGCCAGCGCAAAGAGGGCGGCGATGATCATCAGCCGTTTCAATTCACGCCTCGCTCTCGCAACTGCAAGGGGGTCAGCGGCAGTTCAATACAGGATTTCTTGGAGATCGCGACCACAAGCCGCATGTTGGAACGCGAGGCATATTCGAGGCAGAACTCGCCGAACTCGTTGCTGACGGCCTGCGCCATGACTTTTTTGCCGGCCAGAAGGCCAACGGCGAAGACTCCGAGGCCGGGACCCGCGGGTTCTTCCTGCGACACCTGACCGACGAGCGCACTGCCTTCGACGCGCAAGTCGACGCGGTAGGGGCCGGAGCGGTAGACGACCTGAGCGAAGCCGGCATGAGCGGTTCGGGTTCCGGCCGGGAGCGGGTCACGAAGGCTCGAATAGGTGAGTTCGGCGGCGCGGCGCTTGAGTTCGGCCCAAACCGGCCATTCGACTGGTACGGGAGCGGGAAAAACGGAACGCGCGGCCTCGACCAGTTCCACGGGGGGCTCAGACAAGCGGGCGGCGGCGCCTGCGGCGACGACCTTCGAGAGCCAGGCCAGAGCGGAGGAGCAATCGGCGCAGGCGTTCAAATGCGCCTCCATAGGAGTGCGCTGAACTTCGGGGACCAGATTCCGGGCGTAATCCACCCACCGGGAAATGTCATAGTGGCTCATCGAAGTATCGGAGGCCCGTCCTCGATTCTATAGGGTAGCCCAAGGAGGAAATCAATATAGGCCATTTAAGAAAATTCCCCTACTAGTACGAAGGGGGCCCAGTAATAGGGGTGAGGTTGGGTGTCGCGGACCGTGCGCATGGCGGTTTTGAGGGCTTCGGCGCGCGGACGGCCGAGGGCCATGGCGGAGTAGAACGCCTGCATGAAACCCGTTACGCTGCTATCGTTTACATCCCAAAGACTGAGGACGGCGCCGCGGGCGCCGGCACACAAAAGGCCGCGCACAAGGCCCAGAAGTTCGTCGCCTTCGACTACGGCGTTGAGTCCTGTCGAACAGCCGCTGAGAGTGACGAGGTCGGCTTTGAGGCGCATGCGGTAGAGGTCCACGAGGCTCAAGTGACCGTCGGCGAGGCGGATGGAGGAGAACATCGGGTTGTCGCGGCGGAACAGGCCGTGGGTGGCAATGTGAATCAGCTTACTATCGGGGCCGAGGCTGCGGAGGCTTTCTTCGGTGGCTTGCTCGCCGAGCAGCAGCGTGGAACCGGGCAGAGCAGCGGCGACGGCGCGGGCTTCGGCGTCGATTTGAGGCGCGAGTTCATCGGGCACGCCCATGACGAGGGGCGGTCCGGCGGGGTGAGCGGCGCGCGCGGAGCGGCAGAGGGCGAGCACGGAGGCGCTGGGGGCGTAGGAGAGGGAGAACGAGTCGGTGAAGTGGCGGTGGCCATCGTGGAGGGCGTGGAAGGGGAGTTGGTGGAGAAACGAGTGCGGAACGACGACCAGGTGGCCGGCGGTGAGGCGGTGGCGGATGGGGTAAATGAGCAACTGGTAGAGGCGTTGGAGATGGTACAGGACGGGGCTGTCGGCGGCGCTTTGGCCGGGGTTCATCTGGAACTTGGCGAGCTGAAAGCGAAGGAAGCGGAAGTGCTCGAGGACTTCGGCCGATTTCGCGACGGGGTTGATGGAGAGGCTGTTGGAGTCGAGGACGGCGGCCAGGAACGTTCCGGAAGCTTCGAAATATTCGAGCACCTGGGTGCCCGGAGGAAGCGCGGCGCGGAGTTGAGCGATGGACAGACCGGGAGCGTCGTCGAGCGAAGCGGCGCCGGCGGCGGCGGTCATGCGGCGGGCGATTTCCTCTTCGCGTTGGAGCGCGGCGCGGTGGAACTCGTCGAAGTTGGAACGGAAGCCGGAACTGCGGAGGAGCGAGGCCAGTTCCATTTGCCGGTAATACCAATTGAGTTCGCGGCGGAGTTCGGCGACATCGGGCGCAAGGTTGGGCGCGCCGGGGAGCATGAGGGCCTCGGCCATGCTGCGCGACTTGGCCTGCTCGATGCACTCAAAGGCGAGTTCCGTGTCGCCGCGGTCGAGGAGCAAAGCGACCAGGCGCTGGTATACGACGAGTTTGTCCTTGAGGAAGGAGATGCGGGAGTTTTCGCCCCAGAGGCGGGCGCGGAGGCTTTCCACTTCGAGGCGGGCGCGTGAGTAGTGCTCGAGGGCAAGACCGGGGTTGCCGCGGGACTCCTCGATGCGGCCGAGCAGGAAGGCGCTTTGAAAGCGTCCGGCGGGAGCGTCGGAGGCGGTGAAACGGAGTTGGGCCGCGACGCAGATGCGGCGGGCGGCCTCGATGTCGCCCGAATCGAGACGCAACTGAGCTTCGAGCAGTTCGCATTGCACGGCTTTGCCGGGATAGGTGGAATCGCGCAGCACGCGGTAGGCGCGGCGGTTCAACTGGGCAGCCTGGCGATTGTCGCGGACGCGGTGGGCGAGGATGGCCTGGTAGTGGTCGACGAGGGCGGGCCAAATGGCGTTCTGCTGAGCGATGAGGAGAGCGCGGGCGGCGCGGAAGAGGCGGAGCGCGCCCTGCGGATTGCCGGCCTGGCTTTGAGCGACGGCGCGATTGACGATGGCCTTGCCGCGCTCGTAGCCCATGCCGAGTTTGTCGAAGCGGTCGGCGGCGCGGCGGGCAAGGCGCTCGCCGTCGGCGGTGAGGTTGAGTTCGAGATACATCTCGGACTCGTCGAGGTCGCAGAGGGCGGCGTGGTAGGAGTCGCCAACCTGTTCACAATGGGCCCGGGTGAGGCGGTAGAGTTCGATGGCGCGTACGTAGTCGCCGCGGAGGTAGTGGAGGTAGGCGATGTTGTAGTCGGCGGCGGCGACGAGCACGGGCATGGAGTGGTCGACGCAGTAGCGGCGGGTTTCGGTGTAGGTGTCGAGGGCGCGGCGGAAGTCGCCAAGGCTGGTGGCGCAAACGGCGATGTTGCTGAGAGCGGCGGCGACGTCGCGGGGTTCGCCGAACTGGCGGAGGGGTTCGAGGACGGACTGGTAGCGGTCGATGGCTTCGGCGTGCCGGTCCTGGCGGTAGAGGATGTTGCCGACGTTGATGGCGAGGCGGGCCATGCGGAGGCGGTCGCCATGCTTTTCGAAGATTTGGGAGGCGCGCTCGGCCCATTTCAGCGCTTCGTCGAAGCGGCCGAGGTAGATGAGGCTTTGAAGTGCGCCGTTGAGGGCGCGAGCGAGGTCGAGGTCGCGCTCGCCGCGTTCGAGGATGGCGATGGCTTTGCGGTAGTTTTCGAGAGCGGCGGCGTAGTCGGCGCGGGCGAAGCGGACGTGGCCGGCGCAGCGGAGGGCGAGGGCCTCGCAGTTGGGGTCGGCAGCGGCGGCGGCGAGGACTTGAGCAGCGGCGGCCAGGCGTTCGGCGCGGTCCCAATCGGAAAAGGCGAGTTCGACGACGGCGCTCTGGACGGCTTCGAGGCTGGGCGCGTTGTGGAACTGGGGGTTGGCGCGAACCCAGGCGCGGCGGGCGGCGAGGGAATTGAGCGCGGCGAGTTCGGCAATCCAGGCGTCCATGGTCAAAAGCCGATCTCTTCGAGGTTGCGGCGGAGTTTCTGAAGGCAGCGGCCTCGGATAAATCCGATGGAGCCTTCGGCAAGGCCGAGGCGGCGCGCGACTTCGGCGTAGGGCAGAGGAGGATCCTCGAAGAAGAGGAGTTGAACCAGGGTGCGGCAGCGGTCGTTCAACTTCTCCATGGCGAGGCGCAGGACCTGCTGCTGTTCGGCTTCGGCCTGCCACTCGGGGGGCAGGCCGTTTTCCGGCATGCGGTCGAGGTCGAGGTCGGCTTCGGTGGTTTCGCGGCGGGACTGGCGGCGGCGCTTGAGGTGGTAGCACTTGCGCGCGGCGACAGTGATGAGCCAAGAGCGCAGGGCTCCGGAGTGGCGGAGGCGGCCGAGTTCGTTGAACAGTTCGAGCCAGACGGCCTGAAAGACATCGGCCGCATCTTCAGGCGACAGACGATAGCGTACCGGGACGGAGTAGACGAGGTTCTTGTAGCGGGCCACCAGGACGGACCAGGCGGACTGGTCGCCGGCGAGGCAGTTTTCAATCAGCGTCTCGTCGGAGCGGATCACGGTTTGGGGCCGTCCCGGAAGAAGAGGAATTCGGCGTTCCAGAGCGTGTAGTGGTCGAGGATGGCGGGCCGGAAATTTCCGAGGTCGCGGCGGGCGGCGACGATTACATGAGGGCTGGCGAGCGCGATGATGGGCGATTGTTCGGCCTCGATGGCCTGCACGCGGTCGAAGAGGCGTTTGCGGCGAACGGGGTCGATTTCGATCATCTGGTCGCGCATCAGCTGGTCGATTTCGCGCTCCCAGGCGGTGGCGGGGGATTTCTGAGCCGGGTTCCAGAGATGGGTGGCGCCGCTCGAGAGCCAGACGTTCATTTCGGCGTTGGGGTCGGCGTCGCCGCCGCCGAGAGCGAGGATAGCTGCGTCGTACTGGCGAGTGGCGGTGACGCGGTCGATGAGGCTGCGCAGTTCAAGGGGCACGACCTGGACTTTGATGCCGAGTTGCTTCAGGTCGTCCTGGATGATGGCGGCCATCTGTTCACGCTCGGGGTTGCCGGAACTGGTGACGATGGTGAACTCGACGGGCGCGGAGGAAGCGTCAAGCAGGGTTCCGGCGGCGGACCAGCGGAAGCCGGCGCGAGAGAGCAGGTCTTTGGCGCGGGCGAGGGAACGCGGCGGGTGAGGGAGGGCCGTGTTGATCCAGGCTTTGTTGCCGGGCGGCACATGGGTCCACAAGGGGGTGGCGCGGCCGGAGTAGACGAGTTTGACGATGGATTCGCGGTCGATGGCGGCCGAAACAGCCTGGCGGAATTCTGTTTTGGCGAACCAGGGCTTGCCGTTGGGGCCGAGGTTGAAGAACAGGAAGCTGTATTCGAGGCTGGGTCCGATATCGGAGACGGGCTTGCCGCCGAGGAGCGGCAGGCTGCGGGCGGAGAAGCGGTTGAGGATGCCGGTTTCGCCGGAGACGAAGCGGAGAATTTGCGCCTCCTCGGTGGGGACGAAGATGAACTGGATTTCGTCGAGGTAAGGCAGGCGGTTGCCAGCGGGGTCGGATTTCCAGTAGTAGGGATTGCGTTCGAGCACGACGCGCTCGCCGGGCTTGTACTGTTTGAGGCGGAAGGGTCCGAGGCCGGCGATGGAGTCGGGCGATGCGCCGAGGCTCCACATTTGCGCGAAGCGGCCCTCGTTGTAGGCGGTTTCGAGCAGGTGGCGGGGAAGGATGGCGATGCTGTCGAAGAGGCGCTCGGCGGCGGCGTAGGGGGCGGCGAAGTCGAAGCGGACGCGGCGGTCGTCGAGTTGGACGGCTTGAACGGGCTTGCCGCCGACGACGAGGAGTTCGCGCTGGGGTGAGCCGATTTTCTCGTCGAGATAGACGCGGAAGGTGAACACGATATCGGCGGCGGTGGCGGGGTGGCCGTCGGAGAAGCGGAGCCCGCGGCGGAGCGTGACGGTGTAGTGCAGGCCGTCTTTTGAAGCGGACCAGGATTCGGCGAGCGAAGGCTCGCAGGCGTGGGAGAAGCGGTTGATGGAGATGAGGTCCGCCATCATGCGGCGGATGACTTCGCGCGAGGGACCGTCGAGCGCGGTTACCGGGTTGAAGGTTTTCGGTTCGGCGCGCTGGGCGACGACAAGAATGCCTCCGGAATGGCCGGTCTCAAAGACCGTGGTCGCCTGCGATGCGGTCAACGCGCAAAGCAGACCGGCTGAAAGCTGGGAGAGGCGCAACGATCACATTTTACCGGATTCGTCGGCGGCGGCTTGTGACAAGGCCGAAACACCGAGCAGGAGGACGGCGGGAGCGAGCACCCATGGCCCGGCGGCGAGCAGTGTCGGGTCGCGCAGACCGGCGAGCATCTGGCCGAGGCCGGCAGACTCGCTCGACAACCCCAAGCCGAAGAACGAGAGCGTCACTTCGGCGACGATGAATCGCGGAAACAGGAGCGCGGCCTGGGTGGCGATGACTCCGGCGGCTTCCGGCAGGATATGGCGGCGGAGCAGGTACGACGGCGAAGCGCCGAAGGCGCGCGCCGATTGGACGTAATCGCGCTCCCTGGCACTCAACACGACGCCGCGAATGAGGCGGGCGGGACGCGCCCATCCGAGCACGCCGAGGAGAGCGGCGAAGGCGAGGAACGCGGCCTCGGGGGAGAAAGAGAGCGGCAGAAGCGCGCGGACTCCCAACAGGAGATAGAACCAGGGCATGGCTTGAAAAAGCTCGGTGAGGCGCATGAGCAACTGGTCCGGCCAACCGCCGCGGAGTCCTGCCCATGCGCCGAGGGCGGTGGCGAGGGCGAGCGCGAAGGCGGTGGCGAGCAGTCCGGCGGAGAGGGACAGGCGGGCTCCGGCGGCGGTGCGGGCGAGGATGTCGCGGCCCAGCGTATCGGTGCCGAGCGGGTGAGCAAGCGAGGGGGCGGCGAGAGCGTTCTCGCGGTTCTGTTCGAAGGCACCCGGGGGGAGGAGCGCGGGAAGGAGCAACGAGGCGAGCCAGAGAGCGGCGAGGGCGTAGAGGGCGGCGCGCTTCACGATTCCTCCGTGCGGATTCGCGGGTCGGCGGCATAGAGGAGCAGGTCGGCGATGAAGTTGCCGGCGGCGAGGGAGACGGCGGCCAACAGGACGACGCCGGTGATGACGTCGAGGTCGCGGGCGGCGGCGGCTTCAAGGAACAGTGGACCGAGACCCGGCCAACTCAGCACGACTTCGGCGACGAGCGATCCGCTGATGAGCGCGCCGATGGAGACTCCGAAGAGGGAGATGAGCGGATTGGCAGCGAGCGGAAGCACGTAGCGCATCCACAGCCGGGTTCCGGCGATGCCGTGGGCGCGGGCGGCGCGGATGGCCGTGTGGTCGAGCGCCTCGGCGGCGGCGCGGAAGGAGTGGCGGAAGACGATGGGGAACGAGAGCGCGGCCAGCAACAGCAAAGGGGGCAGCAGGTTTCCGGCGGGGGCGAGCACTCCCCAACGGGCGGCGAAGTAGAGGACCAGAATCGCGCCGAGCAACTCCGGAACGATGAGCAGCAGCGAGGAGACGGCGGCCGCGAAGCGGCGCACGGCGCTTCGTGGATGGGCGGCGCAATAGAATCCGGCGGGCAGCGCGATGAACCAGGAAAGAAACAGCGCCAGGGTGGTGAGCAGCAGGGTTCTCGCGGCGCGGGGCAGAAGCAGCCCGGCGGCGGAACGCTGGTAGGCGAGTGAGAATCCGAAGTCGCCGGCGAGCGCGGAGCGGATCCAACGGGCGTATTGCGCGGGCAGAGCTTCAGCGGCGCCGTAGCGGGTTTCGAGCGCGGCGATGGCGGCGGGGGAGATTTGCGGGTTGAGCTTGAGGTCGTCGTAGAACGAACCGGGGGTGAGGCGGGCGAGCAGGAACGTGAGCAGGGAGACGGCGAACAGGAGGATGGCGACGTGAAGAAGGCGGCGGAGCAGGTAGCGGAGCAACATGGTCAGGCTCCGGCGTCGATTCGCCCGCGGGACATGCAGAGGACGCGGGTGGCGATGCGCGCCAGAAGATCGCGCTCGTGGCTGATGACGAGATACGTCAGCGCCAGGCGGCTGCGCAGGGCGGCGAGGAGGACGAGGACGCGTTCGAGAGCTTCGGAATCGAGGCTGGCGAAGGATTCGTCGAAGATGAGCATGCCGGGTTGAGAATCGGGGAGCGCGGCGATGGCGCGGGCGATGGCGAGGCGGGCGCGCTCGCCGCCGCTGAATTGAGAAGCGCGGCGGGCGGCGTGTTCGGGATCAAGTCCGGTGAGCCGCATCAATTCGGGCGCGCAACCGGCGGGGCGATGGGCAATGACGAGCGGCTCCTCGATGATCTCGCCGGCGGTGAAGCGTGGGTTGAGGCTGGCGCCGGGGTCCTGAACGATGAGCTGGACCGCAGCGCCGCCGAAGACCTGGCCCGAAGAGGGCTGTTCCCAACGGGCAAGGCAGCGGGCGAGGGTGGATTTTCCGCAGCCGGAGGGTCCGGTAAGTCCCCAGGTTTCGCCGTGCGGGATGGAAAGATCAACGGAATGGAGGATGGTGGAGGGCGCGGGGGTCGAAAGCCAGGATGCGCGGCGGCGGTACTCGACCGTGAGCGCGCGGGCGGCGACGGCGCAGTTGGGTTCAGGCGGCATCGGCAGCCAGCGTTCCCTGATTCATTCTGAGCATGCGGGTGGCGAAACCGGCGAGGTGGTGGGGGCGGTGGGTGATGAACAGGACCGCCGCGCCTGAGGACGCGAGAGCTTCGAGCGCGGCGGCGCGGACGGGGTCGTCGAGAGCGGCAACGGCTTCGTCGGCGACGATGAGATCGGGTTCAGCGGCGAGGGCTTGGGCAATCAGCACGCGCTGGCGTTGTCCGCCGCTCAGCTGATGGGGCCAGGCGGAGTAGATTTCGGTGGGGTCGAGCTGGAGGCGGATGAGAGCGGCGCGGGCGCGGAGGTCGCACTCGCGGGACGTCAGTTTCAGACGAGCGTGGACGGCTTCGACAACTTGTTGACCGGCGCGGAGCATGGGGTGGAGCGCGCCGGTGGGTTCCTGGAAAACGGGGGCGACGGCACGCCCGTTGAAGCAGACGATTCCCGACGTACACGCATTCGAGGGCAAAGCAGAGGCGATTGTCAGTGCGAGTGTAGACTTGCCGCACCCGGAGGGTCCAGTAAGGCCGACAAATTCCCGGGGCGCGATTTCGAGGCTAAGGCCTTGTATTACCGGGACGTTACCGTAACGGACGGCAAGATTTCGGATTCGCAGCAAGGGCTCCACAACTCAGGGAGTCTACCATGTTCACGTAAAAGTCCATTTAGAACGAGAGTCCCTATACTTTTTGGCCCATCCGATCACCCTTTTGAGTCAGGCGCTGCTGGAGCCAGTTCCAAAATTGCCTAACTCTACCTTGAGGGGAATCGTGTGACGACACTAACGTTGAACGTAAATGGCCAGAATCACCAGGTGAGCGTAAACGACCCGAGCATGCCGTTGCTGTGGGTGCTGCGGGATGTACTGGGGCTCACGGGGACCAAGTACGGATGCGGGATCGAGATTTGCGGGGCGTGCACGGTGCTGGTGGACGGGCAGGCGGAGAAGTCCTGCGACATGGACGTGTCCGAAGCGGTGGGCCGGAAGATTGTGACCATCGAGGGGCTTTCAGCGAATCGCAGCCATCCGGCGCAACAGGCGTGGATCGCCAACCAGGTTCCGCAATGCGGTTACTGCCAGAGCGGGGTGCTGATGTCGGTAGCCGGGGCGATGGCGGCCGGGCATAAGGGTTCAGAGATCGCGAACGAAGTGGAGAATCTGTGCGTTTGCGGAACCTATCAGCGAATGAAGCAGGCGGTCGCCAATCTTTAAGGTGGAGGAGACAAATCGAATGGCAACACAGAAAGTAGAACCCCGCACAGCGGAAAACAGACTGGGCCGACGCGGATTTCTGGTGCGCGCAGCGGGCGGGTTGTCGCTGGGATTCCTGCTGCCGGAAGTTTCGCGATTCGGCGAAGCGGAAGCGGCTACTCCGGGGACGGTGAACGCGTGGTTGTATATCGGCACCGACGAGACGGTGCGGCTGACCATCGGGGCATCGGAGATGGGGCAGGGCTCGTACTCCGGGCTGGCGCAGATTCTTGCCGAGGAACTGATGGTGGACTACAGCCGCATCCAAACGGTGCAGGCTCCGCCGATTCCGGTGCTGGCGCCGGGACAACCGCAGCCGCCGGGATACTCGATCAACACGGTGGGCAGCAGCGTGATCCGGACGAATTTCTGGAAGATGCGCGACGCGGCGGCAGCGGCGCGGGAGATGCTGCTGAAGGCGGCGATGAATCTGGCCGGCAGCACGGACCGTTCGAAGTTCACGATCGTCAACGGCGTGATCACGTATCAGGGCACGACCCAGTACACCTACGGTCAACTGGCCAATGCGGCGGCTCTGCTGACGCCGCCCACGGCTCCGCCGCTGGTTCCGGATAACCAGTGGAAAGTGATCGGGCACTCGGTGCCGCGGGTGGATATTCCGTCGAAGGTGGACGGCAGCGCGAAGTACGGGATCGACATTCAACTGCCGGGGATGCTCTACGCGGTGGTGAAGCACTGCCCGACATTCGGCGGCACGGTGGCTTCGGTCCCTCCGTCGAGGAACGGGTACACGGTGGTGCCGTTGACGGTGATTGCGGGCACGGGGCGCGGCACGGAAGTGACGGGCGCGGTGAACGCGGTGGCGGTGGTGGGTCCGACGACGTGGGACGCGTGGCAGGCGGCGCGGTCGCTCAACGTGTCGTGGAATATTCCGCCGGCGGCGTCAAACTGGAACAACGCGAAGTTCCTGAGCGACGCTCAGGCGCTGGCGGCGAACGCACCGGCGTACGTCGCGGGCGGCGCGAATCCGCCGGGAACGCGTTACACGGTTGAGGGCAGCGCGGCGCCGGTGAATGCGGCGCTGGCCTCCTCGGCGAAGAAACTGGACGTGACGTATACGCTGCCGTACGTGGCGCACGCCTGCATGGAAGTGCTCAACTGCACGGTGAACATCGTGTTCTCGGGCAACGTGCCGCAGTCGTGCGAGATCTACGCGCCCACGCAGTCCGCGAAAGGGGTTCTGACGCTGGCTGCGACGATCACGGGGCTGACGGTAGACAAGATCGCGGTTCACACGACCTACCTGGGCGGAGGCCTGGGCCGCAAGGCGGAACAGGACTTCGTGAGCCAGGCGATTCAGGTGGCGATGGCGGTAAAGAAGCCGGTGAAGCTGATGTGGCCGCGCGAGCAGGATTTCACGCGGGACCAGTACCGCCCAATGGCGCTCGTTCACGCGCAGGCGGGGCTCGACAATGTGGGCAACATCACAGGCTGGGCCTATCGCAATGTGTCGCCGTCGATTCTCGGGCAGCGCGGCGTACCGCTGGGCGCAACGGGCGACAGTCAGGGGATCGAGGGCGCGCAGGCGCTGCCCTACAACATCGGCGCGCGGCTGACCGAATGGGTGAGCCACACGTCGCCGATTCCGGTTGGTTTCTGGCGCTCGGTTGGGGCGTCGATCAACACGTTCGCGGTGGAGAGCCTGATTGACGAACTGGCGGCGGCGGCGTTGCAGGACCCGTACCTGTTCCGGCGCTCGAAGCTGACGGATCCGCGCTGGATCGCGGTGCTCGACGCGGCGGCGGCACTCGGCAACTGGACGTCGGCGCCACCTTCGGGCCACGCGCGGGGGATCGCGATCGGCACGGCTTTCGGCAGCATCGTGGCCGAAGTTGTGGAGGTGGCCAACGCGACGCCGACGAGCCTGCGAGTGGTGAGCGTTTCGGTGGCGATCGACTGCTACGTATCGGTGAACCCGGGTCAGGTGCAGGCGCAACTGCAAGGGGGCGTCGTGCACGGGTTGAACGCGGCGCTGTTCGGGCAGCAGGTGTTTGTGAACGGTGCGGCGCAGAACTCGAACTTCAACCGGAACCGCATGATCAAGATCGGTGAGATGCCGCAGGTGAACACAAAGATCATTCCCAATCCGTCGAGCGCGGTGCGCACGATGCCGATTGGGGGCGTGGGCGAACTGGGGGTGCCGACACTGGCGCCGGCGCTCGCCAACGCGTACGCCAAACTCACCGGCAAGCGGGTTCGCTCGCTGCCGTTCTTCCCCGGTTCGACGATGAGCGACTAACGGCGATGAACGAACTGCATTCGATTCTGGACGCGTGGCCGCGGGCCACGGGCGGCGTGCTGGCGACGGTCGTGGAGGTGAAAGGGTCGGCGTACCGCCGGCCCGGAGCCCGCATGCTGCTGTTTCCCGACGGCCGGCGCATTGGTTCGATTTCGGGCGGTTGTCTGGAAGGCGATGTTTGCCGGAAGGCATGGTGGCTGACCGAGGAGCAGGCCACGGTGCGGGTCTACGACACGATGTCGGAAGACGATGCAGTGTGGGAATTCGGATTGGGTTGCAACGGCGTGGTGCATGTGCTGCTCGAGCGCGTGGAGTCCGATTCAGCGGCCGAGATGATGGCGATGCTGGCGGAACTCCGGGCATCGGGCGGAGAAGGGGTTGTGGCGACGGTCATACGGGGAGCGGACGGGATTCGCCCGGGGGAACGTCTGCTGCTCGACGCGGGGGGTGTGCGTGGCGGATCGCTGGCTGGAAGTGCGGTCTCGGAGCCGCTGGTCCGGCTGGCGGAAGCCGCGCTCGCCGGCCGCGAACATCGCCACGTTGAAATCGGCGGCTGCTCGATCTTCGTGGAGTGGGTGGGGCAACCGGTGCCGCTGGTAATTTTCGGCGCGGGGCATGACGCGATTCCGCTGGTGGCGATCGCCAAGCAGATGGGCTGGCATGTGACGGTGGCGGATGGACGGCCGGCTTACGCGAAGAAGGAGCGCTTTCCGGAAGCGGACCGGGTGGTGCTGCTGCCGGCGGAGATCAAGATCACCGAGGATTCGGTGGTGGTGTTCATCACGCACAATTATCCGTTCGACGAAAGCATGCTGCGGGAGGTGCTGCCGGCGAAGCCGCGCTACATCGGGCTGCTCGGCCCGCGGAAACGCGCGGACCGGCTGTTCGCGGAGTTGGGGATGGGGATGAGTGACTCGGTACACGCGCCGGTGGGCCTCGACATCGGCGCGGACACTCCGGCGGCGATCGCGCTTTCGATCGTGGCGGAGATTCAAGCTGTGTTGAACGCGCGGTCAGGGGGCAGGCTGCGCGCGCGGCAGGGGCCGATACACGATACGCCCGGCCGCGAAGAGGCGGTGCGGCTGGAATACCGGCCGCCTCGCCATTGCGCGGCTTGAGAAGTAAGAGTTGATCGCGAGGGAACGGCCTGGAGCCGAGGAGAAGCCAGTCCCCTCACGCTTTCAGTGAGACAGCCGGATCACGGTCCAGTGCGTGTCTTCGATGTCGATGTCGCGCCAGCCTTCATGGCTGCGGGACTCGAGCACGGCGGCGATGTTATCGCTGAAGGTACGTCCACCGCAGGTATCGCCCACCAGAATCCCAGAGGGCAGGGTTTTGGCGGAAGTAACATCCGGGATGTTGGTAATCACGGTCAGACTGGAAAAGGGAGTTGTTGTATGGGTCATTGTACTCTCCTGGTACTGACTGATTCGGACTTCGACGCGCTCAGAACCGGCGACTCCGCCGGCACGGATGTCTGAGCCTGCCGAACTTGTTCCGCCGCTTTCCTGCCGGCGGTAAAGGCGTGGTCGGAGTTGTAATATTCCCACTCCGAATATCGACCGGCGAGAAGGATCTGGTGATCCTCGAGCCATTTGCGGATGGTCTCGACGGCTTGTTTGCGAGCGTGGTTGTAGACCACGTAGGCGTAAGGCATGTCGACCTGGTTGGCGGCCACCACCTCGACGCCCTCGGGAATCATGCCCACGCGGCGGCAGTCCTCGATGCACATGCGAATGAGGTCATCCCCATCGCAGGGCAAGGGCTTGTGGCGCGAGTAGGTGATCTCGCAGGTAATCCCGAAGCCGCCGGGCGGGTTGCAATAGGGACTGGCGTTGCCCTGGACGAAGATGCGATGGAACACGGTGTCTTCGGGGTAGTAGATCCAGTGTTTGTCGGTGGGCCGTTCGCAGCCGAGGCCGAGGTTGACGCAGCGCACGGAGACATGTTCGAGCAGTTTGACCGCTTCGCGAACCGGGCGCGGCGCCGCGGAGCCCATGGCGCGCACCAATGCCGGGAGCGGCATGGTGCTGATCAGGTGGCCGTAGCGAATCTGCCGTCCGTTGGAGAGACGGACGGTGTGCTTGAGGGGATTGACCTCCTCGACGCTGGTCTCGAGCAGCAACTCGCCTTTGAGGTGAGGCAGGAAGCCGTTCATCAGCGCCTGGAAACCGCCCCGCAGCGGATAGCCGAAGCGGGCGTTGGGGCCCATCGGTTTCGGGGCAGGCTTCAAAGCGCCTTCGATCATTTCACCGAGGTCCGGCATGGGGACGCGTCCGCCAAGCCAGGAAGTTTCCATCTCGGTGAGCGGCACGGCCCACAGTTTGCGGTTATAAGGAATGGCGAAGTGCTTCGCGATGCCGGCGCCCCAGACTTTGTAAATGAACTCCTCGAAGTTGCGGGGTTCGGTATGCTCGTGAGCCGCACCCGAGGCGAGAGCGAGTTTCGCGCTGCTTTCGAGGATGCCGTCGGCACAGCAATCGGTGAGCGAAGCATCCTTGCTGCAGGCAGGGGCTCCATTTGACTTGGGAGCGCCGTTGCCCTCTCCGGAGCCGTTCTTGGCGGTTTTGAGAGAGCCGAAGCGAGCCTCAATCGCGCCGACGATGCACTCGCGAATCACGTCGGCGGGCAGACCATAGAGCGAGCCCTGGAACGGGTAGCGGGTGAAGGTGTTCTTGCTGTAGATCCAGGCTTCGCGATCCTGCCAGTGGACATTGTCGCCCAGCAGCATCTGGTACATCTGGTGCACGTATGGATCGGCCGAGAACATGATGTGGCCGGCGTAGTCGAAAGTGAAGCCGTGGTCCTCGACGGAGCGGCACCAACCGCCCACCGTAGCGTTCCGCTCGACCAGGATGGCCTGCTCGCCGAGATGGTAGGCCGCGCTCAAGCCGGTGGGTCCGGCGCCGGCGACGACGACGGGGTGCTGCTCTTTGCGGTGGACGGCGGGAGCGCTCGCACCGCGCTGCTTGATGGTTTCCGCGATGAGATCCTCCATTTCGAGTACGGTGCGTTCCCACGAGGTCCGGCCGAGCACGCGAACCGATTCGGCCAGGCGCTGCTTGCGCTCTTCAGGGCCGCAGGCGAGAGCGCGTTCGCAAGCCGCCACGAACTCGTCGTGATTGTTCGCCATAAACACGATGTGTCCATACGGCTCGGCCACATCGGTGATGTTGGTGGACACGATCAGGTGACCGGCGGCCATGTACTCGAGCGTCTTTGTGGGGCTGATGAACTTAGTGGCCGCGTTGATCGCAAACGGCTGAAGACAGACATCCCACCCGCGCAAATAGCTTGGAAGCTCGCTGTACGCTTTCTGGCCGAGATAGTGGATGTTATCGCGGCGGGGCAGGCGATCCTGATCAATCTTCACGACCGGACCAACCATGACGATCTGCCAATCGGGCCGCTGGGCGGCGAGATACCCGATTAGTTCGGTGTCGATTCGTTCGTCGATCACGCCGTAGTAACCGAACCGGGGACGGGCGATGTGGGCCTGGTCGGGCGCTTCGTCGACAGCGCGGCGGCCGTCGAAGTGGGCGACATCCACGCTCGAGGGGAAGCAGTGGACGTTAGCGTGCTGCTTTTGCTTGGACCGGTAGAGACTTGGCCCTCCGGTAAAAACCAGATCCGCGAACTGGAACAGTTGCAACTCACGCTCTCGCAATTCAGCCGGCGCGAACAGGAAGCCGGACAGTTCGTCCATGCAGTCGTAAATCACCGCGTGCGGCTCGAATAAGTCAGCGAGCGGGAGGGCGAGCGGGGTATAGAACCAAAGAACATGAGGACCGATCGGGTTGCTCTGGAAATAAGTTTCGAGCTGGCGCTTCACCTCAGGCAACTGATCCTGGCAGTAGCCGGGAGCGGCGCAGTGAGTATGCGGCTGTAACACGGTGACATTCGGGCACGGTTGATAAGTTTCGATATGAGGGGCGCTCGATGGATCGTGTATGGGCTCTTCAATAAAGAAGACAGGGCGAAAATTAGCGAGGCGCGATAACAGATGCTGGGGCCGTTGATAGACGAAATTCCATCTCAAGTGGGAAAAGACTACAAGGCTTTCTCGATTGTGCATCAAATCGCTCCTAGAATTTCTGAGTGCTTACGAAGAACGGGCGGAAGCCCGATAAGCTTTCGCTCAAATAAGGGCAAGTCCAGGTCCAAACATTGCGATAGCTTCAGGTGATCGATATGCGTTTGCGGGCGGGAGAGGAACCGGTGTGCCGTTCTATACTTGCGGTACTTGTGACTAAGTACTCCCGCAAAAGACCAAGTTACAAGCCGGAGCTAACCTCCCTTCCCAGGCAGCAATTTTTGCCGTTGACTATCCGAAAGTGCACCTTTCGATGTTTGAAGCACCTGGTTGGTTATGGAACTGCAGTGAACCTCAGGAATGGACATTTCCGCGGCGGGTTACCCCCGGCCGCTTCTCCGGCGCGACGACTGGATGAGCCTGGACGGCATCTGGGAGTTCGCGATAGATGCTACAGCAGCGTGGGAACATCCGAAGGACGTTAACTGGGGCGGCAGGATCAACGTCCCGTTTGCGCCGGAAACGCCGGCGAGCGGAGTGGGCGACACGGGCTTTTACCGGGCGGTCTGGTATCGGCGCTCATTCGAAACGCCGGTTGTTACGCCCGGGCAGCGAGTGATCCTGCATTTCGGCGCCATCGATTACTCCGCGACAATCTGGGTGAACGGGGTTGTCGCGTGCCGGCACGAAGGCGGTTACACGCCGATCACAGTCGATTTGGGCGGTCTTCTACGGGATGAACGGACGCAGGAGATCGTGGTGCGGGCTGAAGACGACCCCGCGGACCTGTCGAAACCACGGGGCAAGCAGGAGTGGCAGGCGGAGCCGCACTCCATCTGGTATTACCGCACGACCGGAATCTGGCAGACGGTGTGGATGGAAGTTGTCAACGCCACGCGGATCGGCGGTATTCACTGGACTCCGAATGTGGAGCGATGGGAAATCAGCTTTGAGGCGCGCATCGACGGAGTCCGGCGCGACGACCTGAGGTTATCGCTTCGCGCCCACACGAACGGCGCTCTTCTCGCGGACGACAGCTACGCGGTGATTGCGGGCGAAGTTCACCGGCGGATTGCGCTGTCCGATCCGGGCATCGACGACTTTCGCAACGAACTGCTTTGGACGCCCGCGACTCCGACTTTGATTCAGGTGGATCTGGAACTCAGGACAAGCGACGGGGAGTTATTAGACCGGGTCCATAGTTACACGGCGTTACGCTCCCTCGCGATTCAAGGGGACCGGATGGTGCTGAACGGCAGACCCTATCCGCTGATCATGGTGCTCGACCAGGGTTATTGGCCCGATACGGGGCTCACGCCGCCGTCGGACAATGCGTTGCGCAAAGATGTGGAGCTGGCGAAAGCGATGGGCTTTAACGGCGTTCGCAAGCACCAGAAGATCGAGGATCCACGGTATCTCTACTGGGCGGACACGCTCGGGCTGCTGGTTTGGGAAGAGATGCCAAGCGCGTATCGCTTCACCAAGGAATCGATCGAGCGCTTCACGGACGAGTGGGTACGGGTGATCGCGCGCGACCGCAGTCATCCGTGTATCGTGGCGTGGGTGCCGTTGAACGAGTCGTGGGGCGTTCCGGATCTTCCCGATATCGCGTCACAGCGACACTACGTCGAAGCGCTCTACCACCTGACCAAGACTCTCGATCCCAGCCGCCCGGTGATCGGCAATGATGGATGGGAGAGCGTCGCGACCGACATCATCGGCATTCACGATTACGACGACAATCCGGTGCGGTTGGCATCGCGGTACGGAATGGGCAATGTCCGGCTGTTCGAGCAGCGACCCGGAGGACGGCAGTTGCTGGTGGGCACGAAGCACCGGGGACAGCCGGTGATGCTGACCGAATTCGGCGGAATTGCATTTTCAGACGATCCGGCGCGGACCTGGGGATACAGCCGGTCGCGCACTCGGCAGGAATTCGCGGATCATTACAGCAGCTTGCTGCGCGCGGTGCGCACGTCGGCGCGGCTTGCGGGCTTCTGCTACACGCAATTCGCGGACACGTATCAGGAGGCCAACGGGCTTCTTTACATGGATCGCACGCCGAAGTTCCCGGTTGAACAAATCGCGCTGGCCACGCGGGGCTCGCGCAGTTCGAAGGATGTGCAATGGGAATCGTACTGGCGGGAGCAGATCATGCAGGAGCGCGCTGAGGCTCCGAGCGAGCGCGGGCAGGGGCAGGAACCGCGTTAGGCGGCTCTCGGACGCCTGCGGATAGCGGCGGGCACATAGGCGCGGGTTTGCACAAGCGCCAGCAGGGCCCGCTCGTCGGCGTCCAGCTCGAATTTCGAATCGCCGGCCGGCGGAAGGGGGGCGACTTCGAAAATGGTTCCGTCCTGGAAGGCTTCGAGGACGCCGGGGTGAATGTAGTATTTGCGGCACGTCGCCGGACGGTTGCCGAGCGTTCGCGCGACGCTCTTGACGCATTCCACGATGCTCTTTTTGGCCTCGCTTTCAGAACCGGCGGGACCTGATTTGCGAAGAGTAACGAACGCCTCGAGCGTACCGTTCCAGGTGCGGAAATCCTTGGCCGTGAACTCTTCACCGGCCACTTCTTTCAGGTAACTGTTCACGTCCTCGGAGCAGAGCTTGCAGTTCTCGCCGGCTTCGTCGAGGTATTGGAAGAGCTCCTGGCCGGGCAGGTCCTGGCACTCGCGAACGATACGGGCGACGCGGCGGTCGCGAACCTGAATGGTGTGCATCTGGCCGCTCTTGCCGCGGAACCGGAACGAAATCTGGGAGCCTTCGACTTCGACATGGCGGTTCTGAAGGGTGGTGAGGCCGAAGGATTCGTTCTCGCGGGCGTACTCTTCGTTGCCGACGCGGACTGATGTGGTTTCGAGCAGCCGGACCGCGGTAGCGATAATTTTCCGGCGGGGAAGACCGCTCAGGGCCAGATCCGCTTCGACATGTTCGCGGATTTTCGGGAGCGCCGCGCCGAACGCGGCCATTCTCGAGAACTTAGTTGCGTCGCGGACTTCGCGGAAACCGGCGTGGTAGCGATATTGACGGCGTCCGCGCTGATCGATTCCAACAGCTTGTAAGTGCCCGGCAGGAGACGGGCAGATCCAGACCTGAGTCCAGGCGGGCGGGATGACAAGGCCGCGGATACGGCGGAGTTCGGCGCGGTCGCGCAGCACGGTACCGTCGGGTTGGACAAAACTCCATCCGGTGCCCCGGCGCAACCGCCGGATGCCGGGTCCGTCAACGGTTACGTAACGAAGACCGGCGATTCGCGCGGCCGCTTCTGACTCGAGCGAAAGAGGCAGAGCAGCCGTGAGGGCGCACTTATTCCGTGGTGCGGAGCGCACTTTCTACTTCCTCCCCGGGTAATTTCTTCCTAGGCATGTGACCGGCGAGCCGCGAGCGCCAGGCCGGCTGTGCCGATTCTCGCGGGCCGAATGCCCGTTTCCCATCCAACTAACCAGGACGTGCCGGGGCGCACTCGGTCATCATCGGGACACGCGGCGGTCGCGAGCCTCGAGTAAGTTTCGAGATATTGCCGCACCATGCGGTCGGCCGAGAAACGGGTTCTGGCGGCAAGCCGGCATTCCTCAGGATCAAGTTTGGCGGCGGCGCGCATGGCGTCCGCCATCTCGGACATATCCGAGACGACGAATCCGGTCCGTCCATGCTCGACGATTTCGGGCAGCGCGCCGGAGCGGAAGGCGACAACCGGGGTTCCGGAGGCCATCGCCTCCATGGCTACCAACGAACTTGTCTCGGCGACTGTACTCGGAATCAGGAGGCAGCGCGCCTGCGCCAGCAGCCGTTTCTTGGCGGCGAAACCGACTGGACCGACGAAGCGCCTGCGCTCGTCGAGGCGCGGCCTGATTTCGCGGTTGAAGTAGTTGCGATGAGCCGTGTAGGGAAACACCTGACCGGCGAGAATCATTTCCGAGCGGGCGCGGCGCGCAGCATCGAGCGCCAGATGGAAGCCTTTTTCCGGGCAGATGCGGCCGAGGGCGAGGGCGTAATTCTCTTTGGGCAGCCGGGAGCGGAACCGGTCGGTTTCAACGCCATTGCCGATGTTCGGCAGCAGGGGACGAGCCTGGAGAGGGCACTGCCGCTCCTGGGACGAGGACACGCAGTTGACGTAATAGTTCGGCCGTCGCATGCGGAACACCTGCTGCGGATACCAATCGGGCGGCAGATGCAAGGTGGCGAGCAGAGGCACGGTGCTATCCGGAAGGTACTCGTAATAATCGAGGCTGTGCATGTGGATCAGATCCACCGGGTAACGCAGGAGAGCTTCCTCGATCAGGATTCTGTGCTGTTGACGCGCCCTGGCGCGCACGCTTTCCGTGATCGTCCCGCTAGCGGAGGAAGAAGGAATAAGCGTTCCCGTTACCTGTGAGCCGGCGGCGGCAATTACGATCGACCGATGCCCTGCCTCGGTCAAAGCGCGGTCGAGAAGGGTCAGGATCTGCTCGGATCCTCCCGCCGCGTCAGGTCCCACCGGAGTCAGCGGGTAGGCAACGCTGAGTATCGTGTAGTGCATTTTGGTTTTGAGCTTCCCAGTACTAAGACGGCATGGTGTAGTGCAATTCCCCTGCCGTGTTTGCGCGGTGGCGATGTAAGTGCACGGTCAAGGCGGATTGCCTTGCCCGGAAAAAGCGCGTTGAAAACCTTCGATGTAGTAGTAATTGGGGAGTTATTCGTTGATGAAATCCTGAGTGATTTCCAGGGCTTGCCGAAACTCGGCGAAGAGTCGTTCGCGCGGCGGTTTAACCGTGACATCGGCGGCGGAACGGCGATTACGGCGTGTGGTTTGTCGCGCCTCGGGGTGAACGTCGCGGTGATCGGGATTGTGGGAAAAGACGGTGCATGGGTTGTGGACCGGCTGAAGGGCGCGGGAGTGAACACGTCGTCGGTGGAGTGGCATCGGGAAGAGCCGACTGGACTTACCGTCAGCGTTTCAACGCGGGAGGACCGGGCTTTCTTCAGTTATTACGGGGCTAATCAGCGGCTGCCGGCTATTTTGCGCAATGCCGAGACGGCCGAACTGATGAGGCGATCACGGCACGTGCACTTCGCCTGCGCGCCGGATGCCGAACTGGATGCTGCGCTGTTTGCGAAGTTGCGAAAGAGCCGCTGCCGGATCTCGCTCGACGTGCAGTCGCACGTCAGCTGGCTAACCCGTGCGGAAAATCTTGCACTGATGCGTCAATGTGACATGTTCTTCCTGAACGAACGGGAGGGCGAATGGGTAACGGGAGCCGCCGGACCGAAGGCGATCCTGCGCGAGTTGAAATCGAAGGGCATTCGGGGGGCGGCGCTCAAACTCGGAGGCAAGGGGGCTGCGCTCGCCTGGCGGCGCGGACAGTATCTCTGCGATCCGCATTCGGTCAACACGGTGGATACCACGGGGGCGGGCGACTCGTTCAACGCCGGCTTTATTTACGGATGGCTGCGCGGCGACTCACCGCAGGACTGTCTGGAAACAGCGAATTTATGCGGCGCTTTGTCCACTCGGGAGCTGGGTGGAATTGCCGCATTTCCGAGCCTGCAGGAACTACAAGCGCTGTTGCCGGGCCGGGTAGAGGCGAAATGAGCACATCTTATGCGGCATGAGGTGATCGGGCCCGGGATTTTGACAGACGCGCAGGTGAGGGTCTATGGCCCGGTGCTCAAAGGCGCGATTGAGCGCGGCATCCCCTTTGCGCTGGGCGGGTCGCTCGGCATGGCGGTGTACGCGGGTGCGTTTCGTCCTTCAAAAGATCTGGATATCTATGTCAGGCCGGTTGATAAGGACGAGATGATCGACTTACTCGGGCACTTAGGCAGCGCCGACTATTTCGACCGGCTACCCTATGACCGCAGCTGGATCTACCGGAGCACATTCGGCGACGAAATCGTCGACGTGATCTGGAAAATGGCGAACCATCGCAGCGACGTAGACGACTCCTGGGTGACGGCGGGTCCGGTGCTCGACTTCGCGGGCCAGCATGCGCGCCTGGTGCCGATTGAGGAGCTGATCTGGAGCAAGCTATACGTTCTGCAGCGCGACCGGTGCGATTGGCCGGATGTGATCAACCTGATTGACCGCTCGGCGGCGCGGCTCGACTGGTCGCGGCTGCGGGACCGGTTGGGCGATGACATCGCACTGCTGCGCTCGGTGCTGCTGGTGTACCGCTGGCTTCGGCCGCTCAAGGCAGCCGATCTTCCCTCCTGGGTGTGGAGCGACCCGCATCGCGTGCATTCCCGCGGATCCGAAATAACCGAAGCGAGGGCGCGGCTTCTCGATTCGCGGGACTGGCTGCTCGGCTTGCGAAACGGAGAACCACGTTGCTGATCGGCGCCATGAATCATCCCGCCGAGGATGTGCTTTCGGAACTCGCCTGGATGGCGGAACTCGGGCTCGGCTTCATCGACCTGACGCTTGAGCCGCCTCGCGCAGCGGTAGGCGAGATCGACCCTAAACGCATTCGGGAGGCTTTGGCGCGCTACGGGATGGACGTCGTGGGCCACACGGCTTTCTACCTGCCTTTCGCCAGCCCGTTCGAACTGGTGCGCAAGGCGTCGGTGGAGGAGTTGCGGCGTTGCATTGACGCGTTTGCAATAATCGGGGCCCGGTGGATGAACCTTCACCCGGACCGCCATATTCCCATGCACCCGCGTAGTTTCTGGATTGAGCGCAATATACTGTCGATCGGCGAACTGATCGATTACGGGCGGGATCGCGGCGTGGGGATCATGATCGAGAACTTACCGGGCGACTTCAACACACCCCAGCAGCTTGGCGAATTACTCGATCCTTTGCCTGAATTGGGCTTGCACTTAGATATCGGACACGCGAACTTACTCGTGCCTCATAACATGACCGAGGCAATTCTCGATACCTACGGCAGCCGGCTGCGCCATGTCCACCTACACGACAACAAAGGCGGAAGCGCAGACCTGCACCTGCCGCTCGGAACCGGGAACGTTGACGTCGCGGCCGCTGTTCGCGCGTTGAAAGCCTGCCGGTACGACGGAACGATTACGCTCGAGGTGTTCGCGCCTGACCGGAACCTGTTCGACTACAGCCGCCAGGTGCTCGCGAATGCCTGGAACAACGGCGCCCAATAGAAACGGCCCGCGCGGCGCTGAGTCCGCGCGGGCCGCATCCGCCAGCGTAGGCCTTAGAAAAGCAAGCGGGCGGCTAACTGGAAGGTCCGGCCGCCGAACCCGTTATACAGGCTCAACGGTCGACCGAATCCAGGCGCGCCGAGCGTGCTCACCGGAAGACTGTAGTTGGTGGTGTTCGTCAGGTTGTAAGCCTCGCCGCGGAATTCCAGCCGGAAGTTCTCGCCCACCGGGAAGGTTTTCAGGACGGCAAGGTTGTAGTTGAACAGGTCGGGTCCGCGGAACTGATTGCGGCCCGTGCCGCCGAACACGCCGGGTTGCGGAGTGCTGAACAGACCGGGGTTGAAGGACGCCGCGCCGGTCAGGTCCGTGCCGCCGGCGAAGTTAGCGGTGAGGGTACCGCCGCCGGGGCAGTTACAGAACAGCGGGTCGGTAGTGACCGAGTAAGGCGTACCGGTGGCCCAGCGCAGGATTCCGTTCAATTCCCAACCGCCGAGGACCGAAGCCATGGCGCCGTGGTTGAAGCGCCCGATGTTGGCGCCGAACGGAAGAGCCCAGGTGTGGCTCAACGAGAGCACGTGTTGACGGTCGAAGTCCGCGACGGCGTAGTTGGCCTGGCGGCTGAACGGGTTCAACTGATTGAAACCGGTGTCGAGCGCCTTGCTCCAGGTATAAGCGCCGGAGAAGGCCAAGCCGTAAGCCATGCGCTTGGTCAGGTTCACCTGAAGCGAGTTGTAGTTGCTGTTGGCGCCGAGAGCATAGTCGTTCACGGCCGCCGTGCGATTGATGGAGGCAAACGGCAGACCCGCGGCTCCGGCACCCGGGAGAGCCGAGTTCAGATTGCGCGAGAAAGGCAGTTCGCGGCCTAGCGTTCCGACGTAGCCGATGTCGAACAGGAATCCGGCGCCAAGGTCAGATTGGACCATCAAGCTATAAGACTGAACGTATGGCGTGGTTCCGGACATGCGCGTGGTGTTATACGGCGCGTTCGGCACGTTGCTGCCCGAGATCGTGGTGCCGGCATTGCCGAATCCGTTCGGAGCGGATGTCTGCGGCACCGCAAACTGAGTTGTTCCAAAACTGCCCGCGAGACCGGCTTGGGCCGCGAGCGCTGTCTGGTTGAGGCCGGACAACGTGAAGGGCAGCGGGAAGTACTGAAAAGCGTAACCGCCGCGAACGACGAAGCGCCGGCTGGGGCTGAACGCGAAACCGACACGCGGCGCCACGTTATTCAGGTCGTAATCGACGATATCGCCGTTGCCGAAGCCGAGGGTATTGGCCGTTCGATCGAAGAAAGTCGCTCCGCCCTGACGGCGCGTCGTTACCGGGCTATATACGTCGTAGCGTACGCCGAGTTCGATCGACAGCTTCTGCCAGAGATTGATCGTATCGGTAATGTAGCCGGCGTAGAGCATCTGGTTGTAAGTGGGCGTAGTCAGAAAGGTTGAAACGCCCGCCGTGGTGGGAGCGCCGAGGAGGAAGCTGCCAAAAGCGTTGGCCTGCGTGTTCAGAGAGTTGAACGCGGATGGACTGGCGGTGCCGCCGGGCCCGAAGTTGAAAGTACCGCGGGGGCTGAAGGCGCCGGGATCAAAGCCGCTCGCCTGAAGCGAGTAGACGCTGGCTCCGAACTTCAGCCGGTGCATGCCGGTATGCCAGTTGAAATTGGCGTCGCCGGTGTAATTGTCATTCACCAGTTTGCTCGGATAATTTCCGTTTAAGCCGAAGCCGTTAAACCCGGCGATGTTGATTTCGGGCAAACCGTTGTTGAAGCCGAGTCCGGCGAGCGTATTGTTGAGAGCCGTATTTTGGTTACCTGCAGTAATCAGGTTGCGATAGCGGTTGAAACCGACGCGATACTCGCCGAGGAAGGTAGGCGAGTAGCTTTGGGTCAGGCTGGCAACGGCGGAATGGTTGCGCAGCGCGGCGTTGGCGGCATCGCCGAGCGGGCCGAGAACCGAGCCGCGCGACAGGTCTGCCTGCGTAAAGCCATAGCGGAAGAATCCGGTGTTCCAATCGTTGAAGCGGTGATCGACCTTGGCGTCAACGCGGTGGTCGTCCTCTCTCATGCCGCGGTTTCCGATCAGGTTGTTGGTAAGACCGGGCTGGTTCGGGAGCGGCAGGTAGCCGAGCAAAGCGGCAGCGGCGGGGCTGATCTGGGAGCCCGGAATCTGGCCCGTTCCGAATAGTTGACGGCCCGTGCCGCCGGTGGCACCGCTGGCCGGGTTGTAGATAGCGGCTCCCGGGATACCGGAGAAGTTGCCGGCGCGAAGATCGGCAGTGGGAACCGTGGCGATCTGCAGTTCGTTGCCGCGACGCAGAGTACCTTCGTAGGATCCGAAGAAGAACAGTCTGTCTTTGATGACGGGCGCGCCGAAAGTTCCGCCGAACTGGTTCTGATTGAATCGCGGCTCGGCGTTGCCGGTCACGTTCAGCGGGTTGCGAGTTTCAAAGAAGCTGTTCTGGTTGAACTCGAAGAGGCTTCCATGCAGGCCATTGGTGCCGGGGCGGGTGACCACGTTGGTCCAGGCGCCGCCGGCAAATCCGTATTCGGCGTTGTAATTGGCCGTCCGAATATTCAGTTGCTGAACGGCTTCGAGCGGCAGGATGCGGCTCGAGTTCGCATTGTACTGCTCGTTGGTGTAAGCGCCGTCCTGATAGAAAGCGTTGGCCCAATCCGGAGTGCCGTTCACGTTAAACGAACGGGTACGCTGCGGATCTAGAATACGATCCTGACTTACAACCGGCGGCGTAACTCCGGGCATCAGGCCGATGAGTTCCTGAACCTGACGGTCCTGCAGCGGCAGGGAGCGCACGGGGCGAGAAGTATAGGCGCGCGAGACCTCCGCCGAGTCTGTCTGGATTGTCGGGGATACGGCTTTGATCTCGACGGGGCCGACAGCGCCTTGCATGCCTGAATCGCCCGTGAAGGTCAAACTGATTTGCGTTGGGGAGTTAGCCAGGACGGTTACGTTCTGCTCGCCAGCCCGGCCTCGATTCGGTGTTTCGACCGCGATCCGATAATTGCCGGGCGCGACGTTGGTGATGTTGAAGGCTCCGTCCGAGCCCGTGACTGCGCGCTGCGACATTCCCGTGGAAGGGTCCGTCAAGATGATGGTGACGTCCTGCTTGCCGTTGCCGGCCGAGTCGGTCACCTTTCCGGTCAGGGAACCGGCGCCCTGCCCCCATGCCGCTGCCGTCAGCAGCAGCGGTATCCATAGTAACTTCATATGTGCTCCTCTTCGACTAACCTCGTTATTTATTGTGTTGTCGGCTCTCGGTTATCCGAGTTGACCAACCTTGCTCGAACCGTATAACGCTTCGGCGCTGCTCCTACGTAACGAAACGGGTAACAGGTTACGAGGGTCAGGACCGGCTCTTTGGTCTGGCGAATGGGCCAGGACTCATTGGCGTTTACGATGTCGATGGATGTAATCCGGTAGCGGAACTGCTCCGGTCCGTTGTCGACGATGATGTCATCCCCTTTGCGGACATTCCGCAACACGGCAAAGTGCGTGTCCCGATGGCCCGCGATCACACAGTTTCCCTGGTGACCGGGCTGGCTCGAGTCCGAAAGCCACGCGGGGCCTTTCGCCAGATTCGCGGCGCTCGCGCCCGAGTAGACGTAGCGTTCCACGTTCAGCGAAGGGATCGATAGCCTCGTAATCTGCGGATTACGCGCCATCCACCTGGCCGGTACCGGCTCGTTCCACCTGGAGCGAGCCTCGCGTTGACCGTACCAACTCAAACCGGCAAGCCCGAACCCGCTCAGCGCGAGACCGAGGCCACACACCACGAGGGCGAGGGCCAGAATTTGCGCGAGCCGGGAGCGAGGGACGACCGTCATCAACCCAGAACCTCCGTTCATCCCGATTGCAGACAACCTGCTATCCAGAAGAGTCAGTACTTTGGGAACCGTTTCAGCGGGACCGTGTCAGCGGGGCCGCTGCCGGGAAGTTACCCGCGCACTTACAATGAGCTTTGATCGCCACAGCCATCGCCCTGCTCACTCTCGCCATCTGGATCTATCTGATGGCTTTTCGCGGGGCATTCTGGCGCATGCGGGAGGAATCTCCGCCCGGGACGGCGCCGGGCGGCTTACGGATTGCCGTGGTGATCCCCGCCCGGGATGAAGCAGCGACGATCGCGCGTACGGTTGGTTCGCTCCGGAACCAGCAATACGACGGGCGGATCGAGGTCATTGTGGTGGACGACCACTCCGCGGACGCGACCGCGCGAATGGCCGCCGAGGAAGGCGCGACGGTGATCGCTTCCCTTCCACTGCCCGCGGGGTGGACCGGCAAGATGTGGGCGGTTTCGCAGGGCGTTGAGCGAGCGCTGGCGGAAAATCCCGATTACCTGCTGCTGACCGACGCCGACATCGAGCACGACCCGATGAGCGTGGCCGGGTTGGTCGCGCGGGCAGAAGCAGGAAAACTGGTTCTCACGTCGCACATGGTCCGGCTGAACACCGAAACGGCGCCGGAGAAGATGCTGATACCGGCGTTCGTGTATTTCTTCCTGAAACTATACCCGCCGGGCTGGATTGCGGACCGGCGGCGGTCCGTGGCTGGAGCGGCGGGCGGGTGCATGCTGGTGCGCCCGGAAGCGCTGGCACGGGCAGGCGGGATCGCGAGCATTCGCGGTGAAGTGATCGACGACTGCGCGCTGGCGCGGCTTTTAAAGCCGCAGGGTCCGATCTGGCTGGGGCTCACCCTATCGACGCGCAGCCTGCGCGTGTACAGGAGTTTCGGCGAAATTCGGGGAATGATCGCGCGCACCGCGTTCACGCAGTTGCAGTACTCGGCGCTGCTGCTGGCGGGCACGCTGGCGGGGATGCTGCTCACCTACGTCGCACCGGTGGTTCTCACGTTTTCGGGCGTCAAAAGCGCGCAGGCGCCGGCGGCGGCGGCATGGCTGCTGATGAGCCTCTCGTACCTGCCTGCGCTGCGGCTGTACCGGCAATCGCCGCTGTGGGCCCTGGCGCTGCCGTTGATCGCTGCGTTCTATTCCGCCGCCACGCTGGAATCGGCGATTCGCTATTGGACAGGCTCGGGAGGGCAGTGGAAAGGCCGCGCACAGGCGCCGAAATCAAGATGAGCCGCGCAGGGCGTCGAGGATTTCCTTGCGCGCGGCGGAAGCTGCCGGCAGGATGCCGCCCGCCGCGCCGATGAGAGTCGCCGCCACGATTCCGGCCACCATGGCGCCCGGGGTGAGGTGAAACTGGAACGAGAGTTCGGCGAAGGTGGTGAAGCTGCCGATGGACGACGTCCAATTGCGCATGGGAAGCACGAGCAGAATGCCGATCACGCCTCCGACGGCGCCGAGCAGCATGGATTCGGCCAGGAAACTGGCGAGGATCTGCGCGCGTGAGAATCCGAGGATGCGGAGCGTTCCGATCTCCGGCGCCCGGCGGGCCACCGCCGCCGACATCGTGTTCATCGCCGCCAGGATGCTGCCGGCAGCCATGATGAGCGCCACGATTGTTCCCATGAATTGAATGGGCAGAGCGGAAGTGGTCTGGCGCTGGTAGTACTCGCGCTCGGAAATCGCCTCGGCGTTCAGCCGGCGGTCGGCCGCGATGGCCTGTTGCAGAGCGGGAGCAGCGCCGGGAGCGGCTCTCAGCAGAACGCTGCTCAGGACGGCGGTCCGGCCGTACTCGGTGCTGGCGAGATTTGAGTCGGCGAAGACCTCGCTGTTGTAGGCGGTGACGCCGGCGTCCATGATGCCGACCACGGTCCACAGCCCACGCCCGAAGGCGAGCTGGCCGCCGATGCGCGCGGCAGAATAGCGGTTGGCGACGCCGCGCCCGACCACCACTTCGCGCTGCCCGGGCTCAAACATGCGCCCTTCGATGATGCGCACCTGCTCGCGCAGGGCGAGGCCGATGGGCTGCATTCCCCGCAGGTTCACGTTCATGCCGCCCTGCAGACCGGGCCCTTCCAGATTGATCACCGTCACCATCTCAAGCGACGCCACCGGCTCGCCTTCCGCTGTGCGCACGATTCCGGGGAGCGCCTTGATGATCTGGAAATCCTGACGGGAGACGGAACTGACGAGTTCGGAGGTGGCGCTCTTCCGGGTGACCAGCAGATTGTCAGGATGCCCCGTGGTGACGAACGACCGTTTCAATCCGCCCACTACTCCGAGCACGGCAACGAGAACGGCCACGGTGATCGCCACTCCTGTCACGGTGAGCAGTGAGGTGGTGCGACGGACCACGAGATTGCGCAGGTTGTAGGAGAGTGGAATTCCCATATCAGTTCACCGCATCAATCCACCCGGCGAAGGGCGTCGATGATGGAAATCCGGGCCGCGGTGCGCGCCGGGAACCATGCGCCGGCGAGTCCCTCGGCGATTGCAATCGCGACGGCCAGGAGCGGGATGGCCGGGGGCATGCGGAGGGCCTGCATATCGACGAAGAACGAGGGCAGCGTGCGCAACCCGGCCAGGATCAGCCAGGCACCTCCGAGTCCGGCGGCGGCGCCCACGAGCGCAATCAGCACGGACTCGCCGAGCAGCAGCGAAAGCACGTCGCCGGGCGTGAAGCCGAGCGTCTTGAGCACGCCCGCCTCGCGGACACGCTCGCGAATCGACATGCCCATGGTATTGGCCGACACGGTGAAGACGGCCAAGGTCAGCGCGGAACAGACCACGAGCAGGAACGCCTTGACGTTGCCGAGATAGCTGAGGAAGCTCAACTGCATGGCGCGCTCGCTTTCGGTGCGGGTCTGCGAGGTCGAGTTGCGGAAGAGAGCGTCGATCTGTTCGCTCACGGGTCCGACGGACTCCGGACGGTCCACCAGGACGACGTACATTCCCGAAATGTCGCTGAACCGGCCTCCTTCGGTGAGGTACTCGTAGTGAAAGAAGAAGCCTTCGTTATTGACCTGGCTGTCGTAGATGGCGCGAACGGTGAGGTCGAGGTCGATTGGAAAAATGTCGCCCTGGATGTGAATGCGCTGGCCGAGCTTCCAGCCGAGATTGTTGGCCAGTGTCCGGCCGACCAGGCAGGCGCTGCGTTCGCGGATGAAAGCCTGGCGCTGATCGTCCGGCACGCGGTACTCGGAGTAGATTCGCAGGAACTCGCGCGCGTCGACGCCGAATCGCGCGAAATTGTTGCGGGCCTCGCGGGAATCCTTGTAGGTGCCGCCGTAGTACTGGAAGGTTGCCGCTTCGATAACGCCCGGAACGCTCCTGATGCGCGACTTATAGCTCGCCGGCAGCCAGTTGGTGATGGAAATCCGGTTGCGCACAAAGAGCCGCAGCGCTTCTTCCGGCGTGCCGTTATTCACAAAAAACATGTGGTACATGGCCATCAGCACACCGAGCAGGCAGAAACCGGCGGCGATGGAAAGCACGGAGAGCAGGGTACGGCGGCGGTTGCGCAGGGAGTTGCCCGCGATCAACGGCAGCCACTTGACCATGCTTATAGTTTATTCAGACTTTATTCTCCGAATCCAGTGCGGCGCCTTCCCGCCGCCCGGCCAATGATGATTTAATCAGCGTGAGGAAGCCATGCGATTCCTGTTTCTTTTCGCCGCGGCCGTGGCGTTCGCTCAGACGTCTTACTATCCGTTCGACATCCGCCAGGATGCTCTTTCAGGGGCGCCCGATTTCAGCTATCTCAACCGGCCGCTCGGGCCCGAAGATCGAATTACAGCCCACGACGGCCACTTCTACCGCATCGGCGCCGACCTCAAACCGGGCACCGATGACGACGCGCGCGTGCGGTTTTTCGGCGTGAACCTCGCGTTCGGCGCCAACTTCCCCGACGAAAACGATGCATCGCGGATTGCCAGGCGCCTGCGCCGCCTCGGCGTGAACCTGGTCCGGCTGCATCACATGGACTCGTCCCCGGACGTGAGCGCGGCCAACGCCAACAGCCTGCTCATGCAGGCGCCGTACCCGACGCTCAACGGCGTGGCGGCGAGGCGTTTGCGCGTTTTTCTCGACGCCCTCAAAGCCGAAGGTATCTACGCCGATCTCAACCTGCATGTCGGCTACACGTTTTCGCCGGTGCGCGACGGTGTTCCGGCGGGCAACATTCCCTCGCAGAGCAAGCCGCTCCACATGATTTCGCCGCGCATGATCGAGTTGCAGAAGCAGTACGCGCGCACGGTCATGGATGCGCTCAATCTGGGCGACGATCCGGTGCTCGCGATGGTGGAGATCAACAACGAAAGCTCGTTGCTGCAGTCCTGGCAATGGGGCGAACTCGACGCCATGCTGGCCGGCGATTACAAGGCCGAGTTCGAGGCGCGCTGGCGCGATTTTCTCAGGGCGAAATACGCCGTCACGGATGCGCTTCGCCAGGCTTGGGGCGCCGGCGACGGCAACGGTCCGGAACTGCTTCAAAGCGCCTGGAAGCTCGAAGTTCATTCGCCGGCGCAAGCCAACCTGCAAATATCCGATACCGACGCTTCGGTGACCGTCGCACGCGGAGGCGCTTCGGTGATCGCCAAGATCGTCGGCTTCTCGGTGGCCGCGGGAACGTCCTATCAAGCCGAGGTGGAAATGCGCGCCGGCCGCGGGTGCAACGTTTACTGGGACGTGAAGCAGGACATCAGCCCGTGGAACACGGAAACGGGCAAGACGGTTGCGGTCACCACCGAGTGGCAGAAATTCACGTTGGCCTTCACGGCGGGATTTGCGATGGACGGGGTGGGCCGCTTTGGGCTGTCGGTCGAGAACTGTGATCAGCCCATTTCTTTCCGGAACTGGCGCCTGCACACTGGCGGACGCCGCGGACTGAGCGACGGCGAGACTCTCGACAACGCAGCGCTGGTCCGCGCCGACGAACTCGCCACGGAGGCTCGCGCAAACGACTACCTGCTGTTTCTCGCGGACCGGGATCGCTTCTACCTCGAATCGATTCTCGGCGCCGTGCGCGATGCGGCGGGGAACCTTGTGCCGGTGGCGGGGACGCAGATGGGCTACGGCGGGCTGTTGAACTACGACTCGCACGCCTCGCTCGACTTCCAGGACAACCACTACTACGTCGATCACTACAATTTCCCGAACGTGGCCTGGGACGGGCGCGACTGGCGCATCCGCGATCAGTCCTCGCTCGGCTCCGGGCTCTCGGCCATTCTGAATGTCGCCGCGGCGCGGCAGGCGGGCAAGCCGTACACGGTGAGCGAGTATAATCAGCCGTGGCCGAACACCTACGGGGCCGAAGCCGACCTCACGCTGGCCGCTGTCGCCGCGTTTCAGGATTGGGACGGCTTGATGCATTTCGCCTACTCGCATGGCCGCAACTGGGACGACGGAGTCCCGAACGGATTCAACATCAACGGCGACTGGACGAAGTTCCCGAACATCGGGCAGGCAGCCTGGTTGTTCCGCACAGGCGCGATTCAAGCGGCTGCCCAGACGGTTGAGCTGCCGGTGTCGCTCGACCAACGGCTGCGGGCAGGGCGCGAGAAACGAAATGGCAACGTCGCCGATTTTCTGAAAGCCGCGACGGGCTACGATGCCGCGCTGGCACTCACGCACGGGGTGAGGCTCGCCAAGGATTCGACGGCCGATGCGCCGGTGCTCGATCCGCTTCAGGCGCCGTATCGCGCCGATACGGGTGAGTTGAGTTACAAGCCCGCCGACAAGCTTTTTCTGCTCCAATCGCCCTACGCTTCGGGCGTGTTCGGATTTCCGGGCGGCGCGGGCGTAACGGCGGGCGACATCGACGTGAGCACCGGTCCGTCGGCGCGGGGTTTTGTCGCGTTGCTGGTGACGCCGCTCGACGGCAAGCCGGTGAAGGACTCCGAAGGGCTGCTGGTTTCAAACCCCGGGTACACGCTGCGCAGCCAACCGCGCACTACCCCCGGGCGTCCGCAGAAAATCGTCAACTACCCGGGAACTTCCGATTGGTGGACGCTCGAGCCGGACCTCGGCACCAAGCCCAACGGAGATCTGAATGGAGGTTCTTCGCCGGTTTACATGGAACGGGTGGAGCTGTACCTGACCTTGCGTACGAGCCTGGCCGGAATCACGGTTTATCCGCTCGACGGCGCGGGACAGCGTTTGCAGCCGCTCAAGGACGAGGACATCGAGAAACTCCCGGGCGGCGGCTTTCGCATTCATTTGCAGGCGCAGGGGCAGGCCATGTCGCCGTGGTACGAGATCACGCGAAATTGAAATGCCTGACTACGTGATTGCGGGCGCGGGCAGCGCGGGCTGCGTTCTCGCCGCGCGGTTGAGCGAAGATCCGAAATCGAGCGTGCTGCTGCTCGAGGCTGGTCCGCGCGACTCGCGCAAGGAAATTCACATTCCGGCGGCGTTCTCGAAACTGTTCAAGAGCGAAGTGGACTGGTGCTATTACACGGACGATCAGCGGCATTTGAACGGGCGGAAGCTTTACTGGCCGCGGGGGCGCGTGCTTGGCGGCTCGAGTTCGATCAACGCGATGATCCACATCCGGGGCCGACGCTCGGATTACGACGGCTGGCGCGACCTGGGGGCGGCGGGCTGGTGTTGGGAATGCGTGGCGCCGGTGTTCGAGCAACTGGAATCGCTGGCCGTCGATCGGGCCTACACCAACCCGCTGTCCCACGCGTTTGTCGAAGCGTGCGCCGAGCGCGGTATTGAGCGGACGGCGGATTTCAACGGTCCGGAACAGTGGGGCGCGGGATTTTACCGCGTGCATCAGCGCAACGGCCGGCGTTACAGCGCCGCCGCGGCGTATCTGCACCCGGCCCTGAAGCGTCCGAATCTGCGCGTCGAAACCGGCGCCCTGGTGACTCGCGTGCGAATCGAGCACGGGCGCGCGGTGGGGGTTGAATATGCGCAGAACGGCGAAGCTCATCACGCCGCTGCCGAACGGGAAGTGATCCTCGCGGGAGGCGCCGTCAACTCGCCGCAACTGCTCATGCTGAGCGGCGTGGGTCCGGCGCAGCATCTCAAGGACCTCGGAATCCCGGTGGTGGCGGACCTTCCCGGAGTGGGAGAGAACCTGCAGGACCATCCGCTGTGCGGGGTCGCCTACGAATCGAAGCGCCCGGTTTCGCTCGCCTCGGCCGAGAGCCTGCCGAACGTGGCGCGCTATCTGCTCGGGCGCGGTCCGCTAACCTCGAACGTGGCCGAAGCCGGCGCGTTTCCCCGCCAACAGCCGTCGATACAGTTTCATTTCGCGCCCGGATTTTTCCTGGAGCACGGGTTTCGCCGCATTGAAGGCCACGGGTTCTCGATGGGTCCGACATTGATCCGCGTGGGCAGCCGCGGGCGGATTCGCCTGCGCTCGGCGGACCCGCTCGAGCAGCCTTCGATCGACCCCGCCTACCTGAGCGAAGGGGCGGACCTTCGGGCATTGATCGACGGCCTGCTGCTGGCCCGCGAAATCGCCCACACGCGGACGTTCGACTCCTTCCGGGGCGCGGAAGTGAATCCCGGACCGGCGGTGAAAAGCGAGCAGGATCTGCGCGAATACGTCAAGAATACGGCGGAAACGCTGTACCATCCCACCGGCACCTGCAAGATCGGGACCGACGCGATGGCGGTGGTGGACGGATATCTGCACGTGTACGGCGTGGAGGGCCTGCGGGTGGCGGATGCGTCCGTGATGCCCGAAATCGTGAGCGGAAACACCAACGTTCCGACGCTCATGATCGCTGAAAAAGCCGCCGCGATGATTCGCGCCGGCGCATGAAACGAGCCGGCCACGGCCCGCGGCCATGCTAAAATCGGGCTTTCATCGCGCCCTTCCGGCACGACCCCAATCGAAAGCACCCGACATGTCCCATTGGAGCAAGCTGTTCATCCCCACACTTCGCGAGAATCCCGCCGAGGCCGAAGTGGTCAGCCATCAACTGTTGCTGCGAGGCGGCTACATCCGCCAATTGTCCGCCGGTATTTACAACTACCTGTTTCTGGCGCAACGTTCGATCCTCAAGATTATCGGCATCGTGCGTCACGAAATGGACGCCATCGGCGCGCAGGAGATGTACCTGCCGGGCCTGAATCCCGCGGAAGTGTGGCAGGAATCGGGCCGCTGGTCCGTCATGGGCGACAACATGTTCCGGCTGAAGGACCGCTTTGGCCGCGACCTTTGCCTGGGCATGACGCACGAAGAAGTGATGACCGTGATCGCGCGCGGCGAGCTTCGCAGCTACAAGCAGCTTCCGCAAATCTGGTATCAGATTCAGACCAAGTTCCGCGATGAACCGCGGCCCAAGAGCGGACTGCTGCGTGTGCGGCAGTTCATCATGAAGGACTCCTACACTTTCGACATCGACCCCGCCGGGCTCGACGTGGCTTACGAAAAACATCGCGAAGCCTATTGCCGCATCTTCGACCGCTGCGGGTTGAAGTACATGGCCGTCGAGGCTCACTCGGGCGCGATGGGCGGCAGCCAGTCGCACGAGTTCATGGTGCGCTCGGAAGCGGGCGAGGATTTCGTGGTTCACTGCCCGGCTTGCGGCTACGCGGCGAACATGGAAAAGGCCACCGGACGCGCGACGGCGCCGGCTGCCGCGGATCCGGACGGCGATCTCAAACCAGAGAAATTTCACACGCCGGGACAGAAGACGATTGCGGAAATCGCCGCGTTTACCGGACTGCCGGAGACTTCGCAGATGAAGAGCCTGGTGCTCGCGGCGGACGGCAAGCCCGTACTCGCGCTGGTGCGCGGCGACCATCAGTTGAGCGAGACCAAGTTCGCCGACGCGACCGGCGCCGCCGAGGCGCGCCCCGCGCACCCGGCCGAGATTCGCGAGTGGTTCGGAGCCGATGCCGGTTCGCTCGGACCGGTGGGCGTGAAGAACATGCGCATCCTCGCCGACCTCGAGCTGAAAGGCCGGCGCAACATGATCGCCGGCGCGAACGAGGACGACTACCATCTGCGCCACGTCACGCCCGGCGAAGATTTCGAGGCCGAGTATTTCGACCTGCGGCAGGTGAAAGCGGGCGACTCGTGTCCCAACTGCTCAGCGGTGCTCCAATGCGACAAGACCGTCGAAATCGGCCATATTTTCAAGCTCGGCTACAAGTACTCGTCGTCGATGGGGCTGCGCGTTCTCAACGAAGCGGGCGAAGAAGTCACGCCGATTATGGGCTCGTACGGCATCGGCATCGAGCGTATTCTCAGCTCGGCTGTCGAACTCTACGCGGATAAGGACGGCATGTCGCTGCCGCCCTCCATCGCGCCGTTCACGGTCGTGGTAACGCCGGTCAATTTCTCGGACGCCGCGCAGCGCAAGGCGGCCGAGGAACTGTACGCCGCCGCAAAAGCGCAGGGCATCGACGCGCTGCTCGACGACCGGGACGAGCGCCCCGGCGTCAAATTCAAAGACGCGGACCTGATCGGCATTCCGTTCCGCATCACGGTGGGCAAGAAACTTGCGCAAGGCCAGGTGGAGATTGTCGAGCGCCGCACGCGCCAATCGGCCGACGTGGCGGTGGAACAGGCCATCGCTTACCTGCAATCGAAGCTCGGATGAGGAGTTGGGACGACATTCGCCGGGAGTTCCCGTCGCTCGGGAACTGGACTTATCTCAACAGCGCGACCTACGGGCAGGTGCCCGCCTGCGCGGTGGCGGCGATGAACCGCTACTTTGCGCGGCTCGAAGAACACGCCGCGTCGGACTTCCTCAGCTGGTACGACGATGCAGACCGCCTGCGCGGCGCCATCGGCAAACTGATCTCGGCGCCTGCCTCGTCGATTGCTTTCTGCGGCAATGCTTCGACGGCGCTTTCGTGGCTGCTGCGCGGGCTCGAGTTCTCGCCGGGTGACGAAATCCTCACGCTCGAGCACGAGTTCCCGAACAACCTGTACGCACCCTGGTTCGTGCCGGGCGTGCGCTTTGTCGAGACCGGCTGGGAACGGTTTTACGAGTCGATCACACCGCGCACGCGCCTGGTGCTGGTGAGCCTGCTGAACTACGCCACCGGCTTCCGTCCGCCGCTCGAGGAACTTTCGGCACGCCTGCGCGATCGCGGAGTTCTGCTCTATGTTGACGGCACGCAGGGCGTGGGCGCGATTCAGTTCGACTGCGCGCGGATCCGGCCGGCGATGCTGGCAGTTCACGGCTACAAATGGCTGCTGTGTCCGACCGGCGGCGGTTTCGCCCATGTCGATCCGGAACTCGCGCCGTGCATCAAGCCTCCGGTTGTGGGATGGCGCAGCAACGGAACCTGGCNGGTCTTCCCTGGGCGTGCCGAACGGCGCGGTGATCTTGGTGCGTAGCTTTCCGTTCACCTGAACGGGAATCTCCGCCGCTTCGTCCTTGGCGAGTTCCTCCTGTCTCTTATACACATCTAGATGTGTATAAGAGACAGGTCGACAATCTCCTACATGGAAGGCCCGAGTTTCCCGACGGCGCCGAGCGCTTTGAGGGCGGGGGCCTGCCGTTCACGCTTCTGTACGCGATGGAGGCTTGCGTCGACCTGCTGCTCGAGATCGGGCCCGCGCGCATCGAGCAGCGTGTGCTCGAACTGGCGTCACAGGTCCGCGCGATTCTGCGCGGAGCGGGCGCCGAAGTGGCCGGCGGAGAAACGCCGATCGTCTGCGGCCGTTTTCCGCAACATGACGTCTCGCTCGTGGCTCGCCGCCTGCGCGAGCGCCGCGTGGTGGCCGCCGCCCGGCACGGGCATCTCCGCGTCTCGCCGCATTTCTACAACAACGAAGCGGATCTCGTCCGCCTTTCCGAAGCACTGCGTGAAGTTCTCTGAGCTCTTGCGCTAGAATGTTGGCGCAATCATGAGCCAACCAAAACCGACATACAAGCCCTTCGTACCCGAAGACATGAAGATGTCCGAGTTCACGGTGAGAGCCGTTTTGCTGGGGCTTGTGATGACGGTGGTGCTTGGCGCGGCCAACGCTTACCTCGGCCTGCGCGCCGGACAGACCATCGCCGCAACCTACCCGGCGGCAGTGATCGGAATGGCGCTTCTGAAGCTGATGAAGGGCTCGATTCTCGAAGAGAACATCGCGCGCACGGTGGGCTCCATCGGCGAGAGCGTCGCGGCGGGCGCGATTTTCACCGTCCCCGCCTTCGTGATCGCGAAAGCCTGGCCGACGTTCGATTCAAGCGAAGCGTACTGGAAATCGACCGCGCTGATGCTGGTGGGCGGCGCGCTCGGAATTCTATTCGTGACGCTGCTCCGGCGCGTGATGGTGGAAGATCCCGACCTGCCGTTCCCCGAGTCGGTGGCCGCGGGCGAGATTCACAAGGCCGGCCAACAGGGCAGCCGCGCCGCGAATCTACTGTTCGGATCAATGGGCTTTGGCGGCGTGTTCTACCTGCTCGGTGAGTTGAACCTGTTCTCGGCCAGCAATGCGTTTCCGGTCGCGCTGGGCGAAATCGGCAAGAGCATACTGCGTCTGGGCGGCGGCGCCAAGACGCTCACCGTTGGCGCCATCAGCCGCATCTCGGCGCCCGCCATCAGCCCGGCTTACCTGGGCGTGGGATTCATCATCGGACCGCGCCTGGCCTCGCTCAATTTCGCCGGCGGCGTTATCGCGTGGGGCCTGCTGGTGCCGCTCATCCTCTATCTGATGGGACCGGAACTGACGCAGAACGTCCCGCCGGGAACGAATACAGCCTGGCCGTTGCTGGCCACACGCGTCTGGTTTTCGATCGTGCGGCCTATCGCCGTGGGCGGGATGTTGGTGGGCGCGTGCTACACCATGTTCCGCATGCGCAAGAGCCTCGGCGTCGGGATTCGCCGCGCCGTCACCGATCTGAAGAAATCGACGACAACGCAGGTGGAGACCACCGGGCGCGCCAACAAGGACCTCGGCTCGAAGGTGGTTTTTGGCGGTGTCGGCGCGGTGCTCATCTGCATGGTGCTGCTCTACACCTACTTCAGCGGGACGCTGGCGGGCGGCACGGTCGCGGCTCTTGTGATGCTGGTGACCGGGTTCTTCTTCGCCGCGGTTTCGGGCAATCTGGTGGGCACCATCGGATCGTCGAACAACCCGATTTCAGGACTCACGCTTTCGACGTTGATTGTCGCGGCGTTGCTGATGGTCACCATCGGCGTTTCCGGAATGGCGGGCGTGGCCGCGGTGCTCGGCGTGGCCGCGGTGGTCTGCGTGTCCTCGGCGGTAGCGGGCGAAATGCTTCAGGACCTGAAGGTGGGCCACATCCTCGGCGGCACTCCGCGCAGCATGCAGATCGGAGATTTCCTGGGCGTTCTGGTTTCGGCCGCGGTGATGTACTTTCCGCTGCTTCTCCTGCACAAAGGCAACATCAACGAGGGCGGCATTGGATTCGGCGATGCCAAACTGCCCGCGCCGCAGGCCGGCCTGATGGCTTCGCTCGCGCAGGGCATCGTCGGCGGCGACATGGCCTGGCCGCTGGTGATTGTCGGCATCGCCATGGGGCTCGCGCTCATCATGCTGCAGGTCCGCAGCCCCATGCTGTTCTCGGTCGGCATGTACCTGCCGCTTGAAACGACCTTCGCGATTTTCGTCGGCGGGATCGTGCGTTGGATCACCGACTCGCTGCGCGACAAGCGGGAGTGGAACGACGCACAGCGCGCCCGGGTGGAGAACGCAGGCGTGCTGACGGCGTCCGGGCTGATTGCAGGCGAGGCGCTCATGGGGCTTGTAAAAGCGGGCTTCGCCGCGGCGGGCAAGCCGATGGCCGAGGTGTTTTCGTTCTTTAAGGAACCGCCCATCGCCATTTCTGCGGTGGCCCTGGTTGTCCTGGCGATCTTCATGGTCCGCGTCCCGCTGGCGAGCGCCGGAAGGCCGGAGGATCCCGCGCCGCCGACAGCGATCATGTAGTGCGGGCAGAGGAACAACTCGCGCAATCCGGGTTTGTCGTGCTGCCCGGCAGCATCCGCGATGCCGCGCTTGCCGACGCGACGGCCGCCTATGACCCGGCGATGGCATCCGGACCCGACTACAAAGCGGGGAGCACGACCGAGCGAACGCTCGACCTGCTGAATCACTCCGCAGCGTTCGATCCAATTTGGCTACGTCCATCGCTGCTCGAAATCGCGGGGCATTTCTTCGAGGAGCGATTCAAGCTGAGCTCGCTTTTGGCCAGGACGGTACGGCCCGGCGCGTCCGCGCAGGCGTTGCACGCCGACCTGGCGCGCGATGCGAGCGACGCCCCACTGCTCGGCTTCATTCTCATGGTGGATTCATTCCGCGCGGAGAATGGCTCGACGCGCTTCGTACCAGGGTCACACCGCTGGCCTCATGTGCCTTCGGCGCAACTGCCGGACCCTCTCGCCAAACACGCAGAGGAAACTCTGGCCTGCGGTGTTGCGGGAACGATGATCGTCTTCGATGGCGCTGTCTGGCATAGCCACACCGCGAATCTCTCGCAGGCGCCTCGCCGTTCGATTCAGGGCTATTTCGTCCGGCGAAGCGCGCAGTCCGGCTACGACTTCCGCAAGCGTCTATTCCCCGATACGCGTGCCCGCATGAACCCGTTGGCGCGCGATCTGCTGTGTCTCGACGAATCGTAATATCATCGAGTTTTCCGCATGAAAGCTGTCATTACCGCGGGCGACATTCCGGCTTCAGGACCGCTGCGTGTTCCTTATGGAGCGATCCTCACGCCGTCGGCGCGCGACCTGGCGCGCGAGCGTGGCGTCGAAATCGTCGAACTGCCGCGCGGCGAAGCGGTCACGCAAACCGACCCGGCGAAGATTGTCGCCATCGGCGCCGACCACGGCGGTTTTGAGATGAAGGAACTGCTCAAACCGGTTTTCGAGGAGTTCGGCCTCGCGGTGAAGGATATCGGCGTATTTGAGCCGAAACCGGCCGATTATCCCGACATCGCACGCGCCGTCGCGGAACTGGTTCGCTCGGGCGCTGCCGCGCGCGGGGTGATTGTCGACGGCGCGGGAATCGGCTCATCGATGGTCGCCAATAAAGTGCCCGGAATTCGCGCCGCCCTATGCTACGATAAGGCTTCAGCGCGGAACAGCCGTGAGCACAACGACGCGAATGTTCTGACTCTGGGCGGGCGGTTGCTCACTCCGGATGTCGCCGCGGGCGTACTGCGCGTCTGGCTGACCACGCCGTTCGGCGGAGGTCGTCACGCTGCGCGCGTCGCCAAAATCGTCGAAACAGAGAAGGCGTACCTCAAGTGAACCCCTCGGAACTCGACAGACTGGTAGCGCAAATCGGCGAAGAGATTCTGGCCCGGGTCGCGCCGTCCGGCAAGCCCGCGCGGGGCCGCGGCGAGGGACTGAACATTCCCGAGGTTGTCTGCCCGGGCTGCGTGCAACGCTGCGCGCAAACCTGCGCCGGAAAATCGAAACAGATCATCGCCGCCGGAGCGGATCGCATTTCGACCAGCGAGCGCACGACGAAGATCGACCCGGCCATCGCCCAACTGATCGACCACACAATCCTCAAGCCCGAAGCCACCGCCGACGACGTTCGCAAGGTGTGCCGCGAGGCGCGCCAATACGGCTTCGCCAGCGTCTGCGTCAACCCTTACTGGGTTCCGCTAGTGGCCGCCGAACTCAAAGGGTCGCCGGTGAAAGTCTGCACCGTGGTCGGATTTCCCCTAGGCGCGAGCGCCACTGAAATAAAGGCCGCGGAAACGCTGGCCGCGGTGCGCGCAGGCGCGCGGGAGATCGACATGGTGATCAACGTGGGCGAGCTGCGCGGCGGCAATCACGACGCGGTCCGCAATGACATCGCCGCGGTCGTGAATGCGTCTCATCCGAACGGCGCGATTGTCAAGGTGATTCTCGAAACGGCTCTGCTCGACGACAATCAAAAGACGGCCGCCTGCCGCCTGGCGAAAGCCGCGGGGGCCGATTTCGTCAAGACCTCCACTGGATTCGCCGCGCACGGAGCGACGGTGAGCGACATCGCGCTCATGCGCATGGCCGTGGGACCGGAGATGGGCGTCAAGGCGTCCGGCGGAATCCGCACGCTCGACGACCTGCGCAACATGGCCGCCGCCGGCGCATCGCGCATCGGCGCGAGCGCCAGCGTAAAAATCGTCGAGGCCACCGCGGCCTGAGGCCGAGCCATGCCCAATCCTCGCGCGGCCAAGAATACGATCCGCTTTCGCGAACGTGCGGAACTGCTCGATTTTCTGTTGAGCATCGCCGATGCCACCTCGGAAACGCTCGACCTCGATCGCCTGCTCGCCAACGTCTCCGACATCGTGCGCCGAGTGGTGCCCTCGGACCTGTTTGCGATTCTGCTCTACAGCGAGAAAGCGCACGGACTGCGCATCCGCCATTCGATCGGGCATCGTGAAGAGATCGTCAAGAACCTGGTGATTCCGCTCGGCGAGGGCATCACCGGCAAGGCGGCCGCCACGCGTCATCCGGTCATGGTGGAGGACGTTTTCGCCGACCCCGACTACATCAGCGCGCTCGACGCGGTGCGCAGCGAACTCGCCGTTCCCATGATTGCCCGGGGCCGTTTGGTGGGCGTGATCGACGTTCAGTCGACGCAACTGAAGGCCTATAACGAGCACGATCGCGCCCTGCTGCGCCTGATCGGCAGCCGCGTCGCCGTCTCGATCGACAACGCGCGGCTCTACCGCCGCGTGGACCGGCAGAACCGGACGTTGAAGGTTCTCGCCCGTTTGAGCCAGGAATTCAGCTCGATTCTCGCGCTCGACGAACTGCTGTTGAAAATCGCGCAGAACGTTCGCGCGCTCATCCCCTACGACGCTTTCAGCCTGCTGCTCGTTGACTACGAGAAACGGGTTTTGCGGCACCGCTTCAGCCAGCGCTACGATCAGCGCGTCGACCTCGACAATGTCGCGCTCGGCACCGGCATCACGGGCGCGGCCGCGGAGGCGCGAGAGCCCGTGCGCGTCAACGATACTCTTGCCGACTCGCGTTACATCGCGTCGCACTCGGAAATTCGCAGCGAAGTCGCCGTGCCGCTCATGGTGCAGGACCGCGTGGTGGGCGTCATCGACCTCGAAAGCGAGCGCATCGGCTTCTTCACCGACGACCATGTGCGCACGCTTGCCCTGCTTGCGCCGCAGATCGCCAACTCGGTCGAAAATGCGCGATTGTACGAGGAAATCAACCAGCGCGAACAGCGCATGGAGCAGGACCTCAAGGCCGCGCGAAAACTTCAGCAGGTGCTTCTGCCCCGCCGCGCTCCCAAAATTCGCGGCCTGGATATCGCGATCAAAGGCCGCCCGGCGCGCGAGATCACCGGCGATGTCTACGATTTCTTCGAGAAGGACGTGGAGGGACACGCCGTGCTCGCCTTCGGCGATGTGAGCGGGAAGGGCGCGGCGGCGGCGCTCTATGGCGCGCTCATCAGCGGACTGCTGCGGATTCTCGCTCCGGCCGAGAACTCTCCCGCGGCACTGCTGAAAACGCTCAACGAGACCCTGCTCGAGCGCAAGGTGGACGCGCAGTACGCGACCCTGATGATGCTCCTGTGGGACTCGTCGACGCGGCAATTCCTGATGGCCAATGCCGGCGCCGAACCGCCGATCGTCTGCCGGAAGGGCGCGATTCTGAGCCCTCGCATCGAAGGCGTCCCCATCGGATTGCTCGAGGACCGCGAGTACGACGAATTGGTGTTTCAGGCGGAGCCCGGAGACGTCTTCTTCTTTTTCTCCGACGGGCTCGGCGATCAATTGAATGCCAGCGACGAGGAGTACGGGCGCGAGCGGCTCAGCGAGTCGCTGAAACTGCATTGCACCCTGCCGCCCCGCGAACTCGCCGCCGCCCTGTTCAGCGATCTTGATGCCTTCATGGATGGAACGCCCATCACCGACGACCAGACCGCCATCCTCCTGAAAGTAAGTTGATGCCCTTCGAATACCGCGACAACCGCCTGTTCTGCGAAGACGTTCCGCTCGACGATATTGCCGCCCACGCCGGCACGCCCTGCTACGTCTATTCGTGCCGCGCCATCCTCGATCGCTATCGCGCCTACGATTCCGCGTTCGGCGATACTCAGCACACCGTCTGTTACGCCGTGAAAGCGAACTCGAACCTGGGCGTGCTTCGCCTGCTCGCCGAACAGGGCGCGGGCTTCGACATCGTATCGGCGGGCGAGCTTTATCGCGTGCTCGAAGCGGGCGGCGATCCGGCAAAGGTCGTGTTTTCGGGCGTCGGCAAGACCGCCGAGGAGATCGCCTACGCGCTCCACCGCGGCATTTTCAGCTTCAATTGCGAAAGCGAACCCGAGCTCGAACTGATCAATCACGTGGCTGGTCAAGCTGGAGTTTCGGCGCGCATTGCACTCCGCGTGAACCCGGATGTGGACGCGTCGACGCACCCCTACATCTCAACCGGACTGCGCCAGCACAAGTTCGGCATCGGCATCACCGAGGTAGAGGCCGTCTACGAGCAGGCGGCGCGATTGCCGCACCTGTGCCCGGAAAGCGTAAGCTGCCACATCGGCTCGCAACTGCTCGACACCGATCCCATGCTCGAGGCGGTGGGCAAGATGCTCGAACTCGTGAAACGATTGCGCGCGCGGGGCCTCGCCATCCGGCACATCGATCTCGGCGGCGGGCTGGGAGTCGCCTACCGGAAAACCGAAAATGGACCGGAGATTCCGGCCTACATCGGAAAAATCCGGGAACTCGTGAGCGGGCATGATCTCCACGTCATGATCGAGCCCGGCCGGTCCATCGTCGGCGAGGCGGGCGTCCTGCTCGCGCGGGTGCTCTATCGCAAGCGCACTCCCGAGAAGGAATTCATCATCGTCGATGCGGCCATGAACGACCTGTTGCGGCCCGCGCTGTATCAATCCCACCACGAGATCATCTCCGTGCGCGCCGAATCCGGCCGCGCGACCATTCAGGCCGATGTGGTGGGCCCGGTTTGTGAAACCGGCGACTTTCTGGCGCGCGACCGCGCCATGCCCGCGGTGGAAAGCGGCGAACTGCTCGCCGTCTGCACGGCCGGAGCGTATGGCTTCGCGCTTGCCTCCAACTACAACTCCCGCCCGCGTCCCGCGGAAGTGATGGTGGAAGGCGCAGCATGGCACATCGTGCGCCGGCGCGAATCGTTTGACGACCTCATCGCCGCCGAACGGTAGGCTCACAGAGCCGGCAGCAACCCGGTTCTCAACCAGCCCAGCACGGCCGCCTCGCCATACTGCCGCACCAGCGCCGTCACGCGAAGCCGGGCTTCAGCGAAAGCCTGCCGCGCGCGGACAGGATCCGTACCTTCGCGCATGGCGCGCTCATCGGGAGGAGCGCCGGCCGGTCCACTGCCGCGCTGCTGGTCGAGAAACGCCGTGACGCCCTCGCGGAACCAGAGCGGAAGGTTCGGCGCGGCGCGGTCCTCCACCCAGATGTGCAGCATCTCGTGACGGAGCGTGCCCTCGAGGCCGGCTAAGCCGCGCCGCTGAAGGTGGATGGTGTGGCCGGAGGTAAACGCGGCCACCCATCCGGGCTCGCCGGTGGCGTTGCGAAAAGCGTCCACATCGGGATAGACACGAACCTCGACGCCCGGCGGAATGTCCAGTCTGCGCGAAAGGCGTTCCGCCGTTGAAAGCAGCGGAGCGTCGGCCGACGGGTGCAGCGTCATGACGGTGACGCGCTCGCCGCCGATGCGGGTCCATTTCAGGCCGCCCGGGCCAACTCCCACGCGCACTCCCGGATAATACTGCGCGAGAATCTCGCGGTAGAGGTGACCCTCGATCCCCATCTGCTCGGCGCCCATCTGACACATGCCCGCGCCATGTCCCGCGCCGGAGCCTTGAAACAGGAACCGCCCGCCGTCGCCGCGAACCGTCCAACGGTCACTGCGGATGGTGTTCCACCCGGCTTCACGGCTGATGGCCATCCGCAACACCGTGGCGTTCACCGTGACCGGCGCGCCCGCGCCCGCAAGCACCACCGACGCCACTCTCCCTGAAGCCGTCTGCCCCGCCGCGGTAATGCGTTCGATTCTCGCCGGCGCGCGCAGCCCAGCGTGCCGCAACGCCCGGGCAATCAGGTCTCCGTCGCCCAGCCACTGCCATGTGACCTCGTGATTGCGGCTGCAATAAGGATCAACGCGCGGCCGCAGATAGGGAATCTCCGGTTGGCCGAGCACGGCGCCGTCTTCGCTGCGGCCTCCACAACTGGCCGAGTAGAAGGCGAGCGCGGGCCGGGCCTCAAACCACAGCAACTCGCCGCGCGTGGCGGCCACCACGTCCACAATGCGGGAGGTGACACCGTTCCGGTCGAGCGCCTGGCAGTGCGTGGTGCCGCACAGGTCGAAGCCCTGTGCCGCGTGCCGGCCTTTCATGCGGACGGCGTAGGTGCGGGCTGCCACTGCCATCGCCTTGAGCGCTTCAACGGATCGAAACAGCCCGGCTTCGGCGGCCACAACGCCGGCCACGTAATCGTCCAGCTTCATCACCGCGATCTTTCCGTGATCCTGGACGCGAAGCGGATCCTCACCGTTGGCGGCGATGCCCAGAACAGCCAGGAGAAGAACCCGTCTCACGCCAGCGCCTCACGCAGGATGCGCCCGGCTAGCGGCGCCGCGTCCGCTCCGCCCGACTTGCCGCCCGTCAATACGACCACGACGTATTTCGGCGCGCGGCTCGGCGCGAAGCCCGCAAACCAGGCCGCGTTTCCGGCGGCCGTTCCCGTTTTGCCTGCTACTTTCACGCCGGGCACGCGGGCCAGTTGCGCGGTACCGAATTCAACTGCCCCTTCCAAGCCTTCCAGGATCGCACGCCTTCCTCCGGCGGCCAGGGCACGATAGGCGAACAGCAACTCCTCGGGCGTCACGCGAATGCCCCATTCGCCGAGCGCCTGCATCCCGGCTTGCGCTTCGGTTCTGGCGGCGAGGACGCGCTCGGGAGCGAAACCGCGCTGCACCAGCGCCCGGTCCAATCCGGCCGCCGCCGCTTGGCCGGCTTTACGGGCGACGTAGTTGTTGCAAGAATAGGCGATCGCGGTCGGCACGGTGAGCGGTTCGGCCATGCGGGGATGCACGCATCCGAACTCGCGTCCATCGATCGTCAAGCGCAGCGGACACACCAGCCCGTCGTTCTCGCGCAGGCGCCCCGCGCCGAGTAGCGCGTCGAGCACAACCGGCTTCAGCACCGATCCCGGAGCCATGACGAGCCGCGGGTCGCCTTCCACCCGCACCATTCGGCGGGTCGCGAATTCCATCAGGAGCGCGATCATTTCGAGCCGGGAAGGAGCATGTAGGTGACCAGCGCGCTCCCCACTGCGTTGCGATCCGAGTCGGTCAATTCGACGCGACCGACACAGATCGACGATCCGATGCGCACCAGGTAAGCACGCGCGTAGAGCTTGCCGCTCGACACCGGACGATAGTAGTTGATCTTCAACTCGACCGTCGTCACCGGGCGGCGCCCGCCGAAATGCCGGTTCAAGGCGATCCCCACGGCTGCATCAGCGAGCGAAGCCGCGACTCCGCCGTGCAGGACTGAGGCGCTGTTGAGTAAGTCGGGACGCACCGCGCACTCCACCGTGACGCCATCCCGGTGAAGCCGGGTGACGTGCATACCCAGCACCTGGTTGAACGGGATCCGCGGCAGGAATGCGCGCAGTTGTTGGAGCGTGAGTTGTCCGTTGGGCAAGCGAACTGATTGTAGCGCTTGCTAAGCCGGGTGCGCGGGATGCTAATCCACGGGGATTGCGAGAGGCTGCACGGTTTGCAGGCTTTCAAGCGTCCGCTGCAGTAGCCACTGCGCTTCCCGAGGCAGCGCTCCGTCTCCACCACGGGTTTCGAGCAGCGACGCCACCCGGTCGACGTCATCCACAAGTTTCGTGATAAAGCGCGTCAGCGCGTCGCGTTCCAGCGTGGTTAACGGCGTGTGCATCGAGACCTCCAGACCCAGGGATCCTCTATGTTCTGCCCGTCGCTACGAGGTCATAGTAGCAACGGCGTCTAAGGCTGTCTAGGAAAACTTGTGGAAAAACCGTTCAAAATCTAACGAAAACAAAGCGAAACTCCCCTATCTGCTTGAAGGACCGTGAAAAAAAGTTTATGTTCGACAGGGGGCCGCAAGTTGCAACTGACCGAGAAGGTAGTCGTCGTCACGGGAGGAGCGTCCGGCATCGGGCGCGCACTCTGCCTCAGGTTCGCCGCCGAAGGCGCCCGGGTTGTGGTGTCGGATATCGACGAGAGCGGGGCAGCCGAAGTAGCGCACCGTTGCGGCGGGCTCGCGGTCGGGGCGGATGTGTCGCGCGAAAGCGCGGTTCGCGAACTGGCGCACGAGGCTCGCGACGCTTACGGGCGAATCGACATCTTCTGCTCCAACGCCGGAATCAGCATGGAAGGCGGCGAAGGCACGCTGAACGAAGAGTGGACCCGTATCTTCGACATCAACGTCATGTCGCACGTCTACGCTTCGCGGGCGGTTCTGCCTGAGATGCTGGCGCGCGGCGAAGGGTATCTGCTCAACACGGTTTCCGCCGCCGGGCTGCTCTCGCAAATCGGCAGCGCGCCGTATTCGGTCACCAAGCATGCCGCGCTCGCCTTCGCGGAGTGGCTCTCCATCACCTACGGCGCGCGCGGCATCCGCGTCTCCGCGCTCTGCCCGCAGGGCGTGCGGACCAACATGCTCAAGGACGCCGCCGGCACTTCGGCCGAGTTTCTGCTCGAAAACGCCATCGAGCCCGAACAGGTGGCGGAGACCGTCGTGCGCGGAATGGAGACGGAGCAGTTCCTGATCCTGCCTCATCCCGAAGTGGCGGAATTTTTCCGGCGCAAGGCGGGCGATTACGACCGGTGGATTCGCGGCATGCGCCGCTTGCAATCGCGCACCGCGGGCGTGAAATAATGGCGGACATGGCGGCGCAATCCACGTTTGAACAGCCGGTCTGGAATTTTGAGCAGGAACCGTTCGAGGAGTCACCGGACGAGACCGCGGTGAACCTGCGGGCTTACTTCGACCGCATGCCCGACGAGAAACTCCGCCAGTACCGCCCCGAGTGGACCGACGAGCAGTTAGTCGAATGGGACGGCAACTTCACCGCAGAAGGCGCGCTGCTCATCGCCTGTTCGGAGCGCGACGTGGACGCAGCCGAATACCGGCGCGTGCTTCACGAGAACATCGCCTACCGCGACCGCGTTCGCTCAAAGCTTACTTAAAGACGCTCACTTAACGACGATATTCACCAGTTTGTCGGGCACGACGATCACTTTCACAATCTGCTTGCCCTGAGTGAACGCCTGTACGCGCGGGTCGGCCAGCGCCTGCGCTTCCAGGTCTTCCCTGGGCGTGCCGAACGGCGCGGTGATCTTGGTGCGTAGCTTTCCGTTCACCTGAACGGGAATCTCCGCCGCTTCGTCCTTGGCGAGTTCCTCGTCGTAGGTGGGCCACGCCTGCCGGAACACAGGACCGGTGCGCCCGAGCTGTTCCCACATCTCCTCCACCAGGTAAGGCGCGAAGGGTTCGAGCATCAGCACCAGTTTTTCGAGCACCTCGGGGAGCGACGCCGTGGTCAACTCGGGCTCGAGCGAGTAGAGTTCGTTCACCAGCGTCATGACGGCGGCAATCGACGTATTGAAGTGCCAGCGATTCTCAAAATCGTCGGTCACTTTCTTGACGGTCTGATGGAGGCGGCGGAGGGCTTTGCGGTCGGCGTCCGATGCCTCGCCCGCCGGAGCGCCCAACCGGTCGATGTTGCGCGTCACAAAGCGGTAAACACGAGCCAGAAAGCGGTATGCGCCTTCCGCGCCGGCGTCGGTCCAATCCATGTCCTTCTCGGGCGGAACCGCGAACAGTTCGAAGGTGCGCCCCGTGTCGGCGCCGTACCGCTCGATCATTTCGTCGGCGCTGACGACATTGCCTTTGTTCTTCGACATCTTCGCGCCGTCCTTGATCACCATGCCTTGCGTGAACAGGCGCGCCGCGGGTTCGTCGTTCTGAATCAGACCGAGATCGCGCATCACGCGCGTCCAGAAACGCGAGTAGATCAGGTGCAGGATGGCGTGCTCAACGCCGCCGATGTACTGATCGATGGGGAACCAGTAGGCGATTTTCTTCGAGTCGAACGGAGCCTGATCGTTGTGCGCGTCGCAGTAGCGGTAGAAATACCAGGACGAGTCGACGAAGGTGTCCATCGTGTCGCTCTCGCGCCGCGCCGCGCCGCCGCATTTCGGGCAGGTGGTGTTGATAAAAGCGTCGACCGCTTCGAGCGGCGAGCGCCCTTTGCCCGTGATCTCGATGTCGACCGGCAGCACCACCGGCAGTTGGTCCTCGGGCACCGGCACGATGCCGTCCTTTTCGCAGTGAATCACCGGTATCGGCGTGCCCCAATAGCGCTGCCGCGAGATGCCCCAATCCTTGATGCGGAAGGTGACCGCGGCGCAGCCGAAGCCGTTCGTTTCCGCGTGCGCGCTCATCACCCGGCGCGCTTCTTCGCTCGGCAACCCGGACCACTCGCCCGAGTTTTCGACGATGCCGTATTCGGTGAACGCCACCTTCATCGCGGCTGCGTCATCGAGGTTGCCGTCCACCGGACGAATCACCGGGCGGATGGCGATTCCGTAGCGCGTGCAGAACTCGAAGTCGCGTTCGTCGTGCGCGGGCACAGCCATGATCGCGCCGGTCCCGTAGCCCATCAGAACGAAGTTGCCGATCCAGATCGGGACTTTCTCGCCGCTGTACGGATTGACGGCGTAGCGCCCGGTGAACAGCCCTTCCTTATCGAGATCGTTCGGATCCTTACGCGCCGCGTTGTCGATCATCGCCTTCACCTGCGGCTTGAGATCGGCGGCGATGAGCTGGTCCACCAGCGGATGCTGCGGCGCCAGAATCACGCAGGTGGCGCCGTAGATGGTATCGACGCGCGTCGTGAACACTCGGATTTTTCCGGGATCGCCCTCGATGCCGAAATCCACCTCGGTGCCTTCGCTGCGCCCAATCCAGTTGCGCTGCATGGCGAGCACGCGGTCCGGCCACCCGCCTTCCAGTTTGGCGATGTCGCGCAGCAGTTCGTCGGCGTAGTGGGTGATGCGCAGAAACCATTGTTCGAGCGCGCGCTGCTCCACCTTGGTCGTCTCGTGACGCCAGCAGCATCCGTCCACAACCTGTTCGTTGGCGAGCACGGTGCCGCACTCGGGACACCAGTTCACCAGCGCCTTTTTGCGGTAGGCCAGATCGCGCTCGAGCATCTTCAGAAAAAACCACTGATTCCAGCGATAGTAGTCCGGAACGCAGGTGGTCACCTCGCGGCTCCAGTCGTAGCTGAAGCCCATGCGCTGATGCTGCCGCTTCATCTCGGCGATGTTGGCCATCGTCCATTCATACGGCTGCCGCTTGTTCTTGATAGCCGCGTTCTCAGCCGGAAGGCCGAAGGCGTCCCAGCCCATCGGGTGAAGCACGTTAAACCCGCGCATCCACTTGTAGCGCGCCAGCGCGTCGCCGATCGAATAATTGCGGACGTGTCCGATGTGCAGCGCGCCGCTCGGATACGGAAGCATCTCAAGCAGGTAGTACTTGGGACGCGTGGTGTCTTCGAGGGGCTTATAGAGATCGGGCTGATTCTTCCAGCGTTCTGACCACTTGGTCTCGATCTCTTTATGGTCGTAAACCTTTTCCGGCATAGCGATGTGAGAGAGGGACCGACTCGCCGCCGCCGGTTCAACTCAACCGGCGCCGTTCCTTCGGCATGGCAAGCTTCAAGAGGGGGAGGCGAACCCTTCCCTCCACTATAGCGTCTCAGGTGGCGCGCTTCCGGCGGCGCGCCGGCGCCTGCTCGGCCACAGCCGGTTTGCGCCGCGCCGCTTCGAGACTCCGCTTCAGCGCGTCGAGCATGCCTTCCACTCTTCCCGCCGCCTTCGCCGGATCATTTGGCGCCGCCCGGAGCGTGCTTTGCTTCGAGGCAATCAGCTCTTCGAGCTTGGCGCAGCATGAAGCCGGGTTCAATCGGCGGAATGAAGCGGCGCACGGTTCGCTTTCGCAACTGCGCTTCCACAGTGGCCTACGCCTGGTGTTTGAGCCCATACGCTGACCAGTTAAGCGCATATCCCGCTCCAGACCGAAGAGCAATGGCTGGATCTGCTGATGCAGATGCGTGCCGATGCCGCTACCGAGCCCACACCGGGCTTGGACTTCTCGGCCTGGCTCGATAACCATGACGCTGAGCGAGAGCGCAGGGAGAAGGAACGCCATTAGCTCGAGCCCAAAGGCTTGAGGACTTGCCCATCCAACGATCCACACGGATTCTTCGTGTGGATCTTTTTTCAAATCAAACCTTGGCTCGCCGCGCGGGGTTGGAGATCGGGGACCTCGCGCGAAACATAATGTCCGGGTTGTTCACGTAACGGCGGATTATCTGAAGCAGGGGGATGCAAAAAGATCTGTACAATCATCGAAGCTGGTTATTTCACCAACAGGAAGACCTACGATGACAACCTCTCGGTCATCTCGGCGAAAGCCGCCGAACGACCGCGCGAGTAAAAAGATGGCAAGTTCTTCACGTTCATTATCTCTTCCTTCGCTCGTTGTGTTATGGCCCATTCTCGCGATAGCGGCCCTTTCTCTCGCCCATGCCGCGGACTATTACGTCTCACCGACCGGCATCGACACGGCACTCGGAACCCTTGACCAGCCCTTCCAGACCATCCAGAAGGCGGCGGACGTCGCGGTCGCCGGAGACATCGTATACATCCGCGCAGGCGTGTATAGGGAGACGGTGACGCCCAAGAATTCCGGCGGTCCCAACGCTCCTATCACGTTCATGCCGTATAACGGCGAACGGGTGACGATAAGCGGAGCAGACCTCATCGACCCGACGACATGGTCGGTCTACAACGGGAATATTTACCAAGCCCCAATGAATTGGGACCTCGGCGACGAGGCCAACCAGGTCTTCCTAGACGGTCAGATGATGGTCGAAGCGCGATGGCCGAATACGACGCTCGATCTCTCAAATCCAACAACGGCTCTCACCACTCGAGGATCGTTCGTGGACGGAGGCACCGGCCTTTCCACTGGAACGATCACCGACCCCAACCTGCCCTTGCGTCCCGCCGGCTATTGGGACGGCGCGACACTGAGCATCTGCTTAGGGGTGTGCTACCACTGGCAGTCCGGCAGGATAAACAATTCTTCCGTTCCCAACCAGCTCACTTTCACGTTTCAACGCGTTGGCGACCTTCGGTTTCCAGGAGCGAACAATCCCTACTATGTGACAGGAAAGCTCGGTGAACTCGATGCGCCGGGTGAGTGGTTTCGCGGAAGCAGCACGACGTCCTTGTACTTCTGGCCTCCCTCGTCCGATAACCCGGCCGGGCACACCGTCGAGGCCAAACGCCGCCAATTCGCGTTCGATCTCAGTGGAAAATCGTTTATTACCATTCAGGCGATCAGTCTCTTTGCTGCCAGCATCACCACGGACAGCACCAGTGGATTTCTCGTGCTCGATGGTCTGGATGCCCGATATCTGTCGCATTTCTCCAGGCTTTCTACTCCGGACCCAAATACCGTAGGAGATAGCAACTCGGGCATCATACTAGACGGAACAGGTAACGTCCTGCGGAACAGCACGCTGGCTTGGAGCGGAGGACATGGCGTCCTGGTCAACGGCTCGGGCCACCGTGTTTTCAATAATGCAGTTCATGATGTGGACTACCTGGGACTCAATAATCAATCGCCAGTAACACTCGCCTTGAAACCATCCGACGGAGTGATGGTCGCGTGGAACACGGCAAACAGGGCGGCACGCGAAGGCATAGTCATCGGAGGAATGCGTAAAATCAGCAACATTCGGATTATTCACAATGACATCTACGAGTATGGTTTACAAACGACTGACTTGGGTTGCATCTACACATACGGCACGGATGGTCGAGGAAGCGAACTTGCCTACAACCTCTGCCACGACGGGCATGCGCTGCTACTGAGCCATTCATATCCATGGGCGGCGGGGATCTATCTCGATAACGGCAGCAGTGACTTCGTTGTCCACCATAACCTCGTCTGGAACATACCGTGGGCTGTGAACCTGAATGATCCAGGGACCAATCATCAGGTCTACAACAACACTTTCATTGGTTCGAATGCCAGCTTCACAGGAGGGGGTGCGCTTCCCGGTTCGATCCTCGAGAACAACATTTTCGTGGGACCGCTGAACATCACTCCTGTAGGCGCCATTCTCACTAACAACCTCCTCCCGCCCTCAAACCCCAAATTCGTTGACCCCTCCAGTTACAACTTCCAACTCCAGCAAGACTCACCCGCCATTGGAGCCGGCGTCGCCATCCCGGGCATTACCGACGGCTTCTCTGGGGCGGCTCCCGACATCGGCGCTTACGATCACACGAAACCCGCCTGGAAAGCCGGGGTGCAAAACGCCGCTTACACCGTCTCCGCAGCCGATCACGCCATTAGCCTGACGCCGGGCGCAGCGGCCTTCGTCACAGGTACGGTACCGTTCGATCAAGGCGCGTCCATCACCTTCACCGACGCCGTGAACAAGGACATCCCGGCGACCATCCTCGCAGTCGTCGACTCGCCGCCTCAACTGATCTTCCAGGTCCCGGCTAATGCTGCGCTGGGCGTCGCCATGATCACGATCACCAATGGCGATGGCACCATCTCGCTCAGTTCGGCGCTGGTACTCCCGTCCGTGGGTCCACCGAATCGTACTGGGGTCTCGGGAACGCGCGTGCTCTTCGACGAAACCCACTCCGAATACGACACCATCGACCTCGCCACTGCGACGCAAATGAATCCTTCCAACGTCGGTGTCCAATACTTAGGCAACTTGGTGACCGCGATGCAACCAACCTATCAGGTTTCCCGGCTGACCAGCGGGCCGCTGACAGCGGAAGTGCTCAGGAACACTGATGTGCTGGTCCTGGCAGCCCCCCGCGACAGTCTGGCCGCAGCGGAGAACCTGGCGGTCTGGGCTTTCGTGCAAGGCGGCGGTTCCCTGGTCTACCTGGGATCCGCCCGGGTGCACTCCCCCAAATCCATCAACACGGTTCTCAGTCCCTGGGGCATGACCTTCGACAACGAGATGATTGTGTCACCGGCTCTCGGCTACGGAAACGGCGTAAAGTTGAGTACCTTCGCCAACAACCCTGCCGTCGGCGCGTCCCCGTCATTCATCACCAGGGCAAGCGGCAGCTTCACGGTCTCGCAAAACGCCATCGCGCTCGGCTCGACCAGCGCCGTCGAATGGAAAAGCGTTTCTGGCCAGTCGACCCAGCAGTCTGGCGACCCCAATGGTCCGTTCGTCATCATCGCCGCGGCCCAACCGGGCAGCGGGCGGGTGTTTGCAGTTGGAGACGATTATTTCAACAACAACGCTCCTACGAGCAACATCACGCTGTTCCTCTCGGCGCTCAAATGGCTCACCGCGGGATCCAATACGCCGTCGAACAGGGTTACTGCCCCGTTGAAATGAACTCGCGCGGGTCGCTGCTCCGCCACTTTGCACTTCATGACACGAGTGTTGGGTTACGGCCTCAAGATCTGCAGATCAGTACGTGATCCTCTCGACCTCATCGAGCGCCACGGAATCGTTGCGGCGATCGTAGAGGCCAGTGGTGCGCGCCGCCTACCGGCTGAACGGATACGACAACGGTTGGAAAGAGACCACCAGCCTGCGCTCGGTCCGCGGCGCGATAATGCTTGTCGGGTATGCTTTGTCGCATTTTTCTGATCGCAGCCGCTTTCCAGGCTGCCGCGCAAATGGACACACCGCGCACTCTGCGGCTCGATTACATCCACAGCGGCACGACCGGCGAAGAGCAGTTCGCGCTCGACGCCGTCGTAATCGAAGGAACCTGGCCCGGTCCGCTCGACCGCTGGGTGGACGAGACCAATCTCGGCAAATATTACTTCCAGGTGGTGGACCGCGCGTCGAACCGGCTGATTTACTCGCGCGGCTTTGCCAGCATTTTCGGCGAGTGGGAAACCACCGCCGAGGCCAAACAGGTCCGGCGCGCGTTCTCGGAAAGTCTGCGATTCCCCGCCCCGCAAAGCCCCGTACAGGTGATCCTCAAAAAGCGCGGCGCGAATAACGAATTCCGCGAAGTGTGGTCAGTGGTGGTCGACCCGGCGGACCGCGCGGTGGAGCGGGCCGGCCCGCCCAAACTCAATGTATGGGCCGTAATGCAGAACGGCGCGCCGCGCGACAAAGTTGACCTGTTGCTCATGGGCGACGGCTACACAGCTTCGGAAATGGAGAAATGGCACCGCGACGCGCGCCGCATGGCCGACCTGCTGTTTGCCGCGCCGCCGTTCAAAGAACATCGCCGCGACTTCAACGTGTGGGCGGTCGATACGCCGGCTGACGAAAGCGGAGTGGCTCGCCCCTCCGACAACGTGTTCCGCCGTTCGCCGCTGCGCGCGGCCTACGACGCCTTCGGCTCGGAGCGCTATGTTCTCACCTTCGACAACAGGCGGCTGCGCGAAGCTGCATCGGCCGCGCCGTACGAGTTCATCGAAATCGTCGTGAACGACCGTAAGTACGGCGGCGGCGGCATCTTCAATTTATTCGCCACCGTCTCGGCCGACAACGCCTTCTCGCCTTACGTGTTCGTTCACGAATTCGGCCATCACTTCGCCGGACTCGCCGACGAATACTACACCTCCGATATCGCCTACGGAGCGGCCACCGAGCGGCCCGAGCCTTGGGAGCCGAACGTCACCGCCGACTCCCGCGCCGGCAAGTGGAAGGACCTGCTCAGCCCCGGCATCGATCTGCCTTCGAACTGGCCAAAGCCCGAGTTCGAGCGCGCTCAGCAGAGCATTCAGGAACGCCGCCGCGCGATTCGCGCCGCGCACCGCCCCGAGTCCGACATGGAAGCATTGTTCCGGGAGGAGCGCGGCATCACCACACGCATGCTTGCCTCGGGCCCGAACGCAGGAAAGGTGGGCGCGTTTGAAGGCGCCAATTACGAAGCTCGCGGCTATTTCCGTCCGCAGCAGGACTGCATTATGTTCACGCGCGACGAGGTCGGCTTCTGCGCCGTTTGCCGCCGCGCGATTGAACGCGTCATCGCGCTTTACGCGAAATGAACCTGCGGCGCTTCCACGCCCACCGCGGCTGAGGCTTCCACCAGCTTTTCCCAGGTCGGCATCGGAATGGGAATGCCGGAACCGCTCCGCTCGGCGAGCATGCGCCATTCCGGCTCTCCGGCTACGAGCACCTCGCTGAATCCGGGCGCGGCGGCGGTGGCTTTGAGGGTGTCGCGCATTTTCCGCATGCGGGCGACGAATTCCTCCATCGGCATGAAGCGCGTCACATCGATGGCGAGAAAGAACTGGCCGACGCGCATCGGCGCGCCCTGCTTCCGCAACCCGTGCAGTTCGGTGAGCATCGCGCCGCCGCTCAGCACCGCCGCGAGCACTTCCACCATCACCGCAAGCCCCGTGCCTTTGTAGCCGCCGAGCGGCATCGGCGAACCGGCCACCGCCTCCTGGGTGCTGGTGGTGGGCACGCCGTCCCTGTCGAGCGCCCAACCGGTGGGCAGCACCGGCTCCTGATTCATCGCCGCCTTGAAGATTCGATTCAGCGCAACCGTGGTGGTGGCCATGTCGAGCAGAAAGGTGTCCGGTCCCGGCACGGAAACGCAGATCGGATTGGTGCCGAGCCGCGGTTCCTTGCCTTGCCATGGCACCACCAGCGGACTCGCATTGCACAACACAATGCCGATCATGCCCTGAGCCGAGATCATCTGGGCCCAATACGCCGCCGCGCCGAAATGATTCGATTCGCGAGCCACCACCATCCCCAAGCCGTGCTCGCGCGCCAGGCGCACCGCGTGGCCGCAGCAATGCCGCGACACCACCTGCCCGATGGAGTTCTCGCCGTCGTAAACCATGCACGCGCCGGATTCGGTGGCCACCCGGCCTTCGCCCGTCAGGTGAATGTTGCCGAGACGAATGGCTTCAAGATACAGCGGCAGCAACTGCGCGCCGTGGGAGTCCACGCCGCGCAGGTTGGCCGCGACGAAGGTCTCCGCCAGCAAAGCGGCCTTTTCGGCGGGAACGGCCACGGCCTCGAAGTTTCGCTGAAGAAATTCGCGAAGGGGGCCGGCGGCGATGACGATGTGTTCGGATGCAACCATTCGAGATGAGCGTATCGTACCCGTGGTCAATTCGTCGAACGCACAAGCTTCACATGGTACGCCCAGAACCTGGCCGCGCTTGACGAACTAGCGACAATCGTTATGCTATGAACACATGACTCACCCGGAGCCGTCTGCCGAGCCGCAGCAACTACGTTCCTGGAAGGAGATCGCCGACTATCTCGGCGTCAGCGTCCGCACCGCTCAGTTGTGGGAACAGGAACGCGGACTGCCGGTGAAGCGGTGGAAGGGGAGCCGCGGGTCCGTTTTCTGCGCGTTGGAGGACATTCAGCGCTGGCGGCAGGTTGAGACTTTTGCGGCGGAAAAGATTCAACCGCGGCGGCGTTGGGTTTGGGCGATTGGAGCGGGAGCGTTCGCTGCCACGCTCCTCGCAGTGGCGGCATGGCGACTTCCAGGCAGCGCCGGGCGAGTGGAATCGTGCGAAGTGGCCGGGGATTCTCTCATCGTTAAGGATTCGGACGGCCGGGAATTGTGGCGCCACTCCTTCAACGGCGACCTGTTCCTTTTCGACTACAACGCTTCCGATCAAGGGCTGCGGCGGTGGTGGGTGGGCGATCTCGACGGCGACGGATCGCCGGAGGTTCTGTTCGCCTACCGTCCGGCGAACCACGGCCGCAATACCGCGCTGATCTGCTATTCCTCTACCGGCCGCGAACGCTGGCGGTTCGAAGCGGGCCACTCGGTGTGGGTAGCGGGGGAAGAATATGCGCCTCCCTACACCTTGGAAAACTTCGAGGTGTTCCCGCACCGCGGCCGAAACCTGATTGTGGCTTCGAGCCATCAAAGGCTTTACTTTCCGAACCAGGTCGCGCTGATCTCGCCCGAGGGCAAGCTCATTTCCGAGTACTGGCATTCCGGATTCCTCCCCGCTCTTACCGTTGCGGATGTGGACGGCGACGGGGAGAAAGAGATTCTGGCGGCAGGCGTCAGCAATGCCAACCGCGCGGCGACTCTGGTGGTGCTCAGGCCGGATGGCGTGAAGGGGGCATCGGACGAAAACAGATCGAAATACCAGATTTCCGGCTATCCGCCGGCGGAAGAAAAGGCTCGAATCGTTCTGCCCGAAACCTGCATCGTTCGCAAGCAGGACAGCTACAGCAGCGTTTCCGAAATCCAGGTTCGCAAGGCGGACATCCTGGTGCTCACCCAGGGCCGGGAGCACGTTCCGGGGGTGGCGTTCCGGCTGAGTCCGGACTTGCGGGTTCTCGATGCTTCCGTGGTCGATTCGTTCAAAGCCCGCCATCGGGAAATGTTCGAACGCGGCGAACTCGACCACCGGTTCACCGCGGAAGAAGAGCGCAAGTTGGCGGATGTGATGGTGCTGCGCGCTCCGTATCTTGCGAAAGCGAGCCGCCGCAACCCTTGATTCGCGTCAGGGAGCCAGCCGCGCCAGACAGTCCTTCAGCTCGCTCAGCACCGCCGCTGGCTCGGGGTTCGCGACCGGGTACCGCAACACGCCCGCCGGCGTGAACTGCGCCCCCTGCGTCGACCGCACCAGGTCCATCAGCTTCGCCGGCTCGATCTTCGACTGCTCGTGGAACTTGAGGTTGAGCGCGCCCGCCCGGCGGTCGATGTTCTCCACGCCCACCTTCTGCGCAAAGCTCTTGAGCAGCGAAAAATCGAGCAGGTTGCTGACGGCTTCGGGCGCTGGTCCGTAGCGGTCGTTCAACTCCGCGAGCACCTTCTCGGCCTGCTCCGGCGTGGTGACGTCGGCAATCTTCTTGTACGCGCGCAGGCGCTGATGCTCGTCGGCGATGTACTCGGACGGGATGCGGATGTCGAGGCCCAGATTGATGGTCGAGTGAATCTCGAGCGGCACTTCCTCGCCGCGCAGTTCCTGAATGGCTTCCTCGAGCATCCGCACGTACATGTCGAACCCGACGGCTTCAATGTGTCCGTGCTGCTCGCCGCCCAGAATGTTGCCCGCGCCGCGCAATTCGAGGTCGAGCGCCGCGATTTTGAATCCCGCGCCCAGGTCGCTGAACTCCTTGAGGGCAGCCAGCCGCTTGCGCGCCACCTCGCTCAATTCCGTGTCGGCGGGCACCAGCAGATAGGCGTAGGCGCGCCGGTTCGAGCGTCCCACGCGGCCGCGAAGCTGATACAACTCCGAAAGCCCGTGGCGCTCGGCGTTTTCGATGATGATCGTGTTGGCGAGCGGAATGTCGAGCCCGTTCTCGACGATCGTCGTCGAAACGAAGACGTCGAATTCGTGCTTCATAAAACCGAGCAGCACTTTTTCGAGCTCGGCTTCGCCCATCTGCCCGTGCCCGACGCCGATGCGGCAATCCGGCAGCATCTCGCGAATGGTGGCGGCGCGCATGAAAATCGAGTCCACACGATTGTGGATGAAGTATACCTGCCCGCCGCGCGAAAGCTCCTGCTCGATGGCGGTCTTGATGAGGTCGGCGTCGAAGTGCGCCACCACGGTGTGGATGGCGAGGCGGTCCTTGGGCGGCGTTTCAATCACGCTCATGTCGCGGATGCCGAGCATCGACATGTGCAGCGTGCGCGGGATGGGCGTCGCCGACATGGTCAGCACGTCCACGTTGTGGCGGAGCTGCTTGAGCCGTTCCTTGTGCCTCACGCCGAAACGCTGCTCCTCGTCGACCACCAGCAGCCCGAGGTCGCGAAATTCGACGTCGGCTGAGAGGATGCGGTGCGTGCCGATCAGGATATCCACCTTGCCCGCGGCGGTCTCCTCGGCAATCGCCTTGTTTTCTTTTGCCGAACGGAACCGGCTCATCAGCTCGATTTTGATCGGGAACGGCTGAAAGCGGCGGCGGAAGGTCTCGTAATGCTGGAAGGCGAGCACCGTGGTGGGCGCGAGCAGCGCCACCTGCTTGCCGTCGCCGAGCGCTTTGAAAGCCGCGCGCATGGCGACTTCGGTTTTTCCGTAGCCGACATCGCCGCACAGCAGACGGTCCATCGGCTGCTCGGCTTCCATGTCGCGCTTGATGTCCTTTACCGCCGTCAGCTGGTCGCGCGTGGGCGTGAATTCAAAGGCGTCTTCAAACTCGCGCTGCCAGTTGGAGTCTTTTGAGAAGGCGAACCCCTGCGCCATGCGGCGCTGCGCATAGAGCTTCAAAAGCTCGTCCGCCATGTCGCGCATCTTGGCTTTGACGCGCGTTTTGGTGCGGGTCCATGTGGCGCCGCCGAGTTTGTCGAGCGGCGGCCGGGTGTCGCCGGCGCCGCGGTACTTCTGCACGAGATCGAGCCTCGTGAGCGGCACATAGAGCCGCGCCTCGCCCGCATACTCGAGCAGCATGAAATCGCCCTTCTGCTCACCCTGCGCGATCTCGCGAAGCCCGACAAACTGCCCGACGCCGTGTGTGGAATGCACGACAAAATCGCCCGGCTTCAAGTCAGCGATGTCGGCGGCGAAGGCCGTGAGCTGGCTCTTGGTGAGCGAGGGGCGCGCGATGAGGTCCGAGCTGTCGAACAGATCCTCGGATCCGAACAGCACCACGCGCGCGTCGGGGAACACGACGCCCTTTGAAACCGCGCCGCGAATCAGGTAGGTGCTCGCCACGTCGCCCGCCATGTAGTGGCGCGCGGTGAGCGTGGTCCGCTGGTCCGGCGTCGGCTCGAGCCCGATCTGGAAGGGCACCCCGTACTCCTGCAGGATGTCGGCGAGGCGCTCGAGCTCCCCGAGTGTGGGCGCGAGAAACGCAACGCGGTTGCCCTGCTCGACGAGTGACTTCGCCTCCGCCACCGCCACCTGCATCGACCCGTGAAACGCCATCGAAGGACGCGTGGGAATGTGCAGCGACTCGTGGCTGAATGCGCCGAACTCCAACTCGCGCAGGTTCACAACCACCGAGCCGGCGGGCTTCGGCACCTCATCGAGCGAACGGAAGAAGTTCGCCTCGGGCGGGATGGGCGAGGGCTTGTCGGGCTGCTCCAGCCGCTTCCACAAACGCTCCGCCGCCGAAGCGATCTGTTCGGGCTCGTCGAGCACCAGAATCGGGTCGCTCGGAAAATTCAGGATGGAAGTCGAGCGCGGACGCGCCATTGCCACCGCGTATTCCCACCCGGGAAACACGTCCCCGGGGCTCGCCACGCCTTGAAAATCGAGCTTCTCGGCCACTTCGTGCAGCAGCGGGCGCGATTTCGGCACCTCGGTGAGCGGCAGCACGAGCGCGTCGTCCACCTTGAGCACCGAGCGCTGCGTAGCGGGGTCGAAGCGACGGATCGAATCCACTTCGTCGCCGAAAAACTCCACGCGCACCGGGTGCGACGCTTCAGCCGGAAACACGTCGAGAATGCCGCCGCGAATCGAATATTCGCCCGTCATCTCCACCGGCTCGCGGCGCTCGTAGCCGATGCTGTCGAGGTGCGCCGCCACCATATCGAGCGGCAGTTCCTCGCCGGTGCGAAGCGTGATGGCGAGTTGCCGGTAAAACTCCGGAGCCTCGGTGCGGAGCAGCAGGCTCGCCGCCGGAGCCACGGTGATGGGCACCTTGCGAGTCGCCAGGCGCCAGAGCCCGATGGCGCGCTGCTCGACAATCTCCGAGTGCGGCGAAAGCCTCTGGTGCGGCAGAACGTCGAGCGCGGGAATCGACTGCGGACGCGCGATGTCGCGCCGTTCCACCAGCAAATCGAAGAAAGTCTCGATGAGCCCGGACAGCGCGTCAGCCTGCTTGTTGCCGTCCACCACGACTACCTGCGGACGCTCGGTCACCTGCCAGAGCAGGACGAGGTAAAGTGCCTTGGCCGTGGTGGTCAGCCCGGAAAGCGAAAGGTCGCCCGGCTCGCGCCGCAGCAGGCGGCCCGTCAGTTCAGCGAAAGCGGGGTTGCGGGAAAGCTGATGAAGGAGATCGCGAACAGCGGGGTGAGTCAAGGCCCTAGCCTCAGTGTAGCAAGCGGAAACTACTCGGCCCGCAGCGCCTCGGCCGGAGCCACGTTTACCGCCCGGCGCGCCGGAACGCTGCCTGCGATGACGGCAATCGCGGCGACAAAAACCACCCCGGCAACCACCAGTCCGGCGCTGCCCGGCTGCGTCGAATAGAGCAGCGGCGCAATCCTCGAGGACACGGCGAGATACGCAGCCACGCCCGCCGCGAGGCCCGGAAGAACGGACAACCCGATATCGCGCCCGACGAGTTTCAGAATTCGGCCGGCGGTAGCGCCGAGGGCCATGCGGATCCCGATTTCGCGAGTCCGCCGGCGCACCGTCTGCGCCAGCATTCCGTACAACCCGGCGCCGGCCAAAAGCGCGGAGAGCCCGGCGAAAACGCCCGAGATCCAGGCCAGCAGCCGCTCCCGCCACAGCGAGGATTCGATGTCCCCGTCAAGCGTTGCAAAGTGGGAGATGTTGTAGCCGCCGGACGACCACAGCGCACGCAAACCGTCAGCCACCGCCGCGCTGTCCCCGCGCGTGCGCACAAAGACGGAGAATCCGTAGGTGAACTCGTTGTCGCGTGCGACCACGAAGAACGTGGGCGGCGCTTCCTCGCGCATGGTGCGGAATTTCGTATCGGCGGCAATACCGACGATCTCGTAATCGGGGCCCGCCACTTTATTTACGCCGGTGCCGAACCGCGCTCCCAACGCCTCGCGGCCAGGGAAAAATTTGCGCGCGAAGCTCGTCGTCACCACGGCGGGACGCGGCTTCAGCGCGCGGTCGCGGTCCTCGAGACTGCGCCCGGCAATCAGCCGCATGCCCATATTTCGCAGATGGTTCGCGGTGATGGTGTTGGTGCTCGCGTTCAACAGGTCGGACGCCGTCGTGGCTACTCCTTCCGGGGCAACGGTATTCTTCAACCCGAGCCCCATCATCAGCCGCACGGAAGCCAGGCTCGCATCCTGAACGCCGGGCATTTCGCGCACCTGCCCGAGCTTCGCGAAAGTATCGGCTTCACCCGGCCTCAGGCCCGAAGCTCGCGTGCCCACTTCGAGCACCAGCATGTGCTCGCGCGCAAAGCCCGGGTCGGCCGAGCGGAGGCGATGTAAGGTCAGCACCATGGCCACGCCGCCCGCCGTCAACACCGTGGCGAGCATCACCTGCAGCGCGACGAAGCCCGCCGTGGCGCGGCTGTGGCGAAATCGCGAACCCGCCCTCGACATCAGCGCGGTGAGGTCGGAGCGCGCGGTCGAATCCGAACGAAGGATGCGCGCCGCGGGAACCAGGCTCGCCAACAGCATCGCCAGAGCCGACACCGCCGCAACAAACGCGAAAACGCGCCACGACACTCCGGGTGCGATGGCCACCGGATGCCTGCCCGGCAAAAAGCGGATCATCGCCGGGCCGCCCCATCGCGCGAACGCCGCGGCCAGCAGCACGCCGGCGCCCGCCAGCAAGACGCTTTCGCGCAACACCAGGGCGGCTACTTGTCCGCGCGTCGCGCCGAGGCTCAGCCGCACCGCGATTTCGCGGTTCCGGGCTTCGCTGCGCGCCAATAGCAAGCCGCTCACGTTCGCGCAGACCAGCAAGAGCAGCAGTCCGGCCGCGCCCATCATCACCTGCAACGCCAGCGCGAACTGCTTTCTGAGCGCGCTCGACCCGCCGGACAACGGCTCAAGCCATGGCTTGCGCGCCCGCGCGTCGGCCAGAATCCGCCGGGCCGAGTCCTCATTGTGGCCTTGCACCTGAATTTCCGTCTCCACCAGTCCCGGGTAGAGCGTCTCGAACTCCGCGCGAGCCTGTTCGATGCTCACGCCCGGAAGCAGGCGCGCATAGAGGCTCACCGGCGGACCCAATGTCACCGGACCTTTCACCCACCGGCGAATGGACCACGCCGGGACATAAGCGTCCGCCGCCGCGTCCACGTTCATGCCGTGAAACTCGCGCGGCATCACGCCGGTTATCGTGAAGGGCTGCCCGCGCAGGCGGATGGTCTGGCCGAGCACATCGCGACGCCCGCCGAACGCACTTTGCCAACGTCCGTAGCCGAGCACCACCGGATAGCGCCCTTCGTGTTCGTCATCCTCGGCAAAAGGCGCGCCGAGGGCGAGCCGGATTCCCAAAGCCTGCACGAAGTTGGTCGAGACCTGCTGCGTCAGGACGGTCTGCGCGCGGTCGCCCCACTCGAGTTGCTGGTCGGCGTCCCCCGAAGCGAACACCGCGCCGAACGACCTGGCGCGCTGCTGCAGCAGACGGCCGTACAACTCGACGAACTCGGTTTCGGGGATGTTGTTGGCGCGGAGAAGTACGAATTGAACGATTTGCTCGGGGTGCGGCGCCGCCAATGGCTCGATGACCAGCGCATCGAGGAGCGAAAAGACGACGAAGTTAGCGCCCAGGCCGCCCGCCATCAGAACCACGACGGTGAGGGTGAATCCAGGGGAGCGAAGCAGGCTGCGAAGAGCGTGCCGCACGCGGCTAAGGTTCTTCCACGGCAACGGCGGACGAGCGCCCCGGCGGTTTTCGCCCAAGAGGCTGCCGGACGTAGGCGTAAGGGTCGTTGCCTGGGCCCCGGCCGAACCAGCCCCGGACGCGAGTCCACAGGTCGTGCAGGCGCTCGAGCATGGCCGATTCTACAGCAACATCGGCAAACCGCCAAGCGAACTCAGCATTCCCGATTTAAAATCAACGACATACGCTGCAGGCTCCTAAGGCAGTACCACTTGCCCCAGGGAAACCACCTAGATATGAGGTACTAAATACCCTCAAAGAGGGTTCTTGTTGAGGACCTCTATGGGTGTTACAAACGTACCGAAGGGAATGATCAAGGTTCTAGTCAACTGGGCCGCGACTCGGAGGCCAACGCTCAGTTTTCGGTGACCCAGATTACACCTTCGCCCCACATTGATGAGCATAGGGTGCGAATCATGGCCGGTTCGCGCCCCTTTTTTTCCGGGCGTTGCCCGAAACCGCACAAATAGTACTATCGCCCCCAAGAATGGGTATTGCATTGGGTACCCTGTTTAGAGTACAAACACTATAACCTGTCTGTAACCGAGCATACCTCCGAGTGTTTGGTGTACTAGACAGCCCTCCGACTAGATCGATAGGGGGGCCCGGATCTCCTTCCGGGCCCTTTTGATTTTTCCAGGGAAAATTAGGCGCGTTCGAGGTAGGCTTGCTCTGAGGTGCTGACTTTGATCTTCTCGCCTTCGTTGATGAACGGCGGCACCTGCACGACGAGTCCGGTCTCGAGTTTGGCGGGCTTGGTGACGTTAGACACCGTTGCGCCCTTCAAACCCGGTTCCGTTTCAATCACCTGCATGGTGACCGAGGGGGGCAGTTCGACGCTGATGGGCTTGCCTTCGTAGAATTCGACGGTCACCTTGAGTTGCGGGATGAGGAACATGACCGAGTCGCCGAGCAGGTCCTTGGTCAAGTGCATCTGCTCGTAATTTTCGGTGTTCATGAAGTAGTAGTACTCGCCATCGTCGTACAAATACTCCATCTCGTGCTCTTCCAGAGCGGCGCGCTCCACGCGGTCTTCGGACGAGAAGCGGTGTTCGGTCATGGAACCGGAGCGGAGGCTTCGCATTTTCACTTGCACGAAGCCGCGCAGGTTCCCGGGGGTCCGGTGGGTCATGGTGAAGATCGAGTACAACTCGTTGTTGAACTTAATCACCATGCCCGGACGCAGTTGGGTCGCTGAAATCATGATTGGATTCTCGATACAGGTCGCTAACTCATCAGTTTAGCAGACCCTTGAGAGCCAAACGGCGCCTACATCTCCGACAGTGCAGCAACCAGCGCGCCCTTGGCCGCGGCGTGCAGCGGACTGGTGGCGAGCCGGACTTCGGAGATCTGCACCGGCAGGTCTGCCGCGCGAACTGCCTTTTCGAAACGGTCGCGGAAGCCGGCCGGAAGCGCGGTGCCGCCGCTCAGCACGAGCGGAACCGGGCGCGAGATGCGCGGAACGTTGCGCGTCGCCGAGAACGCCTGCCCCAAGCCCGCCACGACAGCCCCGATCATTTCGTCGTAGTAGACCGTCAGCACCTGCTGGATTTTCTCGCCGAAATAGCCGTTGAAATGGAAGTTCTGTTCCTTGGCGATGCGGATGCGGTTGGCGCGTTCGCCGGTTACCGCCGCGGCGCTCTGGTCGATGTAGTCGCCCGCCTTCGGAATGCTGAAGCTCAGCACGGGAACCGACAGGTAGGACATGGCGACATTGCACAACCCGCCGCCGCAACTGATGCCGATGCCCGTATAGTTGGTGCTTTCGAGCTCGCCGTAAATCACCGCCAGGCCTTCGTTGATCGACTTGGTCTGGTAGCCCATGTCCTCGAGCATGTGCCGGACGGTGGACTCGTGATAGGTGACGCTTTCCTCGCCGCCGAGCGGAGCGGCGGGCACGGTGAAGCAGACGCGGTCGCCCGGCGACCCGTTACCGCCGGTGAGCGACGTCACGATCTGCCGGATCAGCTTCAGGCTCTCGGGCTCTTTGGCGTCGAGCGTGCCGCGCGTCATGGTGCGGCGGATTTCAGTGTCCATCAGATCGGCGAACTTTTCGCTCTCGTTGCCGTGGATGATGATCTCCCCGCCCTGAAGGGTGTGCGGAACCCCTTCCTTTTCGAGCACCGAAGCGGTGATCTTTGAAAAGGGAATCGTCACGAAAGCGTTTAGCTGGCTTTCAAACGTGTAGTCCTCGCCATTGCGCTCGGCCAGAACCACCCGGCTGGTGCCGACATCGAGACCGGCGACAGTACCGTTATTGTTGGTTTTCTTCATGAAACTAATCTCCTCGTTCGCGGTTGGCCGCGCTGTTCAAAATAGTCTGGAAGCGCCTTTGCAGCCGCTTCCGGTAATCGGCCTCGGGAATTCCCGCTGCCGCCGCCTGCTCGCGAACCTGGTTGAGGCTCGCGTCGAGGCCCGGCCACCGGCGCTTGCCGGCAGCTTCGAGAAATAGGTCGTCAAAGGTGAACCCGAAGGCGAACAGCGCCGCCACCGGCGCCGCGTAGTTGTCGGGCAAACCGAACTGCTGCCACGGGAACCCGGAAGCCCAATCGGTGTGATACCCGAGCTTCCAGTTATCGGTATTCACCGAAACCTGCGCGTGCGTGGCGCAGTCGGCCGCGCGAATCGCGTACTTCGACCGCAGCATGTCGGTGAGTACCCGGCCCGAGTGGATCTGGGCCGCGCTCAACGGAGTCTCGGCGCTGGTCTGAGCTTCGAACGCGACTCCGAGAAAGCCGTCGTTCAGGTTGACGAAGGCATAGCGCTCGTCGGCCCAGGCCGAGCGCCCGGCGTGGAAAGCGTCGTCCGATTCCTGCACAATGCGGTACACGCGGCCAAAGCGGTCGATCACGTAATGATAGGCGTGCTGCTGACGCACGTAGTCAAGCAGCGCCCGGCCTATCCGCTTGAGATTCCGGGTCTCGTCCGCGCGTAGCGGAGCCTGGTGGCTCTCGGTCGAGTGAAACACGATGCCCGAGGGTTGGGTCCTCATCTCAACCGCTTCGGTTTCGGCGGGCGCCGAACGCTGGTAAACCGCGTAACTGCCCCGCGCCCGGTTAGCCGTGACGAACTCTTTGTCGATCCGTAAGCCGTTGCTGTACACTTCGTAGCCCGGGTTCTCTTCGATCATCCAGACCGACGGCGGCGCCTGTTCGGAGCGCGCTGCGGCTGCCTGCGTCCGGGTCCCGGCCCGCGACGGCGTGCCCGAGGGTCCGAGCAGCCCGACAAACAGCACGGCGCCGAGCGCGGCGGGAACCACCGAGTGCCAGCGTAAGTTCCTGAATCCCCGGACCGGCAGCTTCCTCCCGACACGCGGGGCGGCCTTGCGCAGGTAGCGCAACCGTTCGACGGGATCTTCGATTCTGGCAGCACGCCACTCTACGAGCGGCCCGGGGAGTTTCATAGCCCGTTCAGTCCTACATTAGTTAAGTGCCAAGAGCTTCAGAAAATTCTCTTACTATTTAAGATCGGTGGAAGTAAGGAAAAACCTTAGGCCGCGGTATCAGGTAAGAGCATTAGGCTAGGATAGAGGGATCGCCGGAGGGAGGGCGGTTTTAGTGAGCCAGATTACACCTTTTCTGTGGTTCCAGGACAACGCCGAGGAGGCTGCCGAGTTCTACCTTTCTGTATTCCCGGCATCCAGGAAATTGAGCGAACTGCGTTCGAGTGGAACAGGACCCTGGCCTGCCGGCAAGATCGCCACCATCACCATCGAGTTGATGGGCCAGCGCATGACCTTTCTGAACGGCGGGACGGCGCACCAACTCACGCCGGCTTTTTCCTACTCCGTCACGTGCAAGGACCAGGCCGAACTCGACCACTACTGGGACAAACTGGTTGCAGGCGGCAAGCCGATGGCTTGCGGGTGGCTCACCGACAAATTCGGCCTGTGCTGGCAGATTGTGCCCGAGAATATCGGCGAGATTCTGAAGCACCCGAAAGCGATGGCGGCGATGATGAACATGGTGAAGTTCGACATCGCGGCGCTCGAGGCTGCGGCCCGGCAGTAATCAGCGGCCCGCGGCGCCGCTGTTGCGGTACACATGGCCGTCTTTCATCACGAACCTGACCCGCTCGAGCGCGCGGACATCGGACAGCGGGTCGCCTTCGACGGCGATGATGTCGGCCAGGCGTTCCACTTCGATGACGCCGGTTTGCGAGCCGAGGCCCATCAACTGGGCCGCGTTCATCGTGGCGCTGCGGATGGCTTCGGCCGGCTTCATCCCGTACTCCACCATGAGCGCGAACTGCTTTGCGTTGTCGCCGTGCGGATAAACGCCGCCGTCGGTGCCGAACGCCATCCGCGCGCCGCCCAGGTAGGCGTGCCGGAAGTTTTGCCGCTGCAATTTGCCGATGGCGCGCTCCTTTTCAAGCGACTCGGGCAGCATGCCGACCTTCTCGCCCATGCCGAGAATGTAATCGTCGTTGTAGATGTCAAAAACCAGGAAAGTGCCGTGTTCCTTGGCCAGGCGGATTCCCTCGTCGTCGATGAGCGAACAGTGCTCCACCGAGTCCACCCCGGCGATAATGGCATCCTTGATGGACTGCGTGCCGTGAGCGTGGGCCGCCACGCGGCGGCCGAGTTTGTGCGCTTCCTCGACAATCGCCTTCAGTTCCTCAAGCGTGTATTGCGCCGTGCCGGGCTGATCTTTTTTAGAAAGAACACCGCCCGAAGCACAGACCTTGATCAGGTCGGCGCCATACTTCACCACTTCGCGCACCCGCTTGCGGGCTTCCCACGGACCATCGGCGACGCCCGCTTCCACCACGTGGAACTCGGGCGCAAGCAGGTCGTTATCGCAATGCCCGCCCGTAATACCGAGCGCGGGACCGGAAACCATCATCCGCGGGCCTTCCACATCGCCCTCTTCAATCCCTTCGCGCAGGGCGACATCGGCATAGCCCGAGGCGCCGACATTGCGCACGGTGGTGAATCCGGCGAGCAGCGTGGCGCGCGCGTTCCGGGCGCCCTTGATAGCCGAGCGCGGAACCGAAACGGCCAGCCCTTTATAGCCGGAGTCGCTCGGGTCGCTGGTGAGGTGGTCGTGAACGTCGATGAGCCCGGGCAGGCAGGTGGCGCCGCTCAGGTCGATGAAGGCGCCTGCGATGGTCGACGGAGCGCCGACGCTTTTGATCTTGTTCCCTTCGACGACGATGGTCTGATTGTCGCGAAGCGTCCCGCTGCGGACGTCGAGCAGTTTTCCACAACGCAGGACAACCGGGGCAGACGACGCGATACCGCAGCAGGCGAGGGCGAGGACGACGATCTTCATGACGGTTTCCTCAGTATCCCATCACCCGGCGCGTGCCGCGCCTCCGCCTTTTCCCCGCCCGCTTTATTCCTGCCGCAGGGCCTTTAGCGGGTCGATTCGGGTGGCGCGGCGCGCCGGAATCCAGCACCCGGCGGCGGCAATCACGGCCAACAGCAGAGCGACGATGCCGAACGTCGCCGGGTCGGTCGGTTCGACGCCGTAGAGGATCTGTTTGAGCAGCCGGGCGGCGAAGAAGGCCAGCGCGAGCCCGGCGATGGAGCCGCAGCCGACCAGCAGCAGCGCCCCGCGGCCAAGAGCGGAAAGAACCTGGCGCGGCAAGGCTCCGATGGCCATGCGGATGCCGATCTCGCGGGTGCGGCGCGAGACGGCGTAGGCCATCACGCCGTAGATGCCGGTGGCGGCTAGTAGCAACACGAGCACGCCGAAACCGCCGAGCGCTGCCGCGGCGAGACGCGCCGGGAACAGCGGCAGGTCGAGGTGGCGGGCGAGGGTTCCCTGCTCAAATAGAGCCAAGCCTGGATCGAGATCGCGGAACACCGCCTGCACCCGCTTGAGAACCTCGGTTTCCGCAAGCGGCGAACGCACCACAAGCGTCGCGTTCGACGGATAGTAGAGCTCGTGCGGCGTGAAAAAGGCCGGCTCGCGGTCTTCGTTCAAGGAAAAGTACTTGCCGTCCTCGCACACGCCGACAATTTCGATGAGGTTCCCTTTAGGCCCCGTCTTGAATCGCTTGCCAATCGGATTCTCGCCGGGAATGTATTTCTGGGCGAGGGCGAGATTCACCACCGCGACCTTTTCCCGGGTATCGCGCTCGTCGAACTCCCTTCCGCTCAGAATCCGCGTCTGCATGGTGCGGAAATAATCCGGCGAGACCGTGTAGGTGTGGGCCATGGGAACTTCGGTTGCCTTAGGTTCGGGTTTGCCCTCCACCATGACGCCGTTGTTCGAGCTGTTCAGGCTCAGGGGGAGAGCGTCGATGATCGCGGCGGATTGGACGCCGGGGATGGCTCGTACGGCGTCGAGCAGCCGGCGGTGGAACACGCGGCCCTGTTCTTCCTTGTACCCCTGGACATTCAGGTCGTAGGACACCTTCACCGCGCCGTTGGGGTTGAACCCGATGGGCGCCTCGAGCGCGCGCTGCAAGCTGCGAACCACCAGCACTGAACTCACCAGCAGCACCGCCGACAGGCAGATCTGCAGGGCGACCATGTAGTCGCGCAGATGCCAGCGGCGGACCCGTTCGCCGCCCGCTTCGTTTTTGAGTGCGGGCACCAGGTTGACCCGCGACGCCTGCATCGCCGGCGCAAGTCCGAAGACCAGCGCCGTGACGGCGGCGATTAAGAAGGCGAACAGGAACACCCGGACGTCGGGCTGGACGGCGATGGTGAGCGGAATCTCCACCGGCGGATGCCAGGAGGCTACGGCATCTGTGATCCAGAGCGCGACCAGCGCGCCGCCCGCGCCTCCGAACAAAGCCATGACCAGGTTCTCGGTGAGCAGCTGACGGATCAGCGTGGCGCGTCCGGCGCCGATAGCCAGGCGGATCGCGGTATCTTTCCGGCGGTCCGCCGCGCGCGCGAGCAGCATGCCGGCGAGGTTGGTGCAGGCAATCAACAGTACTAGCGCCGAGACGCCGAACAGCGCCGCAGCAAACCCGATCACCGCGCCGCGGAGGTAGTTGCCGGCTAGGCCGGGCGGCGACAACGTGATCTTCATGCCTTCGTTGTCCTTGGGCCACTCCTCGGCGAGGCGGCGCGCGAGGCTGGCCAGTTCAGCGCTCGCCTGCTCAGGGGTGACGCCGTTTTTCAGGCGTCCGGCGACGAAGGTATTGGAGCTGCCGCGATTGTCGAGGTAGCCATTGCCGCCTTCGAGCGCCCGCTGCTGCATCATCGGGAAAAAGACGTCGGGCGTGTAGAACAGTTCGGTGCCGAAAAAGCCGGGCGGCGTCACGCCGAGCAGTGTGTACGTCTGGCCGTTGAATTTGACCGGGGCGCCGATGACACGGGGGTCGCCGCCGAACTGCGCCTGCCAGCATTTATAGGAGAGCACCGCCACGGGATGGGCGCCAGGATGGCGGTCGTCGTCGGGCGTAATCAGCCGTCCCCGATGCGGCTCCACGCCCAGCACTTCGAAGTAGTTCCCGGTTACGAGATAGCCCCACACGCGCCGGCTGGCGCCCGGCAGTCCGAGGCTCGCGGGCAGAAACCGGTAGGAGAGCACGCCGGAAAAGCTGGTGTTGCGGTCGCGCAGGTCGCGATAGTTGGGAAAAGACAGGCTCGGAAACGAATTGGCCCCGTAGATCTGATTGAACGAGACGACGCGGGCGGGGTCGCGCACGCCGGTGAGCGGGCGGAAGAAGACGGCGTTCAGCAGGCTGAAGACCGCGGTATTGGCGCCGATGCCGAGCGCGAGCGTGAGCACGGCAACCAGGGTGAATCCGGGGTTCTGCCGCAGGCGGCGATAGGCGAGGCGAAGATCCTGCGCAAGGCGGTCCATGAGAAACCGATAAGTCACGCCGGTGGCCAAACGCAACCTGTTCACCTGGCGAGGCGGACCGGGCGGCGCGGTGTTCGTTTTCGGAACAGGCTGTTCGCGGCGGGACGAGAATACCGGAACTTTTCCGCCTTCCGGTCCATCCAACTTCCAGGATTGTGGAAGAGCCCTCGGCGCTATACTTGGAATCGAGGGTGCGCTCACCAGGGGAGTCTTCAACGCTGAAGCTCCTGAATCAGCGCGAAAAGAGCAACTCGAAAGTGAGCAGGTCGGGCATGACCGGTAAAAAGGCAGTATCTTTGCTTTTGACGCTGACAGCGTCGTTTGTTTCGCGGCCGGCGAGCGCGCAGGGGCAACCCGCGGGCAAGGCCACTGATAAGGCAGCGGCATACTATCATTACTCGCTCGCGCACATGTACGCGGAGCTCGCGGCCACCTACAACAACCGCGGCGATTATTTCAGCAAGGCCATCGAGAACTACCGGCTCGCGCTCAAGGCGGACCCCGGAGCGGGCTACGTTTCCGAAGAGCTGTCGGACCTCTACATTCAGTCCGGCCGGTTGCGCGAAGCGGTGAACGACGCCGAAGAAGCCCTCAAACAGAATCCCAACGACATCAACTCGCGGCGCCTTTTGGCCCGCATCTACGCCCGCCTGATCGGTGAAAACCAGCAGAACCGCGTGGACGAAACGTACCTGCGCAAGGCCATCGAGCAGTATTCGAAGATCACGCAGGCCGAACCGAAAGACGCCGACGCGTGGGTGATGCTCGGCCGCCTGCAGAAGGTGGCGCAGAACTCCGTCGAATCCGAGAAATCGTACAAGAAGGCGCTCGAAATCGACTCGGCGAACGAAGACGCTCTAACCGGGCTCGCACAGGTGTACGCCGATTTGGGCGACACGAAATCCGCAGCCGAGATGCTGAAGCGCGTGACCGACAAGAATCCTTCCGGGCGCGGACTGCGGGCGCTCGCGAGCGCCTACGAGCAGATGCGCGAATACGCGCTCGCCGCCGAGACCCTCAAGAAGGTGGTGGAGACATCGCCGGGCGACAGCGAAGCCAAGCGCGCCCTGGCCACCAATCTCATGCTGGCTGACCGTCTCGACGAAGCGCTGAAGGTCTACACCGAACTGGTGGCCGAAGAGCCGCGCGATACGCAAAGCCAGATCCGGATTTCGCAGATTTACAGGCAAAAGCGGGACTTCGCCAAGGCTCACGAAGCGGCCGACAAGGCCAAACAGATGGACCCCAACAACCTCGAGGTCCGCTATAACGAAGTGAACCTGCTCGAGGCCGAAGGCAGGTCCGGCGACGCGCTGGCGCTCATGAAAGAGCTGGTGGACTCGGGAGCCAAGCGCAGCTATTCTTCGCCCGAAAAGGCAAGTCGCGTCCTGCTGCTCGAGCGCTACGGCGTGATGCTGCGCGCCGCCGAGCAGTTCGACAGCGCGGTGGAGACCTTCCGGCAGATGGCCGAAGTGGATCCTGATGTCGCACTACGGGCGAGCATCCAGATTGTCGAAACCTACCGCCAGAGCAAGGATCTCGGCAAGGCGGAAAAGGAAGCGCAATCCGCGCTCTCAAAGAATTCGAGCGACCGCTCGCTGCGCGCCGTTTTCGCGGCCGTGCTCGCCGATGAGGGCAAATCCGACGCGGCCATCGGCGAGATGAAGAAGCTGCTGGCTGACAAGAAGGATCGCGAGACCTACATTTCATTGGCGCAGATTTACGAGAAAACCAAGCGCTACCACGAAATGGCGCAGGCCATCGACGAAGCCGACAAGCTCTCGCAGGGCAAGGACGAGAAAGAAACGATCCTGTTCATGCGCGGCGCGATGCTCGAAAAGCAGAAGAAATTTGAAGCAGCCGAAGCAGAGTTCCGCAAGGTGATCGACATCAACCCTGAAAACGCCTCGGCGCTGAATTACCTCGGCTACATGTTCGCCGACCGCGGCGTGCGCCTGCAGGAGGCGCTCGACCTGATTCAGAAAGCGCTCGAGCGCGAGCCCGGCAACCCGGCGTATCTCGACAGCCTCGGCTGGGTGTACTATCGCATGAACCGCCTGCCGGAAGCCGAGACGCAGTTGAAGGCTTCGCTCGACAAAATGTCGAAGGATCCCACCGTCCACGATCACCTCGGCGACGTTTACCTGAAGCAGGGCAAGGTGAAAGAAGCCATCGCGCAATGGGAGCGGTCGCTTAAGGAATGGGACTCGGCGGCGCCCGCCGAGCAGGAACAGACCGAGATCGCCAAGGTGCACAAGAAGCTCGAAGGCGCCAGGGTCCGGCTGGCGCAGGAAACCAAGCGCTAGCGGACGATGCGGAAGGTCTGCTTCACGGTCTCAGCGGTCTGAATCTTCGGCTCGGACGAGCGGCCCCATTGCCAGGCGGCCACCGTCACGGCGAGCGGCAATCGCGCGCGCGGCGGGAGGGCGGTGAATACAAGCCGGCCGCCTTCGACGGTCGCGGGTCCTGAGACCACGAAAAACTTCACAGGCAGTCCGGAGTCCGATCGCGCCGAGAGCGGTACGGACCGCGTGCCGGCTTTGACATCGGCAATTTTTTCGAAAGTGATCTTCTGCGGCGCACCTGCCTGGTTCGGGCGAATTTCGAGGTGCAGCGGCTGAACGGCATCGCGAATCGCAGCCGTGCCGCGCTGCCGGGCGGCGAGATAGATGGCCTGCTGACGATACGTCCGGTCGAGCGCAACACGGAACCTGCCTTCACCTGCCGGCTCAATCGCGCCGCACAGCCACTCGATTTGAGGCTCGCCGGGCGCACGGCCCAGCGGTTCACCGGCTCCGGCGAAATTCTCGGGCATTTTCCCGAGCATGACGGCGCGAACCGGGAACGTGATGCCGTCCTCTTCCATTTCGGGCTCCAGATTTGGAATGCCGTTGAAATTGTAGGGCAGTGGGGTCTCGCCGCGGCTCGTGAAACCGGGAATCTGCGTTTCAGCCTGCCAGTTGATGTCGGCTATCGACTGTGCTTCGCGCGCCGAGGCGCCGTCGAAATACCAGAACCCGTTCGGATCGCGCTCATGGCCTGGCGCGGGCAGAGTGGCCGTTGCTCCGCGCGCCATGTCGATCGGGCGCAGCGGGTCTCCTGGCCGTTTCGGGAGCCGCGCCCGGGCGGCTTGAGCGATGTAGCGCGCCATGTAGAGCGCCAGCCGTTCCGAGACATCGAAATGGCCGCTCGCGCCGTCGAGAACGAAACTGAGCGGCCAATCGGGATGCGCCGCGCGCTGCTTCAGAACGCCTTCGTAGGATTTGAGATCGTTCCAGCGTTTCCGCATGTCCACCTTGTCCTGGCCCCACTCCTGAGCCGTTCCGTACAGAACCAGGGCCGGCAAGGTGCGGTTTTTCGGCGGCAGGTGAGCATTTTTGATCCAGATGCCCGCCAGGCATCGTTCCGGCGCCGCCTCGACCAGCGCATCCACCATCAGCAGGTGCCCGGACTCGCCCATCGGCAGCCACGGTACGGTGGCCACTTCGTCGTAGCCTGAACTGCGCGCAAGGCCGTCCAGCAGTTGTTGGAGAAAGGCGGCCACGGTGCGGTCTTCGTTTTTCGCCTTGTGGTACCAGAAGGTCGGCGTGCTCCAGACGATGCCGAGGTTATTTTCGGCGCAGGCGGCGCGGATGGCGGGATGGCCGACGAGCATATGCTCCGGCACATTGGACCCCATCACCAGCAGACCGCGCAGGCGGCGGCACTTCTCCGGCACCCAGAGATAGGCGGTCGCGGTGGTCCTGGCGCCATCGGCCCAATCGGCGCGCGTGACGGTTTCGGCGAACTGAAAAACCTGGTTGGCGGCCGGCGGGCGCGGACGCTCCGCCGGGTCAGCCAGGCATGCGGCCGAGAGCAGGATGGCGAGGGTTCGCAGCATCATCTGGTTTTGATGATGCCCGAAAACACGCCGGAAGTTTGGGCCGAAGCCTCCCCGCACGAGCAAGGACTGTGGTGGGGAAGTTGATTGGCCCGGGTTGATAAGTGTATTAAGCTGTTTTCCAGGCTGAAAAGCCGAGCCAGAACGAGGAGGAAAGGGAAATGGGACTGAAATGGACGATTCCGGGCGCGGTGGCTTTGGCGCTGTTCCTGACCGGCTGCGCCCAGACGATGCCGGACACCCGAGAGGCGGATGCCAAGACGCTCCGCGACCTCGAAACGCAGTGGAACCAAGACTGGGTGTCCAAGGACGTGGATAAGCTGCTCGCCCACTACGCCGACGACGCCGTCCTGATGGGACCGGGCATGGCGGCGGGAGTGGGCAAGGACGCAGTCCGGAAGATGCTGGCCGGCATGACGAGCGATCCGGCGATGTCGCTGAAGTTTCAGCCTTCGAAGGTCGAGGTCGGCAAAGGCGGCGATATCGCCTATACCCAGGGTTCCTACACGATGACGATGACGGATCCCAACTCCAAGCAGTTGATCAACGACCACGGCAGCTACGTGACCACCTACCGCAAGGGCGCCGACGGAACCTGGAAGGCTGTTGCAGATATCGCGACATCGGAGGTCCCGCCTCCCGCTCCGCCGCCGGGACGCTAAGAAGAAATAGCGCCCGGAACCGAGACCAACCGGGACAGCCTGAGGCCCCTCTAGCTTCCATGCGGGCCGCCTGTTTCAGGGGAAACGGGTACCCAACCGGAAAAAAAAGGGGTCGCTTCGCGCGCCGCTATTGGGAGCGAAAATGCGACCGGAAATCGCTGGATTTTGGGTAAACCGGCGTTGCGGGTGTCCCAAAGCAGATTTCGAGTGTGACTACTCAGGCTGTCCCTCGTGAGCGGCAATCCGTGTAGCAGCCGACTGGACCAGCCGCCGCAGCGATGTTACGGGAATTACATGCATTTGCCGGCCGTCCGGCTGCCAGAGAAATACGTAGCGTCCCGTCGTGGCTACAACATATCCCTCGACCTGCGCACCCCCATTTGCACCGTCGCCGGGAAACTCCACGCGCACGCGCGGCTCCTCGCCGGCGCGTATCGCAGCGGCCACATGAGACGCATAGAACTGAGTGAAATGGAAGAAGTAATACCCGACGAGGAGATAAGGCGCAACGCGGCGAAGAAATTGCACCACGGCGAACGAGCCGGTGCGATCCCGCCACGCGGCGTACGCCTTCGATAGCCGGCTGCCCACGCGAACGAACCAGACGACGACCCCGAGAAGCGCCACCGACAAACCCACAAAGGCGAGAACGATGGGATGCCGCAGTCCCGCCATGAGGAAGTCCTCCGGCTCGGCGTAAGTCAGAAAGCTGGTGCCGAACGCCCGCAACAGCAGCGTCTCGAACACAACCCCCACGATCGAGAGCAGAACGTATCCGAGAGTGAGGGCGGTGCCGATTTTGTGCGCGGCATGTTCCAACGCACCCGATTCAGCGCTGCTGTTGTGATGTGCGTCTCCCAGCGAGTGGGGCACTACGCTATGCATCCGATCAGTTTCCTCTTGAAACTGACATTATCGCCGATGCTTGTGACATTAACCGCAAACACTACGGCTGCGGATAGGGCGCGGGAAACGGATAAACATCCGGCGTCACCACGACCTCCGTGGTAAACACCAGCGGCAGGTCGAGCGGGCCCGGATACGTCAGTTCCAGGAAGAAGGCGGTCCAACCGGATCCCGGCGCGGGCATGGTCACGCGATAGATGCCGTTGTCATCCGGCTGAACGGGCGCGGACTTCCACGCCGGACCGATGGATTCGAGCCGAAAATCGCGAGCCTTGGGATTGCTTGCCTGCCACAGCAGGACCTTGGTGGGCTTGTCTACCGGGCGAAGCGTGATGACGCCGTTGGGGCGGTCAGCGCGCCAGTAAAAGCGCGGGCGCGGGTAGTTGGTGAGAATCGCCTCCACCCAGGCGACAAGATTGGCCGTAGCTTCGGGCGTGTTCAGGTAGTGATCGGAGTTGGGCACGCAGCGCAGGTACTTTTCGCCGGGCAGGGAGGAAAAGTAGAACTGCGAGGAATCGGGCAGAAAGAACTGGTCGCCCGAGGAATGCACGATGTACTTGGGCAACGTCATGCGCTCGCGGTACTCATAAGGATCTTCGATGGCGGTGAGCGCGGCCAGTTGCGGCGTGTTGAACCAGTCCATGACGCCGGCAGCCACGTAGTCCTGAATGGCGGGCGCCCAAAAACCGTAGGAGCGCCAGTGGTGGACGAAGTTGGCTTGCAGGTTAAGGATGTCGATGACCAGGGGCGCGATGGCCACCACGCGAGAGTCCGCAGCGGCAGTGGACCAGGTTGTCCAGCCGCGCTTGGAGCCTCCGGCGACGATGAAGTTGCGCAGGTTCACCGGTTCGTCGAGCTTGCCGGTGAAATCGGTGGCGGCGTCCATGGCGCGCACGGCGGCTTTGGTCATGGGAAGGCGGGCGGGCCAACGTTCGTCGCCGGTGTTCAGAAACTTCGACCAGGTGTAGGCGATGATGGCGTCTTCCGAGCGCGTCCTGGTTTCGCCGGCGAATTTGAGCGGCTGGTTCGGAACTTCGTTCAACTGCACCACCACGACACCCGCCTGCACGGCGAGTGCGGCCAGCAGCAGGTTGGGCGAGATGGGCGAGGGCTGGTTCGATCCGCCATCGATGAACAGGAGCGCGGTCTGGGTGGACACGAACTCCGGCTTGAAGATGGTGACCCAGTGGTGCCAAACCGGCTGGTCGACCTCGGCGGTGGAGAGCCAGGTTTGCGAGGTGAGGTCGAGTTGATAGATGGTTGCGCCTAGCGTGGGCGTGGTGCGCGCGAGTTTGTAGGTGTAGGTGGCGTCGGGCGCGGCGACGTAACGGTCGAGCGCGGTGTAATCGGCTGCAACGGCACAGACGGCCGCGGCGAGCGCGAGGGCGAATCGGCGTCCCATTGGCACATGGTATCAGGATCAATCAGACCCCGAGATCCGATAAGCCCTTGCAGGTAACGGTACTGGGGCCGTTGCGACCCCCACATATAAGCAAAACGCCCGCCGGGAAACACCGGAGGGCGCCCCTAGAGGATTTCCCTGAGAAATTTCTACAGCCCGGCGCAAGTTCCACCGATAAACCGGATGGAGGAATCCGATGCGAATATTCTCGCCGGCCGGACACATCACGGAAGACTCACTGGCGCTTCATTCGCTGAACGACCTCACCGAATGCCAGGCACAGCGCGTCGAGGAACACCTCAACGCCTGCGCCAACTGCAACAAGCGCTTCCGCGACACGCGGGACTTCGTGACGCTGGTCCGGACCCTGGCCCGCGGGCATATCCGCCGCGCAGGCGTAAATTGCAGCATCGGCGCCATCCGGCTGCGCACGACGGCGAACGGGAACGGACGCCGGATCACCGCCTGACGGAAGACGCCGTCACGAACATTAGCGGCGCCCCGGCGCGCATCATCCCGGCAGCCTCAAGAACGTCACCGAAAACCATCCGCAGCCGCGGCGTTGTATACTGACCGAAAACTTGGCGTTTTCACCCGCCCCTGTCCGGCATCATCGCGCGCTGAATGCTGAGTCGATTCGCGCACTCGCCGGAACCCTGCCTGTTCCACAAGCTCGAGGAGAATATTGCCCGTGATTCGACGACATTTCCCGATCATTGCGACGTTCGTCATGCTCGCAGCCTTCACCGTGCTGCCCGGCTTCCAAACGCCGCCCACGAGTCACCTGGACGACCCGTTTGCGACCGGCTGGCTGTTGATCGACACCAACGGCGACGGACTCGCCGACGCGGTTGCGGGAAAAGTGCTGGTGCCGGCGAATTCGTCGGCCGCCGAAAATGCGGCAGCGGCCAACATCGCCGCGCGCATCGGCTACGGGACCACGGGATTGACGCCGCCGCTGGTGGTTGCCGGCGAGAGCGGCGGTCCGCAGATTCGCGTGGGCGGACGCGTGGATCCTTCGCTCGAGGGGATTCTCGAAGCCGGCGAAGGCGTGGTGGCGGCGGTGGACGGAAACCTCGCTGTGTGGGGAAAGGACGATGACGGATTGATGGCGGCGGCGGAAGCGCTGGCCTCTCGATCGCCCTACATCTGGAAAGTGCCGGGGGAGCGGCTGGCGGCGATTGCGGCGGCGGTGAACGAGTCGGCGCCGGGCGCGGGGGCGCGTTTGACTGCCTTGAGTTTTGTCAAAGCCAAGGCCGGCGTGCAGCGCGCGTTTCTCACCGCCGGCGGCGCGGTTACAGCGGAGCAACTCGAAAAGGCGCTGGCGAACCCGAAGCTCGCCTCGGTGTACGAACTGCGCGTGGGCGGCGCGGTGGCGCGAGCCTCGAAGCCGCTCGCGGCGATAGCTCCGGCAGCAGGCGGGGGCGCAGCGGCGGCGGGAGCCGATGCGGCGGGTGGTCCGCCGGCGCCGCTCGACCTGGCGGCGCTCTACAAGCCGGGCGGCCTGTTTCGCGGCACGCCGCGCATGCCCGTACCCTCGACGCTCGACTCGCAATTGATCGTTCCGGCGGGAGCGGCGGGCGTCGCGATGGCGAATCTCGCGGCGCGCATGGGTCTTGAAACCACCGGCATCACGTTGCCGCTCGCCATTCCGGATACGAGCGCGAAACCGCGCGAGATCCGCACCAAAGCGGTGGTCGCCGAAACGTCCGAGGCGGGCCGCGAAGCCGAGCGCCGCCTGCGGGAAGAAGACGTCGTGGCAGGCGAAGCCGAAGCGGGACTCGCCGCGGGGGACGGCGAACTGCGGATCGTCGACAAAGCGTTCGGACGGCAGAGCGCGGTGCTGGTGCGGGGCGACGAGCGGGGCGCGGCGGCGGCGCTCGGGCTGCTCTCCGATCATCTGCCCAACATCTGGGAGCCGGGCAAGCAGTACGGCTCGATTGAGGAAATGCGATTCGATCTGCACCGGTTCTTCTCGCTACGGTCCGCGGCGGGTCAGGCTACGGCGGCGCTCTACCGTCTCGACAAGTGGATGGCGGAGATCAAAAAAACGGGTCCGGTGAAAGACGTCGAGGCGGGCGTGTTCGTCGACATCGCCGACGCGGGTCTCGACGGAATCGTGGCGCGGCAGATCGAGGCAGGATTGAACGTGAAGGCGAAAGTGAAGACCGGCAGCCTGCACGCGGGTACACAGTGCTGCGCGAAGTTGCCGGCGCTGCACTACAAAGAGCCGGGCTACCGGTTCGAGCCGGGAACGCCCACCTTTGCCGAAGACCTGGTGATTCCGTGGGAGGGGACGCGCCTGCTGCAGGCGGTGAAGGGCGCGCTCGCCAAACTGAAGCAGGGCGAAGCGGTGTCGCTCACGGCGCGGGTGAGCGAAGGTCCCGAGCAGCGGCGCAAACTGAGCCGGCAACTCTCCGACATGATCGCCAAGGCGGGCGGCAAGCCCGCGAAGGTCTCGGTGCTCTCGGCATACAAGCCCGGGTTCAGCTGGCTGATGGACGAGATAGCGCCCGAGTTGAAGGGCAAAGGCGCCGCCTCGATGAAGATCGAGTTCAAGAAGAACACCGACCCGACGGGTATGCGCGTGATGTACTCGCCCGCGCGGTGGGTTCACGAACTTTACCCGGTGGACGAAGCGCTGGCCAGGGAGCTGTCGATCCCGCTCGACAAAATCGAGCTGGCGATGTTTGAAGGCGGAGCCAAGGCGCCGCACTACCGGGTGCAGGCGTTCGATGCGGCGGGCAAGCCGCTTCTGAATCGCGAGTTTACGGTGACGACGGTTTTGCAGCCCTATAACGGCGTGATGAAGAGCTATGAGCAGGTGGAGGTGGATACGGGTTGGGTGCGGATGGAATCGGGGGGCGCCGTGGTGCTCGATCAGCGGATCCGCACCGACATCGAAGAGTTCTGGGATCACTACCAGAACAAGACGCTGCCGGCGGTGCATCGCGCGATTCTGGCGCAGTCGCACGGCGAGGTCCGGCCCGAGTACGCGCCGGCATTCGACACGCTGAAGATCGACATCCACATGAGCGAGCCCGAGATCGAACTGGGGATCGACAAGGAGCGCATCTCGTCGCTCGAAGCGCTGCAGGAAGACACGTTCTATTCAACCGAGAACTTCATCAACATGATCGGCGAACTCCAGGCGGGACGGCCGATTGTTCACGTCGGGCGGGTGATTCCGATTGTCCACGCGCCGGAAGACGGAAAAGACGGGCGCGTGCGCATCGAGTTCTACCTGAAGCCGGCGCCGAATCCGATGGTCGAGTTGAAGTGGACCGATGCGCAGGGGAAAACGCACGAGAAGCACCGCGATCTGCCCGCGCTCACCGGGACCCTGCAGCCGCGGCTGATTCAGGCGCGAACGCAGGCGGGCGCGGCGGGTCCGTCGAGCCTGACCTGGATGCTCGACGCGGATTTTCGCGAGGACCGTTTTGAGGAGTGGATCCAACTCGAAAGCCAGAATCAGGTAGAGCACAACGTTTTCCCCGCCGAACAGGCCAAGGGGCAATTGCGCTGGCTCGAGAAACTGCAGCAGGCAGGGCTGTACAACAACGACCTCCGCTATCCCTACGTAAAGCGCATGCGGATGGAGTTCCAGATGCCGCGTCCGCTCACGGCGCGCGTGGATAGCGCGGCGCCGCGCGATTTCTTCGAGTGGAGCGCCGGCGCGCCGGTGTATCCGCGGCCCATGGCGAAAGAATTCGCGTCCCGGCTGACGCGCAGGCAACTGGTGCAATGGGACGAGCCGGTACCACCTTCCGAGAATGCTGCGGTGCTGGGCAAACTCGGCGAGAATCCCGGCGTGAGCGTCTACTGGATGGGGCGCAGCTATCTGGGCGAGGACCTGTGGGCGGCCGACTTGATGTCGCCGTCGCCCTCGCTGCTTCGGTCGTGGGCGAAAGAGTCGACGCTCAAAGCGTCCATTATCTACTCGGGGCGGCAGCATGCCAACGAAGTGTCGAGCACCAGCCACATCCTGAAGCTCGGCGACCAACTGGTGAACGACGCCGCCACGCGGGCGATGCTCAGGCAGGTGAACGTGGTGCTGCACCCGATCACCAATCCGGACGGCGCGGAGCTATCGGTGCAACTGGCCGAGATAACGCCGAACAACATGCTGCATCCGGGCTATCACGGATCGCTCGCGGCGGACGTTTCGGTGGGGCAGCGCGACGTGGACCCGCTGTATCCGGAATCGAGGACGCGGAAGCAGCTGCAGGATGCGTGGCTGCCGGATGTATTTCTGAATCCGCACGGATATCCGTCGCACGAATGGGTGCAGCCGTTCTCGGAATACTCGGGATGGGTGCAGAGCCGGCAGGGCGCGAATCCTGGGCGTGGATGGTGGATCCCGCGCGGGTGGTTCACGAGCCTCGGCTATTCGCGCGATCCGAACCAGCCCTACAGCGAGAAGATCGCCTACGAGATTCGCGACCGCATCGCCGACGCGCAGAATGCCGTTCCCGGGCTGATGGAACTCGAGGGGCGGATGAATGCGCGTTATCAGCGCTTCGGGCAGAAGTGGCAGCCGCGCGATATGCAGCAGCCGCTCACCAAGGGCGTGCGAATCTACATGGGGTTGAAGGGAAGCAGCGGTCCGCGGGGCGGCGGCGCCGAGGCGGGCTCGGCGGACATCACCTGGAATTCAGGCTATACGGAAGCTCCGGACGAGACCGCGCACGGCGACTACATGAAGCTGCTCGCCTCCGCCGGACTCGCCTTCGACATGGTGCATCTGAAATATCTCGCGGAAGGAAAGCTGCGAATTCAGCGGACCGAGCGCGAGCAAGCGGGCAAGGTGGTTTGGAGTGTCCAGCGTCTGCGTCCAAACCTGCCGACGGGCGAGCCCGAACCGCCCCGTCCGGACGCGCCGGCCACGAATGCCGGAAGTCAGTAGAGATTCATTCGAACAGGAGAGAAAAACATGGCACTCAGGAATGAGGGATTCCGTCTGTTGGCGGCATTGTTCGTACTGGCTGGAATGGCGATGGCGCAGTCCGGCGACGGCGAAGTGACGGGGGTAGTGAAGGATCCGTCCGGCGCTCCGATTACGGCGGCGACGCTGACGCTGATCAACGCCGACAGCGGCGTGACGCGCTCCACCGGCACCGACAACGAGGGGCGCTATAAGTTTGTGGCCATCCCGCCCGGCCGGTACACGCTGCGCACGGAAGCGAGCGGGTTCAAGTCCGAAACGGCCACCGGCTTTGTGCTGGCCATCGGATCGCGCGTCGACCACGACGTGGCGCTGGCGGTCGGCAATGTGCAGGAAGCCGTGACGGTAACCGGCGACGTGCCGCCGATCGACACCTCGAAAGCGGAGGTGGCGGGTAGTGACCAAGGAACAGATTGACGCCCTGCCGGTGAATACGCGGCAGTTTCTGAACCTCGCGCTGCTGATGCCGGGCACCACGCAGGACGCGTCGCGGAGTTTCTACAACAATGTTCAGCTCGGGGGCGGAGCGCGGTTCTACGCCAACGGTTTCAGCGTCGACGGCGTCACCAACACATGGGCCGAGCAGGGCGAACCGCGCCAGAACATCCCGCAGGGCGCAGTGGAGGAGTTCAAGGTCAACACCAACCAGTTCAAGCCGGATGCGGGCCTGGCGATGGGCGGATTTGTGACCGTGGTGACCAAGAGCGGCTCAAACGCTTTTCACGGCGACGCGTTCGAATTTTTCCGCCATTCGTCGCTCAATCACGACAACACCTTCACCGAACAGGCGCTCGCCGCGGCGGGCGCGACGGGCAAAGCGCCGTTCCTGCGCAACCAGTTCGGCGGCGATATCGGCGGGCCGATTGTGAAGAACCGGACCCACTTCTTCGCTTCCTACGAGCGCACGCAGATCGACGATTCCTACACCATCTTCACCGGCGCGGCGGGCCATCAGTTCTACTCGGCCAACGAAGGCGTATTCAACAAGCCGAGTTACGACCAGATGTTGAACCTGCGGCTCGATCATCAGATCAACGCCAATCAGCACGCTTTCGCGCGATATTCGCAGGAGTGGAACAAGCAGACCTACCAGGGCTGCGCGAACGCGAGCGAGTCGAACTGCTACGACGGCCTGATTCCGCGCAAAGCGTTTGTCGCCGGGCACACGTGGATGCCGGCGCCCAACGTTGTGAACGAATTCCGGTTTCAGTATGCCTTCGCTTCGTTCCTGCTGGGCCCCTCGGGCAAAAACATTTTCACCGACCTCGGCAACTATTCGGCCGACCGTTTGGCGCTGCTCGAGACCGTCTACATCTTCCCGAGCTTCCGCTACGGGTTCGGTTACAACGAATTGGGCGAGGAGCGGCGTTATCAGTTCAAGGACGACGTCACGTTGATCAAAGGCCGGCACGCGTTCAAGTTCGGGTTTGATTTCAGCCATGTTCCGTTCGCCGACGACAGCACGAGCAACTACAAGGGGTCGTTCACGTTCGCAACCGACCAGGTATTCAATCCGAAAGATCCGGCGACCATCGCGGCGTTGACCAAGCCGACGCAGTTCACGGCGACCATTCCGGGGCTCTACACCTCGGTGCCGATTTCGCAATACGGCGCCTATGTGCAGGACGATTGGCGGGTGTCGCGCGACCTGACCATCCTGCTCGGCCTGCGGTGGGATCGCGAAGTCGGGTCGTACAACGAATCGCTCGACCTGTCGAAGTTCGCGAAACCGATTCCGTTTATCGGCACGCCCGGCGATCGCGGGCAGGCGAAAAATTTCGCGCCGCGATTCGGGCTCGCCTGGAACGTGGGCGGGACGGGGCGCGACGTCATCCGCGCCGGCTTCGGACTCTACTACAACAACATTCAAACGCTGCTGAATTTTCCGGAGAATCGAAATCTGGCGCAGTGCAGCGTGCTGATTTCGAATCCCTCGTATCCGAATCCGTACGGCAGCCAGAGTCCGACGGCCTTCTGTTCTTCCGCCGCGCCCACCGTGACGGTTCTCGACAAGAAGTTCTCGATGCCGTACTCCGAGCAGTTCACCGTCGGCTATTCGCGGCAACTGGCGCATGACTTCTCGGTCCACGTGGATGGCGTCTACATGCACACTCTGCGCGACTGGCGGAATTGGGACATGAATTATCCCAACGCCCAGGGGGTTCGTCCCGCGACCGACTTCGCGCGCGTGCTCGATCACAAGTCCATTTCACAATCGAAGTACAAGGGGCTCTACGTGCGGGCGGAGAAGCGTTTCGCGCGGCGCTATCAGTTTCTGGTTTCCTACACGCTCGCTTCGGCGCGGGACGACAATCCGCAGGGGCAGGTGAAGGACCAGAACAACTACAGCTTCGACTGGGGTCCGGCGGGTATCGACCGGCGGCATAGCCTGGTGGCGAGCGGGTCAGTGCGCCTGCCGCTGAAGATCGACGCGGGCGTGGTATGGCAAATCCGGTCGTCGCTGCCGTTTAGCGCATTTTCGACGGCGCTTCTCGATGGCGTCTCGCAATACGTGGTGGGAACTACGCGGAACCTCGGCAATCGCGAGAACGCGGGACTGCTGTCGCTCGTGAACGCCTACCGCGGCTCACTCAAACTGGCGGCGCTGCCGGATTCGAACATCGACAGCAGCAGCTTCAACAGCTTCGACCTGAAGCTGTCGCGGGCGCTCTTCACGCGCAACGAAATGAAGGTCGAGGTGGTGGGACAGGCGTTCAACCTGTTCGGGCGGACCAACCTGACGGGCGGCACCACCACGGCGGCCAACTCGGCGAACTTCGGCCGGATTCTGGGCGCGAGCAACCTGCAACAGGCGGAACTCGCTGTGAAGATCAGTTTCTAGCGTTCGCGCAGGCAATTCATAAACGCTCGATGCGGCCGTCGGAGTGGAGGCGGAAACGCTCGCCGCCCCACTCCACGGTGTCCCCGGTGAGTCCGGCGGCCCAAACGGCTACGGCGTAAAGGTCGCGCACCGGGACGAGCCAGAACAGGCGAGGCACATCGCCGCTGCCGAGCACCCACCAACCTGCCCCGATGGCCATGGCCATGCGGGCGGCCAGAATCAGGGCGGCGCTGAGCGGGTGGCCGAGCAGCAGCGCGAGAAGGGCCCACAGGGTGGCGAAGGTCGCGGGAAGTCCGGCATAGCCGCCGAATCGCGACACACGGACGGTCCGCGCCCAGCGCACCTGATGACGCCATACAGTGCCCCACGAATCACCGGCCAGATGGGTTTCGACCACCACTTCCGACAGTACGCATTTCAACCCGAGCGCGTGAATGCGGTGGCCGATCTGATAGTCGTCGGCAAGGAAATCGGCGACCGCGGCGAAACCGCCGATGCGATCGAGATCGGCGCGGCGAAAGGCGAGCGTGGAGCCGAGCGCGAATTCGTCGACGCCGGCAAAGGGGGCAAGCAGTGTGGAGGGTCCGAAATCCGTGGCCACGCCCAGCGCCTCGAAACGTCCGGCGAAGGTCTCCGAGCGGGCGCGGTAGGCACAGGTGACAAGCCCGACAGCGGGATCGGCGAGCGGCGCCACCACGCGTTCGAGATAGCCGGCGGGCACCTGAATGTCGGCGTCGCTGACGAGAATCACGTCGCCCCTGGCGGCAGCGGCAAGATCTATCAACGTGCCGGCTTTGCCGTTAGGCGTGCGTGTGTGCGTGTCGAGCGCGCGGATGTTCGGAAATTCCCGGGCCAGTTGCGCGACAACCGCCTTGGCCGCGTCGTTCGGGTTGGAGAAGCCGAACAGCATTTCGAAATTCGGGTAGCGCTGGGCAGCGTTCGACCGCAGCGCTTCAGAAAGGCCGCGCGAAGCGCCGCGCACCGGCTTGAGGATGCTGACCGAAGGTTGAAAACCGGGCGTGGTTCTCGCGCGGCGGCGGGCGAGCGAGGCAGCCAGCGCGAGCAGTTGGTAAGCGATGGCAACCGCGGCGAGGATGTAGATCACTGCGCCAGCAGCGTCACGCCGAGCGCGACCAGGCAGGCGCCCGCCCAGCGCAATCCCGTGACCCGCTCCTTTAAAACAACCCTGGCCAGAATGGTTTCGAGCACGACGCTGCCGGCGGTGGCCGGAACGGCGAAACTCAGGTCGGCGACGGTCACCAGTTTCATGAAGGCAAAAAACGACACCGCCATGAAGCATACCGCAACAATGAGGTACTGCCGGCGGAGGATGGCGGCGAGGTGGCGGCCGATACCGGAAGGCGCGAAGCCGCTGATTTCGCCAACCTGACGCATTTCAAGACTCTGAATCAGGTCGCTCGCCACGGTGCAGCCGACCACCAGCGAAACGAGCAGCCATTTCATCGCGCGGCCACTCCGGTGGTCTTCACAGCCGTGCGCCCCACCAGCGCGACTCCGGCGAAGATCAACAGCGTGCCCGCCCAGCGCTGCCACCCGAGCTGCTCGCCGAGGAATACTTTGCCGAACAGAGCCGAGACGACGTAGCCGACGGCGGTCACCGGGAGCACGTAGCTCAGGTCGGCCCAACTGAGCAGCGCCATTCGGGAGAGCATCCAGACGATGAGCAGTCCGATGCCGAGCGCCACCAGCGGCTGAAAGATGGCGCGAATGTAGCCGAGCGGCGACAGCGCAAGTTCCCCGCCCCAGTTGCGCAGGCCGAGCGTGAGCAGCAGGTTGCCGAGCGCGTTGCTCAGGACAACCAGGATGGTGAAGGCGCGCGTCTTGAGCCGGATACGATGGTCCGGGGCGTCCTGCATTGTCTCAACGGCCATCTCAGGCGTTGCTGACGCCGGCAGCAGCCTTGGCTTCCCGCACAAACTGCTTGCGCTTGTTGCGCAGGGCGAGATACTCGCGAGCCTCTTTGTAGAGGCGCTTGCGTTCGGCGTTGTTGAAGATGGCTTTGCGCACGATGCGCCAGGCGGCCTTGGGACGGAAGTAGTATTCGCCGTAGAAGCGCTCCACCCAGTCGACCAGTTCGGCGCGGTCAAGACCCGGATGAACGACGTTGGGCAGCTGATGGCCGCTTTCGTCGGTCATGCCCTCGATGGTGATGAGGTCGTTCTTCTTGGCCCAATCGTAGAACTCGGTTCCCGGATAAGCGTGGGCGATGGAGACCTGAATGGTTTCGCAATCCAGGCGCTTGGCGAAATCGATGGTGCGGCGGATGCTGTCGCGCGACTCCCCGGGCAGCCCGATGATGAAGTCGCCGTGCACGAGCAGGCCGAGCTTCTTGCAGTTGTCGGTAAAGCGCATCGCCATGTCGACGGTGGCGCCCTTTTTGATGTTCTTGAGAATCTGCGGGTCGCCCGATTCGTAGCCGACAATCAGCAGGCGGCAACCGGAGTCCTTCATGGCCTTCAGCGTGTCGTAGTCGGTGGTGACGCGCGAAGTACACGACCACGTCATGTTGAGCGGCTTCAGCTTCTCGCACAGCTCGATGGTGCGCTGCTTGCGGTAGTTGAACGTGTCATCGTCGAAGAAAATTTCCTTGAGCCCGGGGAAATTCTCGAGCGCCCAGCGGCACTCGTTGACGATGTCGTCGGAGGAGCGCAGGCGCCAGCGATGACCCGAGTGCGTCTGCGGCCACAGGCAGAAGGTGCACAGCGCCGGGCATCCGCGCGAGGTATAAAGCGAGATGAACGGGTTGAGCAGGAACGGAACGTTGTAGCGCCGGAAATCGAGATCCCGCTGGTAGACCTTGGTGACCCAGGGCAGTTCGTCGAGGTTCTCGATGTAGCCGCCTTCGGGGTTGCGAACCACGCCCTGCCCGTTGCGCCAGGTAACGCCGGGGAGTTCGGAGAGCGGCGCTCCCTTCGCGAAGGCGACGATCTGATGGTCGAACTCGCGCCCCACGACGAAGTCGATCACCGGGTTCTCGAGCAGTGTCTGCTCGGGCGCCACCGTGACCGGCGGTCCCACAAATGCCACCTTCAAAGCCGGGTTCGCCTGCTTCATCATGCTGGCGATCTTCACGTCGACATGGAAGCCGGGCGTGGAGGTAAACAGCACCAGGAGTTCGAAGTCGCGGCCCATCTCGACCGTCTGCTCGATCGAGATGCCGTGCGGCGGAGCGTCCACCACTTTACTGTCAGGCAGCATGCCCGCGGGATAGCAGAGCCAGACCGGATACCAGTAGGACTCGATCTCGCGCGAAGCCGGCCAGCGGGAACTCGCGCCGCCGTCGAAGCCTTCAAACGAGGGTGGATTCAGAAAAAGAGTTCGCATGCCTTCTTTTGAGCTTACGGTACTGATTGGGGCGATCACAAGCGCGCCTGGGACTTCGGGCGCGGTTTGAAGTTGAACTGCAGGTTTGTCCAGGTGGACGGTTACTGCTGCTGGCTGACGTTAATGACGGGCAGTACGTCTTCTTCAGCCCGTGAGAAATTGCTGAAATCGATGCTCATTTCGGCCGGACCCCAGAGCCGCGTGTCTACCGTGCTCTCGATGTGCCGCGGGATCGCAATGCCGTCGCGAATGTCGTACTGGCGAACAAACTCGATCTTTTTCAAGAAGATGGACGGGCTTTTCACAAACCGGCCGGATTCCCGCACGGGCAGGCAGGTCTGCGCGTCGAGCCACAGCTCACCTTTGAACAGTCCGACGCTCTTCTTCTTCGGAGAGAGCTGGAAAACATGAACCAGGTGACTGTCCTCGGCGATCATTCCCTTGTACTTGAACTTGTAGTTCTCCGGGGTGATGGCCAGTTGGGCTACATCTTTACTTTCGTTTTCAGCCTGCAGATAACGGCCGATCACGTCCTTCTTGATGGTGCTGTCGCCAATGAACTTGAGGCCCTGATAGGTGATCTGGCCCAGCTTCGAGACCGAGCGCAGCGCATGGAACTTGCCTGATTTCTGTAGCTTGGGAAGGCGCGCATCGATATCCATGTCCATCTGGATACCTTGCAAGGCAGCCGGCTGACGCTTGGTGTAGCTCAGATACCTCTGCAGAACTTCGCGAGTTGCGGCGTCGTCGGCCGGTTCGGCAAGAACCGGTAACGCCGCCAGCGCCAGGATTGTGAATAGCCGACTAACTCTCAAAGGAAAATTCCTTAATAAAACTGTGGTTCTATACACCTTAGCAAAGCCGTTATGGAGATGCAATGGATCACTTCACCCATTCAGATGCGCGACCCCCGGCTCAGGGTACGGGATTTCACCGAGTTTTGGATGGCCGGTGTCATCCTTTTTTAACAGCCAGGCGGGTGGCAAAGCGGGCGATGTTGACGATGAAGCGTTCGTGGGTGCCCTCTGCGATCTTCTCGCGCTCGTCGAAGGCTTCGACGCGAAAACGGATGCGTTTGCCGTCCACTTCGAGCACCTCGCTCTGAAATGTCACCTGCATGCCGAGCGGCGTTGCGGCCAGATGTTTCACCGAGACGTCGGTGCCGACGGTGTCGTGACCGGGTTCGAGAAAAGGTTTCACCGAGTTGCGCGCCGTCATTTCGAGCAGCATGATGAGCCACGGCGTCCCCAGGACCCGCGCGTCCTCCTGCCCGAGAAAGTCGATTGCGATTTCGCCGGTAACAAGCGTGCGGTGCTCGCCGCGTAGTCCGGGTTTCAATTCACTCATTGTTAACGCTCCAGAACAATCGTAGCCACAGCGCCCACCTGTTCGATGTCGATTCCGGTTCCCTCGTCGGTCTCATAGCCGGAGAGCGACAGCGGCGGACCTTCGGGGCGCAGCAACCGGATCGACTTGTACGTCCCGAGGACGTGAACCGTCACGTTCTCCACCGGGTAATCGGAGTAGTTGACCAGCTGCAAATAAACATAGCGGTGGTCCGGCGACTCGAGCAGGTTCGAGAGCATGGTGGAGACATTGAACAGGCGCGCTCCGAGATTGCGGCGACCGGTCATGGCGTTGAGTTCGCGCCAGATTTCATCGAGTTTGCCGAGGTCGTCTTTTTCGAGCGTGATTTGGCCGGGGCGCGGTTCGGGAAATTTCCAGCCGGGAGGTCCGGTGAGCAGCGTGCCGCCGGCGCGCGTGAAAGCGCGCAGCACGTCGCGCTGACCGTCGTTGAGGGCGGCAGGGTCGACGTTAACGGCCATGCGAGCATTTTCGACGATCGATTTTTCGAGCCGGTCCGGCGGGACGGGGCGAACCGGCGTGTGCTTGACGGCAATCATGTCGAGCACGCCGCCTGAGAGCAGCGCTCCGCTGTGTTGGTCCTGTATAAGCGCCAGGCGCGCGAACGGCTGAGCGGCGCGCCATTCCCGGTGATCTTCATAGAAGCGCAAAGTGGCCGCGATGCGCTTCCAACCGGCGACCGCTTTCGCATCGCCGGCCATGAGCTTGCGCCCGAACACCGGATCGAAGGCGACCACCCAGCGGGCGCCGGTCATCGCCGTGTCGCCGATAGCCTGAAGGTATCGTTCGACGGGGATCTCGCGCTCGGGCGGCGGTTGATTGGCGAGCCACATCACCGATTTCGACGCGGCGCTCACAAAGCGGAGAAACCCGGTGTTGGTGTCGATCCAGGCGGCGCCGCTCGGCGCGGCTTTCTTCTTTCCGTCGGCGTCGGATTGAACGCCGGGCCACAAGCCTTGCGTGGTGCCGATGATGACGGAGCCGGAAGCGAGGGGCATGGCGGTCCGCGGCGGCAGTTCGACGATGGTGAGACCGGAAGCTTTCAAACGGTCGCGCAGAGCGGGGGCGGGTGAGCCCTCGAGAACAACGCCCGAGAATCCGAGGCTCGCGAGGCGATCCGCTTCGCCCGAAGAATGAACCACGGCCAGCGTGGCGACTCCGGCTTTTCGGGCTTCGGCGTTGAAAGCCGCCGACCAGTCCTTGGGCTCGAGCAGCAGGCAGTTGACCGCCGTGTCTTTGAGCAGACCGAGCGTGGCGGGGTCGGCCGAAGGCCAGCGCGCGGGAACCCAGTCGGGCGCGGCAGCCAACACGAGGAGAGCGAAAAGCATCGTCGAAACGGATTATCTCACGCGGCCTTGAACCTCCGGAGCGCCCGGTTCGTAAATAAAGATGTGGAGAGGCGGATTGAGGCCCGGGGTCTGCGAATCGCTCAGCGGCAACTATTCGTAGGGCCAGTGCGGCTTGCTGAACAGACCGCCATCCACCCATACGGTCTGACCGGTGACAAACTCGCCGGCCGCCGAAGCGAGCATAGCCACCACACGGCCGACGTCCTCGGGCGTGCCCACGCGGCCGAGCGGCGTGACCTTGGCCCACGTCGCCGCGTAATCGCCCGCTTCGAGCTTGGTCCGCTCAATTTCGATTGCGCCCGGAGCGACGCAATTCACCCGAATGCCATATTTGCCGAGTTCCACGGCGGCGACTTTGGTGAACATCTCGATGCCGCCCTTCGACGCGGTGTAATCGACCAGGTTGGGGAATGCGAATTTGTTACAACCCGAGCCGATGTTGACGATCACACCGCCGCCCGCATCCTTCATATGCCGCGCGGCGTGCTGCGTGCAAAGAAAACAGCCTTTGAGATTGGTGTCGAGGACGTGGTCCCATTCGGCCTCGGTGAGTTCGAGCAGCGGCTTCCAGGTTTGGACTCCGGCGTTGTTCACCAGGATGTCGAGGCGCGGGAAGCGGGCGAGAACGTCTTCGAACATGCGGGAAACGTGAGCGGAGGCGCCCACATCGGCCTGTACGGCGAAAGCCTCACGGCCGAGTTCGCGGATCTGCCGGGCGGTGGCTTCAGCGCCCGCGAGGTCGGAGTGGAAGTTGACGGCGACGCTGCACCCCTGCCTCGCGAGTTCGAGCGCGATGCCTTTGCCGACCCCTTTGCTTGCGCCGGTAACGAGCGCGGTTTTGCCGTGTAGAACCATGGGAACATTCTATCCATGAAGATTTCACTTGCCGCAGCCGAAAATTCAAATACACTGGGAATTCAGCCGTACCCGACCCGGGTAAAGGGGCCGTCCTAGCTGTTGTCGTCCGATGTGATCGGCATCTGATCTGGTAGTTGTCGTCTGACCTGGAAGTTGTCGTCTGATAAGAGGGAGTAGCCGAGAATTGACCCTGAAACTAAGTGAGAGCGCCCCGGTGCGCGAACCCGCCGAGCGTTGGAGCACCACCGAAGCCGCTGAGTTGTACGATGTGGCCGCCTGGGGCAAGGGTTACTTCTCAGTCGGAGGCGACGGCCACGTTCACGTTCACCCCACCAAGGATCCGCAACGGTCGATCGATCTCAAGGAACTGGTGGACAAGCTCGAATTGCGCGGCATCTCGCTGCCGATTCTGATCCGCTTCGCCGACATCCTGAAACACCGCCTCGGGGATATGCACGACGCGTTCGAACACGCCATCTCGGATCACAGCTACAAGGGCGGCTACAGCCTGGTATTCCCGATCAAGGTGAACCAGCAGCGGCAGGTGGTTGAAGAGGTGTTCCAGTTCGGGCGCCCTTACGGGTTCGGGCTCGAAGCGGGCTCCAAGCCGGAACTGCTCGCGGTGCTCGCCATCGCCGACAACGAGACGCCGATCATTTGTAACGGCTTTAAGGACGACGAGTACATCGAGATGGTGATGCTGGCCAAGAAGATCGGCCGGCAGATCATCCCGGTTGTCGAAAAATACACGGAACTCGACCTGATTCTGAAGCATTCCGAACGGGTGGGCGTGCGCCCGGTCATCGGGATTCGGGCCAAGCTCGCCAGCCGCGGTTCAGGAAGGTGGAAGTCTTCAGGCGGCTACCGCTCGAAATTCGGGCTGACGATCAGCGAGGCGTTGCGCGCCGTCGACGAATTGAAAATGCGCGGCATGGCGGACTGCCTGCAGCTGCTCCATTTCCATCTCGGCAGCCAGATCACCAATATCCGGCAGATCAAAGGCGCGGTGACCGAGGCGGTTCGCGTGTACGTGGAGATGTACCGCAACGGCGCCGGACTGAAATACATGGATGTCGGCGGCGGACTCGGCATCGATTACGACGGCTCGCAGACCGACTTCGAGTCGAGCGTCAACTACACGCTCCAGGAATACGCCAACGACGTCGTCTATCACATCCAGCAGGTGTGCGACGAAGCGGAGGTGCCGCATCCGACCATCATTTCGGAGAGCGGGCGCGCCATTGCGGCGTATCACAGCGTGCTCGTCTTCAACGTGCTCGGCGTAACCGGATTCGGCGAGGAAGAGATTCCGCTCGAACTGCCGGAGGATGTCGAGCAGCCGCTCTACGACCTGCTTGAAACTTATAAAGGCATGAGTTCGAAGAACCTGCTCGAGGCGTTCCACGACGCGCAGCAGGCGCTCGATTCGGCCCTCAACCTGTTCAGCCTCGGTTATCTGCCCTTGCGGCAGCGGAGCCTGGCGGAGAACTACTACTGGGCCATCTGCCGTCGAATTCAGAAAATGGCCAAGGGCCTCGACCCGTACCCGGAAGAACTGGAACCGCTCGACCAGTTGCTGTCGGAGACGTACTTCTGCAATTTTTCCCTGTTCCAGAGCATGCCCGACAGCTGGGCGGTAAAGCAGCTGTTTCCGATCATGCCCATTCACCGGCTCGAGGAAGAGCCGTACCGGCGCGGCATTCTGGGCGACATCTCCTGCGATTCCGACGGCAAGGTGGATCAGTTCATCGACCGCCGCGACGTGAAGAAGACGCTGCCGCTCCATCCGGTGAACGGCGATTCCTACATCCTGGGCGCATTCCTGGTGGGCGCCTACCAGGAGATTCTGGGCGACCTGCACAACCTGTTCGGCGACACCAACGCGGTGCACGTGTCGCTCGACGAAAACGGAGAAGTGATCCTCAACACGGTGGTCAAAGGCGATACCGTGCGCGAGGTGCTCGACTACGTGCAGTTCAACTCGCGCGCCCTGCTCGATCAGTTCCGGACAGACGTCGAAACGGCGATTCGAGAGAACCGCATCGGGTACGAGGAAGCCGGAAGGCTTCTGCGCTTCTACGAAGACGGACTGAACGGGTACACGTACCTCGAACAGTAGCCTAGGAGACCTGCGTCCGGCTGGGCTCGGGCTCGGCCAGCACGCCGCGAAGATCTTCGATGCGGATCGGCTTCGAAAGAAACCCGTCCATGCCCGCATCGAGACAAGCGGCCCGATGATCGGCGAATGCGCTGGCGGTGAGCGCGAAAATGCGGGGCTGAATCCAGCCGGAGGCGGCGCGAATGCGCCGGGTGGTTTCAAGACCGTCCATTTCCGGCATGTGCACGTCCATGAGGATCAGGTCGAAGCAGCGCGATTCCATCACGGCAAGCACATCGAGGCCCGATCCCGCCACTTCCGCGGTGTAACCGAGTTGTGCTAACTGCCCCAGGATGACGCGCTGATTGATCGGATTGTCCTCGGCCACCAGGATGCGGCGCGGAACCGTTTCGGCCAGAGAGCGATTGGCCTCCTTCAGCGGCTCGTTTCCCGCCACCGCGCCGAGAAGATTTCGCAGGTCGGACAGGCGGACCGGCTTGGCGAGCCCGTTCGGCCCGCTCGAGGCATAACGCGACGGCCATACTTCGATGACGCGCATGGCATTGCGGCCCGCAGCATCGCCGGCACAAGGCGGCGGGAACTCCGGACCCGGAGCGCAGGCAAACAGATAGGAGCCCTCCGCGCAGGGTTTGGCCTGAACCAGCGCTTCGGCCAGGCCGTAGGGGCGGATGTCCTGGGCGCCGAGCCGCTCGAGCTTGGCGCGCAGTCCGTCGAAATAATGCGGGTCGCCCGAGGCCAGCCAGACCGGCGCATGAAAGGGGTTCGCCGGAGAGTCCGGAAGCTGGGCGCACGGAATGGTGAAGTGGAAGCGGGTCCCCTGCCCCTCTACGCTCTCAACCCAAATGCGTCCGCCGAAGGCCTGGACCAGCTTCTGGCTGATCACCAGGCCGAGCCCCGTGCCGCCAAAGCGCCGGGTGGTGGACGAATCGGCCTGCGTGAATTCGCGGAACAGCTTCTTCAGGGCATCGGGGGAGATGCCGATGCCGGTATCGCGCACTTCGAAGTGAATTTCGTTGGCGGCTTCGCCGGGCGTGATCAGAAGGGTGACGCCGCCCGTGTTGGTGAACTTCACGGCGTTTGAAAGCAGGTTGACCAGAATCTGGCGGAGGCGCGTCGAGTCGCTTTCGAGATATTCGGGAACGCGCGGGTCGATGACGTCGTCGAGCACCAGCCCCTTCGGTCCGGCAGCGACCGAAATGACGGCCAGGGTCTCTTCGATGCACTCAACCAGGTTGAACCGACGGCGCTCGAGTTCGAGCTTGCCCGAGTCGATTTTCGAGAAATCGAGGATGTCGTTGATGATGGTCAGCAGCGTCTCGCCGCTGTCGCGGATCGTGGTTGCGTAATCGCGCTGCTCGTCATTCAGCGGTGTGTCCAGCAACAGCCCACCCATGCCGATGATGGCGTTCATCGGGGTGCGGATCTCGTGGCTCATGTTGGCGAGGAACTCGGATTTGGCCCTCGCCGCGTTGCGGGCTTCGGCCGTGCGCTCCTCGACCAGGCGCTCGAGCAGCGTGTGGCGAAGATAAATCTGGCGCGTGCGCCATTTGTACAATCCCACGCCCGCGAGCAGGATCATCAGCGACACAGCGGCTTTCCACCACCCGGTCTCGGTAAGCCGGGCGGGGATTTCGAAGGTGGTGAGCACCTGCGCGGTTCCCCATACACCATCGGAGTTGGCGGCCTGAGCTTCAAAAGCGTAACGCCCGACCGGGAGATTGGTGTAGCGGACCGAGCGCAGGCTGGTGGTCTCTTTCCAGCGGTTGTCGTATCCGTTCAACCGGTAGCGCACCGAGGTGCGGTCGGGATTGATGAACGCCGGCGCTGCAAATCGGATTTCGATATCCCGCTCGCCGGTCGGCAGGGTGGAGGTGACGGGAAGCCCTTCGCCATAGAAGGCGGATTCGAAGACCGCGTTCGGCGCCACCGGATCCGTGCGCCATTTCTGCGGATGGATACTGGCCACTCCTTCGGTCGTGGCAAACCACAGGACGCCGTCGTGTGCGCGAATCGCCGGGGCCTGAATGCCGCCGCTGCACTCCGGATTGGCCATCCCCTCGGCGGTACCGAACAGTTCTCCCCTCACCGTTTGCGCCAGACCATCGGCGACAGCATTCAGATCCGCGACCGGAATGCGGGAAATGCCGAGGTTCGAGCTGGTCCAGAAATACCCCCGGCCGTCCTCGAGGATCGAGAAGTTGGTGGGCTCGGGAAGCCCTTGAGCCGTCGAAATCAGGGCGATTTTGCCGTTTCGAATCCGCGTAAGCCCCGCTGATCCGGCCGCGATCCACAGGTCGCCGTTGGCCATCTGGTGAATGGCGAAGACGTGAGATCCCGGCACCGGACGGTCCGACGGGAGCGGCAGCCAGCCGGAACCCGGCTGCGCGTGAACCAGCACTCCGTGGCTGGCCGTTCCGGCCAGGACCCGGCCGTCGCTTGCACGAACGAGCGAGGTGACGTGGAGATCGGGAAAACCGGGATCTTCAATCGGAGGGCCGTTGACCACGCGATACATGCCTCCGCCGGAAGTTCCCGCCCATAACGAGCCGTCCGGATTCTCGAGGAAATGATTGACCCTTTCCCGTCCCCGCAGGCGAGGCAGGCGCCACTTGGTCCAACGGCCGCCCGACAAACGGCCGTAGCCGCCAGGAAACCCGCACAGCAGATCGCCGTTTTTCGTTTGAAACAACGCCAGCGTTTCCGGTTCGCCCAGGTCGGGGACCGGCTCCGGCCGTCCACGGCGCAGCCGCCGAAGGCCGTCTTTTTCCGAAGCCATCCAGATGGCGCCGCTCGAGTCCTCGAGTACCGACCAGATATTGGAACTCGACAGACCCTCGGCAGCGGTCCAGCGCGTGATGCGGGTGTCCTGCATCAACCGGAGCCCTTCGTCTTCGGCGCCCACCCAAAGGTTTTCTTCGCGATCCTCGAACAGGGACACGGTCTTGGCCAGTGAATTTCGGGTCGCGCCCTCGCAGCGCGAAACCTCGCCCGCGGGCGTCACCCGGAACAGGCCCACGCCGGTGGCTCCAACCCAGATGTTGCCATTCCGGTCCTCGAGCACCGGGCCGGCCCGCTCGATGGGCGCGGCAACCAGCCATGGTTCGAAATGAAGGCCGTCACGGGTCAGCGCGAGTCCGGCGTCGGTGGCAATCAGGTAGGAACCGTCGCGGCGCTGTAGAACGACGCCGGTCCGGGTGGAGGGCAGACCGTGCTCGACGCCATACCGGCGCCACCCGCGCGAATCGCGAATCCAAAGTCCGTCGCCCGTGCCGGCCCACATCCGGCCGTCGGGGAACTGGGTTAAAGAGCGGATTCGCGTCTCGCGGGGAAAACGGTGTTCGAGCCGCAGGGTTGCGCCATTCAGGCGGCACAACTCACCGTTCTCGTTACCGGTCCACAATTGCCCGGCGCGATCCCACGCCAAAGCCGCCACCCCGCGTGCGCAGGGCTGTTCGGCGGCGCGAATCACTTCGATCGACCCTCGCGACCAGTGAAGAATACTCTCGTGGGTCGCGCCCCAGATCGAGCCGTCGGGAGCGCTGAGCAGATGACGCACATCGTGATCGACGAGTTGCGGGGTGTTGTGCAGGTTCCAGACGGTAAAGCGAAGACCGTCGAATCGCACCAGTCCTTCCTCGGTCCCGGCCCAGATATAGCCGTCTTTGGTCTGCGTGATCGAATAAGCCGAACTCTGCGGAAGACCATTCCGATTGTTCCAGACGCTGTGCTGATATTGGCTGATTCGCTTGGTCGAATCCAGAGCGAAGGCCAAACAGGCGGAGCCCAGCCAAATGGCCGAAACCACCAGCCAGCGCCGGAGCCGCCATGTGTTGATCCCGAGGGGCATGGGCGAATCGATCCACATCACTCGATAGAGTTATCGGTGGTTGCGAGCATCCGCATGAATTCAAATTCGCCCAGGAAACCGGATCTCGATATCAAGATGTGGGCTACCAGCCCCAATCGCCACGAGAGTGAGCGATCATGCGCAGGCGCACTCCGGATAATGGGATGCATGTATCTGAAAATGGGTGGCGTGGTCTGGCCTTCGAAATGCAAGGAGTGACAGGTCGTGTTACTGACGGGAGCCCTCCTCATATGAATAGAAGCGCATTTCTCACCCGGACCGGCTTGGCCCTGGTGTGTCTCATTCTCGCCGCTGCGCCGTTTGCCTGGGCGGCCAAAACCAAGACTGTCAAGAGCGGAAAATCAGCCGGCGCAAACGCCGCCTATCCGTTCGTCACCTCCGGCGTGAAGGTCGGAATCAAGAGTGCAGCCATCGCCAAGGACGGGACGATCACCGCTCGCGTGACCATCACCGACAGCAAGGGCGGCGGACTGGACGTCAACAATGTACAAACGCCCGGCACCCTGACGGTCCGCCTGGTGGCGGCTTACATTCCGAGCGGCAAAACGCAGTACGTCGCTTATACGACCAGCGTGTTAAACGCCGGGATGAATAAGAACCCGTCGCAGACGGTGGCCGGCACGGATTCAGGCGGGAAGTTCGCGCTGGTGGACTCGCTCACCGGAACGTACGATTACACGTTCGGCACCAAGGCGCCGGCAAGTTTCGACGGCAGCGTTACGCACACCATCGGCATGCAGGCCGAGCGCGATCTCTCCGACTTCGGCTTCGATAATGTCGCTTCGGATGACGCGGTGTACAGTTGGGTTCCGAACGGCGGCGCGGTGACCACGATTCGCGACGTTGTCAACGAAGCGCAATGCAACTCCTGCCACGACCCGATCAGCGCCCACGGCGGCGCCCGCAAGAAGATGGCGTATTGCGTTCTGTGCCACACGACACAGAGTACGAATCCCGACACGCTGAACACGGTGGATTTCCCGCAGTTCATCCACAAACTGCACATGGGCAGCAGCCTGCCGAGCGTGAAAGCCGGCACGCCGTATCAGATTTTCCACCGCAGCGCATTGCAGGACTACTCGACCATCGTCTTCCCCGCTGACGCGCGGAACTGCACTTCGTGCCACTCCTCGAAGCCCAAGCAGGGCAACAACTACCTGACCAACCCGAGCCGGGCAGCTTGCGGATCCTGCCACGACGATGTGAACTTCGCTACCGGCGACAAGCACGTCAACCTGCCGCAGGTGACCGACAACCAGTGCAAGAACTGCCACTCGGACACGGCGACGGCGGACTTTGACGCTTCGATTCCGGGCGCGCACGTGGTTGCCAACCGCTCGACCAACATGCCGGGCATCGTGGCCACCATTCAGAAAATCGACAATGCCACGCCGGGCAGCGCGCCGGTCGTGACGTTCAAAGTGGTGGACAAAGCCGGCAATCCGGTCGACATCACCAAGCTGACGACGTTCCGCGTCGTGATCGCGGGTCCGAACACGGACTACCAGACGGGTCCGGGCGGCGTTCGGGTATCCGAAACTCCCCCGGCCACGATTCAGGGAGCCAACGGGGTCTACACCTACACGATGACCACCAAGATTCCGGCGGCGGCGACGGGCTCGTACACGATCTCGCTCGAGGGCCGCAACAACTACACCCTCGCAGCCGGAACCACCAAACAGACCGCGACCAGCGACAACATGAAGCCGGTCCGCACGTACTTCTCGGTGGACGGCAGCAAGGTGGTCGCTCGCCGGCAGGTGGTGGCGAGCGAGAAATGCATGGCCTGCCACGTCGATATGACCTTCGTGCACGGCGGTACGCGCGGCGACACGCAGGAATGCGTCATGTGCCACAACCCGACGCTCGCCGATGGAACGAGCAAGGTGAGCGTGAACTTCGCGGCGCTCGTCCACAACATCCACCGCGGCGAAAACCTGGAGTTCCCCTATGTCATCGGCACTACGAATTACCAGGAAGTCCGGTTCCCGGGCGACCTGCGGGACTGCAATCAGTGCCACGTGAACAACTCCTACCAGATTGAAAACGTCGGGGCGAAGGCTCTGGTGGCGACACCCGGCCGGTTTACGCCGACGACGCCGCCCATTTCGGCCGCCTGCCAGGGCTGCCACGACGGTCAGGCAGCAGCGTCGCACATGCTGGCCAACACCACCGCGATCGGCGAAGACTGCCAGTCGTGCCACGGCGCAAGCAGCGAATTCGCGGTGGACAAAGTCCACTCGCGGACCCGCTAAAACGGTTGTCATCAGCCGCCCGGTTCCGGACTCGGGCCCGGGCGGCTCACCCTTTCATTTCGGCGTGCGGCGGGCTTTCTCGACGTCGGCGGCGAGCTGGCGGGTGATTCGGTCGGCTACATCGGCGCTCGCGCCGCGGAACTTCCCTCCTGTCGACTCCTGGGTGGTCGACCAGATCACATCACCGTTCTTGTCCACCAGGCGTACCGCCGCAGTCGCCTCGTGTTTCCGCTCCTCGATGTGCGTCGACTCGTTTTGCCCGAGGCCGACGGAGGCATAGCGGCCGCCCGTGCGGGTTTTTGAGGTCGTGTTGTAGTCCGAACCCGCGCTCACCGACCCGTGGGCGTTGATGCTGTCCGAGGAGTTGAACCGGTCGGTGAAAACGAGATCCTCGGCCGCGCCCCGCAGGAACGCGTCGGCACGCTCGGAATTCTCCGTAATCACGAACAACCTGGACGACTGCAGGCTGCTGATGATCATGTCGCGCATCTGAGCGGCGGTTTCGCCTCCGGTGAGACGGTCGACGTAGATGCGCCGGACGGAAAGCAGCGGTGACGGCGGCGGAAGCGCGTTTGCGTCGTCCCCGGTGGCGCTCAGCGCGAAAAGCAGCGTGACCACCTGCATCATCCCTTCCCTGCCTTTCTGGCCTCTTCGTCCTGATACTGCACCTTGCGCCCGGTGCGCGCTTCGAGGCTGACGAGCATCGCCCGAATGTCGCTCTTGTCCACTTTGAAGATCATCGCCTGTTCGCGTCCATGGTCGTCGGAAAAGACCACCGTGAGAAAGTGCCGCCGCGATTTGCTGAGGATGAATACGGGCGAGATCAGGAAGGCCATCATGTACCGGCGATCCACCTTCTGGCCGTACTCGACAATCGAGATCTTTTCGTAAGGTACGCGGACGCTCGACTTCTTCGAATAAAAGACGAAATACTGCTCGTCGACGGCTTGGATATTGCCGCCTGCGTTATTGGGGATGCCGGCGAGAGTGCCGCCGATATAGGCGGCCCGCGCCCCGTTTCCTGCAGCCGCGGAATAATCCGCTGCGGCCGAGGCGACCGCCGCGGCCACAACAAAGCGCCAGGCTCGGCATTGTAACAGCATTCATGGAATAAGTGAGATTTCGCGGGAAATCCTCTCACTTTTCCGGCGGCCAGGCTCTCTGGTCCGCGGGCCCCGGGGTGTAGTATCCTTTCGTTTCAAGCACTATGGAAGTAGATCTTGTCCTGGCCTGCCTGCTCACGTTGCTGGGCGCAGCGCTCATGAACCTCGCCGACTGTATGTTCGAGTTCACGCCGCGGCTCGCCGCCTGGATCGCCGACCGGATGCGGGGCTGACGCCCGTCGCAATCGTTTGCGATCGCGCCCGAAGCGCGATAAACTAAATCGGATAGATGGATCGGAAATGCCGATCCGCGTCAAAGCTTCAGGAAAAAAGGACTCCGATGATCCGCCTCGTCCGTCTCGCTCTCGTTTCGATCTTGCTCCTCCCGCTCGCTTCCGCGCAGGATGCCCGCGGAACCATCGTCGGCAGAGTCACCGACTCCACCGGCGCCAACGTACCAAACGTGGAAGTGCGCGCGACCAACGTCGCCACCGGCGTTGTGGCCAGCAACCGGAGCAACGAATCCGGCAACTACGCCATTCCCTATCTGACGCCGGGCGTCTACAACGTGGTGAGCGAGACGCAAGGATTCAAGAAGTTCGTGCGCGATAACGTGCAGGTTCGCGTGAACGACACGGTGGAATTGAACATCGCCATGATGGTCGGCGATGTCACCGAGTCGGTGGAAGTGACGGCCGATACGCCGCTGCTGTCGACCGCCGAATCCTCTCTTGGACAGGTAGTGGACCAGCGGCGCGTACTCGAATTGCCGCTGTTTTCGGGCAACGCGATGGAGTTTACGCTGCTCGCGCCGGGCACGGTCAACGGGACGGACATGCGTCTGCGCAAAGCGCCGTTCAACAATGCGCCCAGCCAGTTCTCCACCGACGGCAGCGGGCTGTTCAACAACGAATTCAACATCGACGGTGTCACCAACACGTTCTCCGACAGCGTCAACGTTCGCGTGGCGTTCTCGCCGCCGCAGGCTTCGATCGGCGAGTTCAAGGTGCAGACCTCGGTGTTCGACGCGGGCATCGGCCACACCATGGGTTCGGCCGTGAACATCAACACCAAGGGCGGCACCAACGACCTGCACGGGTCCGCGTGGTGGTGGCTGAGGCACTCGGCGCTCGACACGCCGACCATCTTCCAGAACCGGTCCGGCCAAACGCTGCCGATCTACCAGGACAATCGCTACGGGCTTTCGGGCGGATCGCCGGTGATCATACCGGGGCTCTATAACGGCCGGAACCGCACGTTCTGGTATTTCACCTGGGAGGCGAACAAATTCGGCGATCCGAACGTCGGCGCCATCACCTCATCGGTGCCGCGGCCGCAGTGGAAGAACGGCGACCTTTCGGATCTATTGAAAATCGGCGCCAACTACCAGGTTTACGATCCGGCCACGATTCAGGCCGCAGCCGGGGGGAGGTTCTCGCGCCAGCCGTTTGCGGGCAACCTGATTCCCACCAGCCGGCTCGATCCGGTCGGCGTAGGGCTGCTGAATCTCTACCCGGCGCCCAACCAGGCCGGGACCGCCGACGGGCGCAATAACTATTTCGTGGCCGGGAAAGCGCTCGAGGATTACTGGACCACCATCGGGCGCGTGGACCACACCTTCAGCGAGAAGAACCGGATGTTCGTCCGCTGGCACCGCGATTTCTGGCAGGAAGACAAGAACCGCAATTTCGCCAACGCTCCGCAGTTTTACGACATCACGGGCATCATTCTTAACCGTATCAACCGGGCCATCATGCTCGACGACGTGCACGTCTTCAGCCCGGGTTTTCTGCTCAACTTCCGTTACGGCGTGACCCAGCAGGAGTTCCCCGAACATCGCGTCAGCCAGGGCTACGACCTGACCAAGCTCGGCTTTTCCTCGAACCTGATGGGCCTGATTCCGGCCGGAAAATCGGCGCTGCCCAACATCAGCATCGGCTCGCTCTCGACGCTCAGCGGATCGGAATCGGGCGACGGCCTTGCATCCTCGATCGTCCACACCTGGGTGGGCAACTTCACCTGGTTGCGAGGCAATCACAATATCCGGTTCGGCCCCGAGTACCGGCTCTACCGCGTGTTCAGCGACCGCCACTCGGCCGACGATTCGCCGGTGCTCTCGTTCAACAGCCTGTGGGGCCGCGGCCCCTCCGACAACTCGAGCGCGCCTCCGGTGGGCGGAGAACTGGTCGCCGCCCTGCTCGGCATCCCCAACGGCAACATGACCCGCAGCGGCAGTTTCGCCCAGCAGGACAAGTATTTCGGCCTGTACCTGCAGGACGACTGGAAGCTGAACCGCAAACTTACGGTGAACCTCGGCCTGCGCGCCGAACACGAGTCGCCGGTAACGGAACGCTTCGACCGCTCGGCAACGTGGTTCCTGGCGAGCCAGGCAAATCCGATCGCCGCCCAGGCCATCGCCAACTACGCCAAGAGCCCCATTCCGGAACTGGCCGCTTCAGCTTTCAAGGTCAACGGCGGGCTCACCTTTGCCGGCGGCAGTAATCCGCGCACTTTCTGGAGCGGGCAGGGGCTCGAATGGCTGCCCCGCATCGGGCTGGCTTATCAGATCACCCCGAAACTGGTGCTGCGCTCCGGCTACGGGATCTTCTATGGCTCGATCGGATCGTTCAAGACCAGCGCGAACCTGGCCGGCTTCAGCCAGTCGACGCCGATTGAACCGACCAACGACAACGGCTTGACGTTCAAGACCAAGCTGGCGAATCCGCTTCCGAATGGACTGCTCGCGCCGCTCGGGCCCTCGGGCGGCCTGCAAACCAACCTCGGCCAGGCCATCAGCTATTTCGGCACCGACCGCAAGCAACCCTACGCGCAGCGCTGGAGCCTCGGACTGCAGCAGGAATTCAAGGGCGGTATCGTGGGTGAGGCGTCCTATGTGGGCAACCGCGGAACCCGCCTCCCCGTCAGCCGGAACATCAACTACATCCCGGTGTCGTACCTCAGCACCAAGCCGACGCGCGACCAGGCGCAGATCGACTATCTCGGCGCTCAGTTCCCGAGTCCGTTCTATGGGCTGAATCCGCAGTACACCTCCACCACAATGGCGCGGAGCTCGCTGCTGCTGCCCTACCCCGAGTTTGGAAACATCACGTTTCCGGATTCGGTGGGCTACTCGTGGTACCACTCGCTGCAATCGCGCATGGAGAAGCGCATGACGCACGGGCTCACGATGCAGGTGTCCTACACGTGGTCGAAAGCGATGGAAGCGACATCGTTCCTGAACGCCCAGGATCCCATGCCGTACCGTACGTTGTCGGATATCGACCGCGCGCACCGCATCGCGGGCAGCGGTATCTATGAGCTGCCGTTCGGCAAGGGGCGCAGGTTCGGGTCCTCCATGGCGCGTCCGGTCGAGTTCTTCGCCGGCGGCTGGCAGTTAAGCGGCGCCTATCAACGGCAGAGCGGCCAGCCCATCGGCTGGGGCAACGTGATTCTAAGCGGCGATTCCACCCAACTGGTGCTGCCGAGCGATCAACGCAACGCCGACCGCTGGTTCAACACCGACATCTTCAACCGCGTCAGCAACCAGCAGCTGGCCTCCAACTACCGGACCTTCCCGCTGCGCTTCAGCAATGTCCGCTTCGATTCGCAGCGCCGCCTCGACCTGTCGTTGAACAAAACGTTCAGCATGACCGAGCGTTACAAGATGCGCTTCCGCGCGGACGCGTTCAACACTTTGAACGAGCCGGTTCTGCGCGGTCCGGATACCAGCCCGACCAGTTCGACCTTCGGGCGCATCACCGCGCAGGAGCCACCGCGTTCGTTCCAGTTCTCGCTGCAATTGCAGTTCTGAGCGTGATCGCGAGCCTGGATCGAGGTCCGGGCTCGCGATTTTAAACGGGCCGGGCGCTGCGTTATCCTCGAAGTAAGGCAATGAATCCATCCCTGGTGTTGGCCCACCTGCAGCAAAACAAGGCCCTCGATTCCGGACTCGTCTCCTTTCTCGCCAACCTGGAGAACGTCGCCCGCGTCACGCCCAATGTCGCCGAAGCGATCGTACAGGAACTCAAAGACCAGCGCTCGAACATCAAGCTGATTGCGAGCGAAAACTATTGCTCGCTGGCCACCCAGAGCGCGATGGCCAACCTGCTCACCGATAAATACGCCGAGGGCTATCCGGACCATCGCTTCTATGCGGGCTGCCATAACGTGGACTCGATCGAGTCGTTCGCGGCGGAGCAGGCGAAAAAGCTGTTCGGCGCCGAGCACGCCTACGTTCAGCCGCACTCCGGCGCTGACGCCAACCTGGTGGCCTTCTGGGCCATCCTGAGCGCGCGCGTCGAAGTGCCGGCGCTCGCCGAGATGAACGTCAAGGATTCGGCCGATTTGAGCGAGGCCGATTGGGAGAAGGTGCGGCAGCGGCTCGGCAATCAGCGCCTGCTCGGGCTCGACCTGCGCTCGGGCGGCCATCTGACTCACGGCTACCGCAAGAACGCTTCGGCCAAGATGTTCGAGGCGCATTCCTACGGCGTGTCGCGCGAAACCAATCTGCTCGACTACGACGAGATCGAGGCGCGGGCGCGCGAAGTGAAGCCGCTCATTCTACTGGCGGGCTACAGCGCCTATCCGCGCGCCATCAACTTCCGCCGCATGCGCGAGATCGCGGATCAGGTGGGCGCGGTGTTCATGGTGGACATGGCGCATTTTGCCGGGCTGGTAGCGGGCAAGGTTTTCACCGGTGATGCCGACCCGGTGGCGCACGCGCACATCGTCACGAGCACCACGCATAAAACGCTGCGCGGTCCGCGGGGCGGAATCGTGCTCTGTAGGGCGGAGTTCGCCGAGCACGTGGACAAAGGCTGTCCGCTCGTGCTGGGCGGTCCGCTGTCGCATGTGATGGCGGCCAAGGCGGTGGCTTTCACGGAAGCGCTTCAGCCGGAATTCCGCGCCTACTCGCGGCGGATTGTCGACAACGCGCAGGCGCTGGCAGCCGCTTTCGTCGAGAGCGGAAACAGGGTGATCAGCGGCGGAACCGACAACCACCTGATGCTGCTCGACGTGACGCCTTTCGGCCTCACCGGGCGACAGGCGGAATCGGCGGTGCGCGAATGCGGCGTGACGCTCAACCGCAATGCCATTCCCTACGATCCGAACGGCGCATGGTACACGAGCGGAATGCGGCTCGGCACGCCGGCGGTGACCACGCTCGGCATGGGCCCGGCGGAGATGAAGGAAATCGCCGCCATCATCACGCTCGTGCTGCGCCACACTCACGCAAGCGACGCTCCGTCGGGCGGCAAGAGCAAGGCCAAGTACACCATCGACGACGCGGCGCGGTCGGAAGCGCGCTCGCGGGCCGCGGCGCTGCTCGGGCGGTTTCCGGTTTATCCGGAATTGGACATGAGCCTCATCGAGACGTTCCTGGCGCAGGCCGCGCACACCGTCGCAGGCTGATTACAGCGATCCGACGGTGACGAGCGCAGGAAGGCTCGACGCTCCGGCCGCGGTGATGACCACCGGTTGATCGCCGGGCGGCGCATCAGCGGGAATCAGCACATCCAGTCGAATCACCCCCGGGCTCGCCGACGTAACGGACCGCACTCCCGCGGGCCGTCCGCCCACGGTGGCAGACGCCGCTGTCGACGCGGCGATGCCCGTGAGATAAACGCTCAGCACGGCGCCGGGCGCGACCGGCGCGGAAGGTCCGTTCAAACCGCCGTCCGCGCTGTTCAGCGCAATGGCCCGGCCGTCGGGAGTAACGAAGAGCGCCGGCATGGCCTCGGTCACCGAAAATGGCGCTTCCGGCCCCGCCTGTCCGTTCGAAGTCACAACCAACCTCGCCGAACCGATGGCGGTAGCCGGGGGAATCTGAACGTTGATCTGCGCCGGACTCACATACAGCAGCGGCGCGGGCCGTCCATCCACGGCGACCGAAACACGGTTGTCCGGAGTGGCGAGATTGGAACCGTAGATCGAGATGAGCGAACCAGCGGCGACCGTCTGCCCGGCGCCGCGTCCCGCGCTATCAATCCCGTTGAAGGCGACGCACGCGAGCGGTTGTTCGCCGGCCGCGGCCTGGGTGACGGCGAGCGCGCGTCCGCCGGCGAGAGCGGTCGCGCTGCGGCGCGCTCCGGTGTTGGGCTGCGCCTTGAGGACGACGGTGCCGCCGCTCGACTGCGCGTCGAGCCACGGCGCGGCAGAGGCCGTCTCGACCTTGCAGGCCGCGGGCACGCTGATGCGCGCTTCCATCGCGCCGCCCTCGGCGGGAGCGCAGAAATTGCGCTCGGAGACGACGGCCGGGCAGTCGCCCGCCAGCAGCGAGTCCACTTGAGCGCGGAGCGACGGAAGGTCGACGTAAGCGCCGTTGCCGGGACACTCGGTAGGTCCGCAGGCCGCGGTGGAGAGATTGGCATCGCGATGGCCGCTGATCGTGTCGAGCATCAGGCCGCTCGCGGCGTGGCGCGCTTTCCCCGAAGGGTCGATTTTCCATTTGGCCGCCTGCCAGGCGAGCACGGCACGCACCGAATCGAGCGCCGGCGCGGGCACCGGCAGGCTCGAGAACGTGCCGAGCAGCGCGACGCCCATCGTCCCGCCGTTCACACAGGAAAAGTGCGCACCCATCACGCCGTCGCCGCCCGCGCGTCCTTCATAGACGACGCCCGTCGGGTCCACCAGGTAGTTGTAGCCGATGTCGTTCCAGCCGTTGCCCTGGACATGCAGCACCCAGATGGAGCGCACCACCGCGGCCCAATCCGTGGCGCTGTTCGCGCCGGCGGTGTGATGGACGATGAGGTGCGTGACCGTGGTGTAGACGGGGTCCGATGGAGAGGGGCAGGTTTGCGGCGTGCAGCCCCACTGCTCGCGCGTGACGATGGCGGGCGCGGACGCCGTCTCGAGAGGGCGGCGCTTCGGAACCGGCGCGCCCGGGGTCACGCCGGGGTCGATGAACAGCAGTTCAACCGGCTGTTCCGAATCCGTTTCGAGATAGCGGTGAAGGCCGCCGAAGAAGACGAGCGCGCGGCCGCCGTCGCCCGGCTCAGCGGATTGCCAGGCGGTCCACTCGATGCCGTCGGCCGAAGCGCGGAGGCGGATGCCCGGAGGACTTCCCACCGCGCGAAAAGGGATCGGCGCGGCCAGCGTGGACCGCGGCCGCGCGGTGTCTTTCGCCCCGCGAAACGCTTCCTGCCCTTCGCCAAGCGAGCAGGATGCGGCACAGCAGAGGACAAATGCGGCGAACCGGCCACCCATGGTGCTTAGTCTAACGCGAGCGGTGATTGCGGCATGATGGGGAAATGGAACTCTGGGAGATCGCCGACCTCGCCACGCCGTGGTGCGTTCATGTCGCCGCCACACTGCGCGTAGCCGACCACATCGGGGCAGGCAAAGAGCACATAGAAGACCTCGCGCAGGCGGCGGGCGCCGATGCGGGCGCATTGGGCCGTGTCCTGCGCCAACTGGTCCACAAGGGCGTCTTCGAGGAACCGGCACCCGGGCGGTTTCAGCTCAACGACGCCGCTCGCGGACTTCTCGGCCCGGAACGAGCCGGTTTTGACCTCGAAGGATTCGGCGGCCGCATGGCTCACGCGTGGAGTTCGCTGCTCCCCGCCGTTCGCACCGGCCGAAGCGCCTACCGCGAGGTTTTCGGACGCGACTTCTGGGACGATCTCGCGGCGCATCCCGAAATCGCCGCGCAGTTCGACACGTTGATGGGAGCCGGACACGGCACGCCCGACCCGCGCGTCCTCATCGACCAGGACAGTTGGGCGAGCGTCAAAAGCGTCTGCGATGTAGGCGGCGGAACCGGGTCGCTGCTTGCCGAAGTCCTGCGGGCGCGCCCGGATGTGCGCGGAACGCTGGTCGACGTGCAACGCGCAACGGCGCAATCGGCTGAAGTGTTCGCGGCGGCAGGCGTCGCCGGAAGAGCGCAAGCGGTGGCTCAAAGTTTTTTCGACCCGCTCCCCGCCGGACACGACGTCTACCTGCTCAAGAGCGTCTTATGCGATTGGGACGACGACGGAGCGCGCGCGATTCTCCGTCGCTGCGCCGAAGCCGCGCGCCCCGCGGGCCGCGTCGTGGTGCTCAACGGATTGACGGCCACCGACCGCGCCGACCCCAACCTGCTGATGCTCATCCTGGTGAGTGGACGCAACCGGACGCTCGCCGAGTTTTCAAAACTCGCCGCCGATGCCGGCCTGCGCGTGGAGGCTGCCGCGCCGAGCGGGAGCTATCAACTGGTTGTCGAGTGCCGCGTGATATAGAATGGGCGCCGAAAAGGAGACTCTCCGTCCATGTGGACTCGCAGGAGTTTTTTGGGATCGCTGCCGGCCGCCGCAGCCGCGCCGATGCTCGCGCAGGAGCGGCGCAACGGCGTGCCCAAGATCAAGATCACGGACCTGAAGTGCGCCGTCATCGGCCGCAACCCGGTGGTGCGCATCGTCACCGACCAGGGCATATCGGGCTACGGGCAGGCGGAATCGACCAAGGCGTACCTGAAGCCGATGGTCCTGTTCTATCGCGACTATCTGCTCGGCGAGGATCCCACCGATGTCGAACGCGTGATGCTCAAAATCCGCCGCCTCGGCGCGTTCAAACCGTGGGGTTCGGCGGTGAGTGCGATCGAAATTGCGCTGTGGGACATCGCGGGGCAAGTAGCCGGCGTTCCCGTGTACCGCCTGCTCGGCGGCAAGGTTCGCGATCGCGTGCGCATCTATAACGGCGGGTTCCGTCCTCCCATGAAAGGGCAGACCCCGCAGGATTACGCCGAGCATGTGCAGCAGATGAAGGAACGGCCCGAGGGCTTCACGCTCGTCAAGATGGCCGTCGGCTTCCACAATCCCGGCATGATGACCGCCGTGCCCGACATGTGGTACGACGAACCGCGCAAAGGCGCGCCGCATCCCAACCGCGGCCTCATGACCGAGCGCGGACTGAAGCACGTGATCGCCTGCGTGGAGGCGATGAAGAAAGTGCTCGGCGACCAGGTGGGCCTTGCGCTCGACTGCGGTCCGGGGTGGACGCTCAAGGATGCGATGACCTTCGCACGCGCCTGCGAACCGTTGCACATCACCTGGATTGAGGACATCCTGACCGGCGACTACACGCCTTATCCGAACGCCGAACTGTTCCGCGACCTGAAGCAGGCCACAACCGTTCCCATTCACACCGGCGAGCAGATCTACCTGCGCCAGAATTTCAAGGACCTGATCGAGAAGCAGGCAGTGGACGTCATCGGTCCGGACCCGGAAGACGTGGGCGGCATCGCTGAACTCAAATGGATTGCCGAATACGCCGACCTGCACGGCATCACCGTGGCTCCGCACGGCATCTTCGACGGCCTCATCGGGCTTGCGGCGCACGTCCACATGGCGGCGGCGCTGCCGCAGAACTACATCGCCTTCGAGTATCCCTACGGGCAGCCCGAATGGTGGTACGACATCGTCGAGGGCCTGCCGAACCCGATCGTGAAGAAAGGCTTCATCGACGTGTGGGACCGCCCGGGGCTCGGCGTGTCGTTCAAACTCGCGGCCGCAAAGCAGCGGCTATCGGACGAGGACCGGGGCTTCTTCGATTAGGAGCTTGTAGAAAAACGTTGGGACAGACTGCTCTGCCCGCGCAGGCGGCGCTTAACCTCTTGTGAGCTGACGATTGCGGCGCAGAGGAGTGTGTCCCGGTTTTTCAACCTAGGACCACAGTTCGTGCACCGGGCCGTACAGGTCCTGGCTGGCCGCGAACGGAACGTACTCGAACCCGCGCTTGAACGGATCGTCGCGGCGAATCGTCGTCCAATCGATGCCGAGCGCCGAGTAAATGGTCGCTTCGATGTCCTCGGGGCGGATTTCGCGGTTCCGCGCCCAACCCGGGTCGGCGATGGCGCCGCCCAATTTGTCGGTGGCGCCGACCGCCCGCTTGCCGGTGACCTTGGCGCCGGCGACGAACGCCGATTGCTGCACCAGGTGGTCGCGCCCGTTCGACGAGTTCAGCGGACCCACCGTGCGGCCAAACTCGCCGAGCGCGACGATGAGCGTCTGATCGAGCGTGCCGTCCGCCCTGAGATCGTTCATCAACTGGCCCACGCCCGCGTCGAACTGCCGGGTCATTACCTGCAGGTTCGAATTCGGCGCATAGATGTTGACGTGGTGGTCCCAGCTGCCGAACGTGATCTGGATGAAGCGGGTTCCCATGTCGGCGCGCAGCAGGTTGCGCGCGGTGACGCAGGCGTTGCCGAACGACGTGTTGCCGTACTGATTGCGCGTGGTCTGGTCGAAGTTGAAGATCTTGGTGACGTCCGGGTTATACATCAACTGCCGGGCGGACTGGCTGAATTTGACGATCTGCCCGGTGGACCCGCCGAGATCCGGGTTGGCGCGGAGGTCCGAGTCGATGTCGTAGAGCATGCCCCAGCGGCGCTCGAAGTTCGCCTGTCCGTCGGGATGACTCGTGTCGGCGAGTCCGCCGCCGTTGGGGCTGACGTAAAACGGCGCGTCCTCGGGCGGGAAATAGCCCTGGTCCGGACCGCTCGACACGTTCAGCGAAATGAACGGCGGCAGCGTGCGGTCGCGCGACGTGGGGCCGAGTTCCATGGCTACAACCGATCCGATGTGCGGCGCGATTCGCGAAAGGCCGTTGAGCGGATTGCGCCCGATTTGAACCCAGGTTTGCGCAATCTGATGCGCGGCATTCCAGGCGCGAACGCTGCGGAGAAACGCGACGTTGTCCAACTGCGCGGCGATATTGGGCATCAGCCCCTGCGGAAATCGGATGTCGCCGTAGCTGGTCGGATTGAAGAACGCCGGAGTCCACGAGCCTTCCTTCAAGTCGAAAGTGTCGCTGTGGCTCGGCGCGCCTGTGAGAAGAATAAAGATGCAGTTCTTGGCCGTGCCCATGGGGCGCACGGCTGCGCGCGCCACCACTTCGGAAGGCCGCGAGGGCATTAGCATGTACCCGCCGACGGCAGTGGCGAGATTGCGGAAGAACACGCGCCGTCCGATCACCGGGCGCCGCCAGAACCGCGTGCCCCGGATGTTGCTCCAATCCATCCCGAATCTGTTTTTGCTCATGGCGCGTCTCCTCAGTAGCTGTACAGAAAGTCCACTTTGTTGACCAGCACCCAGGCCAGATCCTCGATGGCCGAGTTCTTCTGGGCGGCGGTGGTTGCCTTGTTCAGATACACCAGCGCGCGGGCGCGCTCGGCATCGGTGGGCATTCGGGAAATAAACGTCAGGAACATCTCCTCGACCACGGCGTCGTTGCTCGGGAGCTTGGCGATGTTCTGGAGCGTGGACGAGGCGGCCACCTTCAGCTTGGGCGTAACAAAGCCGTCATTCATGAGCGCCAGTTGCTGCTGCACCGTCACCGCGCCCGAACGCTGCGAGGTGTCGCGGTTGCCGCGCAGGAAAAAGTTCATGAAGTTCGCCGCCGTGCCGTTGTTGCGCGGCTCGACGGGATCGAGCAACTGCATCGCCCATTTCACCGTGGACGGCCAGTTCTGCTGCGTGTAGTTGGTGAAAATGCCGGTGGACATCGCCAGCGCGTCGTGCACCTCCTCGCCATCCAGACGGCGCGGATAATGACGCGCGAACAGCGGCACATAGGCGACGTTCCAGTCGGAGTTGTAGCGCGAGCTGAGCTGATAGGCGTTCGACGTCGCAATCAGCCGGATGAGCGCCCGCAGGTCGAAATTCGCCATCCCGAATTGAGCGGCGAGTTGTTCGAGCAGCTGCGGGTGTGTCGCCTGAAAATCCCATCCGTCCGGCGGCGGATTGTTCGGATCGAGCCGGGCCGGGTCGAGCCCGTCCACCGGTTCGGCGAGCGCCAGGCCGAACATCTGCTTCCACACGCGGTTGACCACGTTGCGCTTGAACATCGGATCGAACACCATGTTGTCGACAAACGCCGCGCGCCAGTTTTCGGATTTCGGAACTCCTCCGCCGGATTGATAGACCGGCGTAAGCTTGGTGACGCCGTTCTGCGCCGCACGGTTCGGCCGGTTGCCGAAAGTCGTGTTCAAGTCGTAGGTGCGCGTGAGTACGTCGTCGAGATAAAAGCTGTTGGTGTAAAACAGCACCTGTTCGGGAGGAGTGGTCGGAGCAGGCCGCCAGCCGAGTATGTTGACGCGCGCGAAAAACGCCGCCATCCGCTGGGCATCGATCCGGTTCGTGTTCTTCCCCCACACGCTCAGCGAATCCAGATGGCCGCGCCCGTTATGGCACAGCAGGCAGTCATACTGCCCGAGCCCGAGAAAAGTTGACGCGCTCTTGACGAGCATCGCGTCGTAGGTGTCCTGAATGGGTCCGCCCGGCGTGGACGTGCTCGAGATGAAGTTGACGTTGCCGGTGGTTTCGTCGAAGTTGTTGCCGTAGGACATCACGCACTCGGCGGCGATGTCCTTCACCGACTTGTTGTCGGTGAGCGAGGCCCAGATGTACTTGTAAAACGCGTTGCGCCCGCTGATCTGCTGCTGGCTCTGCGATACCGAACTGGTGGCGCTGTTGCGGAGCCAGTCGCCCATCCAGACGGCCCACTTGTCGACGAACTCGGGCGTCCACAACAATTGGTCCACCAGTTTGTCGCGCTTGTCGGGCGCGGGGTCGGCTACAAAAGCGCGAACCGCGGCGGGCGTGGGAATTCTGCCGGTCAGGTCGAGATTCACGCGGCGGAAAAACTCTTCGTCGGTGGAAAGCGGCGCGGACTGCACGCCTTCAGTCGCCAGGCGGCCGAAGATCTGGTCGTCGATGAAATTCTTGCGCGGCAGCGATGCGGGGTCCACCGGCGTTACCGCCGCCCGGAACTTGCCGGCATGCTGCGCGACGGCTGCGCGGGCATGGGATTGAGCGGAGAGAAACTGGTCCGGATCGGCCCGGAAGCTGCAGTTCACACCGCCGGCGCCGTCGCCGGCAAACGCGGCGGGAATCAAGAGAGCGAAAGCGGTCGCGCGAAAGATCCTCATCATCGGACAGGATCTCCTTTCCAGCCGCGCCGGAGGGTGCCGGGCGCGGTTCTAAGCACCGATCTCATTATGATCTCTCAAAATTAAGGTTCTGTAAATTGGCAGAAACGCCGTTTTGTCTTAGTACGTCCACCGCAACGGCGACCTCGGCTTCTAACCATGTGACTTACCGGCCCGGCGAATTGTCCGTACTATATAGATTTAGTCCCCAGGAAGAACTTATGCGAACACTCTTTCTCATCTCGTGCGCAGCCGTGTGCTTGCTCCCGGCCCGTGCCGACCAGGTGATCATGAAGAACGGCGACCGCGTCACCGGCACCATCGTCAAGAAGTCCGGCAACGACCTGGTTATCAAAACCGCCCACTTCGGCGTCGTAACCACGGCCTGGGACCAGGTGGATTCCATCAAAGCCGACACCCCGGTTAATGTGGTGCTGGGCGACGGACGAACCCTCCAGGGCAAGCTAACCACCGTGAACGGTCAAGTAGAAGTGGCGGGCGCGACCGCGCAGGCGAGCGTGCCCCCGGCGCAGGTAACCACGCTCCGCGATGCCGCCGAACAGGCTGCTTACGAGCGTCTTCTCAAACCCGGCTGGGGTCAGTTGTGGGCCGGAGCGGCTACGGTCGGCTATGCCGGAACCGCGGGCAACGCGAAAACCACCACCTTCACTACCGGCGTGAACGCCGCGCGCGTCACCCGCACCGACAAAACCACGCTCTACTTCAACACCATCAAGGCTTCGGCATTGATCAGCGGCAAGACCGCGGATACGGCTCAGGCGGTGCGCGGCGGCATCGGCTACGACCACAATGTCAGCCCGCGGCTGTTCGTCAACGGCTTCAACGATTGGGAGTACGACCGCTTCCAGAACCTCGATCTCCGCTACGTTCTCGGCGGCGGTCTCGGCTTCCACGCCTGGAAAAACGAGCGCAGCCGGCTCGACCTGCTCGGCGGTCTGGCCTACAACCATTCGGCGTTCACCACCTTCACCCGCAACGCGGCTGAAGCTTACTGGGGCGACGAATACGCGCTGAAACTCACCAACGCAACTTCGCTCGTCCAGAGCTACCGCATGTTCAACGATCTCACCAACACCGGTTCGTTCCGAGTGAATTTCGACACCGGCGCGAGCACCAAGCTCGCCAAGTGGATGACCTGGAACGTGTCGTTGAGCGACCGCTACCTGAACCGCCCCGCGCCGGGCCGCAAGACCAACGATTTCCTCTACACCACCGGCCTCGGCATCACGTTCGCGAAGTGATCGAAGCGAAAACTCGGGCGTCAGGCGAGGGTTGAACTCAATCCCGCGGAATCAGCCGGATCATGCTGATGTTCACCGTCAGCACGCGCGCATCGCCCGGCGCCTGCCACACGGGGCCCGCGCCGAGTTCCACGCGGTACTCGGGGGCCTCGGGGACATCGGCTTCGATCACGAACAGCCCGGGGCGGTCCTGGGTCCAGCGCCCCGCTTCAACCCCGTTCACCCGAGCCGAAAGGCGAACCGGAAGATTGACCTCGGAAGCAAACCCGCGCACCCGCAGGCGCTGCGGACCCGGCCTCACGCGAGTGAGATGCGCTTCGGCTTTCGGCTCCATCCAGCGGTAGCGGTTGCCGAACACGCCTTCGAGCTGGTGAAAACCGGAGATCAGGTGGCGCTCGTGGCCGGGCAGCGAGAAGTCGATGATGTCCTCGCGGTCGCCCGGATAAAGCTCCTTCTTGTCCGCGCTGCGAAGCAGGTTGTAGACGCCGCCCTCGAGCGGCGCCGAGTAGCCGCAGACGCAGCGGAGCGCGTCTTCGGCGGTGCGCTGGAGATCGCCGCCGCAATCCGGGCAGCGCAGCAGGTTCTCGAACGGGTCGACCGGCAGCGCCGCTCCCGAGCCTTCTTTCCGGCAAACGGCGGCGAGCGTTCCTCCGAGCAGCCGGCCCGCTCTCCACACGGTGCCGTACGGGTCCATGCGAATGGCCGCGCGCTTCATCACTCGTTCGCCCCAGCCGCGCTCAGGGACGAAAATTTCGTACTCGTGGGCGGCAAAATGCTTTTCGACGAGCGCGTGCCAGTGGCTGAGGTTCATCGAATGGTTCTGCCGGATGCCGAAGCTCTCCTCCTGGTGCGCGCCGATGACGTCGCGAACCAGGTAGCCGAGCAGCCCCCAATCGAACAGCTTGCGCTCCCACGGCTTCATCGTCTCGTAGTAGGGGCAGCGGTAGAGGCGCAGCGAAAGCATGCGGCGCAGCGGCTCTTCGCCGAACAAAAACACGCCGCCGGGCGCGAGCACGCGTTTCACTTCCAGAAAAACGCTCTCGATGTTCATGAACTGCGAGAGCATCTGAAACGCCATCACCAGGCGCAGCGAGCCGTCGCGAAACGGCAGATGGAGCGCGTCGCCGGCGATGCGCACCGGGCTGCGCGGGTAATTCCAGCGCTCCTGAAGCGCGATGCCGTGGCGCAGGGAATCGGCGGAAATGTCGAGCATGAAGCCCGAAGCGCCGAACTCGTTTGCGAGCAGGTAGGACGTGTGGCCGGCATTGGCGCCGATTTCGAGAAACGGCGTCATCTCGCCGATAAAGCCGAGGTGCTTTCCGATCACGGCGCCGCGGCGCGCGTTCTCCTCGGCGTAGACCCGGAAGGCGCGCTCCGGCTCGCCGAGCGAGGCGAAATTGTGGAACTCCACTTCGGCGCGCTTGACGGCAAGCGACTGCGCTTCACTCATGCGAGCAACGACTCCAGTTTGAGCGCGCGAAGATCGTCTACCAGCACATCGGGCTCGAGCACGGCCAATTCGCTGGCCGCCACCACGCCCGTGGCTACTGCCACCGAACGAACGCCATTGGCGCGAGCCGCGAGCACATCGTTGGGATGATCGCCGATCATGGTGACGCGGGCGGCGCGGTCAATCCAGCCCTGTCGCCGCGCTTCGCGAATCGCGTTTTTCACCAGGCTGGCCCGCGTTCTACCGTTTTCGGCGAATGCGCCGAAGCGGAAGTACGGTCGCAGTCCGGCGTGTTCCATCTTCTTCCAGGCGATGCGCGAAAGGTTGCCCGTGACGAGCCCCACCGGAATCTTGTGAAGTTCCAGCCGCGCGAGCAGGCGGCGAACGCCGGGGCAGACTTTCCGCTCCAGGTTCGGACAGGAATAGAGCGCCTGAGCGCGCCGTACGAGTTCGGGCATCGAGCGGCGGATGAGCGCGCGCGTGGCGCCTGCATTGAGCAGCATGCGTTCCAGTATGTCGCGGTCGAGCATGCCCGCCACCGGAACCCCTTCCGTGGTGGTCTCAATGCCGGTGGTGCGGCGCACGGCGGCAACCAGCGCCTCGCGATGGTGCGGTCCCGCCTTCCGCACGAGTGTGCCGTCGATGTCGAACAGAACCAAAGCGGGAGCGGCCATGCACACACCAATATAGCGAGCTACAATCCGTTAGCCTGTAACCGGCATGACTTATCCATTCCCGAACGGCCGCCGCCTGCGTCTCGAACAGGGCGACATCACGCGAATCGCGGTGGACGCCATCGTCAACGCCGCCAATTCGGCGCTCGCGGGAGGCGGCGGCGTGGATGGCGCGATTCACCGGGCGGGCGGTCCATCGCTCATGCGCGAACTCGACCGCATTCGCGCCGCTCAAGGCGGCTGTCCCACCGGGAGCGCCGTGGTCACCGGCGCGGGGATGCTGCCCGCCCGTTGGGTGTTGCATGCCGTCGGCCCCGTGTACCGGGACGGCCGGCACGGCGAACCCGAGGCGCTCGCCAATTGCTATCGGATTTGCCTTCGCCTCGCCGATGAACTCGGCGCGGAATCCATCAGCTTCCCCGCGATCTCCGCCGGTGTGTACGGCTACTCGCTCCAGGACGCGGCGCGCATCGCGGTCAGCGAAGTGGTGAATCGGCTGGCCGGGGGTACAGGTACGGTAGAGGAGTGCGTCATGGTGCTGTTCGATTCGCGCGCGCTCGAAATTTATTCGCGGATTGTTGATGCTGCGTTAAAATAGCCTTGCATGCAGGTTGTCCAGGCCGGGCCGCACAAACTCATCCGTTTGGAACTTGACCCGGAATTTGTCACCAATATCGTCAAGCAAGCCGGGTTCGACTTCAAACTTTCCGAGAACGTGCGCGCGCTGTCGCTCGACCTGATGGCCACCGAACGCCAGGCTCCGCTGCTCCTGTTTGACGCGGCTGACCCGGGGAATCTCGGCTGGTTCTCGCGCTGCCAGTTTTATGTGGACGGAACCAGCGGGTCGGTGCTCCAGACTCCGATTCTGCTCGCCAACGTGCGCGACCGCGCCGGGCGCGCGCTGCCGCACAGCATCCGGCTCCAGATTTCGAAGGAACTGCCGGCCACCTTCCGCATGCCCGGCAAGCAACCGGTGACCGAGCAGCAGGTCTACGGGGTGCTCTACAATTTCCTCAACGCCCTGCTCAACACCGGGGTCGGCGTGTGCGGCTCGCGCGTGGTCAAACCGCTCGCCGGACGCACCGAACCGGGCCGGAACTAAGCTCCTTTACAATCTCTCAAGCGCTCCCGCCCCGGGTTGGAATACTATGGATGCGGGAGGTTCCCCCCGTTGGCTTTCGAACTCAATCGACGACACTTCTTTTTCGGCTCCCTGTTAGCCGGCGCCGTCCCCGCCGCCGGTTTCGGCAGCGCTGCAAACCTGAAAATGATGGGCTACAAGTCGCCCAATGAAAAACTGAACATCGCCTCCATCGGCGCGGGCGGCAAGGCGGCGAGCGACATCATGGGCTGCGCCACCGAGAACATCGTCGCCCTGTGCGATGTCGACGACAAACAGGCCGCCAATATTTACAAGCGGTTTGAAAACGCCCCCAAGTACAAAGATTTCCGCAAGATGCTCGACAAGGAAAGCAAGAACATCGATGCGGTCATCGTCACCATCCCCGACCACATGCACGCTACCGCCGCCATGTGGTGCATGGAGCGGAACAAGCACGTCTATGTGCAGAAACCGCTGGTGCGCACGGTGTGGGAAGCCCGCCAGTTGATGGAAGCGGCCAACAAGTACAAAGTCGCCACGCAGATGGGCAACCAGGGCTACTCGAACGAGGGCACCCGGCAGTGCGCCGAAATGATCTGGTCCGGCGAAATCGGTAACGTCACCGAAGTGCACGCCTGGACCGACCGTCCGATGTGGCCGCAAGGTCTCACCGAAATCCCCGCCGCCGACGCCGTGCCCGACACCCTCGATTGGGATCTGTGGCTCGGCAGCGCCGAACCCCGTCCCTACACTTCGGGCGGCACCGGCTACCCGAATCAGTTCGGCAACTTCTATCAACCGTTCAATTGGCGCGGCTTTTACGATTTCGGCTGCGGCGCGCTCGGCGACATGGCCTGCCACATCCTCGGCGCTCCCAACCTCGCGCTGCGTCTCGGCACGCCGTCAAGCGTGGAGTGCATCAAGAAGGAAGGCACCAGCGACTTCATGTTCCCCAAGAAGTCGGTGACGCGCTACGAGTTCCCCGCCCGCGGCAACATGCCGCCGGTGACCCTCTACTGGTACGACGGTCTCAAGGAAAATCCGAAGATTCAGGGCGTGCCGGACGGCGAGCACCTCGGCGACCTGCCGGGACGCGCGTTCATGCGTCCTGCCAATCCGCAGGGAGCGAACGGCGCCCAGGCCGGCGGACAACGCCGCGCCGGCGGTCAGGGCGGCGGCCAGATGGGCATGGGCCAGCCTGCCTTCAACGGCATGATCGGCCGTACCTTCAACTACGAAGAGTTCATGAAGATGAAGAACGAAGGCGGCGAGTTGCGCAACCCGGCGCCCGACGGCAGCCTCTTCGTCGGCGACAAGGGCATGATCACCACCGGAACCTACGGCGAGCAGACCCGCCTGGTGCCGATGGCCAAGATGGCGGACTACAAGATGCCGCCTCCGCTGCTCACCCGCTCGCCCGGCCACTATCGCGACTGGATCCGCGCCTGCAAGGGCGGCGATCCGGCCTGCTCCAACTTCAACGTTGCCGCGCCGTTCGTCGAATGGATGCTGCTCGGCGTGATCGCGCTGCGCGTAGAAGGCAAGCTCGAATACGACCCGGCGAAGATGCGGTTCACCAACAACGAAAAGGCCAACAAGTACCTGCGGCCGGTGTTCCGCAAGGGCTGGCAGTTCGCCTAAAGCCTTACCATCTGAAGATCAGGGCCGCGATCGCCGTCGGGCGCGCGGCCCTTTTCTTTTAGAAGGCTTTCTTGAACCAACCATGAAGCCTTCTACAATAAAGTAGTGTCGTTTCCCCCCGTCGAAGAACAGCTCACTTACATCAAAAAAGGCCTCGCCGAACTGATCCGCGAGGAGGACCTGCGGGAGCGGCTCACCGCCTCGGCCGCCTCCGGCCGTCCGCTCCGCGTCAAGGTCGGCTTCGATCCCACCGCGCCCGACCTGCACCTCGGCCACACCGTCGTCATCCGCAAGCTGAAGCACTTCCAGGATCTCGGACACACCGTCATTTTCCTGATCGGCGACAGCACCGCGCTCATCGGCGACCCCACCGGCCGCAATGCCACGCGCCCCCCCATGACGCGCGAGGAAATCGACCGCAACGCCGAAACCTACAAGGCGCAAATCTTCAAACTCCTCGACCCCGTCAAGACCGAGGTCCGCTTCAACAGTGAATGGCTCGCCGCATTGCGCTACGAGGAGATGATCCGCCTCTGCTCGCGCTACACCGTGGCGCGCCTGCTCGAGCGCGACGATTTTTCGAAGCGTTTCAAATCCGAGACTCCGATCTCCGTGCACGAGTTGCTCTATCCGCTGGCCCAGGCTTACGACTCGGTGGCGCTCCAGTGCGATGTCGAAATGGGCGGCACCGATCAGAAATTCAACCTGCTCGTGGGCCGGGAAATTCAGCGCGATTACGGTCAGCCGCCGCAGATCGTCGCCACCGTCCCGATCCTCGAAGGGCTGGACGGCGTCGAGAAAATGTCGAAATCGAAGGGCAACTACATCGGTATCGCCGAGCCGCCCGAACAGATGTTCCGCAAAGTGATGCTGGTGGGCGACGAACTGATGTACCGCTACTACGAATTGCTCACCGACGTTTCCATGGCGGAAATCGGCCGCCTGCGCGAGCGTGCCGCCTCGGGCGAACTCCACCCCAGGCAGATCAAGGTCGACCTCGCCAGGCGCATCGTCGCCGACTTTCATTCCGCAGCCGATGCCGAACGCGCCGCCGCGCAGTTCGAGCAGGTTCTGGCCGGAGGAAAAGGCGCCGAGTCCGGCGAGCGGATCTCCATCGCTGATCCTCGCGTCCTGAAACTGCTGGTCGAGACGAAACTCGCTTCTTCCGGCCGCGACGCCGAGCGGCTGATCAAACAGAATGCCGTGACCATCGCGCCGGCGGGCGGCGATTTCCGTCCCGCCGCCGATCCTGCCGAGCGCGTCCCGCCGGGCGACTACACGGTCCGCGCCGGGAAAAACTACCGCCACGTGCGGATCGGCTCATAGGAGTCGAATCCGCGCCGATATGAACGGCGTGGAGGCACCCGGCGATAAAGCGCTCAGCGATTTTGCGCTCGTAAGAAATTACGTTTCAGTCGCGCTCGATCAACTCAACCAGGGCATGGTCGCCGTGACTGCCATTCATCGCTTCGCCCAGGAAGTTCCGCACCTGTTCAGCCGGGCTGCGATCAGCATTCTCCAGCAGGAGCTGCCGCCCGCCTCGTCCCGCTTCCTATGCCTGTTGCTGCTCGAGATGCCGGGCTTTTACGGCCGGCTGGTCCGCCTGTCGCAGCACGACGTGCGACGCTCGGCGCCGGTGATGACAAAAATGGTGCAGGCCGAGCGGCTGCTCGACATCAAACTGGCCCGTCACCTTCCTCCGCGCTACGGCTCAGGCGACCGCGAAACGCTGCGCGGCAAGCTGGCCGAAGGCGGCTTGGACGTGCTCGACCGCATCTCGGACGGGCGCCGTCTGGTCCCCTTGATCATGCACCTGGCACAGAGCAGCGATCCGCGGCTTTCGGCCAAAGCGACGCTCGTCGTAGGGCGGCGGCTGCAAAGCGTCAAGTGGTCGAAGCAGGCTCTTGAAAACAGTACGGACCCGCGCATCCGCGCCAACGCCATTGAGGCGCTATGGGGCCTGGAGTCGGCCGACGCGCGAAAGCTGATGGCCGCCTGTTTGCGCGACGGCAACAATCGCGTGGTCGGCAACGCGGCGCTGGGCCTGTACCTGGCCGGTGACGAGAGCGCCACCAGGCATCTGGAACAACTCGCCGTCGAGAGTGAGGCCCGGTTTCGGGCCACGGCGGCATGGGCCATGGGACGCGCCGCGGACCCCGAACTGCTGGCCCCCCTCAGCCGCCTCATCAAGGACGACAGCCCGATTGTCCGTATCGCCGCGCTTCGAGCCGTCATGGGCCTGCGCAAGGCCGAACTGCGGCGGCGCGCCGTTGAAGAGAACGGCCCTGCCGAAGGAATTGACGAACAACTGAAGGATGCCGCCGAACGCCAGCCTCCGCCCGTCGAGGAACCGCCCGTCGAAGTGCCCCGCCCGCTGATTGAAACGGTGCTGCACTTCGACGGACGCCATCACTCAGCCAGTTCGCGCGCCATCAGCCGTTAGCTAGAATAGCGGTTTGCCGCTTCTTCTGATCCTGCTCGCCGTCGTCCTGACCGGGTGCAATGTCGAACCTCGCACCTACGCGCCTCCGCCCCAACGCCGTCCGTTGAACGCGGTTTCCTGGGGACTTCGCATGCTGGTGATGACCGACGATTCCGTCGAGGCGCGCATCGTCGAAGACATTTCGCGCGGCCATGCCGATGCCTGGCGCTGGACCGGCCGCCATCCCACGCTCCGCGTCCGCGTCCCCGCCGCTACCGGCTTGAAGTACCGCATCGAGTTCGCCATCGCCGACGTCACCCTCAAGGACACAGGGCCCGTCACCGTCACCTTCGAAGTGAACGGACAAGCTCTCGGCCGCAAAACCTACCCGCAAGCCGGCACACAGACCTGGGAGGCTCCGGTGCCCCCGCAAATGCTGCATCCGGACGAAGACAACACCATCGGCGCGTCCGTCGACAAGGTTTGGACCTCGCCGCAGGACGGCTCCCGGCTCGGCATGATTCTTTCCGCCATCGGGCTGGTGCGCTAGATGGGAGCGGCGTTTTACGTTCTGTTCGGCGCGCTGTTCGCGATCGCGGTCAGCCTCGCCGCCGGGCGCTGGATGCTCCGCAGATGGGCTCCGCCGCTCGCGCGGGAAGAGGAGTGGCCGCTTGCGTTCGTCACCGGCGCAGCGGCGCTGAGCCTGACGGTTTTTTTGTTGTTCGCGGCGCAGCTGGCTTATAAGGGCGTGTTCCTGGCGCTCGGCCTGGGGGTGCTTGCCGCGGCTTGGCGCTCGGGCGCGTTGCGGCCCGTCGAGCGCCGGATGACACCCCTGCCGCGCATCGAAAGATACGTGTTCGCCGCCGGATTCACGGTCTTCACCGCGCTCTACTTCTTCACGGCGATGGCGCCCGAGTGCAGCCCTGACGGCGCCTCTTATCATCTCGGGCTGATGGCGCGCTACCTGCGCCACCACGGGTTCGAAGCCGTGCCTTACAACATGTACGCGCAGCTTTCAGAGGGCGTCGAGATGCTGTTCGCCTTTGCGTTCGCCTTCGGACGTCACTCGGCCGGCGCGCTGGTTCATTACGCGTTCTTCGTCGCGCTCGCCTTTCTGCTGCTCGCCTTTGGCCGCCGCATCGGGCACCCGGCGGTGGGAGTGGCGGCTGCGCTGTTCTTCTACACGGCTCCGGTTACGGGCATGGATGGAACCAGCGCCTACATCGATGTCGCGGTGGCGGCGATTCTATTCGCCGGATTCTACCTGCTCGAACTGTCGGATGAGCACCCGGCGGCTTCGACTCTCTGCCTCATCGGCTTGCTGGCCGGATTCGCTTTCGCGGCCAAGTACACGGCCTTTCTCGCCGTTCCCTATGCCGCTGGACGCGTATTCTGGCGCCAGCGGAGACTCCGCCCGGCGTTCATCGTCGTCGCCGCCTCACTGGTCTCGATTGTGCCCTGGGTCTCCAAAAACCTCGTGATCACCGGCAATCCCGTGGCGCCGATGATGAACGCCTGGTTCCCCAACCACTTCGTTCACCCCAGCTTCGAACGCGACTGGTCACGCCAGATGCGCACCTACGGAGTCTCGAGCTGGCGCGAAATTCCCTGGGAAATTACCGTGCGCGGCGAAAAACTTTCGGGGCACCTCGGGCCCGTTTTCCTGCTGCTGCCGCTCGCGCTTCTCGCGCTGCGCAAACCCGTGGGGCGCCGGCTGCTGATTCCCGCGGCGCTCTATACGCTCGCCTGGTTCGGCAACATCGGAGCGCGGTTCCTCATCCCCGCGCTTCCGTTCTGGTCGCTGACGATTGCGCTCGCTTTTGCGGCGTGGCCGCGCGCGCTCGCCGCCATGAGCGCCCTCGCCTGTGTTCTCTGCTGGCCCTCCCTCATGCGGCTCTACGCGGGACAGTACCTGTGGGCGCTCGAAGCCCGGTTCCCGGTCCCCGCCGCCCTGCGCATCGAATCGGAAGACAGCTGGCTCGGCCGCAAGCACGGCGAGTACGTTATCACCCGCGTCATCGAAGCCAAAACCCCGCCCGGTGCCCGCATCTTCTCGTTCGGCGGTTGGCCCGAGGCGTACACGACGCGCGAAATCGCCGTATCGTTTCAGTCCGCGCGCGGCGAAGTGCTGGCCGACACCTTCACCGGCGCATTCTCGGCCGACGTGCAGACGCGCCTCCGGCAATCGCTCACCTTCAGCCCGAGGAACGCGCGCCGCCTGCGCATCATCCAAACGGCCGCCGCCAAACAGCCTTCCGAGGAATGGTTGATCAACGAAGTCCGCCTGTTCTCCCAGGGCCGGGAAATTCCCAGGTCGCGCGAGTGGCGCATCACTTCGCTTCGAAATCCCTGGGACATTCAGCTCGCTTTCGACAACTCGCCCATCACCCGCTGGCGATCCTGGGATTCCATGCGCAATGGCGACTTCGTTGAAATCGACCTGTTCCGCCCCACTGCGCTCGACGAGATCGCTCTCGAGACCAGCGCGTCCCAGCGAATCGCCGCTCTGCGTCTCGAAATCGACGATGGCTCCGGCCGGTGGACCGCCGTCGACCCGAAGCGCACGGATACAAATGCAACGCCGCCGGGCTTTCAGGGAAAAGCCGCCATGGCCGAATTCAAAGCCGCCGGATTCGACTACCTCATCCTCCAGCCCGAGGACTGGGGCGGCAAAGAAGTGTTGGAGGACCCCGCCGCCTGGGGACTCACCGAGGTGGGACGCGCCGGCAAAACAGCGCTCTATCGCATCGATGTCGAGGGTCCGCTGCTCGTGGAAAGATAAAGCTGATGCGTTACTTCCTCGGAGTGGACGGCGGACAATCCTCCACGACAGCCATCGTGGGCGACGGGAACGGGCGCGTGGTCGGCTTCAGCCGCGGCGGACCCTGCAATCACGTCGGAGCAGCCGAAGCTCGCGAAAAATTCCTGCGCACTATCGGCGGCGCTGTTGGCGAGGCTGCCGCGCAGGCGGGTCTCGCCCGGCCGGATTTCGACGCTGCCTGCCTCGGCTTCAGCGGCGGACCCGCGGATAAGGACGCCCTGGTCCGCGAATTCCTGAGCGCCGCCCGCCTCAGCGTCACCCACGACGCTCTCATCGCGCTCTCAGGCGCATGCGCCGGAGAGCCGGGGCTCATCGTCATCGCCGGGACAGGCTCCATCGCCTTCGGCCGCAATTCAGAGGACCGCGTCGCGCGCGCCGGCGGTTGGGGCTACGTTTATGGCGATGAAGGCGGCGGATTCGACATCGCGCGCCAGGCCTTGCGCGCCGCATTGCGCGCCGAAGAGGGCTGGGGTCCACCAACCGCGCTGCTCCCCATGCTGCTCGAGACAACGGGCGCCGCCAACGCCAACCAACTCATGCACCTGTTTTACACGCCCGACTATCCGCGGTCGCGCGTCGCCGCCTACTCGCGCCTGGTTGACGAAGCCGCCAACAACGGAGACCCGGTAGCCGCGCAGTTGCTCGACCGCGCCGCCCACGACCTCGCCGGCCTGGCCGCCGCCGTTCGCGGTCAACTCTTCGAGGGCGGCCAAACCGCCCGCGTCTCGCCCATCGGCGGCGTTTACCGCAGCCGCCGCCTGCTCGAACGATTCCGGCTGCTGGTCGAACTCGAGGACGGCAATCTCTTCGGCCCGCCCCTGTACGGACCGGCCGCGGGCGCGCTGATTGAGGCTTACCGCCTGGCCGGACTTCATCCTAAACTGGAGAATCTGCCGGAGTCTGAAAAATGAAAATAGCCTTGCCGCTGCTGCTGTCCTTGGCCGCCGTTGCCGCCGAGCCGGATTGGCCGGCCGTTCAAAATCACGCGGTCGAGTTCCTGCAGCAGTACGTCCGCATCCAATCGGTGAACCCGCCCGCTGACACACGCGCCGCCGCGAAATTGTTTCAAACCGAGTTGGAGAAGAATGGTTTAAAACCCGTCCTCTACGAGGTGTCGCCCGCCGGTCATACCAACCTCATGGTCCGGTTGCCGGGACGTGATCGCACAAAAAAGCCGTTGCTGCTGTTGAACCATTTCGACGTGGTCCCGGTGGACCCGAAAGCCTGGGCGGTTGACCCCTTCGGCGCTGAAATCAGGGACGGCCACATCTGGGGCCGCGGCACGCTCGACATGAAAGGCATCGGCGTCCAGCAACTCATGGCGCTCATCGCAATTCACAAAGCCGGCATCGTCCCGGCGCGCGACATCGTTATGATTTCCACCGCCGACGAAGAATCCAGCGGCGTCGACGGCATCCAGTGGATGATCGCTCATCACCTCGCCGCGTTCGACCCCGAATATGTGCTCGACGAAGGCGGCATGGGCACCCGCGACGTGCTCGCCGCGGGCAAACTGATCTTCGGCGTCGCCGTGGGAGAAAAGCAGATCAACTGGCTGCGCCTGCGCGCCAAAGGCACCGCCGGTCATGGCTCGCAGCCCATCCCCGACAACGCCAACCTGATCCTGCTCGAAGCAATCCGCAAGGCGATGGCGCTGCCCGAACAGCCGCGCCCCAACCCGGTGATCGATGAAATGAAGCGCGCAGCGGGCGGCGAGCTGGCTCCCAACAAGTTCACGTCCGCGATTCAGCGCAATACGATTTCGCTCACCACGCTCAGCTCCGGCGTCGGCTCTCCGGTGAAAGTCAACGTAATCCCGTCGAACGCCGAGGCCACGCTCGACTGCCGCCTGCTGCCCGGCGTCAACAGCGATGAGTTCATTTCCGAAATGAAGGCGCGGATCAACGACCCGCGGGTGACCGTGGAAGTGGTCGCCCGCAGCGCCGACGCGGGCGCAAGCCCCTCCGGCACTCCGCTCTTTGCCGCCATCCGCAAAGCCGTGCTCGCCCACCATCCCGACGCCGTGGTGACCCCGATGTTTGTCCCCTTCGGAACCGATTCGGTCTACTTGCGCAAACGCGGCGTGGTGGCTTACGGTTTGACGCCGATGATCCTCGACGCCGCTATTGCCGCCACCATGCACAGCGATCAGGAACGCATTCCGCTCGAAGAGTTCAAAACAGGAGTGCGCATCTACTACGACGTGCTGCGAGGCGAATTCTGATCGCTTACTTCAACACCGGTAGGATGGTCGAGTAATCGTCGGTCCACAGGCGTATTTTGGATTTCGCGAGTTCGAAGCGGTTTTCCGTCTTCCACGTCGCGCTGTCGAACCGGTGCGGATCGCGTGTGAGCAAGGCCCAATCCGTGCGGTTCCAGTCCTTGTCGCTGTCATCCGGCGCCGTAATCAGAATCGCCGGAATCTTCAACTTCTCCACCGCGCGCCCCACCACCTTGCTCAAATCCAGATAGCGGTTGGAGATGTGCACGGCGAGAATTCCGTCCGGCTTGAGATGCGAAAGATAGAGCTCGATTGCCTCGATCGTCAGCAGGTGGATCGGAATCGAATCCCCGGAAAACGCGTCCACGGCGAGCACGTCGAAATTCTGCGGCGCCTCGCGCTCGAGCGCCAGCCGCGCATCGCCGAGAATCACCGCCTTCTCTTCCGGGCTCTCGTTCAGGTAGAAGAACTGCGTCCGCGCGATGTCGGCCACCAGCGGATTGATGTCGTAGAACCGGTACACATCCTGCGGACGGCCGTATGCGGCAAGAGTCCCCGCGCCTAACCCGATTACGCCCACCCGCCGCGGACCGCCCTTGCCCGAATCCTGAATCGCCATCCCGACGCCCGACACCGGGCTGTAGTAGGTGGTCGGCTCCAGGTGACGCTCGGGCGCGGTGAACTCCGAACCGTGGCTGATCGTCCCGTTGAGCAGTTCGCGGCTTCCCGCGGTGGTCGCCGTCGCCGGCGTATCGTCCACCCGCAGCACGCCGTAGAAATTGCGCGCCACCACGCGATATTCCGATGCCCAGTGCGGTATGTTCCAGACAATCAGGTAGACGCTGCCCGCGGCCATGGCTCCGAGCACGGCGAATTGCACCACCCGCGCCGCCGGGCCAGGGAGCGCGTTCTCGCCGCTCGAGTAGGTGACGATCAGCAGCGCGACGGTAATCAGGAATGCGATCGGCAGTTCGTAGTAGTAGTTGAATATTTCCGGCGAAAGTAGCCCGACAAAGACGCCGGCAACCGCGCCGCCCACGGCCAGCATCAGGTAGAACCAGGTGAGCGACTCGGGCTGCGGGCGCCGCCGGTAAAGCTCTCCGTGGCAACTCATTGCCGCCGCGAAAAATCCGCTGAGGAAAATCGGAACGACAACCCGCACGCGCAGATCGAGGTTCGACGGAAACAGGTACGACAGCATGATGCTGCCGGCGAAAACGAAGGCCGGAAACCAGAACCAGCGCTTATACCAGCGCGGGCTCTCGAAGGTCAGAATAAAGCTGAGCAGGTAGAGCGCGAGCGGCGCCACCCACAGCAGCGGCACCGGCGCGACATTCTGCGTCATGTGGCTCGTCACTCCGGCCAGCAGAGCGGCCGGACAAAACGCCAGCCCCGCCCACAGCAGCAGCTCCGTCCACGCCGGGCGTATGGTCGGCGCCGCGCTCTCCTGCCGTTCCGGCAGATTTCGCAAAGCTGACCACGCCACGTATCCGCAAACCAGCACAAACAACGCATAAGCGCTCGACCACGCGTATGCCTGCATCCGAATCGGCAACAGCGGCTCAATCGCCAGCGGATAGCCGACCAGCGCCAGCAGCGAGCCGAGGTTCGACAAGGCGTACAACCGGTACGGGCTGCGCAGCGGATAGGCCCGCGCGAACCACGCCTGCAGGAGCGGTCCGGTGGTGGACAGCAGCAGGTAGGGAATGCCCGCCGTCGCCGCCAGCACGAACAGGATTCGCCACTCCGGGTGCTGGCTGTCGGCAGGCTTCCAGGCCGGATTCGGAAGAATCGGCAGAGCAATCAGGCTCACCGCGAGCAGCGCCACGTGAACCGCGGCCTGCCGCTTCGGCGACAAACGGCGAGCCACCAGGTGCGAGTACAGGTAGCCGCCCAGCAGCGCCGACTGGAAAAACATCAGGCAGGTGCTCCACACCGCCGCGCCCCCGCCGAACCAGGGCAGGATGATGCGGGCGATCATCGGCTGCACGAGAAAGAGAAGAAAGGCGCTTAGGAAAATGGCCGAAGCATAGATGAGCATCGTTAAAAGGTAATTACTAACATCTCACGGAGTGCCGGATGGTTGCAGAAGTGTCACAATCGGTCGTGACTTTTCGGCCGCTGCGCAGTTATAGGGAATAGACGATGGAGCAACCGGGCGATCAGGAGCGGCTTCTCGTTGAAGCGGCACAGCGCGACCCGCGCCGCTTCGGCGATCTGTACGAGCGGTATTTTGACCGCATCTACGCCTATGTCGCCCGCCGGGTTGGCGATCGCAGCGCCGCCGAGGACGTCACCTCCGAAGTGTTCCATCAGGCCCTCGCTCACCTGCCGGGCTATGAATGGCGCGGGGTGCCGTTTGCGAAATGGCTCTACCGCATCGCGGCCAACGCGCTGATTGACCATGCCGCGCGGGCCGCCCGTGAAGCGGGGCCCATCGTGAGTGATCCGCTGACCGATCCCGGCATGGAGGAGGCCGAGCAGATCGCCGCCGTCTTCCGCCGGGTTCGCGAACTGCCCGGCGACCAGCGGCGCGTGCTCGAATTGCGCTTCGCCGAAGACAAAAACATCCGCGAAACGGCCGAGGCCATGGGCCGCAGCGAGGGTGCGGTGAAGCAGCTTCAACTTCGCGCCATTGAGGCGCTGCGGGCGCGGATGGGAGGTCCGAATGCCTGATCTCTTGCTCGAAGCGCTGCGGCTCATGCCGCGTGAAGACTTTCGCGCCCGCCTTCAGGCGAGGCTCTTGGAACAGGGAGGAGAACCCATCATGACCACAACCACCGCCGATTACCTGCGCGAAGGAATGCGCAGCATCAATCCTTATCTCGTCGTCCGCGACGGCGCGCAGATCCTGGCATTTCTCGAAAACGCCTTCGGGGGCCAACTCAAAGCCCGCATGAATCGGCCCGACGGGTCCATCATGCACAGCGAAGTGCTCATCGGCGACACCGTCCTTGAAATGGCCCAGGGCGCCGGCGACTACCCGCCCTCGCCCATGGCGCTCCACGTTTACGTGCCCGATTCCGACACCGTCTACGCTCGCGCGCTCGCCGCGGGCGCCGAGCCGCTCTACCCCGTTACCGATATGCCTTACGGCGACCGCGAGGGCGGAGTCAAAGACGGTTCCGGCAATTACTGGTTCATCTCAACCCACCAGGGAGCGCGCCACGTTCCCGAAGGGCTCAGCACCGTGACCACGGGAATGCTCGCGCGCGATGCCGCCGGCCTGATTGATTTCGTCAAGCAGGCCTTCGGCGCCGAGGAGCGCCAGTTGGTCCGCGGTCCTCAAAACACCGTGGTTCATTCGAAAATCGCCATCGGCGATTCGGTGATCGAAATCAGCGAAGCGCACGGCGATTGGGGACCCGTCAGCGCCAACCTCCACCTGTACGTTCCCGACACCGACGCCGCTTACGCCCGCGCGCTCGAAGCCGGAGCCGTTTCGCAGCGGTCGCCCGAGGACGCTCCCTACGGCGACCGCACCGCCGGCGTCGTCGACCGTTGGGGCAATCAGTGGTGGCTTGCCACCCACCTTGCGGTACGCTGAGACTTGCTCGAACACGAACTCGACTTCGCCCGCCGCATCGCCCTCGCCGCCGGAGAGAACGCGCGACGCATTCGCGCCGGCGGCATCACCGCCGAAGACAAGCCCGACGCCTCGCCCGTCACCATCGCCGACAAGGAGAACGAGCGCATCATCCGCGAGGCCATCGAAGGCGAGTTCCCCGCCGACGGCATTCTCGGCGAGGAGGGCTCGAGCAAACCGGGCTCAAGCGGCCGCCGCTGGATCATCGACCCCATCGACGGCACCCGCGATTTCGTGCGCGGCAATCGTTTCTGGTGCATCCTGGTCGCGCTCGTCGATTCCGCCGCCGAATCGCTCACCGGCGTCGCGCATTTTCCGATGCTCGAGGAAACCTATTGGGCATCGCGCGGCGGCGGCGCGTTCCGCAACGGCGAGCGCCTGCGCGTATCGGCTGTCGACCGGCTCGGCAAAGCGGTGGTTTGCCCGAACGGGCTCCACCTGCCCGCCGCATCCGCTCATTGGCCGCGCCTCGCCGCAATCGCACAGCGTTCCTGGGCCGTCCGCGCCTTCGGTGGCGCGCTTGACGCCTGCATGCTGGCCGCCGGCCAAACGGATTTCTGGTTCGAACCGAAGGTTGAGCCTTGGGACCTCGCCGCGCTCAAGCTCATCATCGAAGAAGCCGGCGGCGTGTACTTCGCCCTCGACGGCTCGCGCGCCATCGACCGCGGCAACGCCGTCGCCTGCGCGCCCGGAATCGCCGCCGAAATCCGCACCGCACTCGGTCTCCAATAGATTCCCGGCTAATACACGTACCCGAATATCCGATAAGCATTTTGAGAGATGTTCATGCCCCGGAGAGTTCGACAACGCCGGTATAGCTTATCGGCGAAGATTTTCCTGACCGTCGCGTTGGTGATCGCATGTTTCGCGGGAATGCTGCTTTGGCTGCTTCCGAGAGTTCGTGCGTCGGCGTACGGAGCGAAGGTGAGAACCACCATGGTGCTGGTGGAGACCGCTTCAGGCGTGGTTGAGCACTACGCCAGGGAAGCCGCCGCCGGCCGGTTGAGCGACTCGCAAGCGCGCAAGGAAGCTGCAACGGCGATCAAAAAGCTGCGCTACGGACAGGGAGATTACTTCTGGATCAGTGATCTGAATGCCTTCATGATCATGCACCCGACCAACCCGTCGCTCGACGGCAAGAACCTGGCCGACTATCGGGACCCGGATGGCGTCGGGCTCTTTTCGGAGATGGCGGCGATTTGCAAACGCGAAGGCCAGGGCGTGGTGCGCTACCGCTGGGCCAAGCCAGGCTCCACCGATCCGGTGCCCAAGATCTCTTTCGTCAAGTTGTATGCGCCGTGGGGTTGGATCGTCGGCACCGGCATCTATGCCGACGACGTTGCGGGCGAACTGAACGCCATCACCTTCGCCCTGCTCGGCGCGCTCGTTTTCGTAACGCTGGCGGCGGTTGCGGCAGGCGCCTGGATGGCGCGCAGCGTCAGCCGTCCGGTGCACCGCGGCATCGAGGAGTTGCGGCTGGGCTCGGAACAGGTTTCGGGTGCCGCCGCTCACGTCGCCTCCGCCAGCCAGAGCGTCGCAGCCGGAAGCACCGAGGGCGCCGGCTCCGTGCAGCGGGTGACGGACTCGATCGAAAATTTCGTCCACAGCGTGAAGCAGAACGCCGACGGCGCCGAACAGATCGGCACACGTCTGTCCGATCTGAATCGCATGGTCGACTCCGCTCAGGCCTCCATGCGGGAGATGGATTCTGCTGTCCACGAAATCACCGGATCCGGAGAAGAAGTGCGGAAGATTCTACGAATCATGGACGAGATCGCCTTGCAGACCAACCTGCTCGCCTTGAACGCCGCCGTCGAGGCCGCTCGGGCCGGCTCCGCCGGTACGGGTTTCGCCGTGGTCGCCGATGAGGTAAGGAAACTCGCCCTGCGCGCTGCCGAGTCCGCCAAACAGAGCGAGGTCTGCATCAGCGATTCCATCGCCAAGGGCCACCAGGGCGAAGCCATCGCTCAACAACTCGCCTCGAGCGTCGAAGGCATCGTGGCCGGTATCCATGACGCCAGTGCCCGCGCAACCGAAATCAGCGCCTCAACGGCCGCACAGGTTCAGGCCATGCAGCCGCTTCGCGAGGCAGTCAGCCGGATCAACCAGGTCATCCAGTCGAACGCTGCCAGTTCGGAAGAAAGCGCCAGCACGGCGGAAGAACTGCACGCCCAGGCCGCGACCATGAAAGGTCTGGTCGACTCGCTCGTCGCAGTGATCGACGGCAGCTGACCGGCGCCCCTCGCGTCAGCCGGGCGCTTACTTGCCATCCACCGTCAGCGCGAGCAGCACATTTCCACCCTGCCCGACAATGCGCCCGTAGCCGGAATGCACGAACATCATCCCGCCCGCCACGGTCGGTCCGGAAAAATCGATGGATCCGCCCTTGCCCTTCACGCCGTTCACCGTGGCAAACTCGACGCCGGTATCGAAGTCCCAGACAATCGATCCGTCCTTGGTCGAGTAGCCCCGCAGGTGCCCGTCGAGCGAGCCTGAAAACACCACGCCCGGAATTACCGTCACCGCCGCTGATTGGGCCGCGCTGCACCGCGAATTGCCCCAACTGCAAGCCGCTTTCGGCGCCGGCGTCGACCACACCTTCTCGCCCGTGGCGATGTTCAGTGCCGTAATCCCGCCTGGCATCTTGCCCGCCTTCGGCATCACGTCCGAAATGGCCACGTAAACCAGTTCGTCGTCCGCCGCCGGTCCCCATTCGATTCCGCCCAGCGCGCTGCCCTCGCCCACCTTAACCTGCCAGAGAATTTTGCCGCGCTGATCGGGGTCGAGCGCGTAGATCACGCCCGATTTCTGCCCGGCGAGCAGCACGTGCTTTCCATTTTTGAGCTTGCGCAGAATCGGTGAACTACCGAAATCCACGTCCGGACCCGGTTCGGTCGGGCAGTTGCCCTGTCCCGGCACCAGGCAACCCACCAGGAAATTGTCCTTCGGCGTCACCTGGTTCGACCATTTCATGTTCCCCGTCGTCATGTCGAAAGCAATCACTGCGTTGGCGCCTCGCTGCTCGACATCGGTGTAGGAATTGCCCGTGCCGGCGTAGATGGCATTGCGTTTCAAATCGACCGTCGGCGCCGACCACACCGCCGCACCGGCCGGTCCGAACATTTGCGTGCCCGCGGCGTTCTTCTTCCACGGCTTCGGCGGATCGGTCATCGTGTGGGTCTGCCAGAGCACCTTACCCGTTACGACATCCAGCGCCGCCACGCTGCCTTGAAACTTGCAGCATTCGTACTTCGCATCGCGCCCCGGCACTTCTTCCACCGACGACACCGGCGCGTACAAACGGTTGCCCGCAAGCGTCGGAGCGCCGGTGATGCGCGCAAAGGGATGCTCGTCAAGCCTGGTGGTCCACAGCGGCTTGCCGTTCTCGGCGTCAAGCGCGTGTATATTGGCCTTTTCGTCGCCGAAGAACAGCGCGAACTTCGCTGCCGCGCCTTTGGGCAGTGCCGCGACGCTAATCGCCGTGCGAGCCCCTGAGCCGGCATCGTAGCTCCACCACGTGCAGCCGGTGGAGGCATCAAGCGAGTATACGCGCCCGTTGCCGCTCGTCACGAAAATGCGGCCCGCCGCCAGCGTCGGCTGACCATAGGTGAAATTCACCGGATAGCCGAACGCCCACTTCACCTTCAGCTTCGGCACGTCCGCGGGCGCGATGCCCGGATTCGGCTGATAGCGCGAATTGTCGGTGTCGCGCCCCCAGCCCATCCATTGCGGACCCTCAAGCGCGAAGCGCGGAGGAGCGCCTTTGCAGGAATTGGTCTCCGTAGCCGTCGCGACGGTACCCGGCATTTTGCCGGTAATGAAACCGGCGAGCGCGTTCAAATCAGCTTCCGTCATGCTGATGGCGAACGGCGACATCGACCCTGACGTGAGCGCCTTCAGCACCGCGCCCGGGTCGCGCTTGGCCAATACTTCCCGGGCCGGTATGCGATCGTCGGGGTGATCGTGACATTTCGCGCAGCGGTCTTTATAAAGCGTGGCGCCGTCGGGCGCGGCTGCATACAGCCAGGCGGACGCACTGAGTCCCAGCAGAAAGAGGCGCATCGGGCATGATTTTAGCACCGCGCTTTTCCAACTGCCATTATGGTGGTATGAAACGGCGCGTCCTTGGCAACAGCGGACTCGAAGTATCGGCGATCGGACTCGGATGCATGGGAATGAGCTTCGGCTATGGCCGGGCCCACGACAAGCAGGACATGATTCCCGTGATCCGGAAGGCGGTGGAGCGCGGCGTGACGTTCTTCGATACCGCCGAAGTCTACGGTCCTTTTGTCAACGAAGAGCTGGTGGGCGAAGCCTTGGCGCCGTTTCGAGGGCGGGTGGTCATCGCCACCAAGTTCGGCTTCAAGCTCAAGCCGGACGGCGAACCCGGCTTCATCGGACTCGACAGCCGTCCGGAGCATATCAAGCAAGTTGCCGAGGGCTCGCTGCGGCGGCTTCAGGTGGACGCGATCGACCTGTTCTATCAGCACCGCGTTGACCCCGAGGTTCCCATCGAGGATGTCGCCGGCGCGGTGAAGGACCTGATTCAGCAGGGCAAAGTGAAGCACTTTGGACTGTCGGAGGCCGGCGTGGCGACGATTCGCCGCGCCCACGCCGTTCAACCGGTGGCCGCGCTGCAAAACGAGTACTCGCTGTGGACTCGCTTTCCGGAAGCGGAGGTCCTGCCCACCTGCGAAGAACTCGGCATCGGCTTTGTCGCCTATAGTCCGGTCGGCAAGGGATTCCTCACCGGGCAAATCGACAACAGCACGGCATTCGACGCCACGGATTTCCGCAACGTGCTTCCGCGCTTCACGCCCGAAGCTCGACAAGCGAATCAGGCGCTGGTGGACCTGCTGGCGCAGGCCGGCGCCAGAAAGAACGCCACTCCGGCGCAAATCGCGCTCGCCTGGCTGCTGGCGCGCAAACCCTGGATTGTTCCGATTCCCGGCACCACCAAACTGGCGCGTCTCGAGGAAAACGCCGCGGCGGCGGATATCGAACTGAGCCCCGGCGATCTGCAGGAGATCGAGAGCGCCGCTTCCCACATCGAGGTGCAGGGCGCGCGGTATCCGGAACACATCGAGCGGATGACCGGGCGCTGAACCCCGCGCGATATAATCCCCACATGCCGGACCAGAAACTCCCCCGCCGCGACTTGCTCCGCGGATTGAGCACGTCGGCCATCGCCATGTCGGCGGCCAGCTATCAGCGCGTCCTCGGCGCCAATGAAACGATCCAGCTCGGCCTCATCGGCGCCGGCGAGCGCGGACGCGGCGACATGCAAACCTTCCAGAGCACGAAACAGGTGAACGTCGGCGCCGTCTGCGATATCTACGCCCAGAACATCGACCGCGCCAAACAAGCCGCTCCGAACGCAAAGACCTTCAGCGACCACCGCAAGCTGGTCGAAATGAAGGAGCTCGACGCGGTCCTCATCGGCACGCCCGACCACTGGCACAAAACCTGCGCCATCGACGCCCTCAATGCCGGCAAGGACGTCTATGTCGAAAAGCCGCTCACCCGCACCATCGAAGAAGGCCCCGAAATCGTGAAGGCCGCGCGCGTGAACAACCGCGTTTGCCAGGTGGGAATGCAGCAGCGTTCGGGCAAGCACTACATTCAGGCCAAGAAAGAATACATCGACACCGGCAAACTCGGCCAGATTACGCTCGCCCGGACCTGGTGGCACGGCAACACCTACCACTTGCGCAAAGCGCCCGCCTCGCTCGCCACCCAGCCCTCGAACCTCGATTGGGCGCGCTTCCTCGGTCCGCTCAAGTGGCGCGATTGGGACCCGCAGCAATACTGGAACTGGCGCGCTTATCTCGACTACGGAGGCGGTCAGGTTACCGACCTGTTCACCCACTGGATTGACGTCGTGCACATGTTCCTCGGCCAGGACGTGCCGAAATCGGGAGTCGCCGCGGGCGGCGTCTACGCCTACAAAGACGGCCGCACCGCGCCCGACACCATCAACGTGCTGCTCGAGTATCCCAAGGACCTCACCGCTACGTTCGAAGCCACGCTCGTCCCCGGAGTCCACGGAGAAGCCATCGAATTCTGCGGCACCCAGGGCCGCCTCGTCATCACGCGCGGATATTTCGAGTTCTACGAAGCCGGCAAGCGCGATGCAACGGCCACGGTGAAGGCCGAACAGACTCCCGGGCGCGACGGCCTCACCTACGACCACGTGCTCAACTTTCTCGAGTGCGTCAAGAGCCGCAAGCGCCCCAATGGCGACGTACTCATTGGCCACCGCTCCGCGCAGGCTTCGCACCTTGGCAACATCTCCTACATCGAGAAGCGCCGCATCGACTTCGACCCCGTGCGCGAAGAGATTCTGCCGTTCTAAAATACGCGCCATGATCTCAGGCGCACACATGATCGTCTATAGCGCGGACGCTGAAGCAGACCGCGCTTTCTTCCGCGACGTTCTGAAGTTTCCGTTCGTCGACGTCGGCCACAACTGGCTGATCTTCGCGCTGCCGCCGTCAGAAATCGCGGTGCATCCGGCCGAAGCGGGTGGCGGTCACGAAATCTACCTGATGTGCGACAACCTCGACGAAACCATGCGCGAGTTGTCTGCCCGCGGCGTCAAGTGCTCCGAGCCCGCCACTCAGCGGTGGGGATTGCTCACGGAGATTACCTTGCCCGGAGGCGGGAAACTCGGCCTCTACCAACCCCGGCACGCGAGGCCCAACGCTTGAGATTGCACTCGGTCGCGACCATCTTTATTTCAGCCATCTTCGCGCAGGCGCAGGAGTCGGCCCCGCTCTCCAGTTTTCTCGAGCAGGCCGTTCACCGCGGCGACGTGCCTGGAGTTGTGGTGCTCGTCACCACGCCCGACCGCGTCCTCTATCACGAGGCGTTCGGAACGATGAACTCGGCGCAGCACGTCCCCATGCGCAAGGACGCTATCTTCCGCATCGCGTCGATGACCAAGGCCATCACCTCCACCGCGGTCCTGATGCTGATGGAAAAAGGCAAACTGAAACTCGATGACGACGTGGCGCAGTTCCTTCCGGCTTTCCGCAAGCCAAAAGTGATCAGCCGCATCGACCTTGCCGCGCGAACCTACGAAACCCGCTCTGCAACTCGCCCCATCACGATCCGCCAATTGCTCACCCACACCTCCGGCATCGGCTACTCATGGTCCGACCCCGGGCTCAACATGATCGAGCAGCTCACCAAAAGTTCCGATCTGCCGCTCGTGCACGAACCCGGCGAACGATGGACCTACGGTGCGAGCACCAAAGTGCTCGGCGACCTGGTGGAAAAACTTTCCGGCAAAAAGCTCGACGTGTTTTGCGAAGAGCGGATTTTCCGCCCTCTGGGAATGAGGGAAACCGCGTGGTCAGTGCCGCCGGGAAAGAACGCCCGCGCCGCCACCGTCCATCGCCGCGAGAATGGGCGGACTACCGAAGTGCCGAATCCCGCGAAGCTTGAGCCCCGCCCGTCGGCGATGGCGGTCTGTTCTCTACCGCCGCCGACTACGCCCGCTTCGTTCAGATGATCCTCAACCGTGGCGCGCTCGGCTCCGTGCGTCTGCTTCGCGAAGAGACGGTGGCCGAGATGACGCGCAATCAGACCGGCAGCGTGAAGGTGCGGCTTCAACCCGCAGCCAATAGCGCTTTGTCGAAGCCTTACCCGCTTGGCGCAGGCGAGGACGTTTGGGGACTCGGCTTCCAGATTGCCGCGCCCGCTCATCCTGACCCCTCGATGCGCCGCCCGGGCAGCCTGAGTTGGGCGGGCATCAACAACACGTTCTTTTGGATTGACCCCAAAGCGCGCGTCGGCGTCATCGTCCTCATGCAGTTGCTGCCGTTCTACGACGATGCCGCGATCAATGTCCTCCGCGGTGTCGAAACCCGCGTCTACCAGCATCTGGTGCGGGCGCAGTGAGCTTTATGCTACGTTCCAAGCATGCCCACTCTGTCCAGCGCGACCGTTGTCGCTGACCCTGGAATCGGCACCCGCTCGGGAGATTCTACCGGGTCCGGATCCGGCGACGGCCGCATCCGCTGCCCGCATTGCCGGTGGTCTCCTGGCGCCAACGACCATTGGCGCTGCGCCTGCGGCCACTCCTGGAACACGTTCGACACGGGCGGCGTCTGCCCTGAGTGCCTGCATCAGTGGTCGAAGACACAGTGCCCGAAGTGCAGCGCGTGGTCGGCGCACTCGGAATGGTACCCCAGCTACTAGAACCGGCTCACTCGAGCACCTGAGCCAGGAGCGACCAACTGATGGAAGTCACTCCCGGCTCGAGCGACAATCGCCCGACCATGGATTCCAGATCCTGATCCTGCCGGCCGATTCCCCGCACGTGCGCGGAAACCCTCATCTTCCCTGTCCCCTCCAGATCCTCGCTCTTGAGCGAGGTCAGGCTGAGGGTGGTGCGGGCGATCGCATTCAGCAGCAGCGCCCGGATGTGGGTTTCATCGTCGGGGCGGCATACCAGTTCACAACCGTAGATCGTCTCCTGATCCCCGCCGTTTTGCTGCACCGGTTGGAAACGGTAAGCGAGGGGCCGCAGGAGAATGTTGGTTAGCAGGACGGCCACGCCCACCGATGCTCCGTAGGCGATGTGCCCCAGGGCGCAGATGGCGCCGATCGCCGCCGAGCACCAGATGGTGGCGGCGGTGTTCAATCCGCGCACCGATCCCGCATCCTTGAAAATGACGCCGGCGCCGAGAAAGCCGACGCCGGAGACCACGTAAGAGACAATCTGCGCCTCGTTGCGCGACGCGTCTCGAACCAGAAACGCGCACATCACGAAGGCGCAGGCTCCCCCCGCCACCAGCGCCGTGGTGCGCGTGCCGGCCATTCGCTGCCGCCACTGCCGCTCGAGCCCCACCACGGCGCCCAGAATGATCGCAGCCGTCAGCCGCGCCAGGAAATCGACCAGCGGCATGTTCGCACCCCCGTTATTACATTTCGAAGTGAATCCGGATCGTGCCGACGGACACCGGACCGCGATCCCGATTATAGGCCGGGTTGTTTACATGCTGATAATCGCCGGTGACGGTCCAACCGCGGCCAACGTGGAAGGCGTAGTAAACTTCCACCACCTTCTCGGGCGAGTAGTTCAAGCGCCCGTCGCCGATGATGAAGCCGTAGCCGCCGGCGGCGAGGAACGAGCGGTGGTCGCCCGAAAGCTGGTTCCGCACCATGCCTGCGCCAATCGTGTCCTGAGCGCGGTGCCAGCGGTTGCCGCGGATCGAAACGCCGCCGCTCAGCGAGCGGTCGATCTCGGTAAACGCCCAGGTCTCGGTTTTCCCGTCGTTCCAGCTATAGCGCCCGAAAACGCCCACGTCGTCTGAGAGCGCCTGTTCGAGATTCACGCCGAACCCGTATTTCAGCGTCCCGTTGCGCCGCGAGGAGTCGAGCGAGATCCCTTCGCGGTAGGTTCCGGCATTCTCGCGGTTCTCAAACCCCAGCAGGCGGACGGCGCCCTTGCGCCCCGCAATCGCGTAGTCGCGCTCGAATTCGAGCGCCGCACCGCGATTGCGCCCCATGCGCGTGTCGAAGGTGGGGCCGTTGGCGCTCGTGGGCTCCATCACCATGGCCGCGCGCAGCGACCACTTGGGCATCCGGATCTCCTCGAGCGTTCCGATCGTGTAGCCGCGCGTATCGGCCGGGTAATCCCAGGCGCCCGCGTACATCATCGACCAGTTCATGAACTGCGTGCGCGGGTCGTGGCTGTAGGAATTGCCGTCCATGTAATCCGTGATTGCGAACTTGCCGTTGATGAACGTCATCCGGCGCACGGGCACGCTCCCGGCCCTCTGGTTCGGTCCGCTCTCGACGGCTTCGGTTTCGGTGCCGAGCGGGATGGTTGTTTTCAGATAGCCGCGCGCGAGGTAGAGCGTGGGCCGGGCTTGGGAAACGCGCGGAATCTCGCCATTGGTGAAGCCGGCGATGCCGGTGACGCCGCCAAAACCCTGGCCGCCGGCGATCTCGGGATTGAGAACCAGCTCCCAGTTGGCCGCGAGGCGCAGCGTTATAAACGCCGTGGAGGTGAGCGAAACACGCCGCTCAAGATGCGCGGGGAGGCTGTTGTCGCCTTCGTACAGCGAGCGGAAAGCGCCGTGCGCCTGGCCGATGGAAGTGGCTTGAATATGAACGCTCCAGCGGTTCTCCGCCGGCGTGGGAGTGCTGTCGCAATCTCCCGCGAATGCGATCCATCCAATCGAATTGAAGAACATGAACACACGAATCGCGCGCATGGCTTTTCCCTCCTCCGGGCTGGCCCGCCCCACAGTGGGCGGACCGGGTTGTCAGTTTGTTGGGGGTTGGAGGTTAGTGCGTTCCGCCGAACATTCCGGCGAGTTGGAACACACGATACAGAACCATCACGAACATCAGAATCAGGTACCCGCGGAGGCTGAACAGCGACCAGCGAACCGCGTTGGTCATGGGCATCGGGCCCAGGTTCTCGGTGTCGATCTTCTCCTCGGGAGAATCATCGAGCGGGTGAATCACCACGTAGTGGCCCTGAATGGGATCGTATCCGTGACGGAGTACTTCTTCGATCGGCAGTGGTGCGGTCATGGTGGCCATGGTGGCTTCTCCTTCTAAACTCCGCTCGCGGCGGGAAATAAGTTCGGCAGGGCGACTTGCGCCGCCAGAATCAGCGACAGCATGAAAAGAACGACGATGATGGTCCAGTTGATTGCGTTGTTCCAGGGTTTGTTTGCGTATGTTCCGAGCAGTTCTTTGTCGTTGAGCAGCAGTTGCAGAAAAATGATCGCCGAGGGCAGCATTACGCCGGCCAGAACCTGCACGCCGAGAATAATGAGTTGCAGGGGAGCGTTGGGAATGAGCACCACGCCCGCCGCCAGCGCGACGCACACCAGGTACACGGCGTAGAAACCGGCCGCTTTGCGGAACGGCAGTTGCAGGCTGTGGGGCCATCCGCGAACCTCGCCGTACGCCCACGCGCTCGAGAGCGAAATGGCCGTCGTGCCGAGCACCGCCGCGTTGATCATCATGAGCAGAATCAGGTTGCGGACCACCGGACCCGCCAGCGTGCCGATGTCCACCGCCATCTGCGCCGGGTCGGTGAAATGGAAGCCGTGCGTCCGCGAGGCGTTGCCCACCAGCATCATGCAGGCAGCCACGCTGATGGTGATGCAGGCGCCCAGAAACGTATCGAGCCGCGCCCACGGAATGTCAGCAAAGCGAAGCCGCTTATCGGCGATGCAGCTTTGCTGAAAGAAAAGCTGCCAGGGAGCGATGGTGGTTCCGACGACGGCGATCACCAGGAAAATCAGGTCCGCCGTCAGCCCGCCCGCCGGCATCGACGGCACGAACAGCGACCGGACCACTTCGCCCGCGCCCGGCTGAAACTTCCAGGCAATGGCAAACCAGCTCAGGTCGAGCAGGCAGAGGAACACGACAATGCGCTCCCACCGCCGGTAGCTGCCGGTAACCGCGATCAGGATCAGTCCCACGGCGACAATCGGAAGCCCGATGCGCGGGTCCACTCCGAGTTTCGTCAGCGCCAGGTCGATGCAGGCGAACTCGGTGACCAGCGTGAGGAAGTTGACCACCTCGAGGTCGATCAGCGAAAACAGCCCCCACCACTTTCCAAACCGCTGGTAGATCATCGCGGCGTGGCCCTTGCCGGTGGCGATTCCCAACCGCACCACCATTTCCTGTACGAAGTAGGTGACGGGCAGAAGGAAGAGGACCAGCCACATCAGATGAAGCCCGTATTGCGCGCCCGCCTGCGTGTAGGTGGAAACGGCGCCGGCATCGTTGTCGGCAACCATGACGATCAGCCCCGGGCCAAATACCGCGAGGAACGTCAAAAGCCGAGCAGCCCACTTGGACTTGACTACCGTCCCGCGGACAGGAGTGGGCTGCATATCCACGCCATCCACGGGAATCGCGATCGCCCGGTCGTTCATCTCACACCTCCCTCGTTCGAATCAGCGGCGCGCAATCGTGCGCCCGCGCGCCCGGCGCTGCCGGAAGGCAGCCGGGGACCGGTCAGTTGAAAGTTCGAAGGGGAAGATGGTCTTCACCCCCCGCAAAATTCCATCGCTGGAATCGCGGAGGATGAAGCGATAAGCTGAGGCCTACCGGATCAGTGCCTGGCGACTCACGGCGACGGTCTCCGTACTCGGAGGTTGGTCGTCAAATGGTTCCATATACACTTATCCTGGAGACGAGCGAAAGCTTCGGGAAGGGAAATAAAAATGCCATTTCCCTCGAAGCGGAGAAATGGCCGACTTTCCTAAGAATGCCTGCGGTTTCCCCACTGGCCTAAGCTTCAGCACCGCGCACCGTAGAGACTGTTTCAGCCTCAGCCACGTTGGAGAAACCCTTAACCCGAGAATCTCTGTTCGACCCTCCTATCAGCATCTTTCGATGCCAGAGGGCAGTGGCCTGTTTGCCGCGCGGACGCCTCGCCTGCCGAGGATCCTGCGGGAAAGATTAATTCCTTCCCAACTCTTTTGTACTCCCACCACGGGGTTGGTGTCAACAGTTTTTAACAAAATGCCGGATTAAAAATTTGATTGTTTTTCGAAACATACGAAATGTTTACCGGACCGCGAGCGTGGCCCGGTTGCTGACCCGCGCGCCCGAGCTGACAACGACGTCCGCCGTGCCCGGAAGGAGCCCGCCCGGGATCTGGCAGTTGATCTGATCAAGCCCGGCGTAAAGCGGCGCCCGCCCGGCGTACGTCACCACACACGGCTTGCCGCCCACCGTAACGGTCGGCTGGGTTACCGCGACGTTCAACCCGTTTTGCGCTCGGGTCGCGCCAAGTCCGGTGAGGTACAGGGAAACGTAGTCGCCCGCCCGGATTGGGTTCGTCTCGCTAACCAGAGCATTGGTGATTCCATTGAGCGCCGACGCCGGACCCTGGCCCGAGTTGTCCTGTGTGAACACCGCGGGCACGGCGGGCTCGATCATCAGGTTCACGGTATGCGAACCGGTGCCCGACTTGATCGTCAATTTGACAAGCCCGGAAAGCCCCTCCGGGAGCACCGCGTTCAACTGAGTGGGCGAAGTGTAATAGGGGGCGACCGGCTGCGAGTTCACGCTCACCTGCGCCTGATCGAGTTGTTCACCGTAGATGGATACAATCTCCCCGGGCGCGAGCGTGAGCGGAAAAACCCGCGCCGCGGCAGGAAAGACGCGCGAAACAAACGGCCCCTGCTTGAGCGTGAGCGCGGCGTAACCACCCGGGTCCACGTTCACTGTTTTCTGAATGCGTGCGGCGCGCGAAGATGCGTCGACGGCAAGCGGTCCCGCCGGAATGAGGTCCGTATAAGCGCTCTCCCGCACATTCAGGTTCTTGGAGGTACCCTTCGAGGACACAGAGATGCTGCCGATACCGGCAGGCTGATTGTCGGCGGTGCGCAATTGCGCCATGATCCCGGTATTCGCCGACAGAAACTCGTCGGCCGAAGCGTCCTTGCCGATCCCCTGCCACTCGTTCGTTCCGGCGAGAAACGAGAGGACAAACCGCGCGTTGTCGTCGGTGGCCGACTCGAGATCGGCGATGCCGCGCGCGCCTGCCGGGCAGAGTCCGGCCAGAGTCACGAGGCCCGGTCCGGTGTGACAGGCCGAAATCACGCGCGTCCGTCCCGGCAAATAGAACTGGAGCGAAGCGCTGGTGAGGGCCACCACGCCATCATCGAAACGGGGCTGCGTGCCGAGCCCGAGGAATCCGCCACCGGTGCCCGCGTTGCCGATCAATGTGGCCGCGTCGATGCCGCGCAGGTCGTCGGTACCCTGATTCCAGGTTGCGAGGTCGAACAGAAACGCGCTGCCCGAGGAAAGCTCCTTTACCTGCTGATCCAGGCCGAGGATCGCTCCGATGCCGGTTCCGATGTGCGGCGTGGCCAGGAAGACGGCTTTGCGAACGGCGACCATCGCCGGAGGGTTGAACACGGCGCCGGAGGCATCTTTGCCGGAGAGATAGCTGCGCACGATCAGCCCGCCCATGCTGTGGGCCACTACGTCGACCGTGGTCACGGGCGATCCGTCGTCATACTTGAGCGCGGCCAGAAACTGCCCGAACGCGCGGCCCAGATCCTCGATGAGCGGGCGCCCGGAGATGGAGCAGTTATTGAAGAACACGCTCGCCAGGCCGTTGGCCGCGAGCACCTGGTCAGCCGCGCCGAAGGTGCCGGCAAAGTTGGAGCCCGCGCAATCGGACTGATAGCCGTTGAGAAAGACCACCGGCGGTTTGGGGCGCCTCGGCAGCGGCGTTCCCGGAGCGGCCAGCTGAGCGGCTGCCGGAAGGATGATCGCGAGAAACAACAGCAACTTCATCTATTGTTTGGATAGCACGGTTACGAGCCCGGCGGCCGGTCGGAGGAGGCGCGGCCGCGCGGGCTGCTCGCAGCGGCGAAACGCCGCCGCAAGACCGTGTGTCCTGATCGGACACGGTACCGGCAGCAAGGGTATCGCTATGCGCCCGCCGATTCAAGGCCCCCCGCATGAAAAAGGGGCCTGCCTGAACGTACCCCATTTTCGTTTCTAAAAATGGTGCACATGCAACCTGCCCCATTATCCGTTTGGGCGGAAGCGATGAAATTCCGAGCAATTTGACGGTTTTCGCCGGAGGAGAATAGGTTCGGTCGCGTTCCGGTGAACGAGACGATGAAGCCTGCGTTCAGACTCCTGCCTGGGCATGTCGGACTTCAGCTAATGTTTTTATTGATTTAGCTCTTCGCGCATAGTCCGAAAAGGGGGCACTTAGCATAGGCACTTTTTTGCAAAGTGTTAAAGGTGGCAGTTCAGGCAGGCCCCTTTTTGGGTGGGCGAAAGGTGGCAGTTCAGGCAGGCCCCTTTTCGGGAGGGCGCCGTTTTGGGCGGCCACTTCCGCACAGTGCGGGATTCACATCGGGTGCGGCTCGGCGTCGAACAGGGTGCCGAAGTACTCGAGAACGGGCAGTGGTTCGGCGCCCAGGGAGCGGAACCCGATGTAGCGGTCCGGGCGCAGCACGAAAACGGCCGGGACGCCTGCGCCATAACGATGATGCATGGAGCCGTCGAGATCGTGCAGCACCGGCCCATCCCACCCGATGGGCCGCCGCACGACAAGCACCGTCGACACGTCCGGTCCGTAGCCGTCGCGCATATAGCGGGCGAGCGTAGTGAACTGCTCGAGCGTCTCCTCGCCGGGAGACTCGCCCGCGAACAAGAGCACCTGAAATCCGGTTCCTTCAAGGGAGTGCGGAAGCGCCGGCGCGCGATCGCCCGGCCGGGGCGCGGTGCCGTACCAGCGTCCGGCTTCCTGGTTGAGGGGGCTTGAGCGGTAGTGAATCGCCGTCTCGCCGAGCCGGTTGACCAGGCGCTGCTCGACGACTTCGAGTTGCGAGAGGATTCCGGCCGCGCGGTCGCGCAGAGCCCGCGTCAGCGGGTGACGCAGGGTGGCGATGGACGTGATGCGGTCCGTCAGGTCGAGAACGCCGCGGGCCACCGGTTCGCGCTCGGCGGTGTAGCTCGCAAGCAGCGATTGCGGGCTCTTGCCCTGCGCCACCAAGGCGAGTTTCCAGGCCAGGTTGAACGCGTCTTGAATTCCGGTGTTCATGCCCTGCCCGCCGGCCGGGCTTTGGGCGTGGGCGGCATCGCCGGCGATCATCACCCGGCGGTCGGCGTAGCGCGTCACCCGGTGCGGCTCGAGGCGCAGGCTCCACAGCCAGGAGGGTTCGAAACGCGCCACGGCCACGTCCCCGGTGCGCGAGGCCCAGAGCGCGCGGAGATCGGCTTCCGACACACTGCCTGGGACGCTGTCGGCCACCACGCGGTGCAGGCCCCCGGCGAGCGGAAAAACCGTGAGCAGCCCGTCCTCGTGCAGCCAGATGGACCACTCGTCCTCGGGCTGATTCCATTCGATGTGGACGTCGGCCAGCAGGTAATTCTCCGCCGGGTGATCGCGTTCGCAGGGCAACGCGATGGTGTGCCGGACGGTGGATTGGGCGCCGTCGCATCCGCACAGGTACCCGACGCGGGCCGTTTCCGACGATCCGTCCTCGCGCCGCAGGAATGCAGTCACTCCGGCCGAATCCTGATCGAATCCGGCCAGCGTCGTACGGCGCTCGACCGATACGCCATTGGCTTCGAGATGCGCGATCAGGATGCGCTCGGTTTCCGATTGCGGCAGGTCGAGGGCGAAACGGTACGGGCTGTCGATCTCGTCAAAGGCGAAGTGCATCACGCGCCTGCCGTTGGCAAACACCGTCGCGCCGTGAATCATCTGCCCGGCCTCGAGCACCGGCTCGAGCAGGTCGAGCCCGGCGAAAATCTCGAGCGTTCGGGCATGGATGGCGATGGCGCGCGCCTGCGTGCCCGGACCGCTGTTCTGGTCGATGATGCGGACTCCGACACCGCGGCGCGCCAACTCGGCGGCAAGCACAAGGCCCACCGGCCCGGCGCCGGCGATCAGAACATCAACGTCTGAAACCCGGGCGGGATTGGTCAATCGGAATGTCCTTTACCGGAGCAGCCGCAGCCCGACCATGAAGATGTGGGTGCGGAACCCTTCGTATTGATAGAACTGTTCGCCGTAGCCATAGTAGCGCCACTCGGTGAACAGATTGGCGTGCTCGTGCAACGGCATGCTCAACCGCGCGACCGGCTGCGCGTAGGTGCTCGGGCGGCTGCCGCTGCTCCGGAACACCGACCCGCCGATGGCGAACTTCGGCCCGAACTTTCCGGGCGCCGAGCAGTCGAACAACATGGTGGCCGTGTGCGCATTGTCGCGGTAGCGCGAAATGTCGGGCTCTCCGGTGGGCAGGAAGTAGGGAATGCTGGTCTTGAGCGAGGAAATCGTGTAGTCGCCCAGGAACGAATAGCGCTTGGCATTGGCCGGATTCCAGAGAAAACCAACCGAAGCCGCGCGGTTGCGGAATTCGTAGTTGACGCCCGGCGTCGGGTTCTCGTTGTAGAGCGCGCTGGCCGAAGCCGTGAACGAGAGCGTCGAGAACGCCTGATACCGCAGACGCGCCGAGCCCTTCTGGTAATCGTGCAGGCTGGTCCGGAAGTAGCTCTTATACGCCGACGCGCCTTCCGCATCGAGCGTCAGGCGGAGTTTCTGGGTCATGCGGAACACCGCGCCCGCCAGAACCACATCCTGTTTCAATTGCCCGAGTTCGGTACCGCGGCCGTTCACCTGCGGAGCGCGGAGCGTGGCATCGCCCCACACATTGCGGAATCCGCCGCGCACGCTGAGCCAGGGCGCGATTTCGAAAATCGCCTCGGTCTGGTTCCGGTTGTAGGTCGAGCGGTAAGTATCAGTGGCGCCGGAGGTGAGCGCGGCCGCCTGAAGCGGCGTCAGTTGAGTGAGCAGCAGCGTGCTGGTGACCGGCAACCGGTCGACCGAAACGCTCTCGAGAATGCGCAGCCGGGAGACCGGGCGAAGCTCGAGCCCGAACGAACCGGAGGAATGCGGCTGGTTCGCCGAGGCGATGGCGCTGTTCAACTGCGACGTATAAAACTGCAGCGAAGCCAAATCGATGAAGTTGCCATACGCGGTGTTGGCGTAGGTGGTGTTGATGGACGGGTTGCTGCGCAGATAGTAGCCCGACAGGTCGAGCCAGGAGAACGGTGAGTAGTTGGCGAGCAGGCGTGTAAACGAGCCGTCGCCGCGCACCCGGTAGAACTGTGTTTCGCCGTTGAGGAACAGGGACTGTCCGGCGATGGGCGTCCGGCGGTCGCCGGGTTCGCGATGGTCAACCGACGTGCCGTTGTCGTCCTTGAACCACGTCGCGCCCTGTTCGACGGTGAAGTGGAAGTTGGTGAACTCGAAGTTCACGCCGCCGCGCAGTCGTTTGCTGCCGTCGTGCAGGCTGTTCGTCACCGGATACTCGTTGCCGCCGGAAACGAACATGGTGGTGCCTCGCCCGTCGCCGCCGTCGCTTGAAAACGCGATGTAGGGGACGATGCGCGTGCCGGGATGGAAGCGCAGCTCCGAATCGAACATGCGGCGCCGGGTATCGTAGCCGCGCTCGGTCATGAGCACGCCGCTTTGGAGGAACGGATTGGCAAACGACGGCAGGTAGTTGAAGTAGGCGACGGTCTTGTAATCGACGTGCAGGTCGTAGGCGCGTTCCTTATTGGCGTCGAGGCGCGCCGTCGAATAGGGGTCGCCGCCCCAACCGGTGCCGAACAGCGAAACCTTGTCGACGAACTTGCGGGTCGGGCTGATGTAGCGCAGGTCGAAGCCGAACAGCTTAGGACCCTGGCCGAGGTTTACCACCGAGCGGTAGACATCGGAGTTGCCGCGGATGTCGGTGTGGAAGCGCCCGCCGACGTCGATGGACCCGGTGATGCCGCTGTCGGCTGCCGGCTTGGCTGCCTCGGTTGCCGCTTCGGCCGGTTTGGCATCGTCGGCCTTCTTTTCCTCGGGTTTCTGCTCGTCTGCCTTCTTCTCCTGGTCCGAATCGACGGGACCGACAAACCCGCCGTAGTCCACGGGGCCCACAAAACGGCGCGCGGGGAAGGCGACCACCGCAAGTCCAAGCAACACTATGAGGGTCTTCATCGCGTCAACGTCCTGTCCACGTAGGAGCCGTGGATCTTGATGTGGCAAACGCTGCAATTGCGGTAGCGCGGGCTCCGCAGGTCGTGGAAAGCGGGCGGAATGCCGCCCACGGTGGAAGTCTTGAGCGAGTTGCCGACGCCGAAGTTGGCGTGGCACTCCAGGCACAGGAACCGCTCTTCATGCCGGACCAGCATGCGCGGGTTGGCCGAGCCGTGCGGCTCATGGCACGACGAGCAGCCCTCGGTCTTCACCGGCGCATGCTCAAAGGTGAATGGACCGCGCTTGTTGCCGTGGCACTTCAAGCAGCCGGGTTCGTTGGCGTTCACCGCCTGAACCATCCTGGGGCGCACGCCGCCGTGCGGATTGTGGCAATCGACGCACGACATGGCGCCTTCCGGCAACCGGTGTTTGAATGGCCGCTGGAACGAGGCCCACGTGCTCTGGTGGCAACCGGCGCATAAGGCGTTGACCTTGGCGGGGGCAGCGCGCACCACCGACGCCGTTTCGGGTTTGTGAATCGAGTGGCAGGCGACGCAGCCGACGCCGTGACGCCCGTGCCCGTTCTGCACCCGCCCGGTCTGCGTGGGCTGGTTGTTGTGGCACTTGAGGCACATCTGGTCGGCGCGCGCCGGAGCGGCCTTGGCCGGATTGAAAATGTCGGACGCCGACATCGATTCGACGTGCTTCGATGCCGGACCATGGCAGGCTTCGCAGGCCTTTTCGGCCCATCCGCGGCGTTTGTCTACTTCGACCGCATGGTGCCGGTTGCGCTGAAAGCCTGTGTAGATGTCTTCGTGGCAGCCTTGGCAGATTTCGCTGCCGGCATAGGTAGCCTTCGAAGAATCAGGCGCCGCCTTCTCCTCAGCGGGAGAGGCGGCGCTCTTTTCGGGCGGATTCTGACCGAAGACGCAGAAGCCTGTCGCGAGCACGAAAGCCCATGCGTATAGCCGATATGACCCAGCCTGTATGACGGGCCTCATGGTCTCAAGTCCTTTCAGTGTTTTGGGTCTTATTGAACGATCCTATCTTATGAGCGCCGGGAAAGGGCGGACCCCCAAATGGTCCGCCCTCCCGTGGAGGTTCGGTCTTAGCGGGCGTGAACCTTGCTCACCGAGAACTCGCCGTTCTTGCCGTGGCAGGTTTCGCAGCTCTCGCCGATGGTGGTGGTGTTGGCCAGCGCGTGCGAAGCCGCTGCCGTCGAGGCATGGCATCCGGTGCAGGCGGTGGTGACCGCCGGGCTCGGATTGATGGGCGACTGCGGATTCTTGCTCGCCAGTCGTCCGGTGGGCAGATTGCCTTCCGAACCGTTGACGTGGCACATCGCGCAATTCGTCCGGTCGCCGGTCGAGCCCGTCGGGCTCATGGCCGGGTACTTGACGTCGCCGAAGTCGTTGTGGCTGCCGCCGAAGCCGACGATCACATAGCCGTTGACACCCTGAGGAGCAAGTTCTTCGCCGGTGTGGATGCGGTGGATCATGAACTTGAAGTCCACAGCCTGCAGCGGCGTCGTCTTGTCGGCGGGATTGGTGGCCTGTGCCTTGGTCGGCAGGTCGGTTTCGGAAGGATTGTGGCAGATCACGCAGGCCTCAATCTGATTCCGGTTCTGACCGTGAAGCGACAGCGTCTGATGGCAGGCGTTGCACTTGTTGATGTCAACGACCTTGCGCCGCTCCACTACCTTGGAGCCGTCCACCGAGAAATAAGCGACCTTATTGATGGCGCCCACTTCGGTGGTGGTTTCCTTCTTCGTGCCCGGCAGGACCACGAGGCCGCGGCGGCCTTCGATCATGATCGTGAAGGTGCCCTTGGCGTCGGCCGGAATGCCGTGCAGGAACGTGTACTGGCAGACACCCGAAGTGTCGCACTTGGCGGCATTCGCGCCGGTGGTGGGATCTTCAGAGATGTAGCCGCCGGTGATGTAAGCCGGGCCGGTAAACTGCGTGTAGCCGTAATCGGGGTTAGTCGGACCCGCCAGCACCAGGGCGACGCGGCCTTGCGGCATGGCCTTCACATCCGAGAACTGCAGCGGATTGCCGGCATAGTCGCGCATGGAGAACGTCACGGTCGGATTCTTTCCAGCCGTACCGTTGTCGACCTTCACGATGTTGAGCACGAGGCCAGGAGCCGCGGCCGTGGTCGGCATGGTCGAGGCCGGAGCCTCGGCGATCACGTGCGCGCCTTTGATCGAGGCATCGAGTTCCAGCTCACCCTGCGGCGTATGGCAGGTGGAGCACTGGTTGTCGGTGACCTGGGCCAGGTTGACGTGGTTGGCGCCGGTGGCGAAGTTCACGTTGTCGTGGCAGGCTCCGCAGGCCGCGCGGGTCGGCTTCATGTATTGAGCCGCCTGGGTGGCGCCGCTCTTCTGCTCATGGCAGGTCTCGCAATTGCGAACGTCGCCGGGATAGGTAACATCCGAGAAATCGCTCACATTGTTCCCAAAGCCGACGATCTGGTAAGGAGTGCCGGCTTTCACGCTCGGCAGGTCCGGACCGGCGTGGATTTTGTGGATCATCACCGGGAAGTCGACGGTGTTGCCGGTTTCCGGGTTGGTGGTCTGCGGGGTGTGGCACATCACGCAGAACTCGACGCCGCGGCGGCTGCCGCCGTGGAACGCGAGCTGATCGTGGCAGCGGTTGCAGCTCGAGGTGCGGATGAGGTCGCGCACCTGGGTGACTTTCGAGCCGTCCGGCACGAAGCTGAAGACCGACGTGTCGAAATAGGTCGACATGTCGAATTCAGTCAGGTTGCGGTTCGCCTGGCAACCGATGGTGTGCGTCGCCGACTTGTCGAATCCGCTCGGCGCCTTCGTATTGAAGGTGTACTGATACTCGCCATCCGCGGTCTTGGTCCAAGTGCCCGCCGGAGTATCGGTGGCGGCTTGAATGGCGGACTTGCCGGCGGTCGGCGGGTACGTGCTGATCTTATTTCGGGTCGTGTATGAGACGTACTGCGACTGCCCTTTGGGAAGGTAAGCCGCCATACAACTGACCGACACGGCTCCGGGAGTCGTGATGCCGTCGCGGTCGAGCGGGAGGCCTTTCGGGTCTGTCATCCGAACCTTGGTCGTGATGGTGCCATCGTTGGCGATGCTGGCACTCAAAACGGTTATGTCAAGGCCGGGCCGCACGAAACTTACTGTGTTTTCATTTGCATAGTAAGCCTTATCGTGCGTATTGAAGGCGGTCTTGTTCGACGTCGCGGTGACTACGGAGAGGGCGACGACGACAACGCCGGCTGAAAGTTTGAGAACGTTTTTGGCTATATGAGGAATCCGCATGGACTAAACCCCACCCTAAAGTAGCATTCCGACTTCCAACTCCGAAATGGGGGATTTGACGATTACATTTCAAAGGGTTACGGTTTGGGGGTGATGGGAAGCCCAACACCCAATTGGGCCAAACCGCGACAACTGGGGGAAAAGCCACTCTACTCGGGGGCTCGTATCGCGTGGTAGGATGCTTCCGGGTGAAGATCTGGCTCTACTACATCGGCAAGGCACGGGACACGCACTCCAACGAAATTGCCGCCGAGTTTCTCAAGCGCAGCAGCCGCTACATCAAGTGCGAAATGCGTGAAATCGACCCACAGCGTTTCGACCTTTTCTCCCGGCATCCGACCGGCACGCGGGTCCTACTCGACCCGGGTGGGAAGGCTTATGACTCCGCCCGGTTTACCACACTTGTCGAAAAATCGGAGCGGGAGGCGACGGACCTGGTTTTCCTGGTTGGCGGCCACGACGGCTTGCCCCGCGAGTGGCGCCCAAAGGCGGACCTGCTGCTTTCGTTATCGCCGATGACCTTCCCACATGAACTGGCGCGGGCGATGCTGGCCGAGCAGATTTACCGGGCGGTGACGACGCTGCGGGGGCACCCGTACCCACGCTGAGCGGCCTACTCTTCGCCGGTCTTCGCTTTACGCGCGGCTTCGAGGCGAGCCTCGGCGCGCATGGAGGCGGCCAGGGCGGATGCGGGGTCGGAGCCGTCGGACGGATTGGGACCCGCTTCCATGCTCGCCTTCGCCCGCTGAAGAGCGCGCTGAGCGCGGTCCACATCAATATCCTGTCCGGACTCGGCAGTATCGGCGAGCACGCGGACATGGTTGTCGAGCACCTCGACGTAGCCGCCGTGAATAGCCACCGTGTATTTGCCGCCCTGAGGCGTCACGTAGGTGAGCGTTCCGATGCCGAGTTCGCTGACCAGGGCGGCGTGGTCGGGCAGGATGCCCATGTAGCCGTCCTTGCCGGGGACCTGCGCGCGGACCGCGGCTTCGTGCACCACGCTGCGTTCCGGCGTCGCGATTTCCAAATCGAAGCTGTCGGCCATGCCGCTTACGCCTTCTTCATCTGCTCGGCCTTCTCGAGCACGTCTTCAATCGCGCCCTGCATGTAGAAAGCCTGTTCGGGGATGTCGTCGTGCTTGCCTTCAATCACTTCCTTAAAGCTGCGCACGGTGTCGGCGAGTTTGACGTACTTGCCCTTGAAGCCGGTGAACTGCTCGGCGACGTGGAAGGGCTGCGAGAGGAAGCGCTGAATCTTGCGCGCGCGGGCGACGGTGAGCTTGTCTTCTTCCGGCAGTTCGTCGATGCCGAGAATGGCGATGATGTCCTGGAGGTCCTTGTAGCGCTGGAGCGTCTGTTTGACGCCCTGAGCGACGCGATAGTGCTCGTCGCCGATGATGCGCGGGTCGAGAATGCGCGACGTCGAAGTCAGCGGGTCGACGGCGGGGTAGATGCCGAGCGAAGCGATGTCGCGCGAAAGCTGCGTGGTGGCGTCGAGGTGGGCGAAGGCGGTGGCCGGAGCGGGGTCGGTGTAATCGTCGGCGGGCACGTAGATGGCCTGCACCGAGGTGATGGAGCCCTTTTTGGTGGAGGTGATGCGTTCCTGCAACTCGCCCATTTCGGTGGCGAGGTTAGGCTGGTAACCGACGGCTGAGGGCATGCGGCCGAGCAGCGCCGATACCTCGGACCCGGCCTGGGTGAAGCGGAAAATGTTGTCGATGAACAGGAGCACGTCCTGGCCTTCCTGGTCGCGGAAATATTCGGCGACGGTGAGGCCGGTGAGCCCCACGCGGAGGCGCGCTCCGGGCGGCTCAGTCATCTGACCGTAGATGAGGGCGGCTTTGGACTTGCTCGAATCCTTGGGGTCGATGACGCCCGATTCCTGGAATTCGAGCCAAAGATCGTTGCCCTCGCGGGTGCGCTCGCCGACACCGGCGAATACCGAAACGCCGCCGTGCTTCATGGCGAGGTTGTTGATCAACTCCATGATGACGACGGTCTTGCCGACGCCGGCGCCGCCGAACAGGCCGATTTTGCCGCCGCGGAGGTAGGGCTCGAGCAGGTCGATGACCTTGATGCCGGTCTCGAACATCTGCAACTGCGTGGACTGATCCTCGAAGCTCGGCGCCGGGCGGTGAATGGGCCAGCGCTGGTTGGTGTTGACCGGGCCCATCTGGTCCACCGGTTCGCCGATGACGTTGAGCACGCGGCCGAGCGTCTCCTTGCCGACGGGCACCGAGACGGGCGCGCCCAGGCTGATGGCTTTCATGCCGCGGACCAGCCCTTCGGTGGGCTCGAGCGCGATGGTGCGGACGCGGCCCTCGCCGATGTGCTGCGCCACTTCAACGGTGATGTTGATGGGCGAGGGCACGTTGTAGCCTTCGCTGGTGATGCGGACGGCGGTGTTGATGACCGGGATCTGTCCTTCGGGGAACTGAATGTCGACGGCGGGTCCGGCGACCTGAATCACGTGTCCGACAATGTTTCCGGCTGTACTTGCCATATTCGTTTCCAACCTATCCTAGTGCGGCGGCGCCGCTGACGATTTCGATGATTTCGCGGGTGATGCTGGCCTGGCGCACGCGATTCATGTTGAGCGTGAGCTTTTCGATCATTTCGCCGGCATTGGAGCTGGCGGTCTCCATGGCGGTCATGCGGGCGGCGTGTTCGGCCGCCGATGACTCGAGCATGGCCTGATAAATCTGCATTTCGACGTAGCGGGGCAGCAGGGTCTGGAGCATCTGGCCGGGCTCCTGCTCGAAGATGTAGTCGACATCGCCGCCCGCCTCGGGCATTTCAACCGGCAGGATGCGGCGGGTGACGAGGTCGGCCGCCACCACGGTGCGAAACTGGTTGCCGATGATGTAGACGGCGTCCACCCCGGCGTTCTCGAACCGTTCGATCACCTTGCGGGAGATCTCCTGAGCGGCGCTGAGTTCGACGGCACGGAGAAACAGCGTGGCGTGCTCGCCGCTGATGTTGCGGGCGCGGCGTTTGAAAAAGTCGCGGCCGCGGCGTCCCATGAGCTCGAGCGAGATTTCCGCGCCCGGATGATCGGCGATAAAGCGCTGGGTGGCTTTGATGGCGTTGGCATTGAAGGCGCCGGCGAGCCCGCGGTCGCCGGTGAGCACCAGCAACTGAATCCGCTTTTCCTCGCGGCGCTGGAGCAGCGGATGGCTGGCGGCTTCTTCGCTCGATGCCGCGGCTCGGGCCACGTTTTCGAGCATGCGGCCGAGCATCTTCGAATACGGGCGGGCGCTGATCACGCGATCCTGCGCGCGCCGCAGTTTGGCCGCCGAGACCATCTTCATGGCCTTGGTGATCTGCTGCGTATTCTTGACCGACCGGATGCGGCGGCGGATGTCGATAAGGCTCGGCATGACGGATTTCTAGGCCGTGGCCTTCTGCGCGTGCTCGGCAACGAAGCGCGCCTTGAACTCGCGGAGCATGGCGCTGATCTTTTCCTTCAGTTCGTCGCTGATGGCCTTTTTCTCGCGGATTTCGGCGAGGATTTCAGGGTGGCCGTTCTCGGCGTAGCGCATCAGTTCGGCTTCAAACGGGCGGCACTGTTCGACCGGCAGATCGTCGACGTAGCCGTTGGTTCCGGCGAAAATCGTGAGGACCTGTTTTTCAACGGGCAGCGGCTGATACTGCCCCTGCTTGAGCAACTCGACCAGGCGTTGTCCGCGATTGAGCTGCTGCTGGCTGGCGCGGTCGAGGTCCGAGCCGAACTGCGCGAAGGCGGCGAGGGCGCGGTACTGGGCAAGATCGAGACGGAGCGAACCGGCCACCTGGCGCATGGCTTTGGTCTGGGCGTTGCCGCCGACGCGGCTCACCGAGATGCCGACGTTGACGGCGGGCCGCACGTTCGAGTTGAACAGGTCGGCTTCGAGGAAGATCTGGCCGTCGGTGATCGAAATGACGTTGGTCGGAATGTAGGCCGAGACGTCGCCAGCCTGGGTTTCGATGAACGGCAGAGCGGTGAGCGAACCGCCGCCCTTTTCCTTGGAAAGCTTCGCGGCGCGCTCGAGCAGGCGGCTGTGGAGATAGAACACGTCGCCGGGAAACGCTTCGCGCCCGGGGGGACGGCGGAGCAGCAACGAAATTTCGCGGTAGGCGGCGGCGTGCTTGGAAAGATCGTCGTAGACGCAGAGCACGTGCTGGCCGCGGTCGCGGAAATACTCGCCGATGGCGCAGCCCGAGTAGGGCGCGATGTACTGCATGGGCGCGGGATCGGAGGCGGTGGCGGCGACGACAATCGTGTAAGCCATGGCGCCGTAGTCCTCGAGGGTTTTGACGACCTGGGCGACGGTGGAGCGCTTCTGGCCGATGGCGACGTAGATACAGATCATGTCGCCGCCCTTCTGGTTGATGATGGTGTCGAGCGCGATGGCGGTCTTGCCGGTCTGGCGGTCGCCGATGATCAGCTCGCGCTGTCCGCGGCCGATGGGGATCATCGAGTCGATGGCTTTGATGCCGGTTTGGACCGGCTCTTTCACCGGCTGGCGGTCGACAACGCCGGGGGCGAGACGTTCGATTGGGTTGAACTCAGTGGCGGCGATGGGGCCTTTTCCGTCGATGGGGTTGCCGAGCGCGTCGACGACGCGTCCGATCATCCCCTGCCCGACCGGCACCGACATGATGCGGCCGGTGCGCCGCACTTCGTCGCCCTCGCGCAGTTCCTGGTATTCGCCGAGCAGCACGGCGCCCACCTGGTCCTCTTCGAGGTTGAGCGCGATGCCGCGCACGTTGTGGGGGAACTCGATCAGTTCGCCGGCCATCACGCGTTCGAGGCCGTAAATGCGGGCGATGCCGTCGCCAACCGAGATGATGCTGCCGGTCTCGGCGACGTTGACCGCCTGTTCGTAATTTTCGATTTCGCTGCGGAGTACCCGCGTAATTTCGTCTGCTCGAATCGCCATTTCTGTCCTTAAGCCTTCGTGACCAGTTTTCGCCGCAGCGCTTCAAATTGGCCGCGGACGGAGCCGTCGTACACCGTGGAGCCGATGCGCGCCACCACGCCGCCGATCAGCGACGGGTCGGTCGAGTAACCGGCGCGGATCTTCTTGCCGGTGAGCGCGGCGAGCCGCTGCTCGAGAGCGGCGCGGTCGGAATCGGCGAGCGGCTGAGCGGAGGTGATGCCGGCCTTGACCAGGCCCATGCCCTCATCGAGCGCCGCCTCAAATGCTTCCCGGATTTCGGAAAGCTGTCCCATGCGCCGGTGGTCAATCAGCACATAGAGGAAGTTCTGAACTTTTTTGTCGAGCCCCAGCGAAGCCCCAAGCTGGCCCATCACGCCGCGCTTTTTCGAACTGGCGACGGCGGGGGAGAGCATGACGTGCTTGAGCTCGGCGTTGGAGTCGAGCATCTGGTCCACGCTCTGCAACTGCGCGGAAACCGAAGCCGGCTGAAGACCGGAACCCGGAGCGAGCACCGCGTCGGCGAGCGCCCTGGCGTAACGCGTGGCAACTACGGAAAGCATTAGATTCGCGCCCCCGTCTGCGGCTTGGCGAGATCGCTGACAAAACGGTTTACCAGGGCCGATTGGGTTCCGCCGTCGATGCGGGCTTTGACGCGCTGCTCGGCGAGTTCGAGAGCCAGTTGCGCGGAGTGAGTCTTGAGAGCCTCGGTCGCCTGCTTGGTGATGGCTTCAATCTCCTGTTCGGCCTGCGCCTGCAGCCGCGTCATGCTTTGTACGGTGGCCTGCTTGAGGCGTTCGCTCTCGCGGGCCATTTCGGCGTGGGCCGAGGAACGGATGTCGTCGATCTCCGACTGAAGCGAGGCCATGCGGTGCTCGATTTGAGCGGCGCGCAGGTCGGCCTCGGACTTGAGGCGGGCTGCTTCGGCGAGACCTTTCTGAATGGCGCTGGTCCGGCCGGCAAAAAACGGCGGCAGCGCTTTGCCGAGCATATAGCCGAGCACGACCGCGAGAATGGCGAAGTTGGCCCATTTCCACGCTTCGTACTTGTCGCCCTCTTCGTGCGGCGCCGTTTCGCCGTGTTCGGCGGTGGCGCTGTGTTCAGCGGCGGCGGGTTCGTGGGCAGGTTCCTGAGACCAGCCCCGGGCGCTCAAAGCGAGAAACGCGGCCGTAATCATCAAAAGGCGCTTCATGACGGTCTCCCGGTGAGCACGGCGCCGGCAATCTGGTCGGCAAGCTGAGAAGTTTGGGCTTCGAGGTTCGATCGAGCCGCGGCTGACTCCGCCTCGATCCGCATCCGCGCTTCCTGAATGAGGGAATCCATTTTGAGGCGCGCCTCGCGGAGTTGCGATTCCTGCTCGTTGACGAGCGCCGCGCGCGCCTGCTCCTGTTCCTTATAAACAGCTGCGCGCGCATCACGGATGGCGGCTTCGTATCCGGCGGCCTTCTGCTCGGCGGCGGCCATGCTCTGCTCGGCGGCTTCGCGCGCGCCGCGCGTGGCCTCGTCGCGCTGGCGGAGCACCTTCTCGAGCGGCTTGAACAGCATCGACTTCAAGTAAAGGTGCAGCAGAATGACAATGACGATGGTTGGAATGGCTTTCAGCAGGATTCCGGCGAGCGCCTGTAACGTCTGTTCCATTGAGTTTGGAGAAGGGAACGCTTTGGAGACGGCGTCCCGGCACACAATGACTTCCGACGAGCCGGCACACGCTCCAAAGCGATTAAGCTACCATATTTGAGCACTTTGCCGCAAGCCGCCCCGGCGAAAACAGGAACCGCGAAACGAGCCCATCACGCTCAAAACGCTGAATCCCAACGCTTCTCCAAATGGCCGGCTCCGTGCCGCCTCCGCGAGCCCCGGCAAAACACTTCGGCACCTGCGCCGGCAAAAAAGTGCAATCCGCCTTCCTACTCCATCCGTAGATAGGCCATGACCCCGATTCAAACCATTCAAACCGTCTACGACGCCTTCAGTCGCGGCGATATCGCCTACATTGTCGGCTTGGTCGCGCCCGACGCTTCCTGGCGCCAATCGAAGACGCTGCCCTGGGGCGGCGACTTTACCGGCCCCGACGGCGCTGCCCAGTTTTTCTCCAGGCTGAACGCCGAAATGGAAACCACGCTGTTCACCGTCCACGAAAACATCGCCGTCAACGACGAGGTAATTTCTTTCGGCGTCTACGGCGGCAAAGGCCGCAAGTCCGGCCTCACCGCTCAGGCTACCTTTGCCTTTCGCTGGAAAGTTGTCGACGGCCGCATCGTCTCCTATGACGCGTTCATCGACAGCGCCGCCCTGCTCACCGCCCTCAGCACGGAACGTGCCGCTACCGCCTGACTCTGATGCGGTAGATGAATCTCGGCAGCTACGCCCTGGTCGCCTGCCATAAAACCATCCCCGGCGGCGGCCAGTTCACCGCCACGTAAAGGCTCGTAAATGGGGGCTCCGGCGGGGCCGGTTTCAGTCTACACTGATAGGACATCCATGAAACCGTTGCTGATTTGCCTTCTCGCCCTGGTGCCGTTGTGCGCCCAACAGCCGCCCGAGGCTCCCAAGCCTGCCGGAGCCAAGCCGCGCCCGCAGCCCAAGAATCTGAAACTGCTCCAGCCCGACCAGGTGCAGGGCGTGATGCGCGCCTTCCGCGCGGCCCTGGGCGTGGAATGCACGCATTGCCATGTGCAGGGAGATTTCGCCAGCGACGACAACCCCAAGAAGGTGATGGCGCGGCACATGATGGAACTCACTCACGAGATCAATACGAAGTTCCCCGACGGACAAAGGCACGTGACCTGTTACACCTGCCATCGCGGCGCGACCGAGCCCGCCAAGGCGCCTCCAGCGGCTAATTGATGCGACGATGAGAGCAGTGTGAAAGTCGTACTGCTCGCAACGTACGAACTGGGACGGCAGCCTTTCGGCCTCGCGTCTCCGGCGGCGTGGCTGCGCGCGCACGGGCACGACGTTCACTGCTCGGATCTTTCCACAAGTCCGTTTCCACTCGAGAACATTCGAGAAGCCGGGTTGGTGGCTTTTCACCTGCCCATGCACACGGCAACTCGCCTGGCGCTCAAAGCCATCGCGCGGGTCCGGGAAGCGAACCCCGCGGCGACGCTCTGCGCCTATGGACTCTACGCGCCGCTCAACGAGGATCTGCTCCGCGAAAGAGGAGTACAGGCGATTCTGGGCGGCGAGTTCGAGGCGGAACTGGCGGGCCTGGCCGCGGGCAAGCCGCCTGCCACCCGGGTTTCGATGGACCGGTTGAACTTCATCCCACCGGACCGGGCCGGGCTTCCTCCCCTGGAGCGGTATGCCAAACTCGTGCGGGGCGGCGAGCAGGTTCTGGCGGGAGCCACCGAAGCAAGCCGCGGATGCAAGCACCTGTGCCGGCATTGCCCCATTGTTCCGGTTTATAACGGGACGTTCCGCGTCGTGCCGGTGGAAGTCGTGCTGGCCGACATCGCGCAGCAGGTGGAAGCCGGCGCGCGGCATATCACCTTCGGCGATCCCGATTTTTTCAACGGACCTGCGCACGCCATGCGAATTGTGCGCGCGCTCACCGAACGGTTTCCCGAGGTGAGCTTCGATGCGACCATCAAGGTCAGCCACCTCCTGCAGCATCGCGAACTGGCCGCCGAACTGGCGGCGAGCAACTGCGCATTCGTCACCACGGCAGTGGAATCGCTCGATGATGAGGTCTTGGCGAAGCTGCGCAAGGGCCACACGCGCGCCGATTTTCTCGAAGTTGCGAGGCGGTGCCGCGAACTCGGGCTCACGCTGAACCCGACCTTCATCGCGTTCACGCCGTGGACGACTCTGGAAAGCTATCGCGACCTGCTTTCGACCCTGGCCCAGCTCCATCTGGTGGAAGAGACCAGTCCGATTCAGCTTGCGCTGCGGCTGCTGATTCCGCGCAATTCGCCGCTGCTCGAGCTCCAGGAGGTCCGCGAAACCGCGGGGCCGTTCGATCCCGTAGCGCTGGCTCATCCATGGCGTCATCGGGATCCGGCGGTCGACCGTCTGGCGCGCCAGGCGTTTCACATCGTGGCCGTAGAACAGCAATCCGGCGCGTCCCGACGCGCCATCTTCGAAAGGCTCCGGGCGCTTGTCCATGCCGGCGGGAGCCCCCCGGACTTGCTGCCCCGCGCGGCCATTCCTTACCTGAACGAGCCCTGGTACTGTTGAGCGGAGCCGAGCGAAGAGCAGTTGGCTCTCATCTGAACCAGGCGCGCGGTTGCGCGCGAAGCATGATCCAGGCAATGATGGAGTTATCGGAAACTCCTGAATGCTCCCGTCGATCAGCATCGATCTGGCGCTCAACCTTTTTTGGTTGGGGCTTGGCGCGTCCGGGCTGTTCCTGCTCACCTTAGCCGAGCGGCGGCGAATGGCCGCCGGGCGTCTATGGCGCTATGCCGCCGTCCTGACCATCACGCTTGCCCTGTTTCCCAGCGTCTCCGTCACGGATGATGAAGCGAGCTTGTGGTTTCAAACTCGCGCGCCGCAGCGTGGCGCGGCAGCTGTCCTCGAAGAAGAGCGGGAAAGAAATTCGATGATCTCGGCTCTTTTCGACGTGGCGGTGGCATTCGAGCCGCACTCCTTTATGGTGTACGCACCGGCGACCTGTTTTTGCGTCGCGCCGGTCGAACTGGCCCGGCATGTCCAGGAAGGTTTTTGTCACACCCTATCCGCTCGCGCGCCTCCGACCACCGGGGGTCTGAGTATTCCATTCTCAGCAATCTGAACTTAAACCAATTTCATGACAGACAGGAGTGAGCATGTTTCGCCCCTACCGGCGGATGCTCGCACTAGCCGTTTCACTTGTCGCTGTTCCGTTGTTCGCGCAGCGCCCGATGAGTTGGAACGAGGTGTTCGAGCGTTTTCGCATCAATAATCCCAACCTGATCGCCGGGCGCACTCAGGTGGATGAAACCCGCACCGGCGAAATCACGGCCGGACTGCGCCCCAATCCGCAATTGAACCTGACAGTCGATCAATGGAACCTGTTCGCGGGTGATCCCTACCGCCCGTTCAGCGCCTCGCAGACCATCAGCCAGGTGACTCAATTGATCGAGCGGCGCAATAAGCGCGGCTTGCGCGTGGAGAGCGCGCGGTTCGCCACCGCGATATCGGGCACCGATCTCGCCGACCTCGAACGGCAGTTGCGCTTCACGCTGCGGGATGCCTTTGTTCGCGTCCTGCAGGCCAAGAGCATCCTCGAACTGGCCCAGGAGAACATTGCTTACTACGACAAGGTGCTCGACATTACGAAGCGGCGATTCGAGGCGGGCGACATTTCGCGCGCCGATTTCGACCGCATCGGTCTGCAGCGGGCCCAGTTTGAAAGCGATCTCGAGAATGCCAAGGTCAACCTGCGGCAGGCGAAAATCCAGATCCTCTCGCTGCTCAACGACAACCAGCCGGTGGACGCCTTCGACGTGGCCGGCCCGTACGATTTCGGCGACCGGATCCTGCTGCTCGACGAACTCCACAAATCCGCGCTCGATGAACGCGGGGATGTGCGCTCGGCTCAAACGCTGGTCCGTAAGGCCGAGGTGGACAACAAACTGGCCTGGGCCAACGGTTCTTGGGATCCGACGGTAGGCGCGGATTACACGCGTATCGGGCCCTCGAACACGGTCGGGGTGGCTTTGAGCGTGCCGTTGCGGATTTTTGACCGGAATCAGGGCGAAAAGGCGCGCACCGAAATTGAGATTCGCCGCGCCCAGCAGGCTCGGGATGCTCTGGTCACGACCGTGTTTCGCGACATCGACACGGCCTACGCGTCTATTGATTCGGTGCGGAATCTGCTGCGCCCCTACCGCGACCGGTACCTGCCGCAGGCCGAGCGCGTGCGCGAGTCCGTTTCATTTGCGTACTCGCGCGGCGGCGCTACGCTGCTCGAGTTTCTCGACGCGCAGAAGTCGTACCGCGATGCGCAGCTTGCCTACCGCAATCTGCTCGCGACTTACTTGTCGGCCGTCAACCAGTTGAATCTTGCCGTGGGACGAGAGGTGATGGAGTGAAGAGGACCGCTCTTTTTTTGATGAGCCTGCTCGGTGCGGGCCTGTTGGTGAGCAGTTGCGGCGGAAACAAGGAGAAAACTGCCGCGGCGGCGAATGAGCCCGTCAAGGTGGATGCGCCCGTCGATCCGAATGTCTTCGTCGCCGACAAACCCGAGCAGTTCGAGATGGCCACCGCGACCGCCGCTCGCGTCCGGGACGAGATCCAATCCAACGGCGTTGTGGCGCCCGATGTCAGCCGCACGGTGCCTATTCTTTCGCTCACCGGCGGACGCGTGGTGGACATCAGCGCCCGCCTGGGAGACGACGTCAAGAAGGGACAGTTGCTGCTGAGGATTACCTCCAACGACCTGGCCGGCGCCTACGCCGATTACCAGAAAGCGCTCTCGGTCGAGATCCTCTCGCGCAAGGCGCTCGATCGTACCAAGGATCTGTTTACGCACGGCGCCGCGCCGCAAAAAGACGTCGAGGCGGCCGAAGACGCCGAGGAACGCGCCAAGGTGGATGTTCGCAATGCGGCCGAACACATCCGCATCCTGGGCGGGAGCGTCGATCACCCGACCACGATTCTCGACGTAGTGGCGCCGGTATCGGGAACCATCGTCGAGCAGAACATTCAGGCCGCGGGCGGCGTGAAGTCGCTCGACAATTCGCCGAATCTTTTCACCATCGCCGATCTTTCGCAGGTCTGGGTGCTGTGCGACGTCTACGAGAACAACCTGACCCAGATCCGGCTCGGCGATGCGGCCGAGGTGGTGTTCAACGCCCTGCCCGACCGCAAGTTCAACGCCCGGGTGAGCAACATCTCGCGCGTGCTCGACCCGGCGACGCGCACCGCCAAGGTTCGCCTCGAAATGCCGAACCCGGGCGGACAGTTGCGTCCCGGCATGTTCGCCGTCGCCCACTTCTATTCGCAATCGCTCGCCAACCGCATCAGCATTCCGGCCTCGGCGATTTTGCGGCTCCACGACCAGGATTGGGTTTTTCGGCCGTTGGGCGGCAACCGGTTCCGTCGCGACCGAATTCAGGGCGGTGACGCCAACACCAGCGGCGAGCAGTATGTGCTGTCCGGCCTCGCGGCGGGCGACCAGGTGGTGAAGAACGCGCTTCAGTTCTCGGCGGCGGTGGAGAAGTGATCCGCGCCATTGTCGATTTTGCGCTGCGCGAACGCCTGCTGGTGGCCGCCGTGGCGCTCGCTCTACTGGTTTGGGGCGTGATTTCGTTCATTCAGCTGCCCGTCGAAGCGTATCCCGACGTGGCCAACATTTATGTTCAGGTGATCACGCAGTGGCCCGGACACGCCGCCGAGGAGGTGGAGCAGCAGATCACGATCCCGATCGAAACCCAGATGAACGGATTGCTCCACATGAGCCATCTGCGCTCGACATCGCTGTTCGGGCTATCCGTGGTGACGATGGTTTTCGACGACGCGGCGAACAACCTGCTCAGCCGGCAGCAGGCATTAGAGAAGCTCGCGCAGGTGAATCTGCCCCAGGGCATCAACCCGCAGTTGGGTCCTGATTACAGCCCGGTCGGACAGATCTATTTCTACACGCTCACGAGCACCAATCCCGAATACGACCTGATGGAGTTGAAGTCGCTGCAGGACTGGGTGCTCGAAAAGCAGTTCAAGACGGTACCGAACGTGGTAGATGTGTCGAGCTTCGGCGGCACCACGCGCGAGTACCAGGTTCAACTCGATCCCAACAAGCTCATCAGCTACGGCCTGAGCCTGCCGCAGGTGGAACAGGCGCTCGCGGCCAACAACATCAACGCCGGCGGCAGTTTCCTCGAGCACGGGCAGCAGGCATTCAACGTCCGGGCGGTGGGTTTGATGGCCAACACCACCGATATCGGCGCGACGGTGGTGAAAACGCAGAACGGAACGCCGGTACATGTGCGCGACCTCGGGGTGGTGACGCAGGGAACGAAGATCCGCCTGGGACAGGTGGGCAAGGCGATCCACCGCGAAGACGGGCACGCGCTCGACAATCCCGACACCGTGCTCGGCATCGTCCTGCTGCGCAAGGGCGCGGAGTTCGACTCCACGCTCGACGCTATCCACGACAAGGTAGACGACTTGAACAAGCGCATGCTGCCGCCGGGCGTGAAGATCGTCCCCCACCTCGACCGCAGCGACCTGGTGAAGTTCACCACCCACACGGTTCTGCACAACCTGACCGAAGGCATCCTGCTGGTTGTCGGCATTCTGTTCCTCTTCCTCGGCAATGTCCGCAGCGCGCTCATCGTGGCCTTGACCATCCCGTTTTCGCTGCTCTTCGCATCGATTCTTCTCGACCTGAGCAAGATCCCCGCCAACCTGCTCTCGCTCGGCGCGCTCGACTTCGGCATGGTGGTGGACGGATCGGTGGTGATGGTGGAGAACATCCTGCGCCACCTCAGCTCAAAAGAGGAGCGCACACAGCCGATCACGAAGATCATCGGGCACGCGGCGCACGAAGTGCAGCAGCCGGTGTTCTACGCAATCGGCATCATCATCCTCGCTTACATTCCGATCTTCACGCTGCAACGGGTGGAAGGAAAACTGTTCCACCCGATGGCCTGGACGGTGGCATTCGCGCTGCTCGGCGCCTTGATTTTCGCCATGACTATCGCGCCCGTGGTGGCAAGTTTCCTGTTCCGTTCCGGCGCCAAGGAATGGCACAACCCGGTGCTCGAGTGGGTGACCCGCCTCTATCGCCGGCAACTCAAGTGGTCGATCGAACATCGGCTGATCACGGTGGGATCGGCGGTCCTGCTGCTCGGCGCGACGATTTTCGTCGTGTGGCAGGGCTACGTCGGCTCAGAGTTTCTGCCTCACCTCGATGAGGGCGCGGTGTGGGTTCGCGGCACGCTCGCGCCGAGCACCGGACCCACGGAAGGCATTCGCGTGATGAACGCGGCGCGGCGGATCCTGATCGCTTACCCCGAGGTGACGCAGGTGGTTTCGCAGGTAGGACGGCCCGATGACGGTACCGACTCCACCGGGTTTTTCAACACCGAGTATTTTGTCGACCTGCGGCCGCACGAGCAGTGGCGGCCCATTTTCCACCGGAACAAAGAGGAACTGATCGCCGCCATGGACCGCGACCTGGCCGTGATCCCGGGCGTGAACTGGAACTTCTCGCAACCCATCGCCGACAACATGGAGGAGGCGGTGAGCGGCGTAAAAGGGCAACTCGCCATCAAGCTCTATGGCGACGACCTCAAGACGCTCGAGGCCACCGGCGACAAGGTGATGGGCGTGATGTCGAAAGTGCGCGGCATCGAGGACCTCGGACTTTTCCGGGTGGTCGGACAGCCGAACGTCAACGTCATCGTGGACCGCGCCAAGGCGGACCGGTTCGGCATCAACGTCGCCGATGTCCAGGACGCCATCGAAACCGCGGTGGGCGGCAAAGCAGTCAGCCAGATCCTCAAAGGCGAACGCCGCTACGACCTGGTTGTGCGCTATCTTCCGGACTACCGGAGCAACATCGAGACCATCAGCGCGATTCGCATTCTCGCGCCAAACGGCGAGCGCGTCGCCCTCAGCCAGATGTGCACCATTCAGGTGCAGGACGGAGCTTCGATGATCTACCGCGAGGATAATTCGCGGTACATCGCCATCAAGTACAGCGTGCGCGGGCGCGATTTGGGCAGCACGGTGGAGGAAGCCATGCTCAAGGTGGAGAAGCAGGTGAAACTCCCGACCGGCTATCGCATTGATTGGGCCGGCGAGTACGAGAGCCAGAAACGCGCCGAGCGGCGCCTGGCCATCATCGTACCGATCACCATTCTGCTGATCTACCTGGTGCTGTACTCGGCGTTCACTTCATTTAAATGGTCGGCGCTGGTGCTGCTGAATGTGGCGATGGCGCCGGTGGGCGGCGTCGCGGCGCTCCTGCTGACCGGCACGCACTTCAGCGTATCTTCGGGCGTCGGCTTTCTGGCGCTGTTCGGAGTGTCCGTTCAGATCGGCCTGATCATGGTGGAGTACATCAACCAGCTTCGGGCGCGCGGGCACGATATCGAGGATGCGGCAATCGACGGCGCGGTGCGCCGGCTGCGGCCCATCATGATGACCATGCTCGTGGCCACGCTCGGCCTGTTGCCGGCGGCCACATCTCACGGCATCGGGTCGGACTCCCAGCGCCCGTTCGCGATTGTGATCGTCGGCGGACTGGTTGGCGTGCTGTTCATCTGCGTCCTGCTGCTGCCCACCCTGTACGTGTGGTTCGCCAGGCCCGACGATAAACTACCGGCAAGCCCGGTGCTCGACTAAGGGAAAACTCATGGACAGAAGAACGGTACGCGCCCGCATCGAAGAAATCGGCATCATCCCCGCCTTGCGCGTGTCAACAGCAGACGACGCCCTGTTCGCGGTGGGCGCGATTGCCGAAAGCGGTATCACCATCGCCGAGATCACGCTGACCGTGCCCGGGGCGGTCGAGGTAATCCGCGAACTGGCGCAGCGCCATCCCGACCTCGCGGTCGGCGCCGGTACGATATTCGACCTCGATACGGCCAAGCGCTGTCTCGACGCCGGAGCGCGGTTTCTCACCAGTCCCGGGCTCGATCCGGAAATCGTCGAGTTCGGGTTGAAACATGACGTAACCGTGTTCCCCGGCGTTCTGACGCCAAGCGAGATCACGCAGGCGGTGAAGATGGGCGTCGATTTCGTCAAAATTTATCCGTGCTCGGCGGTGGGCGGCGCGGTTTATTTGAAGAGCCTGACGCTTCCGTTCCAACATGTGCGGATGATCGCAGCCGGGGGCGTGAACCAGCAGACCGCCGCCGACTACATCGGGGCGGGCGCTGCCGCGGTGGGAATCGGCCGCGACCTGGTGCAGCCCGCCGCCATCCGCCAGCGCGAGCGGCGCTGGCTCAAGGAACTGGCGCGTCGCTTCCTCCACCTGGTGCAGGAAGCGCGCAGCGGCTCGGTCGGCTGAGCCTACCAGTTTGTGATGGAGCCGTCCGGACGGAAATAGGTCTGCGCCCGCGCGGTGACGGGTTCGGTGATTTCAGCCACCAGCTTGAGCGGCTTCAGGTCAAGTTCGACGCCGAGCCCGGGACGTTCGTTCGCATACAGCTTGCCGTTCTTGAAATCGAGGCACGCCGGCAGGTGCGCGTGTGTGCGGCCCTGGAAGTTGTACTCGACCAGCAGCGGCCCCGAGAACGTGCCGAGCGAGTTGACTAGGGCGGCGGTGGCGATGGGCCCGGTGAAATGCGGCACGATGCCCACAAAGTGCGTTTCGCAAATCGCCGCGATCTTCATCATCTCGGTGATGCCCCCGACATTGGGCAGCGTGGCGCGAACGTAATCGATGTCGTGGTTTTCAACCAGCTTGTGGAAGTCCCAGCGGTTGCCCCACTCCTCGCCGGCGGCGATGGGAACTTTGGCCTGGCGCCGGAGCAAGGGCAGATCCTCGCGGAAGGCCTCGTCGCGCACGGGGTCTTCGACGAAATAGGGGGCGAGGTCTTTGATCAGGTCGCAGCCGCGCACGGCGTCGGCGAGGTCGAACCGCTGGTGGAAGTCGATGCACCAGTCTCCGTTTTTGCCGACCCCCTCGCGCGCCTGAACGCAATCGTCGTAAAGCTGGTTGAGCTTGGCGTGTGTGTTGAAGGTGGTGTTGGCTGGAGTGTCGGCGGCGCCCATGCGGAACGCGCGGTAACCGGCTTCGATGCTCGCCTGCGCGCGCTCGCGGATGCTCATGCCGGGCTTAATGCCGGGGATGCTGCCCGCCGTGTTGTAGCACTCGCAGTAGTTGCGCACCATACCGCCGAGGATGGCGTGGACGGGACGGTTGAGCACTTTGCCCTTGATGTCCCACAGCGCGAGGTCGAGCGCGCCGAGCGCATGGGTCTTCTCGCGTCCCGGCGGGTAGAAGAAAGCGCGCTGCATGTCCTGCCAGAGGCGCTCGATGTGCTGGGGGTCGCGCCCGATAAGGCGCCCCGCGCACTGCTTGAGGGTGTCGGATGAGCCGCCTTCGCCGATACCCGTGATGCCCGCGTCGGTTTCGACCGTCACCACCATGTCGCTTTGATTGAACAGCGGATTCGGGTTGGGCGGTTCGTAGACCCGCACCCGCGTAACCTTCATTTTGGGAACGGCGGCTTGGGCCTGTGGAGCCGCGGCGAGGGCGGCCGAGGCGGCGCCGGCCAGGTTACCGAAAAAGGACCTTCGCTTCATGGCTAACGAGCATATCCCAAGCCAGGGAGACGCCGTCAGTCGTGCATGTTGGTGTCGAGAAACGCGCGGAGCCGGTGACTGCGGCTCGGGTGGCGCAATTTGCGGAGCGCCTTGGCTTCGATCTGGCGGATGCGCTCGCGGGTGACGGCAAAATGCTGGCCCACTTCCTCGAGCGTGTGCTCGCTGCCGTCCTGCAGGCCGAAACGCATCTTCACGATCTTTTCCTCGCGGGGGCTGAGCGTTTTGAGCACTTCCGCGGTCTGCTCGCGCAGATTCAGGTTGATCACGGCCTCGGAGGGCGAAGTGACGCGGCGATCAACGATGAAATCGCCGAGATGGGACTCTTCTTCCTCGCCGACCGGTGTTTCGAGCGAGATGGGCTCCTGCGCGATGCGCAGCACTTTTCTGACCTTGCCGAGCGGCATCTCCATCTTGGCCGCAAGTTCTTCGGTGGTAGGTTCGCGGCCGAGGTCCTGCTGGAGCATGCGCTGCGTGCGCACCAGCTTGTTGATGGTCTCGATCATGTGGACCGGGATACGGATGGTCCGGGCCTGATCGGCAATCGCGCGCGTAATCGCCTGCCGCACCCACCAGGTGGCGTAGGTGGAAAACTTATAACCGCGCTGATAATCGAACTTGTCCACCGCCTTCATCAGGCCGATATTGCCTTCCTGAATCAGGTCGAGAAACTGCAGCCCGCGATTGGTGTAGCGTTTGGCGATGGAGACGACCAGGCGCAGGTTGGCTTCGATCAACTGCTTTTTGGCGGCTTCGGATTCGCACTCGCCCTTTTCGACAACCTGCAGCGAGCGGCGCAGTTCGGTGGCGCTCGCTCCGGCTTCTTCCTCGAGCTCGAGAATCTGCGTATTGAGATGCTTCAGCTCTTTTTTGAGATCCCGCCCGGGCATTTCCGATCCGACGCTCTGCTCGGCGGCGCGTTGGACGCGGGCGATCTCTTTCTCGATGGGCTTGAACGCCTCGACCGCCGCCCGCAGCTTGCCCGAGAAACTCCGCTTCACCAGCGTCGCGTACGGGATGGCGCGGACCAGGCGCGAAATGCGCACCATCGTTCGCGCCAGCTGCATGCGCACGGAGCGGTGCTGTTTCGGCTTCATCTGGCGCGGAATGGCCAGCAATTTCTGGCGATGCGCCTGAGCCTTGCGGTACTGCCGGTCGATTTCGTCGATGGCGGCCAGAAACTGCTGCTGATGCTCCATCAGAGCTTCGTCGGTCACTAGAAGTTCCGGCAGGCTGAGTACGTCGCGTACCAGAATCGGGTCCCGGCGGACATCCTCGGCCGAAGCTAAGATCTCGCGGATCACCAGGGGGCTGCGCGACAGGGCTTTGCTGACGCTCCGTTCGCCGCGCTCGATGCGCTTGGCAAGTTCGATTTCGCCTTCGCGGGTGAGCAGCGGCACCGTGCCCATCTCGCGCAGGTACATGCGAACCGGGTCGTTGGTCTTGTCGCCGAAATCCTGGTTCAGGTCGAGATCGGTGAATTCCTCGCCCTCTTCGGGGGCTTTGCGGTCGAACTCGATCTTGGGTTCTTCGAGTATCTCGACACCGGCGGTGTCGAGATCCGTCAGAAGATCGTCAAGTTCGCGCGCCGCGAAATCGTCGGTCAGCACCTCATTCACTTCGTCGTACAGGACGAAGCCTTTTTCCTTGCCGGAGTCCATGAGTTGCTTCAAGCGACCGTACTTTTCTTCTGCTGCCACCGGCACTCCAAAACCCACATCCAATTGTGACAGAACGAGGAACGTTCGTTACGCATCGTGGAGATCAAAACTGGAGGTAAGTTTCCCATTCAGTGTACAACATCCATTCGTGTCGAAATGGCCTTACTAGTCCCTCTCAAGCGCGCTCAGCTCCTTCATGAGCGCCAGCGCCTCGTTTAAATTCCCCTGCCGCTCGAGATCCCTGATCCGGACGCGCAATTCCCCTCGCCGAACTTCCTTAGCCGACGGCTCGATCTTCTCGAGGCAGGACAGCGCCTGCTCCACCGTCAGATTCCCTTCATCCGTATCATCGGCAAATGCTACCTCGTGCAATAGGGCGCGATTGGGCTCGTCCAGCCGGCCTTCCACCTCGCTGAACGCCAGTTCCGCCTCCGGGCGTACGGAAGCGGCGATGGCGTCGAGAATCCGGCCCGTCACGATCGCCCGGCCCCCGATGCGCCCGATCAGGGCGTCGCGCGCCTCCGGGTTGCGCAGCAGGATGCGCACCAGCAGGCGTTCGGGCGGTGGAATTCGTGGCGCCTGCGGCTTTACGGGCGCCTTTCGCCCGCCGCTGGATTTTTTCAGTTGCTCTAAAACCGACGCCGTATCCACCCCGAGGTAAGCAGAAATCTCGTTGGCGATGGTCAACTGCTCCAGTTTGTTGTGCACTTTTTGAATGGCGGGCAGCAGAAACTGGAATCCCTGCATCCGCCCTTCGGCCGATTTCATATCGAACCGCCGGCGCGCCCGGTCGGCCAGCCAGTTGAAATAGGAGGGCGCGCGCGCGAGTTTATCCCGATATACCTCGGCGCCGTGCTCCTTTATATATTCGTCCGGGTCGAGATCGCCGTCGAGTTCGAGAACGCGGATGTGCATTCCTTCTTCGAGCAGCATCTGAACGGACCGCTCAGCCGCCGCCGCGCCGGCGTTGTCCGGGTCAAAATTCACCACGATGTGCTCGGAGTGGCGTTTCAGGGAGCGCACCTGCTCGCTGGTCAGCGCAGTTCCGCAACTGGCCACTACTTCGCCCACGCCGGCCGAGTACACGCCGATGACGTCCATGTAGCCTTCGACGAGAATCGAATGGCCGGCCTTGCCGATGGCCTTTTTCGCGCGATTGAGGTTGTAGAGCACGCGGCTCTTCTGATAAATCGGCGTGCCCGCCGAATTGATGTATTTGGGCTGCTCGTCAGCTTTGAGCGTGCGCCCGGCAAAGGCGACGACGCGCCCGGCTTCATCCTGAATGCTGAACATCAGGCGCCCGCGGAAGGAGTCGTAAAACGATCCGTCTTCCCGGCGGCGGCACAGCGCGGAGGCTTCGAGCAGTTCGGCCGAAAAGCCCTCCTGCTGCAGGCGCCGCGTCACGGCTTGCCCGCCCGGGTCGGACAGTCCGATGCCGAACTCCTCCACCTGAGCCGGGGTCAAGCCGCGGCGCGCCAGGTAATCCCGCGCCTGCTGACCCGACGGTCCGCGCAATCCCGCCGTGAAGATGCGCTGCGCAATCTCGTGCATCTGAAACAGCGCCGCGCGGAGTTTGGTGTCCGGGTCGGTGTACTCGGCGCGCTTGGGCATTTCGATGCCGTTGCGCTCGGCCAGGGTTTTCAGCGCCTCGAAAAAGGTGACGTTGTCGATCTTCTGAACGAATTTGAAAACATCGCCGCTTTCGCCGCAACCGAAGCATTTATAAGCCTGAATATCGGGCCACACGGAAAACGACGGTGTCTTTTCGTTGTGGAACGGGCACAGTCCCTGATACCGGTTGCCCGACACCTTTTTGAGCCCGGGCACGTACTCGCGGATGGTGCGCACAATGTCGGCCTGCTGCTTCACCTGCTCGACAAAGTCCATGAGACTCCAGGGTAGCGCGACAGGCGCGTCCGGGCGGGTGTCAGCGTCGTCTATATTCAGACCCGGATGGGTTGCATTCGGCGCGAGGCCTTTATATAATCAGGCCCGGAGTTTTGAAAGCTTTCAAGCTTTCCATGTTAAGGGGGTTTTTCGATGCGATCACTGCAGATTGCACTCGTCTTTGGTGTACTGGCAGCCATTGCGCTGCCTTCTTTCGCACAAACATCCACTGGTTCCATCTCGGGCACCGTTATGGACGCGCAGCAGGCCGCGATTCCAAATGCCACAGTGACCCTGGTGGAAGCCGATAAAAAGCAGAGCCAGCAGGCTCGGACCGACGCCGTCGGGCGCTTCGTGTTCACCAACCTGCTGCCCGGCCGCTACAACATAACCGTCGAAATGCAGGGCTTTAAAAAGCTCGAACGCACCGACATCAACCTGCTCGCCAATGACAAGATCACGGTGGGCAACATCGCGCTGGACGTCGGCAGTGTCACCGACACCGTCGAAGTTCAGGCTCAGGCGACCCAGTTGAAAACCGAGAGCGCCGAGCGTTCCGACGCCATGACCGCGACGGAACTTGAGAACGTCGCCGTCAATAGCCGCTCCTATCTTCAATTGGTCGGCTTCCTTCCCGGCGTGGTCTCTACCGCCAACCTCAACACCGGCGGCCACGCGGGTCTGGCCAACATCTCGGCCAACGGTGCGCGCTTCGACCAAAACAACCTCACGCTCAATGGACTCGGCAACGTCGACACCGGAAACAATGGCGATCAGTTGGCCACCATTTCACTCGACGCCGTCCAGGAATTCAAAGTCCTCGCCGGAACCTACCAGGCTGAGTACGGCCGTTCCTCCGGAGCCCAGATCAGCGTTGTCACGAAGTCCGGCGGCTCTGACTTCCACGGCAGCGGGTACTGGTGGCACCGGCATGAAGGCTTGAACGCCAATAACTGGAAGAACAACCGCGACGGCTTGCAGCGCAACCTGTTCCGGTTTAACGATCCCGGTTACACGGTCGGCGGTCCCGTCTACATTCCCAACCACTTCAACCGCGCCAAGGACAAACTGTTCTTCTTCTTCGCTCAGGAATTCCAGGAACAGTTGAAGCCGCAGGGCCGCCGCGATATGACCGTCCCCACGCTGCTCGAGCGCAAGGGCGACTTCTCGCAAACCGTGGACAAAAACGGCAACCCGGTCACCATCAAGGATCCAACCACCGGACTGCCCTTCCAGGGAAACGTCATTCCCACCAACCGGCTCTATGCTCCTGGCGTCGCGATCATGAACTTCTTCCCCGAGCCCACCGTGGCCGGACAGAAGGGTTTCAACTTCACGTCCCAGATTCCCGACTCTTACCCGCGCCGCGAAACGCTGATTCGGGGCGACTACAACCTGAACGAGAAATGGAAGTTCTTCTCGCACTTCCTGCACAATAAAGACGCCGTCACCTCGCCGTACGGCAGCTTCGTGCTCGGCTCCGGCTTCCCCAAGGTTCCGGTCACCGACGCGCGCCCCGGCAGGAGCCTCGCCATCAACGCGACCACGATCATCAGCCCGACGCTGACCAACGAGGCCACGTGGGGATTCGGTAAGAACATCATTCACATCGATCCGGTGAACGACGGGCTCACCCGCGCCAAGACCGGCATCAACGTTCCGATGCTCTACCCGAGCGCCATCACGAACGATTTCATTCCGCGTTTCTATTACGCCGGCACGCGCATCGGCAACGAACAGAGCTTCGGCACCAACAACGCGCCGTTCTACAACTTCAATACCACCATCGAGTGGATTGACAACCTGACCAAGGTTTGGAACGCGCACGTCATCAAAATGGGCTTCTACGCCCAGCGCAGCCGCAAGGATCAGACCTCGTTTGCCAACAACAACGGGCAGATCCAGTTCGGCGACGATCCTTCGAACCCGCTCGATAGCGGCTTCGGCTTCTCGAACATGGCTCTCGGCGTGTACTCGAACTTCAACCAGGCTTCGGGCTACTTCACCGGCCAGTACCGCTACAGCAACATCGAATGGTACGCGCAGGACACCTGGAAAGTCACCCGCCGCCTGACGCTCGACTACGGACTCCGCTTCCAGTGGATTCAGCCGCAGTTCGACGCCGCGCTGCAGACCTCCACGTTCCTGCCCGAGCGGTATGACCGTTCCAAGGCCGCCCGCCTCTACTACCCGATTCTGGTGAACGGGAACAAGGTCGCCGTCGACCTCGCCACCAATACCATCGTCAACAGCGGCACCGCCATCGGCAAGATCGTCCCCGGCACCGGTTCCATCACCAATGGCATCGCGCAAGCCGGCAAGGATATCGAAAAGGGCCTGATCCGCAACCGTGGCATTCACTATGCTCCGCGCTTCGGATTTGCCTTTGACGTTACCGGCAAACAGACCATCGTGCTGCGCGGCGGAATGGGCATCTTCTACGACCGGTTCCAGGGCAACGAGGTCTTCGACATGTTGACCAACCCGCCCACCACGGTTTCGCCCACTCTGTACAACGGCTACCTGAAGGACATCGACCCCAAGAGCGCGCTGCTTGCGCCGCTTGGCCTGAATGCCTTCGACTACAACGGTCCCGTACCCACCGTCTATAACTGGAACTTCGGTCTCCAGAGCAAGGTTCCGGGCACGCAGGGCATGATTCTCGACGTCGCCTATGTCGGCAGCGAGGCCATGCACCAGCTGCAGCGCGTCAACCTGAACGCGATCCCCTACGGCACCACCTTCCTCGCGCAGAACCAGGATCCGACCAAGGTCGCCGCCAACCCGAACGCAGTGCTCGGCAACAACGCCTACGACCGCGATTACCTGCGGCCCTATCCGGGCTTCGGCGATATCACGCTCCACGCGTTCGGCGGCACCGCCAACTACAACTCGCTGCAGTCCACGCTCAGCAAACGCTTCGGCAAAGGCCTGAGCTTCAGCGCCAACCACACCTGGGCCCGTTCGCTCGGCACCTCCGACGACCGCGGCAACTACAACCGCATCGACGGCAACACGCGTATCGCCAACTACGCGCTCACGGCGCTTCACCGGCAGCACACGTTCAACCTCTATTACACGTGGGACGTGCCCAGCCTGTTCCGGAATAACGCCATGGCGCACACGCTGATCGACGGTTGGCAGCTTTCGGGCGCCACCACGTTCCAGACCGGTTCGCCGTTCACGCCCGGCATCAGCATCGCCGGCATCGGCAACCAGAACCTCACCGGCAGCTACACCGAAGGCTTCCGCCTGAAGCTCATCGGTCAGCCGAGAACCGGTTCGGACGATCCGTATAACCGCCTCAACCCGAACGCCTTCACGGTTCCGCCCGTGGGCACCCTCGGCATTGACGCTCCCCGCAACTACCTGATCAACCCCGGCATCAACAACTGGAACATCACGCTCCAGAAGGAATTTGCCGTGAAGGAACGCTACCGGCTGCAGCTTCGCGCCGACGCCTTCAACGCGTTCAACCACACTCAGTTCAGCGGCATCAACAGCACGCTGAACCTCTCCGGCCTCGTCAATCCGGTTGCGACGAATCTCTATCTCAAATCGGATGGCACCATCAACAACAAGAACGGATTCGGCACTGTGAGCGGCGCGCGCGACCCGCGCATCATGCAGCTCGGCATGCGCTTCCAGTTCTAATCGCTCGTTTCGAATGGCCGGCTCCGCGTACCCGCGCGGAGCCGGTTTTTTATTTGGACAAGCCTTCGCCGGCTCTGCTACACTCTCTTTCATGTTCCGGCTCTAAGCACCTCGCGTAATTCTCTCGCGTGTTCCCCAACCCCCTGGAGGCTGTGTGCTTGAGTCGATCCGTGTCCACAATCTGAAGAAAGTTTTCCGCAAACGCAGCGGATTTGCCCGCCGCAGGACGAGCGAACAATGGGCGCTGAAAGGCGTCGATTTTTCGGTCCCGCGCGGCGAATCCTACGCGCTGCTCGGGCCCAACGGCTCGGGAAAATCGACGCTGATCCGCGTTCTGTCGACGCTCCTTCTGCCGGATGAAGGATTCGCCGAAGTGGAAGGTCTGCGATTCCCCGGCAATGAGGCCGGCATCCGCGCCATTATCGGCCGCGTCAGCGTGGACGCGGCTTTCTACAAGAAACTCTCGGCCAAGGAAAACTTGCTGTTTTCGGCCTATCTGTACGGCTACACGCGCCCGGAGGCGGAAGCGCGCGCGCTCGACATTCTCGGCCGGCTTGGATTTCCGCCCGCCCGCTTCAATGACCCGATGGAAGAAATGTCGCGCGGCATGCAGCAGAAAATCGCCATCGCGCGCGCGCTGCTCGTCAACCCGCCCGTGCTCCTGCTCGATGAGCCCACCACCGGTCTCGACCCCAAGAGCAAGCGCGACGTACAGCAGTTTCTCGAACAGCTTCGCGAGGCGCACGGCACCACCATCCTGCTCACCTCGCACGACATGGAGGAAGCCGAACGGCTCTGCGAGCGCATTGGCCTGCTCGCCGAAGGGCGCCTGGTGGCCGAAGGAACCCCCGATCAACTGCGCGTCCAGGCCGGCGCAACCAACCTCGACGACGTATTCATCAAGCTCACCGGCGAGAAACTCGTCGACGAGGAAAAAGAAGCCATGGAGCAAGCCTGATATGCCGGTACTTTCGAAAACCCGCCAGACCTGGGCTTTTTTCTACCGCGACTGGCAGCTCACGCGCCGTTACTGGTCGTGGGTGGTGGTGTTCACCTTCTACGCCATCGTAACGTCGGCCACCATCGCGCTGATCGGAGTCGCGGCCAACGATCCGCGCCTTACGCTGACACTCACCATCGGCGCGCTGCTATGGTCGTTCCTCTCGACTTTGTTCAACGAAATCGCCATGTCGGTGGGGTTCGAGCGCTGGGAAGGCACGCTCGAGTACACCTTCATGGCGCCCGTCCCGCGCCTCGTTCACCTGCTCGGGCTGAGCCTGTACGCGCTCAGTTACGCACTGCTTCGGATGATCTGCGTCGTGGCCGGATTGGCGCTCATGATCCGGCTGCCGTTTGAATGGCCGCAACTCCCGTCTCTCGCCGTAGTGCTGCTCGTCAGTTCGGTCGCCTTCGTCGGCCTCGGGTTGATCGCCGCCATCCTGCCGGTGATGAGCCCGGAGCGCGGCGCCGAGGCGACCAATATCCTGCAAGGCGTGCTGCTGCTGGTTTCCGGCGTCTACTATCCGGTGAGCGTGTTGCCCGGGTGGTTGCAGCCGCTTTCCTGGTTTTCGCCCGCAACCTACGCGCTCCGCGCCTGCCGCCGCCTGCTCGGGCTCGACGGAGCGCCGCCCGTTTCGCTCGCCGGCATCGTGCCCGATCTCGTGCGCATCCTCGCGCTCGGCATTCTGCTGGTCCCGCTCGGGCTGTGGCTGTTCGGAATCGCCGAGACTTGGGCCAAACGGAACGGCAAGCTCAAGCGAACGGGTTAAAAGAACAGGTCCATAATAGAAATCAACTAGTGCGGCGGAGCGGCCAGCCGTCGCATTCTAGAGACTGCCGTGGAAATCACGCGCTCACTCCAGCTTCGCCTGCTCGCCGGACTCGCGATTACGCTCACCGCGGCCGCTGTTTACTCGGCCTACACCGCCCGCCAGCTTCGCACTCTCCGCCAGCTTCAGTCTGAAACCGTGGGCCGTAACCGCTCCGATTCGCTTTTGCTGCTCCGTATTCAGAACGACCTGAACGCGCTCGGCCTCACCATGCGCGACATGCTCGATTCGAGCGAGCCCTATCCGCTCACCGCCTGGCAATCCCAGATGAACCGCATTCGCGACGACCTGCAGGACGCCATCGCACGCGAAGCCGGAGTGGCCCCGCCCGCGCGAACCCCGGACCAGGCGCGCTACCTCACCTCGTCGATGACCCAGTTCGCCGATGCCCTCGACCGCGTTTTCGATCTCGCCCGCCGCGACGAAACCGAGGCCCGCGCGCAGATCCGCCTCTCGCTTCAGGCCCGCCAGGCTGCGCTGTCCACCGCCGTTTCGCGGTTGCTCGTTCAGAACAACGAGAGCGAGGAACAGGCCGGCGCGCTCACTGCCGAGGTCTACGCGCGCGTGGAGCGCAATCTCTACCTGTTTCTCGGCGCGGTGCTCATCGTCATCGCCGGTACCAGCGCCTACCTGCTCCACTACAACCGCCGTGTATTAGGACAGATTTCCGCGCTCAGCCAGCGCCGCGGCGAACTCGCCCAACAGCTTATTTCGTCCCAGGAAAGCACGCTCCGCTCCATCTCACGCGACCTGCATGACGACTTCGGACAGATTCTCACCGCCATCGGCATCATGCTCGACCGCGCCGGGCGCCACTCCGGCGAAATCCCCGATTCGCTCCGCGCCGCATTGCGCGAAGTGCAGGAAATCGTCCAGGTGACACTCGAAAAGGTGCGCACGCTCTCTCAAGCGCTCCACCCGGTGATGCTCGAGGAAATGGGACTCGAAAGCGCGCTTGCCGCTTACATTCCCGGCTTCGAGGACCGCACCGGAGTCACCGTCCATTACGAGAAATCAGGAGCCAGCCGCACGGTTGACCGCGATGTCGCCATCCACGTTTACCGGGTGGCGCAAGAGGCGCTCAACAACGTCGCCCGCCATTCGCAGTGCACCGAAGCGCGTGTCCGCCTCGCCATCCAACCGGACTCGCTGCGCCTCGAAGTTGAAGATTCGGGCGTCGGCCTCGCCCATCGCAGCCGGGGCGGCATGGGGCTCGTTTCCATGCGCGAGCGCGCCGAAATGGTGAAGGGCTCGCTCGAACTGCTTGATTCGCCCTCCGGCGGCGCGCTCATCCGCCTCACCGTTCCTCTCTCCCGTCAGGAGGCTCATGCCACGGCCACGAACTGACGCGGCTCCGGTCTCGGTGCTGCTGGTGGACGACCACATGCTCGTGCGCCGCGGATTCCGCCGCATGCTCGAGGACGACCCGGCGATTCGCGTGGTCGGCGAGGCGGGCGATGGTCCGGAAGCCATCGAGGCGGTGGCGCAACATCAGCCGCAGGTGGTCGTGATGGACTTCGCGCTCCCCAGCATGAACGGCGCGCTCGCCGCCCGCCGCATCCTCGCGGCTTACCCCGAAACGGCTGTGCTCATGCTGAGCATGCATCCCGAACCCGCCTACGTCCGCACCTGCCTCGACGCGGGCGCGCGCGGCTACCTGCTGAAGAGCGCCATGGACCTTGAACTTGTCGACGCCGTGAAAAAGATCGCTGCCGGCGAGCGCGTGCTCGACCCGCGCCTCGCCCTGCCGCCGCCCGATCAATCCACGGCCCCCGCATCGCTCACGCCTCGGGAACTCGAAGTGCTGCAACTCATCGTGCACGGCAAATCGAACAAGGACATCGCGCAGATGCTCGGCCTGAGCGTCAACACCGTTTCCGTTCACCGCGCCCGCATCATGCAGGCGCTCGAAATGCACAACACCGCCGAACTCGTCGTCTACGCCATCCGCAACGGCCTGGTGAGCATCGCGTGAACCGTCGCGATTTTCTGCTCGCCGCCGCGTCGCCTCTTCTCGGCGCGCCCGGACCCGGCTTCCGCCTCGTCGATGTAACCCGCGCCGCGGGACTCGGCTTCCGCCACAACAGCGGCGGATATGGCGCGAAGTTCCTGCCCGAAACCATGGGCCCAGGCTGTGCGTTCCTCGACTACGACAACGACGGGTGGCTCGACATCCTGCTCGTCAACGGCATGGATTGGCCGGGTCACCGCCGCGCCCGCTCCACCATGCGCTTATTCCGGAACAACCGCAACGGCACGTTCACGGATGTCACCGCCGCTGCCGGACTCGATGTGGAAATGTACGGCATGGGCGTTGCGGTCGCCGACTACGACAACGACGGCTGGCCCGACATCCTCGTTACCGCCGTCGGCCAGAACCGCCTGTTCCGCAACACCGGCGGCCGTTTCGTCGATGTCACCGCCAAAGCCGGACTCGCCGGACGCTCCGCTTTCTCGACATCCGCCATGTGGCTGGATTACGACCGCGACGGCCACCTCGACCTGTTCGTCTGCAACTACGTTAAGTGGAGTGCCGAGCACGATGTCTTCTGCAGCGTCGACGGCCGGCACAAATCCTACTGCACTCCCGAAGCCTACCGCGGTTCCACCTGCTGGCTGTTCCGCAATCGCGGCGACGGCACCTTTGAAGACGTCACAGCCAAAAGCGGGATGTTCGACGCAACGTCAAAAGCGCTCGGCGTCGCGCTGCTCGACTACGACCACGACGGTTGGCCCGATCTTTTCGTCGCCAACGATACGCAGCCCAACAAACTCTACCGCAATCTGCGCAACGGCGCCTTCGAGGAGATCGGCGTTCGCGCGGGGGTCGCCTTCAGCGAGGACGGCAAGGCGCGCGCCGGGATGGGAGTGGATGCGGGCGACTTCGACAACTCCGGTTCGTTCGGCCTCTCGATTACGAACTTCGACAACGAAATGATCGCGCTCTACCGCCCCGGCGCCAACGGCTCGTTCACCGACATTGCCATGCGCTCCGGCATCGGCCGGCCCTCGCGCAACAGCCTCGGGTTCGGCTGCCTGTTCTTCGACCCCGACCTCGACGGGCGGCTCGACCTCGTCGCCGTCAACGGCCACATCGACGAAACGGTTCGCAACATTCAGCGCAATGCCGGCTACGCGCAGCCGCCGCATCTGTTTCTGAATCAGGGCGCGGGCCGGTTTCGCGATGCCGCGCTTGAAGCCGGCGAGGATTTCGCCGCTCCGAAAGTCGCTCGCGGCGTCGCGGCGGGCGACTTCGACAACGACGGCGATCAGGACCTGCTCATCACCACCAATCAGGGACCGGCGTACCTCTATCGCAACGATGTCTCGAACGGCAATCGCTCGCTTCGCCTCCGGCTTACCGGCACGAAGTCGAATCGCGACGCCATCGGCGCGGTCGTCCGCGTGTTCACGCCCGAGGGCCAGCAGATGCGCATGGTAAAGTCGGGCTCGAGTTACCTTTCGCAATCCGAGCTCGCGCTGACGGTCGGCCTTGGACGCTACGATTCAGCGTCGCGGGTGGTGGTCGAATGGCCGAGCGGCAGGACCGAGGAGTACAAGCAGGTTCGCGCTGGCGCACACCGCATCACCGAGCAAAAAGGACTCGACTAGAATCAAATCAGGCATGTACTCACGCATCGTCCTGATCCTCGGCATCCTGCTCGTGGCCGTGGGCATCGCCGAGGTGATCCACCCGTTCGGCCCGGCGGGCATGCGTTCCAACCCCGCGCTCGTCATCGTCGTAGGCGTGCTGCTCGCCGCTCGTCACCTCGCGCGTGAAGCGGCGCTCAAGCGCAAGCGGATGCTCGAAGAAGTCTCCGACAAGCCGCTCGGGCTCGATTGAATCTAGCGATTGAATCTAGCGCACCACCACCGTCCGGCTCGCCTCCACGACGACCGTACGCGACAACGTCGGCCCTTTTTCGAGCGGCACGACCTTCACTTCGTAACCGCCCGGCGACACCTCCAGACCCTTCATCCAGCCGCTGAACTCGCCCGCGTGACCCATGTAGCGGCCGTTGAGGTACACCGCGGCAAAACGGTCGGGATGCTGTACGCGAATCGCGCCGAATGGAGGCTCGGGCCGCGGCAGCGCCTCTAAGTGCTCGTGCAACTCGAGTGTCGCGCCCGCCGGCATCGAAATTTTCCGGACGAACGTCTGGTAGCGCGGCTCCTCCAGGCGGATCTCGTGCTCGCCCGCCTCGATCCTGTATAGCCGCTGCACGCCCAGATGCCTGGCCGGACCCACGTACTTGCCGTCGACAAAAACGCCGGCCCGCCCCGGATCGACTTTGATTTTGAGGTTCCCGTTCTCCGCCGCCGGAAGGACGGCGCAGAGGAACAGAATCGCCGCGATGCGCATGTGGACTCTCTCAATCTAACCGAATCCGAACAGGCCCAGCCAGAAAGCTTTTCCCGCAGGCAGCGATCGGGTTTTGTGTTCCAGCAACCGGAAACCCTTCGGCTCGAGCAAACGCTCGAATTCGCGAGGCTCGATCAGCGCGAAGTGCTGTTTCAAATTCTGAATGGCGGTGAACTTCGTCGAAGCGACACCTTCAGTGGACTCGCTCGCCAGTTGCAGCACCACCGAGAGCCGCCCACCCGGCGCGACAAGACCGAGCGCGTTCTTCAATGCGGTACCCAATCCGGCGTGCTCGAAAATGAGAGCCGCGTGCACCATGGCGGCCGGAGTCACGTGCAGTCCGGGTTGCGCGATGTCGTGGCAATGCAGTTCCAGTCCGGGAAGCGCCGCGAATCGTTGTCGCACCGCTTCGAGATACTGCGGATGAATATCCACGCCGGCGGTTCGCCGCGTGAGGACGGGGTCGATGTGCTCCAGTCCGTTACCGCCCGCGATTCCAAGCACGGCCACGCTCTCCGGGCGGCAGCGCTCGAGCGCGAACCGGAAAAGTTCCGAGAGCGCGGCGAGTTGGCCGACCTCGGCGGAGCTCATGTGCCCCTCGTACTCATCGAGGGGCACGGAAAGCCAGGGATTCGGCTCCATCTTATGGCTGTTGAGCGGGACAAGCCGGCAACGCCGGCGGCTGCATCGTGGGACCGTTCATCGCGCGATCGTAAATAAAGCCCGCGATGCCGCCGATCACCGCGCCCGTCACGAGCGCCTTCCGGTCGTGAGCGCCCAAAGCCGCGATGGTCGCGCCTGTCGTCGCGCCCGCGCTGATGCGCACCATCGCCTGGCGCGCCGCACGCCCGCGAGCCGTCGAATTCGCGTCCGCCGGAACCGGCGTGTTCGCCACGCGCTCGAAATTGTAAGCCAGAGCCGCAACCGACTCCACCGCTTGAAATACTTCGCGCAGATCTTCGTTCACGCGCGGGTCCATCGCGTGCAGGTCCTGCGCCTGAGCCGCAAAGGTGAATGAAATCAACAGAGCAGAAACGGAGAGCAGAGTTCGAGCGTTCGGTGCCACGACGGTTCGACGCGCCGCGGCCCCCGACAGTTGCAGCCGAATGAACGAATCGCTCTTACGAACGCGTTACACGCCAGTAAATCGAATAGCGCCGGTCGAAGATGCTGTTGAGCGGAGACAGCGCGATGTCGCGCGCTTGCCCGGTGGTCCGGAAGGCGAGCGGTCCGTCCGCCGGCCGTATCCACGACGCCGGATCGCCCGAAGCCGCGCGGAGTTCCGGCACGCTGACCGTTGTCCCGCGCATGCGCGGTCCGCTCGGTCCGATCATCAACTGCTCCGTCAGGCCCTCTTTCCCTAAATCGCCGGCCAGCACAAGCGGACCGTAGAGAAACGCCTGCAACCCGCCGTCGTCCGGCATTGCCTCCACACGCAACCGCATCGGCAGCGTGAGCTCTACCTTGTCGCCGGACCGCCATTCCCGCGTTATCGCCAGGTACGACCCCGGACTCGCCATCGCCTCGATAGCGCGCCCGTTGATCTTCGCCGTCGCGCCGTGCGCCCATTCCGGGATCCTCACGCGCACCGCCATCCTCACCGGCTTGGCTACGGTGAACGAAATCGCCGTGCCCGCTTCCTCCGGAAACCGGGTCTGCTGCCGCACGCGCACGCCGCGCTCGCTCCAGTTCAACTCGGAGGGCACGAACAGGTTGACGTACAGCCCCTCGTCGTCGTGATAGTAGATGCTGTCGTTGAGCTTCGCGTATTCCTCGACGCCCGTTCCCGTGCAGCACCAGAAGCTCTGGTCCTCGGTGCCGAAGGTCTTGAAGGCGCCCGGCGTGTGCGACAGGTAGTACATCGTCGCGCCGGTCTCGGGATGAATAGTCCCGATTCGATGGTTCAGCAGCGTGCGCTCGTAGTAGTCGAAATAGCGCGGGTCGCCGGTCCAACTGTACAACTCGCGCGTGAGCTTCATCTGGTTGTACACGCAGCAGCACTCGGCGGTATTCACCGAATGCTTCAGCTCCTCGGCGAGCCTGCGCGGCAGGACGGACCAAACTTCGCCGTTGCTTGTTCCGCCGGTGACGTACGTCCTCGCGCCCACCACATCGCTCCAGAAATAATCGGCTACGTCGTGGAACCGCATATCGCCCGAAAGCTCATACCGCCGCGCTGCGCCGATCACTTGCGGCACATGCGTGTTCACGTGCAGCCCGCGCAATTGGTCGCGCCGCATGGCCAGCGGATTGAAAAATTTCTTCTTGGTGAAGCGGTCGCCCACGCGCGCCCACTTCTCATCGTTGGTTGCTCGCGCGAGCAGGTACAGAATGTCGTTCATTCCGCCGTACTCGGTGGTCAGGATGTCCTGCATATGCTCTTCGGAATGGCGCGCTGTCCAGGAGTCCGTCCACGCGGCCATGCCCTGCGCCACTTCGAGCGCCTGCTTGTTTCCGGCAAGCCGGTACATGTCGAACATGCCCGCGACGATCTTGTGGTAGGTGTAGAATGGCGCCCAAACCTTCTGCCGCGCGTCCAGCCGGTCGTAAAATTCCGTCGGGTAGGCGCTCAGGTAGCCGCCCGCGAGGCGAGCCTGGCACTTGGCGAGCTCCGCAACAATCTCGTCACCTTTTGTTTTAATCGCCGCGTCGCCCGTGGAGGCCCACGTCAGCGCGCAAGCCGACAGGTAGTGCCCGACAAAGTGGCCGCGCAGTTCGCCTTTCGGCTCCTCCCAGCCGCCGAGCGGCGTCGCGCTCGAGGGCAGCCCGGCCGTGACCCGGAAATTGTGCACCAGGCGGTCGACCGGCAGGCGGTTCAGGTACGCGTGATTCCACTGCTCAGCCTGCTGATAAACGCCGCCCGTCAGGCGCACGCTGCTCATCGGAAATTCGCGCACGCGCGGCGCGACATCGCTCCGCCGGAATTCGATTGGACCTGCGAACGGCTCAACCTCCGAGGCGGCCTTGCGTTGCGGCGCCGGTGCGTCTTGTGCGGCCGCGATCGGCGCGGCAGCCATGGCAGTGAAGAATGTACGGCGTTTCATCATGAATAAGTCTATACGTTAAGGAACGCCAAGGAACGCAACCCTGCTCGCGCGGCGCGAATCTCACGAGCAGATCCAGAGGGATCCACCACACCACTATGAAAAAGATTTTTTCGATTGCGATGACTTCCCTGGTTGCGGCGGCGTTCACGCTGCCCACCTTCGCCGGTCAGGCCGGCACCGCCGCTCCGGCGCCGGTTGCCGCCAAGACCACGACTTCCACCACTGCCACCAAAACCGCGCATGCCGCCAAGCCTGCGACGCCCGCGCCCACGGCCCAGGAGATTTCCGACGCCCAGGCGAAGGGCCTGGTTTGGGTGAACCTGAACACGAAGGTCTACCACACCTCGGGCGACCTTTACGGCAAAACCAAGCACGGCCAGTTCATGACCAAGGACGAAGCCGAAAAGGCCGGCTATCATGCCGCCAAGGAACCGTCGGCCAAAAAGAAGACCACGGCTGCCGCTGCCGCGACCCCCAAGAAGTAACTGTTGTTTTAACCGAGGGGCGGCGCTCAAACCGCCCCTCAAATCGATTTAGCGCGGACGGCTGAGCGAAGTCTCTTCCCGCACAATACCGCTCATGGCGGCTAAACGTTGCGGCTTGGGAACATCGGCGTTGCTCACAAACGCATAGAGCTTCAATCCGCGATCGCGCTCGCCGCCCGCAATCAGCCGCTCGGCGCACACGAGAGCGGCATCCGCCACGGCCATGCGCGTCATGCCGGTAGTCTTTCCCATCCCCGCCTCGAGTTCCTTCACCGATTGCACCGTGCCGATGCTGCCGATGGCCGCCGCGGCTGCGCGAGCCTGTGCCGCATCGCCGCCGTACATCATCTTCGTGAGCGCCGGCAGAGCCTTGCTGTCGCGCCGCTTGCCGAGCGAGTTCACCACGCCGATGAGCAGGTCGCCCTTCAGCTTCGGCATCGCCGCGCGCAAGGCATCGTCCACCGCAGGATCGTCGATCGGCTCCAGCCCATAGCGCGCATAGGTGCTGAGCCGCTCGTTGCCAAGCAGCGCCGCGAGCGCCGGAATCGCCTGCTTCGCGCCGATTTCACCGGCGCGCACGCAGGCTTTCGATTTCTGAAACTCGCTCGCGCTCGCATCGCTGAGAATGCGGACCAGGCCCGCCGCGTCCATTTTCGCGATGGCGCCTTCTTCCATCTCCGCCGGGGGCTTGGGAGGCGCGGGTTTGGCCGGCTTCACCGCCGGCGGTGTTTGAGGATTCTGTTGCATGATGGTTGCCTCCCTTTCTTATACGTGCCACGGCTCGCGCATGGCGCGCGCCCGCATCCGGTTCGCGATTTCGTCGTTTGTGAACTCGGCTTTCGCCGTGTCCCAGGTGAGCGTCTTGCCGCGCTGATAGGCGATGAACGCCGCGTGGCAGGTGACGTGTGAATTGGCCGCCGCTGCCGCGCTCGCCGCGGGCTGCTGCCGCTTCGGAATGCAGCGCACAAACTCCCGCATGTGATTTTCGAGCGCCAGGCTCGCGTTCTCGGTCGGCCGCAACAGCGGTTTGATGTTGTCCGAGCATTCGATCTTGGTCGCGTCGCCCGTCTCCACCCAGCCTTTGTCGCCTTCGATGCGGAAACTGCACGATCCCGTTTTCAGCGCGCCGTCCCAACCGTTGTCGCGCATCACCAGCCGGACGCCGTTCGAGTACCGGCAATTCACCTGATACGGACCCACGTTGGTCCCCACCGGCTCGTACTCCACCGGCTGCGTGTCGTCGAGTTCGGCCGCCCAGTGGCACAGGTCCACCGTGTGCGAGCCCCATTCGAGAATCCCGCCGCCGTGAAAATCGTAGAAATTCCGCCACCCGCCCCGCACGTAGGAAGAATGATACGGACGCCACGGCGCAGGACCCAGCCAGCGGTCCCAATCGAGCACCTGTTTGGGCGGCAGCGTTTCGCCGGCCAGCCAGTCGCGCGAAGGCAGCGGCGGCCAGTTCACCGAGGGTCCGACGTTGGCGTAAAGCGTTTGCAGCTTGCCGAGCGCGCCCGACTTCAGCAGCTCTTTGCAAAGCGCGAAATTCGCGCCGTTGCGCCGCTGGCAGCCGGCCTGATACAGACGGTTGTAGCGCTTGAAAGCCGCCGCCAGGGCCCAGCTTTCCTCGATGGTCATCGAGCAGGGCTTCTCGCAGTAAACGTCCTTGCCGTGTTGCGCGGCGATGATCGACAACGGCGTGTGCCAGCGGTCTCCCGTGGCAATCAGCACCGCATCGATGTCGGGGCGCGCCAGCAATTCGTATTGATCGCCGTACATCGCGCACCCGCGGTCGCCGTATTTCTTGTCGACGATGGACTTGACCTCTTCGCGCCGCTCGTTGCGCACATCGCATACCGCAACGAACCGCGCCTGGTCGATGAGGAGAATTTTGCTGAGGTCGTGCGCCCCGCGAGCGCCGATACCAATTCCGCCGAACACCACTTTGTCGCTCGGCGCGACAGCGCCCGCGCGCTGTCCGAGAACCACCGAGGGGACAATCATGGGTGCGACGGCCGATTTCAGAATTTGGCGTCTTGTTGTCGTGGACATAACGGTGCTTGGATTCTATCCAATTCGTCTCCACCTTGGCGAATCGAAATGCCGCGGTTCAGCCGGCCAGGCCCGGCAATCCGCCGAGCGATTTTGCCTGCGTTACGCCGCGCACAATCGCCTGCGCCGTTGCTTCCGCCGCCGCCACGCCGAGCGCGTCGATTCCAGCCTTCAGCTTTCCCATCGACAGCGCGAACACCGTGTCGCCGTCGGCCATGAGATTGACCGGCGAAATCGCGCGCGCAATCCCGAGGCTCGCAAACTGCGCGAGTTTCTTCGCCTCCAGTTTGCCGAGCGCCGCATTCGTCGCCACGCACACAAGCGTTGTGTTCGAACCGCGAAAGCCTGCCTCGGTTCCGCCGAGCACCAGCCGCTCGCTGCCGGCAAATTCGCGCGAACCTGCGGTTTTTCGCGTCCCCGCCAGGATTTTTCCGGTCCGCGGATCTTTCACGTCCCCCACCGCGTTCACCGCCGCGAGCGCCGACACCATCACCCCGTTGCCGAGCGTCACCGTCCACGAGCCGATGCCCGACTTCATCGCGTTCGCCATGCCGAGCACCTTGCCCACCGTCGCGCCCGTGCCCGCGCCCACCGCGCCTTCCACCACCGCGGCGTCCGTGGCCGCGCCGGCCGCCGTCTCGCCCGTCTCTCTCGTCGGGCGCACGCCCTTTTTGGCGAATGCCAGATCGTAAAGCACCGCGCCCGCGACGATGGGCACGATGGCCGAGCCCGTGTTGAACCCGACGCCGCGGTGTTCGAGATGCCGCCTCACTCCCGACGCCGCCTCGATTCCGAACGCGCTTCCACCCGTAAACACCACCGCGTGCACCGCGCCCGTCACGTGCAGCGGGTCGAGCACCGCCCACTCCCCTTCTGCCGCCGAACCCCGCACATCGATGCCGCCCACCGCGCCCGGTTCGCACAGGATCACCGTGCATCCGGTCCGCGCTTCGAGGTCCGAAGCATGGCCCACACGCACGCCCGCGATGTCGGTCAGTCCTTTCACGCCCTGTATGTTAGCATCACAGCGTGGGAGACCCGGTTTGCTCGATTTTCTGAAGCCGCCCGTCCAGGCCTTCCAGGACTTCGTCATTCTGAGCGGACGCGCGCTCTCCAACGTCTTCAAGCGCCCCCACTACACCGACGACATCGCCCTGCAGTGCGACATCATCGGCGTGCAGAGCGTCCCCGTCGTCATGATGGTCGGTTTCTTCACCGGCGGCGTCATGGGGCTTCAAATGTCGCGCGCCTTGGCCACCTATGGCGCTCAGGGACAGATCGGACAGATCGTTTCCATCACGCTGGTCCGCGAGCTCGGCCCCGTGCTCACCGCGTGGATGATCGCCGGCCGCAACGGCTCCGGCATCGCCAGCGAACTCGGCTCCATGAAAGTGACCGAGCAGATCGATGCCATGCGCGCCCTGGGCACCGACCCGGTTCAGAAACTCGTCACCCCGCGCCTCATCGCCGGCGCCGCCATGCTGCCGCTGCTCACCATCATCGCGGACCTGATGGGCATGCTCGGCGGCTTTGTCGTCGCCGTCACCGTGATGAACATCACCGCCGCCGAATATTGGAGCCTCGCCTGGCGCTCCCTGGTCTGGAACGACGTCGCGCAAGGGCTCATCAAGCCGCTCGCCTTCGGCATCATCATCGCGCTCGTCGGCTGCTTTTACGGTCTGCGCACAACCGGCGGAACACAAGGCGTGGGCCGCGCGACCACGCAGTCCGTGGTGGTGGCCCAAATCTGGATCATCATCGTCACATTCTTCATCGGAAAGTTCTTCGTTTAGCAATGGCCGCGCCGGAAAATGCCGTCGTGCGCTTCGAGGACGTGAGCCTCGAGTTCGATACCGGAGAAGTGGCGCTCGACCGCGTCTCGTTTGAAGTGCGCGCCGGACAATCCAAAGTCATCCTCGGCGAAGCGGGCAGCGGCAAAACCGTGCTGCTCAAACTCGCCATCGGATTGCTGCATGCCACCGCCGGCCGCATCTCGATTTTCGGCCGCGACATCACCAGCCTCGAGGAAACCGAACTGTTCGATATCCGGTCCAGGATCGGGATCCTTTTTCAGGAAGGCGGCCTGTTCGACTCGCAGACGGTCGGCGAAAACGTTTCCTATCCGCTCTATAATCAACGCTCCGGCGCATCGAGCGACCCCGCGGGCATCGACACCCTCGTTCGCCAGACGCTGCGCTTTGTCGAACTCGAACACACGCTCGACCAGTTTCCGAGCGAGCTTTCGGGCGGCATGCGCCGCCGCGTCGGCATTGCCCGCGCCGTGGTCACCGAACCGCCCCTCGTGCTCTACGATTCGCCCACCGCCGGACTCGATCCCATCACCGCCAACACCATCATGGCGCTCATCGTCAAGGAGCGCGACCTGCGCAATACGGCCACCCTCATGGCCACTCACCGCTATCAGGATGGGCAACTGATGGCCAATTTTCGCTACAATCCCGACAGTGGCGAGTTGCAACGGATTTCGATGAACGGGGACGGTCCGGGCAGTCAGAATACGCGGTTCCTGGTGCTCCAGAAAGGCCGCGTGGTGTTTGAAGGCACCCAGCCTCAACTGGAAGCCTCCGCCGATCCTTACGTCTCCAGGTTTGTTTTGAAACGCTGATATGGCCATTCAGAAAAAAGCCAATTGGGCACGACTGAAAGTGGGGCTGCTGGCCATCGCCGCGCTCGCCATTCTTGCCGTCCTCATTTTCCTGCTCACCGGCAACTCGCACCTGTTCACCTCCAAGGCGACGCTCTACACCTATATGGACGACGCCGCTTCGCTCATCGTGAACTCCCAGGTGCAGTTAAACGGAATCGGCATCGGCCGCGTCTCGAAAATCGCTCTCTCCGGCTCCAAGGACCCGTCCAAAATCATCCGCATGGACCTCGAGGTGGAATCCAGGTACCTTCCGGAAATCCCCATCGATTCGGAAGCCTACATCGCCGCCGCCAACCTGCTCGGCAGCAAGTACATCAATATCCATAAGGGTCAGGACACGGCCACCGTGCAACCGGGCGCCACCATCCGCTCCCGCGACACCAAGGATTTCGACGAGATCATCGCCCAGGGCAACACGCTGCTCGTGCAACTGCAATCCATCCTCAAACGCGTCGACTCCATCGTCGGCATCGTCGAACAGGGCAAGGGGAGCATCGGCAAACTGCTGGTGGACGAAGAGCTTTACAACCGCGTCAACTCCACCGTCGCCGAGGTCCAGACCCTCTCGAAAGCCCTCAACAGCAACAAGGGCACGCTCGGCAAACTCGTCTACGACGACGCGCTCTACACCGACGTGCGCAACACCATCGCCCGCCTTGACCGCACCATCGACGACATCAACAGCGGGCAGGGAACCGCCGGAAAATTCATCAAGGACCCCGCCATCTACAACAACGCCAACCAGGCGATCCTCGACATCCGCAAAGCGCTCGCCGATATCGATGCCGGCAAAGGCACCGTCGGCAAACTGCTCAAGAGCGATCAATTGCACAACCAGATCTCCGGCACCCTCTCCAAAATCGACAACATGATCGACCGGATGAATTCCGGACAGGGCACCATCGGGCAGTTGCTCGTCAACCCGTCGCTCTACGACAGCCTCAACGGAACCTCGCGCGAGGTCAACCAGCTCATGAAGGATTTCCGCGCCAATCCGAAAAAATTCCTGACCATTCAACTCAAACTGTTTTGAAGCGCCTCATCGTCAACGCCGACGACTTCGGCTTTACCCACGACGTCAACGCTGGAATCGTCGAAGCCCATCAGCGCGGCATCCTCACCGCCACCACGCTCATGGCGACGGGCTCCGCATTCGACGACGCCGTGCGCCTGGCGCGTGAGAATCCCGCGCTCGACGTCGGCTGCCATCTCGTGCTCGTCGGTTCGCCCGGCTTTCCCCCCACCGTCCTGAAGTTGCTCGAAGCCTGCGCTCTCGGGCGCATTCAGCCTTATCCCGAACTCAAAAAACAGGTGGAACGCATTCTCGGCGCCGGCATCCGCGCAACCCACCTCGACACCCATAAACACACCCACCTGTTCCCGCCCGTGCTCGATGCCGTCGCGCGGTTGAGTGAGGAATTCGGAATTCCCTGGGTGCGGCGCCCGTTCGACCTGCCGGTGACGCCCGGCGGAGTCCCGTTCGCGAAACGAATGGTCAGCCGCGCCCTGGGCGGTGTGCGCGGGCAGTTCCACCGCGTTCTCGCCCGTCATCACTGCCGCAGCACCGACCATTTCGCCGGCTTCCAGATCACCGGGCGTTTCGATGCGTCGGATGTCGTCCGGCTCATCGAATCGCTGCCCGCGGGGCTCACCGAGTTCATGGTCCATCCCGGGCACTGCACCGCCGAACTTCGCGCCGAACGCACCCGCCTCAAGGAAAGCCGCGAGATGGAACTGCGCGCGCTCGTTGCGCCCGAGGTTCGCGAGGCCCTCGCGCGCTGCCACGTCCAACTCACGCGCTACTCGCAGGTGAACGCAGCCGGTTCCTTGGTCATGTAACTCGGCTGGCGGCCCGGTGCTACCCTGCTTCGGCCGGTGTTACTCTGTTTCGATGGACCGCCGCACTTTCCTCTCTTCCGCCCTCTCCTCCGCCCTTGCCGCCTCGGCAGCCCCTGCTGCGGATCAACAACCGCTCTACAAGGCCGTCGCCGACCGCCATGCCCAAACCGTCAAAACGCTCCAGTCCTGGATTCATCAGCCCTCCATCGCCGCCGAAAACCGCGGTATGGAAGAAGGCTGCGCGATGCAGATGGAGCTGCTCCGCGAGTGCGGCTTCGACCGCGTGACCAAGGTCCCCACCTCCGGGTTCCCCGGCGTGTTCGCGACGCTCGACGCCGGCGCTGCCCGCACCGTTGGTCTTTACTTCATGTACGACGTCAAGCAGGTGGACCCCTCCGAGTGGTCCTCGCCGCCATGGGACGCCGCGCTCGTCGATAAGCCCGGCCTCGGGAAAATCCTGGTCGGGCGCGGCGCCGTCAACACCAAGGGTCCGCAGATGGCGTTCCTCGCCGCCCTCAGCGCTTTTAAAGCCGCCGGACGGAAGCTCCCCGTGAATCTCGTGTTCGTGGCCGAAGGCGAGGAGGAGATCGGCTCACCACACTTCAAAGAGGTGGTCCACAAACCCGAGGTTCTCGCCGCGCTAAGAAAGTCCGCCGGCGTCTTCATGCCGATGGCGCAGCAGTCTCTCGACGGCACCGTTACCATCAACCTCGGCGCGAAAGGCGTCATTGAGCTCGAACTCGTGTCGAGCGGCGAAAAATGGGGCCGCGGCCCGCGAGCCGACGTCCACTCGTCAAACGAGGCTCGCATCGACAGCCCCGCGTGGCACTTGGTTCAGGCGCTCAATACGCTGGTGGGGAAGGACGGCCATACACCGGCCATCGACGGCTTCCTCGAGAAAGCCCGGCCCCTGACCGCCGAAGAGAAGACCCTGATCCGCGAAGCCGCCCGCCGCCAGAATGAGGCGATGGCCAAGAAACAACTCGGCGTCGATCGCTGGGTGCATGATGTCGACTGGCTGGAAGCCCTCGAACTCCTGGTCTCCAAGCCGACCGTCAACATCGAAGGCCTGGTCGGCGGCTACACCGGACCGGGCGGCAAAACGGTGCTGCCCCACCGCGCCGTGGCGAAACTCGACCTGCGCCTGGTTCCTGATCTCACCGCCGCCGAGGCGCTCGCCCTGCTGAAGGCCCACCTCGCCAAACGCGGTTTCTCCGACATCGAGGTGAATATGAGCGGCGGCTACGACCCCACCAGCACGCCCGCGTCGTCTTCGCTGATCCGCGCCTCGCAGAACGTCTATAAGCGCGCCGGCATCGACCCCGTCCTGTGGCCGCGTCTTGCCGGGTCCTGGCCCGGTTACGTGTTCACGAGCGACCCGCTCCGCCTCGCCGCCGGCCATTTCGGCCTCGGCCACGGCAGCGGCGCCCACGCGCCCGATGAGTACTACGTAATCGAGTCCGCCAATCCCAAGGTGCAAGGCATCGACGGCGCCGCGCGCTCCCACATCGATTTCCTGTACGAACTCGCGGCGGTCTGACGCTCAGGCGAAATAGGTTTCGGCAAATCCCGGCTGCACTTCGAGAGCCTTGGCCCAGCACTGCCGGGCATCGTCCTTATGGCCCAGCGAATCGAGCGCGTGGCCGAGGTTCAGGAGAGCTTCGGCGCAGTTTGGGTCCAGTTCCACCGCTTCGGCGTACCAGCGCGCCGCCGAGGCGGCATCCCCGGATTTCTGAAACGCCAGGCCGATGTTGTAGGCCAGCGCCGGCGAACGCACACCGAGATCGCAGGCTTTCTGGTAGAACCCTTCGGCAGCTGCCGGGTCTTCCGAGTCCACGCTGATCGCCGCAAGGGCCTTCCAGGCTTCCGGTTGTCCGGCTTCGGCCGCCTTGTCGAGCGCTTCGCGCGCCCCCGCAATGTCTTTTACCTGATAGCGCGCCAACCCGAGGTTCAGCCACGCTTCCGGCCAGTCTTCGGCGCGGTGCTTCAGCGCGAAGTAATACGCTTCCGCCGCCGGACCGAAATCTCCTCTGCCGAACCGCTTCTGCCCCAGGCGGAACCACGCTACCCCATGCTCCGGCTTGATTTCGATCAGCTGCTCGAGGGCGAGTTCGGCTCCTTCGACATCCCCTTGCCGGTCGTAAAACAGCGCCAGGTTCCACAGCGGTCCAGGGTTGGATGGCGCGAGCTCGATCGCCTTTTCCATCGCCCGGCGGGCGCCCTCGATGTCGGTCCGCTCTTCGAGCACCAGGCCGAGGTTGGCGAACACTCCGCCGTCTTCCTTGATCCGCGATGCCTTTTCATACGCCTGGGTCGCCTGTTCGAGCCGCGAGAGCTTGTGGCTCGCGTAGCCGAAGTTGTACCACGCCTCCCAGGAATCGGAAGCCACTTTCACCAGCTGCGAACCGTATTGCGCCGCCGACTTGAAGTCGCCGCGCGCCAGCGATGCCGCCACCAGCCCCTCGAGCGCGACCTTCGACTGTGGACGCAGCTTCAGCAGCCGGTCCGAATATTCGCGCAGCCGCGCGCTGTCCTTGCGCGCCGCCGAGAGCGCCACCAGGTTGCCCAGCAATTCCGGGTTGTTGGCGTTGTTCGGCAGCAGCTTGCGGTACAACTCCTGGGCTTCGTCAACCCGCCCGAGCGACTGCAGCGCCACCGCCTTTCCGAACTCCGCCTTCTCGCAATCCGGACGCGCGGCCAGGCACGCGTCGAAGGCAGCGAGAGCCGCCTCATGACGTTCGAGATGCAGGCAGCAGACCGCCGCCCCCAGCGTCGATTGCCAGAGCGCGGGGTTCGCCTTCCGGCTTTGTTCGAACGCCTCGAGCGCATCCCCGTGCCGGCCCAACTGCTCGAGCGCTACACCGAGATTGTGCCCGGCCGTTCGATGCGCCGGTTCGAGCGCCAGCAGGTTGCGGTACGCCGCCGCCGCGCCTTCAAAATCCTGCATTCCGACTTTGATGTGCCCGGTCAGCGCGTAGAGGTCCGGCAGGTCTTCGCCTTTTTCGATCGCCCGCTTCAGAACCTCGAGCGCCTCGCCCGTCTTGCCCTCGGTATGCAACCGCAGCGCATCGCCAGTGGCGCTGATCTTCGCCGGGCGTGCCGCCTCAACAGCGGGCGCGCTCAGTTCCGCCGGCTCAACCACCTCGGCGAGCTGTTCGACCAGTTGGTCGTCGACAAACCATAACCATCGATCGGTGAATTCAGCCATTACTCTCTCTCCATCTTCGTCATGCCCGGGCGATCGCTCATTGCGAGGCCCTCAGTTCGTATAGCTGCAGCAGCCGGATCGGATTGCGTTCTCCCCGGTCGCCCATCACGCCGACCGCCCCCGTCTTCAAACGATCGTCCGACCACGAGTCCACCAGTTGTTCCTGTATGTAGGTCTTGAACTCGGAGGCGAACACGTCGGTCCGGACTTTATAAACGGTGTCCAGGTGCACCTTGAACGGCATCTTCGACTCGCTTCGGGCCGTCTGCTCGCCATTGATCACGGCGTAGTGCACGAGCACGACCTCGGGGTCGAGCCCCGCCTTGTGCATCTCAATCCGGTTGGCGTAGTAGTTCTTCGGGTTCTCGGCCCGGAAAATCCAGCCGATCGCCTTGTTCTCGATCTGTCCCTGGAATTCGATGCGGTAATCGGACAGGCTGGTGGTCGAACGGAGCAGCGAAATCTGCGGTCCGAGGGTCCCCGAGCCGGCCCAATCGGCGGTCCAGCTTCCGGCGCTCGACACAAGGCTCTGGCCCACCGCTTCCACCTTCAACGCGCGTCCGGCGCCGCCCGCCGGTTTGCTCGCAAATACCGATTTCATCAGGAACCCGGCCATTACTAACGCCAGCGCCAGCCCAACTCCGATCCCGAGCTTAGCCGGGACTCCCATCCCCGCGGAACTGGGCGCGGTTTCGAGATGCAGACGCAGCTCATCGAGCTCCCCATCGCGGCTCGGTTCGGGTACCGGCGCCGGTTCAGGCTGCGCTTTCTTGAGGACGGGACGCCGGGGTTCGGCGGCCGGCGGCTTCACCGGAGCGGGCTCCGGCTCGGCTACGGGTTCGGGTTCAGGGGCGAGGGCGGTTGAAACGGAAGGTTCCGGCGCGGCCATGCTACGGGCATTCCGCTCCAGTTTTCGTTTGGATTCCCGCCGGGCGGAGTTGCCGCCCCGCTTCTCCGGTTGGGACTTGTCGGCCGGTTTCTCGGGCAGAGCCGAGGCAGGAGCGGCATTGCCGGATGCGGCCATGAAGACCGGCTTCTCGTCAGCCGGCACCCGCCTTTCGACCGGCGCCGTCTCTTCCACCGGCTCCGGCGGAGCAGGTGGCTCAGCGGGCACGGGAGGCCGGCCGAAGAACATCTTCGGCCGCATGGGGACTCCGTCGAGTCCGGGCGCGGACACCTTCACGCGCGGCAGACCAGGTGGTATTACGGGTTCTCCGGCGCAGGCTGGGGCATCCGCCGGATTGAAATCTACGGGTAAGGTGGAGACTGCCGCCCGGGGCAGAGGCTCGGCGGGTGGAGTCGGAGGCTCGGCAGGCGGGGGCTCAGGCTCCGGCGCCGCCGCCACCTCCCCTGGGACCTGATCCTCGTGGCCGGCGGCCGCTGCCTGTTCCATTATCGGTTCCGGTAGCGGTTCCGGTAGCGGTTCTGGGGTGGGCTCAGCCGGCGGCGTGTGCTCGATCGGCTCCCCTGAAGCGGTGGCAACAGGGGAATCTTCTACCAGTTCACCAGTTGAATACCTGAGGGAAGGTGCGGCTGCGTCCGGGTTTTTTTTTTCCGTCGAGTCCTCCATCGCTTCAAAGATGGAGAGATCAATTACCACGGTCGGGACCGCGGGGGCGGCCGGAGCGGACTCGACGGCGGGCGGAGGAGGCTCAACCGGCAAAGCCGGGGCCGCAGCTTTCTCGAGCGGTTCTTCCGGAACGGCGGGTTCTTCCGGAACGGCCGGCTCTTCCGGGGCGGATACCGCGGCGACCGGAACTTCTTCTACAGGCGTAGAAGGCTGTTCCAGCAACGTTTCTTCGAGATCAGGCAGCGGTTCGGTTTCCGCGGCCGGTTCGGGGTAGGAGAGCAGCCGTAAATAGGTTAGCTCCACCGGAGTTTCGCCCTCTTCCTCCGAACGAAGCTCCTGAGCCGGACGGTTGAGGTTCTCAGCGAACGCGGTTTCAAAAGCAAAATCCGGGATTTCAGCCTGCCAGCCCGCGTCAGCAATGGCCGAAGACGCGGTGTTCCAGGTCAGCGCCCGAAAACCTTCTGCACGTTCGGGCATGTGGGGACCTCGCGTGTCACTTCGGAACTCCATGGAGGGAGCGGGGCGCGCGAATTCGCGCGTCTCAAGCCGGAGTTCCCCGGGCTTCTCTGCACTCTTCCAGCCGGTTTGCGCGGCCAGGGGCAACATCCCCGCCCCGTTCAGATCGGTCTTCGGAGCATGCAGGCTCGCTCCGCCGGGAAAATAGGCCGCTATGGGCGCAAGAAAAGGGGCGTTTGAAAACAGCTCGCGGGGCGACAGGACGGGCTCGAACCGCTCCGGCAAGAAGCCGCATTCGGGCGGATCGGGCTGGCCGGCAGCCGCCGCTGCCTGCGGCGGTGGAGGCGGATCCAGGGTCGCCGTGCTCTGTCTGGCGCGGGTGCGCGTCCCGGCTGAATTGGCCGCGGCCGAAACATTGGCTTTGGCCGTGCCGGATTCAAGAGGAGGGCGTTCAGCTGCGGCAGGTTGTGCCTGGAGCAGGCGGCTCAACGCCAGGCGATTGTACTCTTCCTGATACTTCTGGCGATGAGCTTCGGAACAAAACTCACCTCCGCCGGTTAATTTCTTGAGCAGCGCTAGCTCGTTGCCGCAATACAGACAGCGCATGTTTTCTCTATCGGCGGAAAGCGCCGCGAAAACAGGGGCGGTCTAATACTTTCTTGCTACGGAGAAAAGCTTATACGGATTTCGATCAGCCTGCGGGTTCGCCTGAAGTCCCGGCTAAAGTTTCTTCCTTACTCGACGATTATCTAAGTGCGCCGGGCAATCCCCCGGACAAGAAACTCCCGCTGGAGATTTTATGGCTAAGCAAGAAGCGTTGAAAACCAGTATCGAATCCCTCCGTTCTTCCATTCCCGAACTCAAGGGCGTGCTGCTCGCCTCAAACGAAGGTCTGCCGATCGCTCACTCGTTGTCAAACGGGGCCGATCCAAACCGCGTGGCCGCCATGGCCGCGGCGGCCTCGAGCCTCGGGCGCCGGATCAGCGACAGCATGAACACCGGCTCCTTAAGCGAGGTTGCCATCCGCGCCGAAGAAGGCGTTCTCTTTATCTACTCCGCCGGTCCCAAAGCCGTTCTGTGTGTCATCGGGCCGCAAGGCTCCAATGCCGGCCTGATCCACATCGAAGCTCGCGGCGCGGCGACCGAAATCGGAAACCTGTTCTAATCGCCCAATTCTTTGCTTACCGGACTCCGGCGCAAACGGGGCTGCCCGCAAGGCAGCCCCGGTTTGCCCATTCAGCGGGTCAACACAGCGTCGATGGCCGGCTTGAGTTCGTCGTAAGTCATGGCTCCCGGGTGATAAAGGCGGACCACACCGCCCCGGTCTACAAGCACAAGGGTCGGAGTTGTACTACACCCGTAGACGTCAACCGCCCGGTTCTCGATTGGCGCAGGCACCCCGGACAACGGCCCATAAAACCTCCTCCAAGTCTCCGCGATATACCTGGCCTCCTCAGCCGCCCCTGCCTCCTCACCACCGGCCACATAACCGTATAGCTTGGTGGGCGCCATGAAATGAACCCGGGCTCCGTACTCGGTGAGCAATCGCTCGAGCGCCGGCGCCATCCCCTTACAATCCCCGCACCAGTGAGCCCAGAAAAAAAGCAGCACCGGACGGCCACGGAGCGAAGCCAGCGAACCGGCCCGCGCCGGTCCGGCGAACGTCGAACCCGCAAATGACGGGGCGGGTTTCCCTTCGAGCGAGAGCAGATTGATGTTTTTCTGAATGCGGGCCCGGATGGAGGTGGCGCCGTACTTCTGCACCTCGGCTCTTAAATACGCTACTGCCTGATCGCGCTGCCCGCGGCCGGCCATGCTTTGAGCCAGTACCTCGATGGCGGCGCCGAGCGCAATCGGGAGCCGGGGTTCGGCGTCGAGCGCCCGCCGCGTCAATTCCGTATTGGCCAGCCGGTAAGCCTGATTCGCGTAGTTCTCGGCCCGGTCCCACTGGCGCAGGGCAAGCGCTCCCCGCCCCAGCCACGAAACCCCTTCAATCACCTGGGGCGAGTTGCCCTCGAGCGCGCGATGCGCCGCGAGTGACTTCTCGGCAGCCGCGAAGTCGTTGCGCCCGATGGCCGCCCGAACGTCCTCGACCACGCCCGCCCGGGCCGCCACGCAGAACAGGCATCCAAACGCCAGCCACTTGTGCATCTACTTCAACAATAGCGCTAGCGCAGAATCCGAATCTCTGATTGCGCGCTCTGTTGCCCTACGAACACCCGAATCCGCACCCGGCTACCCGGCTGATTGTCGGGCAGCCACTCGGTTTCGGCCCGGACCTCGGACGGCGGCACGCCCACCGCGAGTCCGCGCACGTGGCTTTCGATCGATTCCGCCGTTGCCGGCACGTTGGCCGAGGCACCCCGGACCTCGGCAAACCGGACCGCCTCTCGAGCCGCCCAGGAAGCAAAATTCCCCGCCATCAGCCGGCTCGACAGCTCGACCGCGCCGGCGAGAATGCCGGCGAACAGGGGAAAAACCAGCGCCGCTTCAAGCAGCGCGCTGCCTTTCCGGTTTCGTTTCATTCCACCCTCACAACAGCCGACCCGCGCACCCGGGACAACCCGTTTCCCCAGGGGTAGCGAATCACCGGATGCAATTCCATCTCAGTTTCGACGCGCACATAGCGGGCGGCCACGGCGCAGCGAAGCGCCGGACAAGGCTCGGCCTGTGCATCCACCGAACACGCGCACAGCCGCGAAGCCCGCGCCGACAGCCCGGTCCCCGCCTCGGCCGATACCGCCGCTTCCTCGACCATCCGCAAATCGGCGCCCGCATCGAGCGACAGCGCCTGATGAACACCCGCCCGAGCCGCCGCGGCAGCCGCCTGCCCGCCCTGAAACGCCCGGGCCAGATCGAGCACCGCGCAAAGGAACAGGGCGAACACCGGCAGCACGCAAGCGGTTTCGATCAGCGCCGACCCCTTCCGCCCCCGGCGTGCTCTTCTACTCTCCAAGGGTCACCTGCCCCGCCGCGCCGGCCGTCGCCACCGCGCGCGCGGCGATCCGGACCGTCGAGGGTCCGAACATTTTCATCAGAATAAGCGGCTGCTCAACGGATAATTCCACTTCAACCGCACCCGTATTTGCCTGAAATTCTCCACTCATCGGCGGGGTGTGCACCACCACCGATGCGCCTCGCTCGGAGCTGAAGCCGTTCCGGGCCGCATCGGCCTCGGCGGCCGCGCGCATGCCGGACGTGTTTCCCTTCCGCATTTCGAAACAAGCCGCCACGGCAGCCGCATCTGCCGCGGTTTGAGCCATTTGGCGCGCCTGCTGCAACTGCGCTGTTTCAGTGAAAATACCTGTGACGGCGGCGATCAGGATCAACAGCAGCAGCGCACTGATCAGGACAAAGCCGCGCTCGGCACACTTCTTCACCGTCACGCGATCGGCGGAATCATTTAGAAACTTTAGTAGGGGATTCTAAGTATTGTAGAACATGAAAAATTTATGTTAATATCGCCCCATTCACCCAGGGGAGGGTAAATCAAGGAATGAAGAGATTCTGGATGTGGGCTGCGCTCGCAGCCTTTGCTACGGTTGGCGTCTACGCCGGCGACGACAAGGACGAGAAGGAAAATGACACCAAGCCGGACGGGAAAGGCAACCAGGCGCAAGGCATCCTGCCTCAGTTTCAGCGCCCTGCCTCAACCGCGGGGGTTCAGGCCGGCATCCGCTACCATGGCGGACCCGTACTGACGGGCACGGTGGGCGTGTACTACATCTGGTATGGCAACTGGTCCGGCAACACGGCACAGACCATCCTCACCACCCTGGCCAAGAGCATCGGCGGCTCGCCTTACTGGAACATCAACACCACCTACTACAACGCCGCGAACACGCACCTGTCGAACTCGGTCAGCTACCTTGGATCGACGGTCGATAATTACAGCCAGGGCACCGTACTATCGGACGCCGCGGTGCAGAACGTCGTGGCCGGCGCCATCAATAGCGGCCGTCTGCCCAAGAACACGAACGCGGTCTACTTTGTGCTGACCTCGGCCGATGTCAACGAGAGTTCCGGCTTCTGCACGCAATACTGCGGCTGGCACTGGTATGGCACCATCGCCGGCAGCAACATCAAATACTCGTTCGTCGGCAACCCGGCCCGCTGCCCCTCGGCCTGCTCGGCGCAAGCCACGAGCCCGAACGGCAACCTCGGCGCGGACGCGATGGCTTCCATCATCGCCCACGAGCTCGAAGAATCCGCCACGGACCCGAACGGCAACGCCTGGTACGACACCCGTGGAAACGAGAACGGCGATAAGTGCGCCTGGAATTTCGGCGCAACGACGACGCTCGCGAGCGGCGCCAAGTACAACATGACGTTCGGCGGGCTGAACTTCCTCATCCAGCAGAACTGGGTGAACGCGGGCAGCGGCTACTGCGCCAAATCCTACTAATCTCATGAATGCAGCGGGCATCCCCTGCTCAAAGGGCGGTGCCTGCCCTACCGAATCGGAGCCGTTGTGCTCGCCGCCTGAACCACATTCCTCCGCACCACAATCGTCGCTGTTCCCGGTGAAGTCAGGTAGCTGCCGCTTACCATTGCCGTGAGCTGGCCCGAGCTGACATAAACCGTCGGAAGCGACACCTCCGAACCGCTGTCCGGACTCGACCAACGCACAACATCGCCGGGCTGGAACCCGGCGCCGTTCACCGTCAACAACACGTCCCCGCTCTTTGCAACAAAGGACGAGGGCGCGCAGCCGCTGATTGAAAACGGCGCCGGCAGAAGCGAAAGCTGATGCAGGATGGCGCCGATGAGGCGGCGCACCCCCTGCAGCTGCTGCGGATCGTTCGAGAACGTATAGGCGTTGCTGATGAAGATGGCCGAGAGCGCCCGCGCCAGATCGTCATAACCGGCCTCGGATAGCGCGTTCAGATATTCGTAATCCTCCATCCCGTCGCGGATCAACTTCAGGCGAAGGCTGGCCACCGGGACGGGTGTTGTGCCGCCGATCTGATCGCTGGTGCCGGGATAATACAACACGCCTCCGCCATTGCCGCCGTACCGGTAGGACGAAACCCATGGAGAACCCGTCCAGTCGTCGGTAGAGTAGTAAAGCTCGCCGGCGACCCGGTAGAGAAACGCCATCCACTGAAAGATGCGATTGCGAACCGGCGAAGAATCCGTCGTGTAGGTGGGCCATGTGGCGCTTGCGGGTCCGGGTATGCCGTCGACGCAGGACTCATTCTCGTTGCAGCTCTGATACCACCAGAGCTGTTTCCCCGGACGCGCGAGCCACGCATCGTAGGCAGGGCGGAGGCTTGGCTGATCTTTCGGCTGTATATTGTCAACCAGAGGTGTGAGGATGTCGATGGATTCGAGCACACCCTGGGCCGCCGCCACCTCCAGGTTCACGGTCACGAGTGTCGATACTTTCGGCGCGGAGGCGTGACTGAGCGCGGCGTCGGAAACCAGGCTGTTCCACGTGCACCCGGACGGAGGCTCATCGCATATGTAAGTGAACAGCCGCGACAGCCAGCCTTTCTGGCTGAAGTGCGATTGCCAGTCGGCCAGGTCAGCCGCCTCAGGCGGATACGACGCGTAATTGATGGTCGTCATTCGCGCGCCCTGCAACTCGGTCCCGGCAGTGCCGTCGAACAGAGGACCGTAGATGGCATCGAATGTTCCCCAGCCACCCTGCGGCTTCGTTCCAAATGGGACCACCTGCGAAACCGTGACCCGGTGATCGAGGAAGAACTGCGCGACGGCGGCGTGCATCATGGCGATGCCGGTCTCGGAGTTCCCTTTTGCCCCGGGATATTTGCCGTAGCCCGCATATCCTCCGTAGGCAAAGTTTCCGAACGTCGGGTAACTCAATCCGAACGCGCTCTTCAACGTGGCGGTGGAAGGCAGCGTGATATTCCAGACCGTCAGTTCAACCGGAATCACCGCAAGCGTGGACGAGCGGTCGAGCACGGTCACGTTGCCGGAATAAATGCCCCAGGGCGTTCCCGGCGGCACAAACACGTCGATCCATGCGCTTTGATTGCTGCCCGGAGGGACGGTGACCGGAAACGCGTTGCGCGGCTCATGAAAGTAAGCATCGCGTACCGGAATCAGGGGGTCCGGAACCTGGCCCGTAATCCCGTTGGCGTCCGAGGGCAGCTTGACGTTCACGTAGCCTTCCCGGAACACGGCGACGTTCCGGGCGGCAGGCAGCGTCTGTCCGGTTCGGGCGTTCACCAGGTCGCTGACACTCAGGTTCATCTCGACCGGCTTGTCACCCGCCCTCACGTGGACCTGGAAACTCTCGAATTCGTTGCGAGCCGCCGTTAGAGCGATGGCTGTCGCGGCGCCGGGCGAGGAATCCGGCTGCACTTTCGCGAGCGAATCGGTAACCCAGACCAAGGGTTGCGCGGCCGCAAAGTCCAGGACGGCGAAAAACAGCCCGACGAAACGCAGTCTCGGAAAATCCTGCATCGAGACAGACCCCCAAAATAGCCTGATTATATCCGAGGTCCAGCGAGCAGGAGTTCGCCTGAGCCTAGCGGCCGAGGCTGTTTCGGAATGCGTCAAGGAACAGATCGACGTTATCCGGCGTGGCCAGCGGCCCCATTACGCCGATCCGGAAGATTTTCCCGGCCAGCGGACCGAATCCTCCGGCGATCTCGATGCCGTAGTTCGCCATCAGTTTCCCGCGCACCTGCGCGTCGTCCACGCCTTCCGGCACGCGAACGGTATTGAGCGTCGGAATCCGCTCGCCGGGGGCGACATGCATCTGCAGCCCCATCTTCTCCACGCCCGCGACAAACCGCTCGTGCGCCTCGATATGCCGCTTCCAGCGCGCCTCGAAACCTTCCTGCTCGATGGCGCGGAGTCCGGCGCGCAGCGCGTAGAAAGTCGAGATGGGTGCGGTGTGGTGATATTTCCGACCGTTGTAGTAGTCGCTCAGAAGTTTTAAGTCGAGGTACCAGACTTCGTTTGGCGTGGCGCGGGCGCTCAACTTTTCCATGGCCAGAGGCGAAGCGGTGAAGGGCGACAGTCCCGGCGGGCAGCTCAAACCTTTTTGGGTGCAGCTGTAGGCGATGTCGATGCCGTGTTGATCGAAGTCGATGCGAACGCCGCCGAGCGAGGTGACGCAGTCGGCGATGACGAGGGCTCCCGCCTGGTGCGCGGCCGGAACGATGGCGGACGGATTCTGAAGGGCGCCGGTGGAGGTCTCGGCGTGCACAAAGGCCACGACGCGCGGGCGGTGCTGCTCGATGGCGGCGCGCGCCTCGGCTTCGGTGAAGGTCTGGCCCCAGGGCTTATCGCACTTCACCACTTCGGCACGATGGCGGCGGCCCATTTCGGCGATACGGTCGGCAAAAAAGCCGGCCGAAAAGACGAGCAGCTTCTCGCCCGGTTCGACGAAATTCGACACTGCGGTTTCCATGCCGCTCGAACCGGTGCCGGAAATGGCGAGCGTCATTTCGTTCGACGTGCCGTAGGCAGGTTGGAGCAGACGCTTGACGTCGGCGGCGACTTCGAAGAAATAGGGGTCCAGGTATCCGACCAGCGGGTCGGTCATGGCCTGGTAGACGCTCGGCTCCACCTGGGTCGGACCGGGTCCAAAGAGCAGTCTCTTGGGGGGCATCACAGACCAGCGTATCACCCGCGCCCCGTTCTCTTGGGTGTCAGTCACCTCGGTTCCATTAATTTTCGAGCGGGTCCGACCTTCAGCGACGAATTGTTGTTACGCCGCGAGGTAAGAATAATCACGAATGTTCTGTAAAATGCGCTACGTTTTGCTAGCCATAATGCCTTACAAATCTGTTACTTACATGACTCGCCGCCCTCGTGAATACATTTGAACACATAACGGTACCATTGCGATTTTGTACATTGCCAGAAAAAGCCAATCGGTGTAGCCTTTTTTGACGACCGGAGGGAGTAGTCCAGCCGGTTAGATATTGCAATTTAGCCCGAATCTAGAATTGCCCGTCTGCAATTCCAGTCCGGACTCGGCCGCTCACGCTAATGAAACATTCGGAAAGGGAGTCGATCGAATGAAAACTCTTGCTACCTTTGAAAAGCGCCCCGCCGGTTGGCTGGTCCTGCTTACGCTCATCATCTGTGCAACCGCGCCTGCAATGGCTCAGATTGACCTCGCCATCACGGTCGCCGAGAACGGCTTCTTTGGCGCCGGCGGCAGTATCGGAGGTTTTATGCCCTCGAGCTGCTCGGTGTTTAGTCCACAATTTGTGAACGAAATCCAAGTGCCTGCGTTGAATCCCCCCTTTGTCGGGTCTCATCGAGCGCCATCCATCCCCTCTGGCTGCATCGACACTAAGGTCATCTGGGTGATGAACAAAGGAACCGTTGCCACCACGGGCGTTGTCACGGTTCAGGATACGATGACTGCCGAGCAACCGAAAGGTTCGACTGTTCTGACCGTCAATGGTTATTGCGGATGGGACGGCACGGGTAGCGTCTCGGGCGGGTATTGGTGCAACGGCGTGAACCCAAATGGTCCGTTCAACCCGATTGCAGCGAACCGAATTGCGGCTAACGGATGGACGTGCAACGTGGCACAGGGCAAGTTCACCTGTCAACGGTCGGACGCTCTGGCGCCGGGTGCGACCTATCCTGCCATCATTGTCAGGGTGTTGCGCGAGGACTTCAGTCCGTTGAGCTGCTTCAACAATTTAGCCGTTGTCTCTGGCGGTGGATTCGATATCGACCCCACCAATAACGCTCAGTTCGACGATTTCATCAGCTCCTACATAGTGAACCAGCTAGGCAGTACAAACCTGGTTGCGATCAATTCGGTACCGATGGGGCGGAAAGTCCGTGTGGATGGTTCGGTTGTGACAACGCCTCACTACTATTCGTGGGCATTCGACTCGCAGCACACGATTGAAGGGGAAGACAGCCCGCAGGTCGACGCAGTGTGCTCCGCTCCGATACCCGGAACCGGAACGCCCCTGCCTGGCAATGCAGGTTACACGGTAGTCGGTTACAGCACCGGCGGCTTGGCAGCCACTGGTACGAGCGGTGTTGGGTGCACGAACCCGGTGTCCTTCACTTTGCCGAACTTCATTACGCAAGGGTTTTTTGGCCAATTTTACGAAGCCATCACGGTTCGCTTCAAACAGCCGTAAGCTCCAATCAGACGACCAGGAGCAGGAGGCGGCGTCGGCCGCCTCCTCGCATCCAGCAAGCTCTTCTTGGGTGTCAGTCACCTCGGTTCCATTAATTTTCGAGCCGCGCGCCATTACGGGAGAGGTTCCAAGTCCCGTTCACAGACGCAAGAATAATTTCGAATGCTCTGTAAGGTGCGTTGCGTTTTGCGAAGGTAGTCGATATGCACGCCGTTCCGACCTCAAAGCTCATTCCCGACAAGCAAAGGTAACAACATCTTCTGTTTAGGCTGGTCCGCGCAACTCCCGCTCACACTTGTGCACGCGACAGTACCGGTATCATTTTGAACATTGCCAAACAGGAGCGGCTCGGTGTAGCCTTCTCTGTGCTGACGAAAGAGAGTACTCCAGCCGGCTAGTTGCCTCGATTTAGCCCGTGTACAGGACGGTTCTGCACCGGGCTCCACCCTTAACGTAGACCCGAGAGCCTTAGAGGAGAGTCGAACGCTATGCAATTCCCTTCTGCCCTCCAACTGCGCCCCAGCGGTTGGATGGTCCTGATTACGCTCATCATCTGTGCCGCCGCGCCAGCCGTCGCCCAGATTGACCTCACCATCACGGTCGCCGAAAGCGGCAATTTCATTCCAGGCATTGGTTGTTCGAAGTACAGCCCGCAATTCGTGAATGAAATCCAGGTGCCTGCGTTGAATCCCCCCTTCGTCGGGTCTCATCGAGCGCCATCCATCCCAGCTGAGTGCATCGACACTAAGGTCATCTGGGTGATGAACAAAGGAACCGTTGCCACCACGGGCGTTGTCACGGTTCAGGATACGATGACCGCCGAGCAACCGAAAGGCTCGACCGTGCTGACCGTCAATGGTTATTGCGGATGGGACGGCACGGGTAGCGTCTCGGGCGGGTACTGGTGCAACGGCGTGAACCCAAACGGTCCGTTCAACCCGATTCCAGCGAACCGAATTGCGGCTAATGGATGGACGTGCAACGTTGCACAGGGCAAGTTCACCTGTCAAAGGTCCGACGCTCTGGCGCCGGGTGCGACCTATCCTGCCATCACTGTGAGGGTGTTGCGCGAGGACTTCAGTCCGTTGAGCTGCTTCAACAATTTAGCCGTTGTTTCTGGCGGCGGATTTGATATCGACCCCACCAATAACGCTCAGTTCGACGACTTCATCAGCTCCTACACAGTGAACCAATTAAAATACGCGCAGCTGGTTGCGATCAATTCGGTACCGATGGGGCGGAAAGTCCGTGTGGATGGTTCGGTTGTGACAACGCCTCACTACTATGCGTGGGAATACGGCTCGCTGCACACGATTGAAGGGGAAGACAATCCGCAGGTCGACGCCGTGTGCTCCGCTCCGATACCCGGAACCGGAACGCCCCTGACGGGCAATGCGGGCTACACCGTGGTGGGGTACACCTCAAACGGTTTGTTAGCCACTGGTACGAGCGGTGTGGGGTGCCAGAACCCGGTGTCCTTCACGCTGCCAGAATTCATCACGGGAGCCTTTTTTTACGAAGCCGTCACGGTTCGCTTCAAACAGCCGTAAGCTCCAATCAGACGACCAGGAGGCGGCGTCGGCCGCCTCCTCTCATCCAGCAAGCTATTTCTTCAGAAGAGCGTCGATGGCCGCCTGGGCGATGGCCTCGTCCACTTCCGAGGGCGCCCCGCTGACGGCGATGGCGCCGATGGTCTGGCCGTCCACCTTGATGGGCAGTCCGCCCTGATTCGGGAAGGCGTCCGGGAAGGCGAGCACGCTCAGGTCGCCGTTCTTCAACTGGTCCTGCGCGGCTTTGGAGGGGCGGCCGTAGAGCGCAGCATGACGAGCTTTGCGCTGCGCAAACTGCACCGTGTTGATGCTGGTACCGTCTCCGCGCTGGAAGAAGAGCAGGTTGGCGGCGTCGTCGAGAATGCAGATGGTGACGCGCACGTTGCGCTTCTCAATCTCGGCTTCGGCGGCCGCGACCATGGTCTTGATGGCGGCGAGATTCAGGGTTTTCTTGGTGGGCAGGTCGGCGGCGGAAATGGACATGGTGAGCAGGAGCGTGAACGCGGCTGATTTGAGCATGCCCATCATACTATCGCGAGGCGGCGGATTTTGATCGAGCGAAGGAAAGCGCCGGAACTGCGCTGATTGTGGCGGCTATCCTCAGTACGATGGCTCAGCCCGCAAGAGTCACTTCGACGGCGGGGGTTTCCTCACCGGCGGGTTCGTCTCCGGTGAACACGAAACGGCCGGCAACAGCGGCCAGACCGATGGCTCCGGCGGCCATGGCGAACGCGGCCGGATAGCCGAAATGGTTGGCGACGGCGCCGGCTGCGAAGGAACTCAGGCCGACGAACAGATCGTAGAACGCGCTCAAAACGCCGACGGTTGAACCGCGCTGTCCGTCCGGGATGCGGCGAAGAACGGTGGAGGCGATCGAGGCCCACGGAAACGAGAAGCCGAAGCCGAGCACTCCGGTGGCGAAGATGGCGAGGGCGGGCGGCGGCCCGAAGGCGAGCGCGACCAGTCCGACGGCCATGAAGCAGAGGCCGCCGTAGAAGGTGCGCGAGGGGTGAACGCGGTCCGGCAGTCCGCCGAGGAAGAAGCGTGAGACCAGAATCACGCCGGCGTAGGCGGAGAACGCGGCAGGGCCGGAACCGCCGTGGCGCGCCAGGTGGAGAATCAAAAAGCCCGTGATCACGGGGTAGTGGACATTGACGAAGCCGATGGCAATGCCGGGCGGAATCAGCCAGCGGGGGATGAGGCCGCGGCGCCGTTCGTGGGCGTGAGGCTGATAATCCTCGGGAATCCGGCTGAGCAGGATAGCGGCGGTCAGGGCGCAGGCGACCTGGAGCATCGCGGCGCGCTCAAAGGTGCCGAGCCACTGCCCCACTACGGGCCCGGCGGAGATGCCGCCCCAAATGCCGCTTGAAAGGTAGCCGAGAGCCTGGCTGGAGCGTTCGAGTCCGGCAATCTCGACGGCCCACGCGGCGGCGCCTGTGTAGAAGCACGCTTCGCCGAAGCCTTGCAGGGTGCGGCCCAGAAATGCGCCCGTGATGCCGAGCGGCAGCAGGTACATGGCGCCGGACAGCGCGCAACTCACAAGACCGGTGAGGAACGCCGTTTTGCGCCCTTTGCGGTCGGCTAAAGGACCGGAAAAGAAGCGGCTGCCGAGAGCGACGAACGAGAAGATGCCGATGACCAGGCCGACCGTCTGGTCGGACCCGCCGAGATCGTGGCGAACGTGCGGCGCCAGTCCCGGCAATACGGTTCCGATGCCGCAAAAGGCCAGGAACGTCGCACCGATCAAAGACCAGAACCGCGCACCGAACTGATGCGCAGATAACCCCATTAGTAAACTATTGTATCGTTCCTTTATGAACTGGTTCCTCGCCAAGACCGAACCCGCGGTCTATTCGATCGATCAACTCGAGAAAGACAAACGCACGTTGTGGGACGGCGTGACCAATGCGCAGGCGGTACGGGCGATTCGCGCAATGAAGCCGGGCGACCGCGTGCTGATCTACCATTCGGGCGGTGTTTCGGCCATTGTCGGGGTGGCGAAAGTGGCTACGGCGCCGCGCGACGATGCGCGAAATCCCAAATCGGCCGTCGTGGATCTCGAGTATGCCGGACGGGTGGATCCGCCGGTGACCCTGGGGGAAGTGAAGCAATCGGGCGAGTTCGCCGATTTTGCGCTGGTCCGGCAGAGCCGGCTGTCCACGATGGCGGTTCCGCCGGAGTTCGTCGAATGGTTGCGCAAGCGGGGCGCGGTACGGTGAAGACCCTATAGCGCTGTGGGACGCTGCATCCGATGTACTAGACGATGAGTTTCAGCTTCTCGATAGCGCGCGGAGAGGACCAGGGCCGGTAACCATGAATCCGGTCTTGTTCATCGTGCTGTTCGGGGCTGCCGCGGCCGGGCTGTACCGCTTTTTATCGCGCGGTGATCGCAAGCCGCAACTACCCGTGCGGGCGGACTTGACCGCGATGGTGGAGCGCGAAGTCCGAAAGCTGATGCACGATGTGCCGGTCGGTTTTTATGAGACCGACGCCACCGGCAAAATCACCTGGGCCAACGAACGGCTCTGCGAAATGCTGGGGCGGGCCAGTTACCAACTGGCGAATGTGCCGTGTTGGGACCTGGCGCCTGAAACCGCGCGTGCCCGCGTGCAGGAGGAGACGCTCCAGAAACTGTCGGGGCATCGCGCCCTGGTGGGCTACCACTGGGTTTATCAACGCCCGGACGGGAAGCTGATCACCATCGAAACGCACGAGTCGCTGATCCGCGATCCGCTGGGGGAAACCTACGGTTTGCGCGCTGCTTCGATCGACATGACCGAGCGCGCCGAAACGCAGCTCGAGGTGCGGCAGACCACGGCCGAACTGAAAGCACTGTTCAACGCCTTCCCCGATCTTTTCCTGCGGGTGGATCCGGCGGGGCTGATTCTCGACTACCGGGCTCCGGCAACGGGCGAGAACTTCGGCTTTGAGCGCGACCCGCGGGGCAAGCGCCTGCGAGAGGCATTACCGTCACACGGACGGCGGATTGAATCGGCGCTGCGCGAAGCCATCGATGAAAATCGCGCCGCCCTGGTGGAGTATCCGGACGACAACGGGAAAACGTACGAAGCGCGCGTCATCAGCCATAAGCGGTCAGAAGTGCTGATTATCGTGCGCGACATCACCGAGCGGACACGGGCCGATCAGCAGTTGCAGACCTTCGCGGCGGAGCTCAAAGGCAAGAACGCCGAACTGGAATCGGCTCTCGCCACCGCGCACGAAGCCACGAAGCTGAAAAGCCAGTTCCTGGCCAACATGAGCCACGAAATCCGCACGCCGATGAACGGAGTGCTCGGCATGACGGAGTTTCTGCTCAACACCCCGCTCAACGCCGAGCAACGCGATTACGCCGAAAGCGTGCGCAATTCGGCCACGTCGCTGCTCACGATCATCAACGACATTCTCGATCTGTCGAAGATCGAAGCCGGCAAGCTGACGCTCGAGCGGATTCCCTTCGACCTGACCAACGTCCTGCGCGAGATCGCCCGCGAATTCTCGATCCACGCGCGCTCGAAAGACCTGGCGTTTCTTTGCGCGCTGCCCTCGGAGGAGGCGCTGCCCCTGCACGGCGACCCCGGGCGCATCCGTCAGATACTCACCAATTTGCTGGGGAACGCCTTGAAATTCACGCAATCCGGTTCAGTGGGGCTGAGCGCGGAGAAACTTCGCGAGGCGGGCGACACCATCACCATCCGTTTCAGCGTGCGGGATACCGGAATCGGCATTCCTTACGAGCAGCAAAAGAAACTGTTCCAGAGCTTTGTTCAGGGCGATGGCTCGACAACGCGGAAATACGGCGGCACCGGCCTTGGCCTGGCCATCTCCAAACAACTGGTGGAGATGCTGGGCGGCCAAATCGGAATGGAGAGCGATCCCGGCAAGGGAAGCACGTTCTGGTTCACGCTGGCGTTCGAGAAATATGAGGGCTCCCTGCAGGGTGGGCGGCCGGCTGAAATTCCCAAGGTCGCAAGCCGGACGCAGTTGATGCGGCCTGCGGCGGCGGCGAGGCCGGCAGCGGCGGCAGGCGCGAGTTCCCCGCCGGTGGGCGCTCGCAAACGCGTGCTCGTGGCCGAGGACAACGTCATGAACCAGCGGGTTGCGAAGAAACTGCTGGATAAAGCCGGATTCGAAGTGGATGTGGTCGAGAACGGGCTACTCGCGGTGGAGGCCGTGCAGCAGGAACGCTACGACCTGGTGCTGATGGATTGCATGATGCCCGAGATGGACGGCTTCGAGGCCACCGCCGCGATCCGCCGCATGGAAGGCGCCGCACGCCACACCATCATCTTCGCGCTGACCGCCAACGCCATGGCCGGCGATCGGGAACGGTGTCTCGAGGCCGGCATGGATGACTACCTGAGCAAGCCCTTCAACCTGACCGCGCTCGAACGCGCCATCGAGAACTGGGTGCCGCAACCGAACAGCGAGGACCGCCTTCGCGGCATTCTCGACCGCTTGCGCCCGGCGCTGCGCACCTAGTCCGCTCACGTCTTTGATAGTCTGATGCGGTGCGGCGACGCGAATTCCTCGAAATCACGGCCGGTGTGGCGATGGCGGGTGGCGGCGCGGCCGCCGCTGAGAACGGCGACTGGTACGACCGCCCGATGCGCTGGGCGCAACTGGCCTTTGTCGAAGACGATCCCGGCCAATACGACCCGGCCTTCTGGCTCGACTACTTCAAGCGCATCCACGCCGATGCCGCCTGCCTGAGCGCGGGCGGTTGTGTCGCTTTCTACCCGACGAAGATCCCGCTGCACTACCGCAGCCGGTGGCTGAAAGACTCCGATCCGTTCGGCGACCTGGTGAAAGGCTGCCGGGCGCTGGGCATGAACGTGGTGGCGAGAACCGATCCGCACGCGGTTCACCAGGATATCCACGACGCCCACCCGGACTGGATTGCCGTCGACGCGAGCGGCAAGCCGCGGCGGCATTGGGCCGACCCGGAGTACTGGGTGGCCTGCGCGCTCGGACCTTACAACTTCGATTTCATGACGCGCGTTACCGAGGAGATCGTGAGCCTCTACCGCGTGGACGGCATCTTCTCGAACCGTTGGTCGGGCAGCGGCATGTGTTACTGCGCGCATTGCGCCCAAAACTTCCGCGAGTTCTCGGGGCTCGAACTGCCGCGCACCGCCGACCCGCTCGAACCGGCGAGGCGGCAGTACATCGTGTGGAAGCAGAAGCGGCTGTTCGATTTGTGGCGGCTGTGGGATTCGCGAATCAAATCGATCAACCCTCGAGCCGCGTTCATCGCCAACGCAGGCGGAGGCGCGCTGAGCGAACTCGACATGAAGACCATCGGCGACCTGGCGCCAATCCTATTCGCGGACCGTCAGGCGCGGCGCGGCCTGATGCCGCCCTGGATGAACGGAAAGAACGGCAAGGAGTATCGCGCCACGCTCGGCCGCAAGCCCATTGCCGGGATCACGAGCGTGGGGCTCGAGGAACCGTACCGCTGGAAAGATTCGGTGCAGAGCGGCGACGAGATCCGGCTGTGGATGCTCGACGGCGTGGCGCACAACCTGCGGCCGTGGTTCATCAAGTTCAACGCCAAGCCGATTGACCGGCGATGGCTGCCGGTGGTGGAGAGCGTATACAAGTGGCATCACGCCAACGAGCGCTACCTCCGCAACCAGGACTCGCTGGCGCGCGTGGCGGTGGTGTACTCGCAGCAGACGGCGGCGTTCTACGGAGCCAGGGTCGAGGATCACACGCTCGGCTTTTACCAGGCCCTGGTCGAAGCGCGCATTCCTTTCGACATGGTGCACGACCGCAAACTCGATACGGCAGGCGCATACAAGACGCTTGTACTGCCGAACATCGCCGCGCTCTCCGACGCGCAGTGCGCGCAGTTGAGCGAATTCGTCGAGCGGGGCGGAAGCATCGTGGCCACTCACGAAACCTCGCTCTATAACGAATGGGGACAGCGGCGGCAGGACTTCGGCCTGGCGCGGCTGTTTGGGGCTTCCTACGCCGGACGGGTGGAAGGTCCGATGCAGAATTCATACCTGGCCATCGAGGGCCGGCATCCGCTGGTGGCGGGGCTTGAAGACGCAGTCCGCATCATCAACGGAGTGCGGCGCGTGGTGGTCCGGCCGGAGGGCGCCTCGATTGCGCCGCCGCTCACCGTGGTGCCCTCCTATCCCGATCTTCCGATGGAGTCGGTGTACGTGCGGCCGTTCGCGGGCAAGGATCCGGCCGTGTTCCTGCGCGAGATAGGCAAGGGGCGCGTCGTGTATTTTCCCTGGGACGTGGATCGCACGTTCTGGGAGGTGATGGCGGTGGACCATGGGCGGCTGTTGAGCAACGCGGTGGAGTGGGCCACCGGCGAAGAGCCGGTCGTGAAGGTGGCGGGCAAGGGTTTGCTCGACGTGGCCGTGTGGACTCAGCAGCAGTCGATGACAGTGCACCTGGTCAACCTCACCAATCCCATGGCCATGAAGGGACCCCTGCGCGAGGCGATTCCATCGCAGCCGCAACGCGTGAGCGTGCGCGTGCCCGCGGGGCGGCGAGTGACCAAAGTGAGGCTGCTCGTTGCCGGGCGGGTGGTGGAACCGTGGCGCTCCGGCGGCCGGCTGGAAATCGACGTTCCGCCGTTCGAGGTGAACGAAGTGGTCGCCTTCGATCTCGCCTAGCGATCGAACTTAGGCGCGTAGTAGCCGGGACGGGCGCGCACCACGAGATCCTTGCGGCCCTTCACCTTGACGCTGATGGGGTGCCACAGGCCGTCGGTCTTCAGCGGCTCCGGGCTGTAGGCCATGTTGTACTGGTGGCGCAACTCGTTGGCGATGTTTTCGAACGACTGCGACAGGTCTTCCACCTTGAACGGGAAGAATGCAACGCCTCCGGTTTCGGCGGCCAGATACTTGAGCACCTTGTCGCCGTCCGTGGGCAATTTCATGTGGTTGGTGGAAATGCTGTAGATGACGACATCGGCTTTCTGGGCCATCTCGAGCGCCTGTTCGCGCGTGTAACGGCTCGCGTTGTCGTCGCCGTCGCTCAGGATGATCATGGCGCGGCGGAATTTGTGCCGCGGCTGATCCTGCATCAGCTTGTCGCGGCAGGCGAAGTAAATGGCGTCGTAGAGCGCGGTGCCTCCACCCGGGCGCAGATCGCGAACGCCCTTGGCGAGCGTGTCGATGTTGCCGGTGAGGTCGGCCACGAGTTCGGCGCTGCTGTCGAAGCTCACCACCACGGCCTTGTCCTGGGCGGGCCGCACCACCGAGTTGATGAACTCCACCGCCGCTTCCTGCAGGAATTTGAACCGCTCGCGGATGCTGTTGCTGGTATCGACAAGCACGGCCAGCCGCAGCGGCAGATTCGTCTCGGCGACAAATTCGAGGACGTTTTGCGCCTTCTTGCTCTCGATGACTTCGAAGTCGTCCTTGGTCAGGTCGGTGACGAAGCGGCCTTTTTTGTCGGCCACGGTGAACAGCAGGTTGACGCGGGTAACGTCGAGGATGATGCGGTTTTGGTCGGCGGGTGACTCGGCCACCACCGGCCTCCGCTGCTGCGAGTATCCGGGAATCAGTAGACCGGCAAAAACGGCAAGAATGGGCCAGAGTTTCATGGGGAAGCGCTGCTTGACTTCATTATAGCTTCGAGCCACGAGCGCAGATCCGGGGGCAGGGGCGATTCCACCACGATGCGGCTGCCGGTGGACGGGCTGTCGAACGAGATGCGGTGCGCGTGCAGAAACGTGCGCTCCAGGACGCCCTTGGGCGCTCCATAGACTGTGTCGCCGGCGACGGGATGACCGATGCTCGCCAGGTGAACGCGAATCTGATGCGTGCGCCCGGTGCCGATGCGCACGCGCAGGTAGCTGAATTTTCCGAAACGGCCGAGCACCTCGTAATCGGTGAGGGCGGGGCGTCCGGTGTCGAGGCGGGTGGTCATGCGGGTTCGCCGCGAGGGGTCGCGGGCGATCGGAGTTTGAATGCGGCCGCGGTCCTGCTTCAGAATTCCGTGAACGACGGTGAGGTAGATCTTCTCCACCGTTCGCGCGGCGAACTGCCGGGCAAGGTTCTGGTGCGCGGCATCGGTGCGAGCCACCAGCAGGACGCCCGATGTGTCGCGGTCAATCCGGTGGACGATGCCGGGACGCTCCTCGCCGCCGAGTTCCGACAATTTTCCGAAGTGGTGCACCAGGCGGTTGACGAGCGTGCCGGAAAGATTTCCGGCGCCCGCGTGAACCACCAGGCCGGGCGGCTTGTCGATGGCGATCACATCCGCGTCCTGGTAGAGCACTTCGACCGGCGCATCCTCGGGCGCGGCTTTGAGCGGCGGCGGATGGGCAGGGTCGACTTCGATGCTCTCGCCGCCGCGCAATTCATAAGAAGACTTGCGCGGCTGACCGTCGACGCGCACGCGCTCCTGCTTGATCCAATCCTGGAGACGCGAGCGGCTGAACTCTGGAAGGCGGGCCTGGAGGTAATGATCGAGCCGTGAGCCGCGGTCGTCGGGAGTGATTTCGAAGCGATGGGTCATGTGCGGCGGCGATCTGCGATAAATAAAGTATGTCAGCCGCGCAGCGAGCGTTGCTCAGCCGACGGGCCATGCTGCTCTCGCCGCTGGCGGCTCGGGCGGCCGAAAACAGTTGGCCCGTGGAGTCGTATTTCCGGCAGATTCTCGAAGGCTTTCGAAAGAACGCCCAGCGCACGTCGGGGTCGTGGGCCGTTTGCGACTTCGAAGGCGGAACGCTCAAGCCGGCGAGCGTGGCCCGCAACGGCAAGACCTACGACTCGGTGACGCGCATGCTCCCGGCGCTTTCCGCGTGGGCGCTGCGCACGGGCGAAGGCGTGGACGTGCTCCGCTCGATTTTCACCAGCGCTTTCGATCCGGCGCATCCCGATTATTGGGGCGCTCCTCCGCCGGACCGCCAGCATCAGTTCCAGGTGGAAGCCTCGGTGGTGGCGTGGGCGTTGTGGCTCGCGCGCGACCTGATTCTGCCGCAGCTTTCCTCCGCGTCGCGGCGCAACATTCAGACGTGGCTCGAGGCCTGCACCAGGCGTCCGGTGCGCAGCAACAATTGGGCCTGGTTCACGGCGGTGAATCAGGCGGTGCGGCTCGACCTGGCTCATCGCTGGCCCGAGTTCTCAGGCGACGCGCAGTGGATGCTCGACGACATCCGCTTTCTCGATTCACTCGCCGCACCCGGCAGCGATGGCTGGTATAGCGACTCGCCGAAAGAGCCCGCCTACGATTACTACAATTTCTGGGTCTTCGCGAGCCATTTTCTCTACTGGAACCGGATCGTGGGCGGCAAGTACCCGGAATGGTCGGCCAAGTTCACGCTGCGCCTGAAGCAGTTTCTTGAGGCCGCCCCGTACTTCTTCGGCGCAAACGGAGCGCATCCGCTCTACGGCCGATCGTTGATTTACCGCTGGGCCGTGCTGACTCCGCTGGTGCTCGCCTACGAACAGGGGCTTTGGCCGCATGGCGCGGGGCTGTTGAAGCGCATCGTGCGGTTGAACATCGAGTTCTTCTGGAAACTCGGCGGCTTCGACGGCGGGCGCGGCAAACTGCTCGAAACGCTCTCGCCCGCGGGTTCGCGCGCCATCGATGAGAGCTACATCGACAACGGCCATCCATATTGGTGCATGCAGGCGTTCGCGCTGTGGGCCATCCCGCGCGGCAAAGCACTTTGGAGCGCCGCCGAGGAGCCTCTGCCGGTGGAACGGCGGTCATTTCTCGAGCCGCTCCGCGGCCCGAAGATTCTGCTCGCAGGCGACAAGCGCACAGGCGAGGTCCGCTGGCTGATTGCCGCCAACGGGCATAATGATGCGGATTACCGGTCGAAATACACGAAATTCAGCTACTCGTCAGGGGCGCCGTGGGGCACTTCATTCGATAACGCGCTCCTGTTTCGCGCGCCGGACGGAACGTTCTCGGGACAAGCGGGCGTGGACCGCGGATACCTGACCGCCAACGGCTATCAACGCACCTGGTGGGCTCGCGCCGGCGACGTGCGCATCACGGTTGAAACCGAAATCGAGCTGCAACGGGGCGTGGAAGTCAGGCGGCACAAAATCACGGCGCCGGCCGGTATCGAGTTCGTGGAAGGCTCACGCGCGTTCGCAACAAAGCCGGACCGGAACGTTGTACGGGCGGTGAAGGGCTACGCAGGCTCGGCGGTGGAGGAAGAGTCAGGGGTGAATGTCGTTCACGGGCGGACCTGGACCGTGGCGTTTCGGGGAAAAACGCAGGCGGAAACCACAACGCTCGAAAGCCGGTTCAGGCTTTGAAGCGCGGGGAGAGGCGGCGAGCCTCCCCCCGAAAACCACTCCAATTCGCTAGAAGTCGAACCGGAGGGACATCTGCATGGTTCTCGCGCTGCCGGCTTGCAGACCGGTGGTGCTCGAGAACTTGCCGAACGTCGCCGGCGTGTTCAGGTTGAGCGTCAGGCCGGAGAAGTTCGTGTTGTTGAACAGGTTGTACGCTTCCGCGCGGAACGCGAACGCCGCTGTCTCGGTGATCTTGAATTTCTTCACGAGCGACATGTCGACGTCGAAAAAGCGCGGACCGTAGAACTGATTGCGGCCCGAGGAGCCGACTTCGCCGGCCGCCGGATAGCTGAAATTCGCCAGGTCCTGCGGGGTGAGGAAGAACACACCGTTGCCCTGGCGCTGCACCGAACCGATGGAGCCGCGCGGAGCCGAGGCTGAGTAGTTGGCCCAGGTGAACTGGCTGTTGTAGCCGGCGGTGTAGCGCTGCGAGAACACCGTGAACGGAGCGCCGGTCTGCCAGATCCAGAGAGCGCCCAGGTCCCACCCGCCGATCAGAGAATCGGCAAAGCGGTTGATGTTTCCGGCAAAGCGGCGGCCCTTGCCCACCGGCAGCGTGTAAATCCAGTTGGAGGTGAACACGTGCTTGCGATCAAAGTCCGCGATGCCGCGCATCAGGCGCAGGTTAAACGAGTCGATCGGCGGCGCGTAGCCGTTGCCTTCCTGCGAAGAAGACGTGGCGCTGTAACCGCCGACATTGTCGATGGCTTTGCCGAAGGTGTAGTTCACCGACATGCGCACGGCGCCGGCGCTGCGGCGCAGGCTCAACTGCAGCGAGTCGTAATAGGACCGGCCGTCGTTGGTGCCGTACCGCACCTGGTTGAACTGCGGGTACAGGCGCAGATAGGTGACCGGAAGGCCCGCCCCCGCATAACGGTTGAAGTTGTTAGCCACGCGGTCGAGCGTGTTCACCGCGGTGCCGACCTGACCCTGTTGAATCGTGGTGGCGCCGAGTGCGCTGATGGCGGCCGCCGGCGTGCCGAACATCCGGACGAGCGCGTTGTTGGCCGAAGGAGCCGCCTGGCTCGACTGGAAGGCCTGCAGTTCCTTGAAGTCGGTGAGGAACTGTCCGTAGACCTGCGGCTGATTGATGTCGCGGTTCAGATACAGCTTGATACCGCGGTTTCCGACGTAGGCGATTTCCGCCACCGTGCTGCGCGCGAATTCATACTGCAGGTTCAAGCCATAGCTGGCCACGTAGCCGGTGCGCAGGTTCGGATTCGGAAGATAGATGCTGGTGCTGCGGGTGGTGGGGAGCGTCAGCACCGGGGCGGCGGGCGCGGGCGTTCCGGGCAGCCCGCTCGAGGACACCCGGAGATCGTTGTTGGTCGGGTTCGGGAACACCTGAACCGTTTGCGAGAAGCCCGGAGTCGAGCCGTCGATGGCGCTCACCACGGCGCCCATCGTGCGGTCGTAGAAAATGCCCCAGTTTCCGCGGATGGCGATCTTGCCGGTGCCGGTGACGTCGTAGGCGAAGCCGAAGCGCGGGGCGAAGTTGTTCCAGTCGGTGCCGAACCAGTTGTTGCCCTTCACGACGGTTGCATCGGTGACGGGCGACACTCCGTTCATCAGCGCCGCCTTATCCATGTAACCCTGGAATCCGTTGATCTCGTTCGGTTTCAGGAAGTACTCGTAGCGCAGGCCGATGTTGAGCGTCAGTCTGTTGTTCACCTTCCAGTCGTCCTGGAAGAACAGGCCGCCCTCGTTGAGCACGAAATCGCGAATGAGCGAGCCGGGCGCGAACTTGGTCAGATCGGAATAGTAAGTCTGGTTGATCTGGTCGACGCGGCCGAGCAGGTTGTTGTACAGGTTTTCGAACGTCGTGCGGAAGCCCGAGGTCAAGCCCTGCGGACCGAAGCTCGACGGCACCGTGTTGCCGTTGGCAACGGCGAGCGTCACGGTGGGATAAATTCCGCCGTCGTTGTAGCCGTGCTGGAGGGTGTGGCGGATGTTGCCGCCCATCTTGAAGGTGTGCTTGCCCTTCAGCCAGGTGAGGTTTTCAGTGATGTCGTTCACCGGCGACCAGCGGCCCTGAGCAAAGCCGTTGAAGTCCGGGCTGAACACGTCGTTGAGGTACACCGCGGTCGATTGCGGACGCCCGGGGCGGAAGAACTGAACGGTGGCCTGCTGGTGGCCGAAACGGAATTCGTTAATCAGGTTGGGCCGGATGGTCCAATCGTCGCCGATGGAGTAGCCCCAGCGATGGCCGCCCTGCGTGCCGACCGGCTCGCCGGGATAGGTGGCGTCGGCGTTGTTGAGCGCGTCGAAGGAAGTGTTCCGCTGCCAGCTCCAGCGCATGAAGGCGCGATTGGTGCTCGAGATGTTGTAGTCGCTCTTGATGGTGAACTGATCTTCGAGACCGCCGCTCGGGCTGTTGAAGCGGAATCCGGCGGTGTTGAGTCCGTCGCCGATGTCGAAGTTATTCGGGTTGGGGATGCGGGCGAGCAGCTTGGCGACGGCGGGGTCGAGACCCTTGCCGGCCGGATCATTCTGAAGAACGTTGAACGATCCCGCGCCGCTGTTATAGCGGAACAGGCCGCCCTTGGCTTCGGGCGTGTACACCAGGCGGTTGCGAATGGTGTCCTGGGACGTGCGGCGGCCCTGGAAATTGCCGAAGATGAACCATTTGTCGCGGATGATCTTGGTACCCACCGAACCGCCGTAGATGTTCTGGATGAACTTGGGCCGCAGCGAACCGGACGAGTTGTTGAAGAAATCGTTGGCGTTGAGATCGGTGTTGCGGAGGTATTCGAACAGGTTGCCGTGCCACTCGTTGGTGCCGGAGCGGGTGATCAGCTCCACCTGTGCGCCGGCGCTGCGCCCGTATTCGGCCTTGCCGCCGGTGGTGACCACGCGGAACTCGCCGATGGAGTCCGTATTGTTGGCGGTGAGCGAGAGACCGAGGCGCGGCACCACCGAGTCGTTAACGTCGATGCCGTCGAGCTTGGAGTTATTCGCACCCTGGCGCAGTCCGTTCACGCGCGAGAAACTCGGGTCGCCGGCGTTGATCTGAACACCGGGCGCGACGAGCGCGGCCAGCGTGATCGGCGTGCGGCCCAACTGCGGCAGCGTGTCGATTTCCTTGATGGTGACGGCGCGCGCGGTTTGCGCTTCCGTGGCTTGCACGGTGAGCACGTTGGCCTCTACCTGCACGCTCTCGTTCGTGGAGCCGATTTCGAGCTTCACGTTCTGCGCGAGAATGGCGCCGACGTTGAGCTCAATGTTGCTGAGAACCGCTTTGCGGAAGCCGGCTGCCTCCACGGTCAGGTTATACGTCCCCGCCGGCAGAGCGAACAAGAAAGACCCGGCGGCGTCGGTTGTGAACGTGGAGCGGGCATCGGTTTTCGTGTTGACCACCGCCACGGAGGCGTTGGGGATGATGGCGCCAGTCGCGTCCTGAACCACGCCTTCGATGCGGCCGTTGGAGGTTTGTCCAAAGACAGACGACACCAATGAGAGGGTGAGAGTGAGAACAGACAGAGCTGTCCTCAGTTTTGGAAATGCGAGCATGTCAGACCCTTTCAGCAGCGCAGTGCCCGACACGGGGGCCGCGCAGTGGAATTGAAAATTATTTCAAGGGTACCTCAACCGGGGTGCTGGTTGCAACTGGGCTTAACCCCTATTTGTTCCCACTATCCTTCCCAAAGAGCTTAGCGAGGGCTGGCGTGCCGGCTGGCCGTTTGACGCTGAGGATTGGTTTTGCTCGTGATTTCGAGCAATTTCCCTGAAAATGTGAGTACCAGTGGCATTTTTGAACATTGATGGGGGGGAACCCTCGTGTTAGTCTTTGAGGGCTAATCGGTTCTAGTTAGTCTCGAAAGGCTAAGGGAACCGAATGATCCCTAAACACTACCGTAGGAGAACTCTGTATGTTTTGTGCTCAGAAAATGCTCGGGGGGAGCTTGATGGCTCTCTTTTGTCTGCTCGTTCTCACGACCATAACGGCGCAAGCCCAAGTCGACTTGGCCATCACGCAGTCCGACGCTGGCGTTTTCGCGGCAGGTCCGTCAGCCAACTGCTCGGCCATGAGCCCGCAATACACCAACATTCCGGATTTTGCCAGATCTGGAAATTGCGTCCAAACGAAAAGGATCTGGGTTACCAACCTGGGAACCGCTGCCACAAATGGCGTTGTGACCGTTCGCGACTTCATGACGCCGGAACAGCCCAAGGGATCTACCGTGTTGAGCACCAATGGATACTGCGCCCAGTTCCAGTTCGGCTGTGCTATCGCACCGCAGGCCGCAAACGGTTGGGCTTGCGTCGTCTTTCAGGGTTCGCTCAGTTGTTCCCGTTCCGATTCTCTGGCGCCCGGAAAGAGCTACTCGCCGATCGTCGTCAAGTTGCTTCGTGAGGACTATAGCCCTCTGATCTGCTTCAACGATCTCGCCAACGTCAGTGGCGGTACGGACGGCGGACTGGTGGACACCAATCTCGCGAACAACACCTCTTTTGACGACTCCATCAGTTGGCCCCTGAATCCGCCGCTCGGCAGAAGGGAAACAGGTATTACAGACGCGGTCACGGTTCACTCAGTTCCGGAAGGGCTGGGGGTGTCTGTGGATGGGTCGCTGTACAAGACGCCCCACACTTTCTACTGGAAGCTGGGAGAACTGCATACCATTCTCGTCGACAACAACGGGGTGCCTTGGCCGGGCAACGAGGGCTGGTCACCGGTTCTTGTCTCTACAGACGGTGTGGGCATTAGTTTGAAGAACTCGCAGGTCTGGTGGTCGTTCCCAATCGTAGCGGCCGGATTGACGCCGTACGAGCAGATCACAGTCGTTTACACAAAATAGAAACTCGTCGTACGTTTCAAAAAAAGCAACCGGCCGCTGCCCCTGTTCGGAGCAGCGGCCGGTTTGTTTTGATGCTGCCGCTTCCGGCTAGAACTGGAAGCGGAGCGAGAGTTGCATGGTGCGAACGTCGCCGCTCTTGCCCGTGATCTTGCCGAAGGTCGACAGGTTGGTCGGGTTGAAGCTGGCGCCGCCCCAGTTCGGGTGGTTGAAGACGTTGAACGCTTCCGCACGGAACTGGAACGCCATCTGCTCCCGGATCGCAAAGCGCTTGAACAGGCCCAGGTTCCAGTTTTCGAAACCGGGCTGATGCAGCGTGTTGCGCGCGCCGGGGGTGTTGTTGAAGGTGCCCGGAGCCGGCTTGCTCACGACGAGGTTGCCGTTCGAGTCGGTGGTCTGGAACCAGTACTTCGCATCGCTGGCGCCGTTGAGCGCGATGTCGTGGGTGATGGTCGGGGTCTGGTTCAAAATCCAGAGCTGGCCGCCGCAGTTGAAGCTGCCGTCCTGTCCGACACCGGCATAGTCGTTGCCGACGCCGAAGCCGCAGGTGGTGCCGGTCTGGAACTGCGTGATGCCGCTGACCTGCCAGCCGCCGAGCAACTTGCCCGCCAGGTTGGTCTGGGCGCGGAAGAACGGCAATTCATAGAGGTAGTTGGCGATGAACACGTGGCGGACGTCGAAATCCGACTGGCCCCACATGGCTTTGTCGTTATAGGTATTCGGGATGATGTCGCGCTGCGCCGATCCGTTGTCCATGCTCTTGGAGAGCGTGTAGGCGAAACCGAACGAGAAGCCGTTCGAGAAGCGGCGGTTGGCCGACAACTGGAACGAGTTGTACTTCTGATTGGCGACGTTGTCGGTCTGACGGATCGAGTTGTAGCCCTTGTAGGGGCGCAGAGCGTCGATGTTCACGCCGGGGTTGGCGGCGATGACATCGGGCGTCGGCTGGTTGATGTTGGATTCGCGCTGCATGTGCAGACCGCGGCGTCCGACATAAGCCGCCGTAACCAGGAACTTGGCGGGAAGCTCACGCTCCACGCTGACGTTCCACTGCCAGGCTTCGGGGTTCTTGAAGGCGATGCTCTGGGTGGTGACCGTGAGAGGAAGCGAGTTGGCTGCCGTGCCGCCCGGGTTGTCGACGTTGCCGAAGCTGACGTTGGCAGTGGGCTGGAAGGGCGGGTTGCCGCCGAGGAAGATGGAATCGCTCACGCCGAGCTTGGTGAAGAAGCGGCCGGCGCCGGCACGAATCACGGTCTTGGGCGTCATGTTGTAGGCCAGGCCCACGCGAGGCTGCCACTGGTTGAAGTGGGTCTGCGAGAAGCCGGGGTTATACTTGCCGCCGCGGAACAGGTAATCGTACTGCGGATCGCTCGATTCGGGGAAGCGGCCTTTGGCCGAGTCCGGCCAGCCGGAACCCGGAATCACCATGCCGTTGTAGCGGTCGCCGGATCCCGGAACGATGGTCCCGTTGGGATTCACCTTCACCGCCTTGGACGGATCATAGAGCGCCGGATCGAAAACGATCATGTTGCGCCACAGAGCGTTGAAAGGCGTGATGATGGTGTACCGGACGCCGTAATCCACGTGCAGCTTGCTGTTGACCTTCCAGGAATCCTGGGCGAAGGCCTCGTACATGTTGCCGCGGAAGATGGTGTAGGCGCGCTGTCCCAACTCCGAGTAGGAGTCGAACAGGCCGAGCGCGAGATTGGCCATGGCCACGCCGGAGCTCGGCTGGCCGGAGCGCGTGTCGGAGAATCCGAACTGCCCGTTCTGGTTGTTGGTGCAGGTGGGGCAGGCGCTGACGTTGATTTCGTCGTTGTCGTTCTCGCCCGAACGCTCAAACGAGAAGCCGAACTTGTAGGTGTGGTTGCCCTTGATCCAGGTGAAAGTGTCGGCAATGGTGTAAATCGGGCCCGCCGAGTGGGACGGGTACGGTCCGCCGTTGAGACCCGAGAAATTGCTGACATTCACGGTCGGGATGCGGGTGGGAATCAGTTTGCCGTTCGGGAAGATGTAGGGGTAGTTGATTCCGACCTTGGTGCGGTCGAGGTAGTTGGCCGTGTCTACCGGGATGTAGACGTCATCGAGACTCGCCGTGGCCAGGATCTCGTTCACCTTGTTCGGACCGACGGTCCACACATAGTTCAACGAGTTAGTGAAGTTCGGACGGTCAAAGAACTTCGGCGTGTAGGGCGTGCCTCCGTCGAGCGGCTGATACTCCTTGAAGTAGTAAGCCATGCGGCGGAACTGCAGGCGGTGGTTGTCGGTGACATTGATGTCGGCGGTCAGCGTGTCCTTGCGCTGGTCCTGCGGGTGGCGCAGGCCGAGATACCAGAACTGGCTGCCGTTGATCGGATTCACGAGGTTCGGCTTCGGCCACGCGTTCATAATGCCGACGCCGTTCGGGCTGAGCTGCGATTTCGGAATGATGTTGCCGGTGATGGGAGCCTTCGTGCTGGGATCCACCAACTGCACCGTCTTTCCGTAATAAACGTTCTTCGGATCGAGCAGCTCGCTGAAGTCGCCCTGCCGCATGAGCAGCGACGGCACGGTCTGCGAGCTCGTGTCGAGGTACCGGTAACGAACCCATTCCTGTCCCCAATACCAGAAGAACTTGGTCTTGTCGCTGTTGAATTTGCCGGGGATGTAGAAAGGACCCCCGACGTTGTAGCCGAACTGATTGTAGTGATACGGCGGGACCTTCTGGAAGTTCAGGAAGTCCGGACCGATGGTGTGGTTGCGGGTCCAGGTATTGGCGTTGAATGCGTCGTTGCGGACATATTCATAGAGCGAGCCATGGAACTCCTGCGTACCGGACTTGCTCAGAATACGGATCTGCCCGCCGGCGGCGCGCCCGAACTCGGGCGAGTAGCTGGAGGTGAGAACCTGGATTTCCTGCGTCGAATCGACGTCGGCGGCGCCGATGGCCGACCCGTTCGAGCGGGTGCGGACGGCGGGCGCGCCGTCAATCGTGATGATGCTTTCCTGGGTGCGCGCGCCGTTGATGTTCGACGGGCCCTGGCTCATGCCGAAACCGGTTGAGCCGAGGTTGCCGCCGCGCGTGCCGGGAACCAGATTGGCCATGAAGACCGGGTTGCGTCCCGAAAGCTCGAGACCGTCGATCTGCTGGCGCGTGATCATCTTCTGCACCGAAGCCGATTCGGTCTGCAGAGCCACCGCGCTGGCGGCAACTTCCACAACTTCACTCGCCGCGCCAACCGTCATCTGCGCGTCTACGCCGAGAGCGGCGGCGGCGTCGAGTTTGTTGTTGGTGCTTTCGAATTTCTTGAAGCCCGGAGCTTCCACACTGATGGTGTAGAATCCGGCGGGGATGGACGTAATGATGTAATAGCCGGACTCGTTGCTCGTTGTTTGCCGTTCCACGCTACCCGCCGTGTTACGGACGGTGATTTTGGCGTTCGGGACGGTGGCACCGGAGGGATCTTTCACAAAACCCTGAATCGATCCGAGATCCGACTGTGCGAAAACGATTGCGCTCACCAGGAGCAGTACCGCAAAACTGAGCAGTACACTCCTCAAGGAACACACACGGTTCATATCGTTTATTTCTCCTGAAGGGGCTGTTTAGCCTGGATCAGCATAACGCGTTTCAGGAAGAAAATCCAGGGAGGACAGGCTTTTTCTCCTTTGTTTACTTCCATATGGAAACAGGAAAGTTGGTATTCCATGAATGGAATCCCGGGGAGGTGGGCCAAAGCGCTGGAAAGACTATGGAAACGTGTGCTATAAGCGAAGCTAATACTTGAATCCGGTCAACTTATCCGGTATTTCCCATCCGCTTGGCCAGCCAGGCGCGGGCGAAATTCCAGTCCCGGCGGACCGTCGCAACCGAGATTCCGAGCGCCTCGCCGATCTCATCTTCCTGCAAGCCGGCGAAAAAACGCAGCTCTACGACGCGTGCCGCGCGGAAGTCCAGTTGTTCGAGGCGTTGGAGTTCATGGTCGAGGCTGACGAGGTCGTCGTCGCGCCCGGGCGCGGGAACTTCGAGGCCGGCCAGCGGAACATCGGCCTGTTCGCCCGTGCGTTTTCCGGCGCGGCGGCGGCGAGCGTGGTCGACGATGAGGTGGCGAATCTGCCGGGCGACGAGGGCGAAAAAATGAGTCCGGTCGTTCAAATCAAGCGGTTCGCCGCCGAACAGGCGCAGATAGGCTTCGTTGGCGAGGGCGGTTGCCTGCAATGTATTGGCCTGGTTTTCGCGCTTCAGGTAGTGCGCGGCAAGACGGCGCAGGTCCGGGTAGACTGTTGCGGCGAGCTGCTCGGCGGCTTGCGCATCGCCCGCGCGCCAACGCTGGAACAATTGGGTGAGCGGCGCACCCGGCTCGCGATCCATGAAAGAATTATGAGCGATTCCGGCCACGCCCGGCGCTTACTGTGTTGAGAGACGCAAACATGACCAGTCCAGAACCTGTCTCTTATACACATCTAGATGTGTATAAGAGACAGCTGTTGCGGCGAGCTGCTCGGCGGCTTGCGCATCGCCCGCGCGCCAACGCTGGAACAATTGGGTGAGCGGCGCACCCGGCTCGCGATCCATGAAAGAATTATGAGCGATTCCGGCCACGCCCGGCGCTTACTGTGTTGAGAGACGCAAACATGACCAGTCCAGAACGTTTCCAACAGGTACGCAACGTATTCGATGCCGCGCTCGAGCGCACCGGAGCGGCGCGCGAGGCCTATCTCCGCGAGGCGTGCGCGGGCGATGAGAACCTTGGCCGGGAAGTGGGAGAGCTGCTCGCCGCGCATGAGAGCGGCTCGGAGGTGCTCGACACGCCGGTGTTGCCGGGGCGGAGGCTCGAGGGCAGGCGAATCGGCGCCTACGAGATTCTCCGGCTGCTCGGCGAAGGCGGGATGGGCGCGGTATACCTGGCGGCGCGCGCCGACGGCGCTTTCCGCCGCATGGTGGCGATCAAGATGGTCCGCCCGGAAGCGGCGAGCGGCGAGGTGCTGCGGCGATTCGAACAGGAGCGGCAGATTCTGGCGTCGCTCGATCACCCCAACATCGCGCGGCTGCTCGACGGCGGGGTTACGCCGGACGGGCTTCCCTACCTGGTGATGGATTACGTCGACGGCAAACCGATCGACATCTATTGCGACGAACATCAACTCGGCGTGGATGCGAGGTTGAAGCTGTTCGGCGACATCTGTTCAGCGGTGAAGCACGCGCATGCGCACGGAGTAATTCATCGCGACCTGAAGCCGTCGAACATCCTGGTGACGGCGAGTGGCCAGGTGAAGCTGCTCGACTTCGGCATCTCGAAAATGCTAGAGCCGCTCGACGGCTCGACGGCTCTGTTGACGCGCTCCGACCTTCGGCTGATGACGGCCGAGTACGCCAGCCCCGAGCAGGTGCGCGGCGAACCGGTCACTCCGCTCACTGATATCTACACGCTCGGCGTGATTCTCTACGAATTGCTGACCGGGCGCCGGCCGTATCGTCTGGACAGCCGCATCTTCCACGAGATTGCGCGGGTGATCTGCGAAGATTCGCCCACACGCCCGAGCACTGCCGTCACCGAGAAGCCGGAGTCGAAAAATGCCACCGCCGAGCAGCTGAGTTGGACCCGCGGGGGATCGCCCGCCGATCTGCGCCGCAAGCTATCCGGCAACCTGGACGGGATTGTTCTGAAGTCGCTGCAAAAGGATCCGCCGGCGCGCTACCGGTCGATGGACGATTTGATGGCCGACGTCCGGCGTCATCTCAATGGCGAACCGGTGGAGGCGGCGCGGGGTGTTTCCTGGCTTTGGGTGCGGCAGGAAATCGAGCGCTACTCGGTGCTCCTCGCCGGCCTCGCGATTCTGGCGCTGGCAATCGCCCGGGGCCTGATCGTGATCCCGCAAAGATGGTATTCCGGGCTGGCCGGATTCGCAGTCGGCGGAGCCATCGCGTTTGCGGTGATGAGCCGCGAGATGGGGACGGCGATGCTGCTTCGGCAGTTCAAACAGAACCTGCGGCCGATGCTGTGGATGGGTCTTGCCGTGGAGGTTCTGTATATCGGATTGCCGAAAGCATGGGTCCTGTTCGCCCTGATGACCGCGACCAGTTTGATTCTGCTGGTCCTGGCCTTGCGGTGGCCGAGCCGGGAGAAGCTGATGGGGCCGCTCCTGTTGAGCCTCAAGCGCCCACAGGCGGCGGGATCCACCATCCTTTTCATTGTGGTCATGTCGGCCGGATCGTCGATCGGATTGAGAACCGCGATTCAGACTCACCGGCTGCTGTCGCTCGATTTCCTGCTCCCGGCACTTCTGATGGTGCTGCTCTCTTTCAACCTGCTGGTGCAGGCCTTCCGGCCGGAGATCCGGCAGCAGGGTGTGGTGCTGGCCGGACAATTCATTCACTGGAATGAGATCGTGTCCTATTATTGGGAAGCCGACCCGCAGAAGGTGGAAATCATGCGGCTGCGGGTGAGGGGCCTGGTTGGGCTGTTTCCCTGCCGTATATTCGTCAAGTCGGAGTTGCGGCCGCAGGTCGAGGAGATTTTCCGGCGGCAATTGATCGAGTGGCCGTCACGCTAGTCGGGCAGGCGACGGGCCGGCCACTTCACGCGCCCCGGTCAAGACAGAAGCCGTGCTTCAGGGGGTCGGCGGGGTCGATCCAGAATTCGTGCCGTCCGGTGACGTGCGCCGTTCCCGAGACCGTCGGGATCACCGCGTCATAGCCGCCGAAATTCACGCGCTCCTTCACAGCGACGCGAAACTCGGTACCGAGAATGCTCTCAATGGCAATCTCGTCTCCCGGCGCAAGTTCTCCTCTCGCCGCGAGAGCGGCGGCGCGCGCGCTGACGCCGGTGCCGGTGGGCGAGCGGTCCACCTCACCCTCGGCGAAGATGCACACATTGCGGCTGTGCGCGCCGGGACGGACCGGGGGTCCGGTGAAGATGGTGCCGTAGAGGAAGCTGAGGTCGGCTTCAAAAGGATGGCGCGGCGCGGAAATCGCGCGCTTGATTCGCATGCCGGCGTCGATCAGTTGAGCCGTTTGTCCGGGCGCGCAGGTGAGCCCGACCGACTGCGCATCGACGAGCGCATAGAACGCGCCGCCGAAAGCCATGTCGTAACGGACGCGGCCGATTCCCGGCACGTCCACCTCGGCGTCAAGCGCGGAAACGAATGACGCGACGTTGTCGAAACTCACGCCGCCCGGTGAAACGCGGGCGGTGATCAGCCCGGCGGGGGAGTCGATGCGCAACGTGTCGCGGTCCACCATGCCGGTGAGCCGCGCCACGGTGGACACTGCGATGATGCCGTGACCGCACATCGTGCTGTACCCTTCGTTGTGCAAAAACAACACGCCGAAGTCGGCGTCCTCCGAAACGGGGCCGGTGACGATGGCGCCGTACATGTCGGCGTGCCCGCGCGGTTCCCACATGAGCGCGGTGCGCAGATGATCGCAGCGCTCGCGAGCGTAGCGGCGACGCTCGAGGATGGTGGCGCCTTCGAGCTCCGGATAACCGGAGGCGATGACGCGCAGAGGTTCGCCCGCGGCATGAGCGTCGAACGTCACCATGCGCAGCCAACCGGCAGGCGGGTTCCACTCGCGCAGGCGTTCGAGCCTCAATCGCGCCCCCGCGTGAAGAGTGCGTTGGCTAAGGGATAGGGAATGGTTTCGGCGGTCATGCCTTCATAGGTGCCTTTGTTGCGAAGCTCGGAGGCGATTTTCGCGACCAGGGCCATGGTGGCGCGCATCGGTCCCGAACCGGTGGAAACGCGGCCAACGCCCAATTGCCTGAGCCTCGCGATGGGCGGCACACCGGCCACGGCGAGCACGTTCAACGGCACGTTCGCGGCATTGACGAGCGCGGCGATGGTTGTCTCGTCCCTGACGCCGGGAACGAAGACGCAATCCGCGCCCGCGGCGGCAAAGGCGCGCATGCGCTCCACCGTACGGTCGAATCGCGAACCGGCATCGCCGACCTGCGCGAGATAGATATCGATGCGCGCGTTCACCACCAGGCCCGCGGCGCGCGCCGCGCTCACGCGCCCGGCCTGCTCCTCGAGCGGGACCAGGCGGCCGTCTTCCATGTCTTCGAGGTTGAGTCCCGCCGCTCCTGCATCGCGCAAGGCTTGGAGAGTGGCCTTGAGGTCGCCGTAGCCGGCTTCGACATCGGCGGTGACGGGTACCTTCACCGCGCTCACGATGCGCTCAACGGCGGCGAACATCTCGCGCGGAGGAAGCCGCTCGCCGTCGGCGTAACCAAGCGAATAGGCCACTCCGGCGCTACTCGTGGCCACGGCGGCGAACCCCGCGTCTTCGACAATCCGCGCACTGGCGGCATCCCAAACGTTGCACAGCACGAGCGGCCGGTGAGCGGGCGCGTGCAATTCGCGGAGAAGGGCAATGCGGGCGGCGAGGTCCATAGCGAACATCATCGCAAACGGCGTCTACAATGGTCGGATGCCGATTACCCGACGTTCCTTTGTCGCCGCTGCCGGCGCCGCTCAAGCGGCCGCGGCCAACCGCCTGCCGAACGTGGGCGCGCAATTCGCCCAGAGCGCGCAGCGGACAGAGGCCGGCCCCATCCGCGTGGCCACGATGTACGAGTTCGACCCGGCGGAGATTGAGCGCATCCAGGCAGCCGTGCCGGACGTTGCGGTGGAGATCACGATGGCCAAAACGCGCGAGGATTTTCGCGCCCGGCTGCGCGACGCCGAAGTGGTCTACGAATCTCTGCGCGGCGATGACCTCGACTACGCGCCTCGCCTCAAGTGGCTGCAATCGGGCGGCGCCGGCATGGAGGGGCTCGACCCGCGCATCCGGCAAAGCCCGATTGTCGTCACTAACATGGCCCGCGTGTTCGCGCACGGCATCTCCGAGACCGCTTTCGCGCTGCTGCTGTCGCTCACCCGCGGCATCACCAAATATTACGCGCCGCAGTTCGCCCGGCGGCAGATGACGCCGGTGGGCACGGTGAAGACGGACCACCATCAGGAAATTTCCGGCCGCGTCATGGGGATTGTGGGGATGGGCGGCATCGGCACGATGATCGCGCGGCGCGCGCATTACGGCTTCGACATGCGCGTCGTGGCCACCGACGCCAAACCGATTCCGAAGCCCGATTTCGTCGCCGAGCTGCACGATCCTTCCTGGTTTGCCGCCATGGTGCCGCAGGTGGACGTGCTGGTTGCCGCCGCGCCGCATACGCCCAAAACCGAACGCATGTTCAACGAAGGGGTGTTCCGCCGGATGAAGCCGGGCGCTTATTTCCTCGCCATGTCGCGTGGCAAGCTGTACGACGACATGGCGCTCGTGAAGGCGCTCAAGGAAGGTTGGATCGCGGGCGCGGGCCTCGACGTTTTCCCGCAGGAGCCGCCCCCGTCTTCGCATCCGATCTTCGATTGTCCGAACGTAGCCATGACGGCGCACACGAGCGGATGGAGCGTCGACCGGCAGGTGCGGCTGATCGACTTTTTCGCCGAGAATCTCCGCCGTTACGCCGCCGGATTGCCGCTCGTGAACGTCGTCGACAAGCAGGCCGGCTATTGATGAATGCACAAAAAAACGGTTTCGCGCGTCGAAACCTTTGAAAGTTTCGCGCGTCTGACGCAATATCGACCAGAGGTGCCCGATGCGACTCGCTACGTGTGTGGCCTTTCTTACGATGCTCCCGGCGTTCTCCCAACCTCCCTGTGAGGCTCCGGAGGCGATTCGGAAACTCATTGCCTCCGGCGCAACGAAAGCGCTCGAACAGAACCCCGACGACGTCTTCGCGCACACCGCCTACCAGCAATCGAAGCGGAACACCCTCGCCGACCGTCAGGCGATTGTGGACCGTTACCGCGACCTCGCGCAGCAACACTCGGGCGATCCGGTGTACGCATACCTGTACGCGAAGGCGCTCGTAGATACCAATACGCCGAAGGCCATCGAAATTGCGACGTCGGTGGCCGGGACCCTCCCGTGGGCGCACGTTCTGCTCGCCGACGTTTATTCTTCCGGCAAGTTCGTCGATGCCCCGCGAGCCCGCAAGGAAATGGCGGCCTTTGCGAAAGCCTGCCCGGCATCGCTCGACCCCCATGTGCTGTCGCTTGAAAATCGCCTGGCCTCACCGGAGCTCGCAGCGGTGCTGGCGCCGGCGCTGCGCGCGCGTCTCGAACGGGAATCGGACCTCGAACGCGCGACGGCATGGAACACCCTCTGGGCTCTCGAGTTCAAAGCTCGCCCGGTGCCGGAACACGAAGCGTTGCGCAAGCAGGTAGCCGCCGATGTGAAGCGCCTGGAGGCGATGCCCGGCGAGCGGACGCCCGCGGTGGTGGCCGTCATCAGCAATGGGAAAAAGATGGCGGGCGTTGAGGAAACCGCGGGGCAGGTGGGGTCCGCGCACACCGTAACGGTTTCCGGTGATGACGATTGGGACAAACAGCATCCGCGTCCGAAACCCTCCGACGGGTTCGACAAGATGAAGGAGTACCACAAGCAACGGCTGGTCCACATCGACGAGATGCTCGCGAAAACGCCGAACAGCCGGCAGTGGCTCTCCGAACGCCTGAACACATTGAGCATCGTGGAAGGCACCACCAACGAACAGATTGAAAAAGCCGCCGACGCGCTGCTCGCGGCCCCCAAGGGCCCGGGATTCGGCATGCCCGACGAACTCACCGTGGCGCGGCAGTACGTGCAACGCGGCATCCGCCTGGACGCAGTGCCGGGGCTGCTGAAAGGCGCGTCGACGCGAGCCGCAACGCAGATGCCGGGCCGGCTTCCGTCGGATCGTTTTCCGGACAACTTCAGTGACACCGACTTCATGATCAAGACCCAGGCGGCCGACATCGCGCTCATGCTCGCCGACAAAACGGACAATGCGGAGGATGCCCGGCCGTACATCGAAGCTTTGAAAGACCTGAAGAGTACGCAGCCCTTCATCGTGGCGCAGGTGTGGCGCGAGCGGGGCAGGTTCGCCGAACTGGAGCGCCGCAAAATCGACGCGTTGCTCTACTACCGCGAGGCCGTCAATGCGACCGGCGGCGCGTCGTCGTATTACACGCGTGAATTCGACCGGCTTTGGAAAGAACTCGGCGGAAGCGCGGCCGGCAAAGAACTGCTCGCGAAATCCGCGCCGGCCACCGCTGTCCAGACGCTGGCGGACGGAGGCTGGCAGCGTCCTGAGAAAGCCCTGCCGGAGTTTCAACTCGCCGACCTCGAGGGAAAAACCTGGAAACTGGTTTCGCTCGAAGGCAAGACGGTATTGATCAACCTGTGGGCCACCTGGTGCGGCCCGTGCCGCGAGGAGCATCCGCAACTGCAAAAGCTCTACGAGAAGATTCGCGACCGCAGCGACCTTCAGGTGATCACGTTCAACGTCGACGACGAGGTGGACAAAGTGGCGCCGTACATGAAGGAGAACAAGTACACCTTCCCGGTGCTGCTGGCCAAATCCTATGTGGAGGACCTGATGCCCTCGCTGACCATTCCTCAAAACTGGATTGTCGGCAAGACGGGCAAGTGGCAGTGGTCCCAAACCGGCTATTCGAACGGCGGCAGCTTCGTCGACGAAATCTTCAAGAAGCTGACGGAGTAGTGCGCGCCCCCGCTGCCTGATTCGGCGACCATAGCACCTCGGGCACACCGAGCACGTGGTTGGCCCACCGGCTGAAAACGAACAGCGCGTCGCTCAAACGGTTGAGGTAGTGAACCGCTTCGGGCGGCACGGCGGCGTTGCGCCCGAGCGTCACCGTCAGGCGCTCGGCTCTCCGGCAGACGGTTCGCGCCACGTGCAACTCGGCGGCAAGCCGGGACCCGCCCGGGAGCACGAATGAACGCAGCGGCGCCAGGTCTTCGTTCATCGCGTCGATTTCCCGCTCCAACTGCCCGACCTCGGCTTCCGTGATGCGCGCCTGCTTCGGATGAACGTCCTCGGGCTCAGTCGCGAGAATGGAGCCGAGATTGAACAGCTCGTGTTGCACGCGCAGCAGAATGGAGCCGAGAATCGCGATGCGCGGCTCGCGATGGGCGCACTCGCCCGCCGTTACGGTAGCCACGCCGAGCAGCGTGTTCAGCTCGTCCACGGTACCGTAGCTTTCGATGCGCGCGTTGTCCTTGGCCACGCGCTGTCCGCCGGCGAGCATGGTTTCTCCGGCATCGCCGGCGCGCGTGTAGATGCGGTTGAGCGCGAGCCGCGGCTCGTTGAACTTGTTCGCTTCCTCCATCGTCAGCCCTCCAGAATTACCATGGCCATCGCCATCTCGCGGGTGTGGGTCATCGACAGCGCCACCGCCTTCACGCCGAGCCGCTCGGCGACCCGCGCCGCAACGCCATGAAAGGCGAGCGTCGGCCGTCCGGTGGCGAGGTTGGTGACTTCGAAATCCTGCCACGTGATGCCGCCGCGCCAACCCGTGCCGATGGCTTTCATGCCGGCTTCTTTGGCGGCGAACCTTGCCGCCAGGCGCTCGTACTTGTTGGCCTTGCGCTCGACATAAGCGATTTCACGCGCGGTGAAAACGCGCTCGACAAACCGGGTTCCAAACCGCTCCACCGATTCACGGATCCGCGGCACTTCGCATAGATCGACGCCGGTGCCGAGAATCAACGCGCCGCCTCCGCCGAAGTCAGCATCAGTTGCCCGTGCTTGACGCCCTTGGTGCTGATGAGCGTGCCCGCGATGTCGCGCACGTGCTTTGACTTCCCGCGCACCACCAGCACCTCCAGGCAGTTGTCGTGATCGAGGTGCACGTGCAGGGTGGACAGAATCTGCCGGAAATGATCGTGCTGGATGCCGGTGAGCTTCTCGTTCAGCATGCGGACGTGATGATCATAGACGAGCGTCAGGGTGCCGACCACCTCGGCGTCCGGCTTTTCGGCCTCGGTTTGCACGAGTTCGTCGCGAATCAGATCGCGAAAGGCCTCCGAGCGATTCGTGTAGCCGCGCGCGGCAATCAAAGTGTCGAACTGGTCGAGCAGATGGCTGTCGATGGCGACGCCGATGCGGCTGAGTTCGCCCATGCGCACCACAGTAGCACGCCCGGCCGCGAGATCCCGCGTGCCACGATTGCGCGCATCGTGCTACGCTCGAATCGGCCAGCATGCATATCCCCGATGGATTTCTGTCAACCCCCGTGTGGGCCGCGCTCGACACGCTCAGCGTGCCGGCCGTGGGACTGCTGGCAAACCGCGCCCGGCGCGAGATGGACGAATCGCGCATTCCGCTGCTCGGCGTGATGGGCGCGTTTGTGTTTGCCGCTCAACTGGTCAACTTCCCGGTGGGCCTGGGAACCAGCGGCCACCTGGTGGGCGGCGCCCTGCTTGCCTGCGTTCTCGGACCGGGAGCGGCGGCGCTGGTGATGACCGCAATCCTGGCCATTCAGGCGCTCGTCTTTCAGGACGGCGGAATTATCGCTCTCGGCGCCAACGTCCTGAACATGGCCGTGGCAGGAGTGATCGCGGGCTACCTGCCCTATCACTGGCTGGGCGCGACGCGGTACCGAAAGCTCGGCATTTTCGCCGGGGCGTTTCTCTCCGTGCTCGTGAGCGCGATGCTGGCGTTATCGGAGCTGTTGATTTCGGGCGTTAAAATGCCGGCTGCCCTGCTGGCGCTCTCGACCGGACTTCTCGCGGTGAACGCGCTGCTCGAAGGCGCCATCACCGTAAGCGTGGTGAGCGCGATCGAGCGCCTGCACCCGAACTGGATTCGCGAGCCGGTGCCGCTGCGCTCATCCGCCTTCGTCCTGCTCGCTGCCGCCGCGATTCTGCTGGCGGGCGCCGGTTGGCTGGTGGCCTCCGGACTGCCGGACGGACTGGAACGAGCGCTCGGGCAAGGCGGCGAACTGGACTCGTCGTGGCTGCGCCGCGCGCTTGCCGGATTGGGCGGGGTCGCTCTCATCTGGCTTGCCTGCCTCGCGCTCGGCCGCATTGTCGCGCGCCGGAGGACCGTCTGACGTGCACCACGCCGTACTCGAAAGGTGGAGCCGCGGCAGTAGTCCGCTGCATTCGCTCGACCCGCGGCTGAAGACGGCGGCATTGGTCATCTTCCTGGTCCTCGTCGCGGCCACGCCGGCACGAAGCGTCGCTCCTTTTACGGCTTATGCGGCGATGGTTCTCATCGGGCTCGCGGCGGCGCGCCTGCCGGTGGCGCAGGCGCTGCTACGCGCCGGCGCCGTGCTCCCCTTCTCCGGCATGTTCGCTTTACTGGTCTGGCTGGGAGGAGACCACTCCCGCGCGCTCGCGCTCGTAGGGCGCAGCTACATCTCCGCCTCCGCCGTGCTGCTGCTGGTCTCCACCACGCCCCTGCCCGCACTGCTCCGCGCGCTTGAATGGTTCCATGTGCCGGGGCTGCTCGTCACCATCGCGCAGTTTCTCTACCGTTATTTGTTCGTGCTGAGCGAGCAGGCGCAGCACATGCGCCTCGCCGCCGCTTGCCGTGCGGGCAACGGCGCCCGCGCCATCCGGTTTCAAGCCGCCGCGGGCGCGCTCTCGGTTCTCTTCGCCCGCTCCTACGAGCATGCCAACGGGATTCACCGGGCCATGCTCTCGCGAGGTTTCGCGCCGGATGCCGAACCGCTCCCCCAATCCGGCGGCGGAGCCCCGTCGCGAGAGGGCGCGCCGCTGGTGGAGATTGAAAACCTGCGCTACCGGTACGACGACGGCACACAGGCGCTCGACGGCATCAGCTTCCAATTGCACCCCGGCGAATGCGTCGCGCTGCTCGGCGCAAACGGCTCCGGCAAAACCACCTTCGCCCTTCACCTCAACGGGCTGCTGCGCGGCGAGGGCCGTGTCACCGTGTGCGGGCTTCCGCTCGACCGGCACCATCTGGCCGAAGTGCGGCGCAAGGTCGGCATCGTTTTTCAGGATTCCGACGAACAGCTTTTCATGCCCACGGTGCTCGAAGACGCCGCCTATGGGCCCTCGAATATGGGGCTCGACGCGGCCGAGGCCCGTGCGCGCGCTCTCGCGGCGCTCGAGCAGGTGGGCATGGCGCACGCGGCGGCGAAAGCGCCGTACCATCTCAGCTCCGGCGAGAAACGGCGGGTAGCCATCGCCGGCGTGCTGGCCATGAATCCCGAGATTCTGGTGCTCGACGAACCGACCACGTACCTCGATCCTCCCGGACAAGGCGATCTGTACCGCCTTCTACGCTCGCTGCCGCAAGCCAAGCTGCTCATCACCCACGACACTCAATTCGCCCGAGCCCTCGCCACGCGCGCGGTTTTCTTCCGCGCCGGGCGCGTCGAAGCCGATGGTCCGGTGGAGAGCGTTCTCGCACAGTTTGACTGGGCCTCGCACTTCGAGTAAAGTAACCGGAACGGCGGCTGCGGAGGAGCCCATGTTCTCGATCCGCGATACCCTGGTTCGATTCGCCTGTCTGGGCGGCTATTTCTACCTGCTTCGGATTCCGCTGCTGAGCTGGCTGCTGCTCGCCGGCGTCTCCCAATTGGGATCGCCCGGAGGCGCGATGCTGCCCGGCGTGTTCGATGTTTCTTCGTTCTCGCCCCAGCCCTGGCAGGTGATTCTGCAATTCGGCTTCCTGACTTTGATCGCGCTCCTCGCGGTATGCGCCATCGGCGTCACGGCGAGGCTGGTGGTGGTTTTCGGACAGCAGCGCTTCGGAGCCGCGGCCGTGCCGCTCACGCCCGGCATCGAACTGCTGGTTCGCCTAGTCCCGTTGAGCGGCGCGTTTTTCATCTGGCTGGCCGCGTTTCGCACCAGCACGGCGCTCTGGCCGTGGAAACTGGCGGGCACGCTGAGCGGTATCGTGTTTTTCGCCATTTGCCTGGGGATTTTCTATTTCTTGTGGTACTGGCTGGTGGCCGACGCCGTCGCCGAAAACGTGGCGGCGATCAGCCGCACCGCCCGCTTCGCCGCCTTGATCTTCCTGGTGCTGGCCGCGATCCTCGGCTGGTTCGGCCAGACCGGATGGGCCGTTCTTGCGGTGATGTTCGCGCTGCTGCTCGGGCCCGCCGGCATCTTCGGCCGGCCGCTGGTGGACCGCATCGGCACGGGCGATTGGATCCCCGGCGACCCCGCCGGCTATCTCGACAACCAGGGCCGCCTGCACGGACGGCATCTGTTCGCGATGATTCTCTCCAGCGTTTCGCTTTGGGTCTATGCGTTCATGTTCGCGATCAAATACATCGCCGGGAGCGACAGCGAACCGCTGGTACCCACCGTGGGCTTGGTGCTGATGCTGCTCATGCCGGTGTGCTGGGTGCTCGGCGCAATCGCGTTTTTTCTCGATCGCTACCGCGTGCCCCTGCTCATGACGGTGGTGCTGTACGCCTACGCGGTGAGCTTCTTCAAGCAGGGCGACCATTACTACCGCGCTTACCCGCGTCCCGACCGCGTGGACCAAACGCACCTGCTGCCCGGCGACGTTCTCTTGAAAAAGCCGGACCAACCCGTCGTGCTGGTAGCGACCACGGGCGGCGGCATTCAGGCCGCAGCCTGGACCGCGCGCGTGCTGGCCGGGCTCGCCGAGGACGCTCGGGCCGAGAATTTCGACGAGCACATCCGCCTGATCAGTTCCGTCTCCGGCGGTTCGCTCGGCACGCTGCTGTTCGCCGGCGCCTATGAGAAAGGCCGCTTGAAGCAGCTCGGCGCGCCCGATAACAGCCCGGTCGTCAAAGCCGCCGAGCAGTCGAGCCTCGACGAACTCACGCGCGGCCTTGCCTACCCGGATTTCCTGTTCGGCCTGTTCCCGTTCGCCAAGGGCATCGACTTCCGCCACGGCGAGTTTCATTGGGCGAGCGGCTGGCTCATCACAACCGACCGCGGCTCCGCGCTCGAAGACACCTGGCGCGCGCGCATGGTGACCGACGGCGATGCGCGGCTCTCGGTTTGGCGCAGGCGCGCCGACCGCGGCGACATGCCCTCGGTCATCTTCAACTCCACCATCGTCGAGAGCGGCAACCGCTTTCTGCTCGGCACCGCCGATTTCGAGCGCACCTGTCCCGGCGAGCCCGTGGCCGCTCCGCCCAGAGTCCACACCGGCCGCACCGAGTTCCGCAACGCTTATTGCGACTCCGACATTCCAGCGTCGACCGGCGCGCGCCTGTCAGCCACCTTTCCTTTTGTCACCGCCGCGTCGCGCATCTTCCGCCCGTTCAACGGCGGCATCCACAAAAGCGAAGTGCACGCGGTCGACGGCGGCTATTACGACAACTACGGCATGGCGACCCTGCTCGACTGGCTCGATACGGCGCTGAACGAAGTTCACAACCAGAGCCCGCCGATTCTGATCATTGAGATCCGATCGTCGTCCACCGACGAATCCGCCCCGAGCGGCGAGGACCCGGGCTGGTTCTTCCAGACTCTCCACCCGCTGTCGACGCTCTGGAACGTGCGCGGCACCAGCCAGTTGAGCCGCAACCTCGAAGAGCTCGCCCTGCTTCGCGCCAGCCATCCGACCGTCAGCATTCAAAACGTAGAGTTCGAATTCAACTTCCGCGACAGCCGCGGCGGAAAGCGGGTGGACCCGCTCAACTGGCACCTCCGGCCCGATGACATTCAGGCACTGCGCGCCGAATGGAACGATGAGAAGCGTAACGACGCCCGCAAAAAGGTCAGAACGTTTCTCGCGGGAGGAGCCAAACGATGAAGACGCTTGTCTGGTTTGCGCGCATCCTGGGACTCGCCGCCATCGCGTGGGGCATCTTCATGACCAGCCATCTCGGCGACGCTTTCGGCGTTTACAGTCTGCCGCGTGGAATCAAGAGCCCGATCCTGGCCATGGAACTGGCTGCCAACCGTTGTGACGTCGAGCAGATTCTCATGGCCAAAGAGGGCAAGTGCGAGCAGTACTGCCCCGCCAAAGCCGATGAAATGGACCGGCAGCAGCGCTTCGACTTCATCTTCATCGCGCTCTACCTGACGTACTTTCTGGCCCTCGCCCTTCTCACCGCGCAGAGACTCGGCGCCGCCGGATGGGTGCTCGCCGTGGTCATCCTGGCGGGAGCCGCGGCGGGAGCATATTTCGACGTTCGCGAGAACCAGCAGATTCTCAGCGCGGTCGACACGGTCGCACACACGCCGCGACCCGCGACCGTAGAGTGCGCCACGTCGCCCCTGGCAGCCATTCGCGAGGATGCCTACCGCAAATGGACCCTCGTGGCCGTCACCATCGCATTTGCCATCCCGTTGTTCGCGTTTTGGAACACACCGTCGCTCGCCTTGACTCTGCTCCGTCTGCTGATTTGTGCTGTCGCCGCCGCAACCGCGATCACCGGCGGGCTGGCGGCGCTGACGGGCGAGGACGCGCGCATTGAATTCGTTTCGAAAGGAATCGCGCTTACACTTCTCGGGTCAACAATTTTTTGGTGGACGGTGAATCTCTGGCAAGGCGGCACCCTGCATGCCCTCGACCAAATTGCCGGATGGCCGTTGTTCCGCCAATTGGCCAATTTTCCGCCCAGCGGGGAAGCCATGCTGCGCAGAATCCGCGAGCGCGGACGCAACCTGTAGCGCTAAACCGCTTTTCCGCGCGCTTTCCCGCTGATGGAAGAGGCCGGCTTCTTCGCCTTGCGCGCTAAAAGACGCTGCACGGCGCGGATCAGGTTCGTTACCTCGTGGTTGCTCTTCTGGATCACGATATCGGCGCCGGTGGTCTTCTCGCTCAGCCCGAGCGTGTCGGCAAAACCGGAAATCAGGATCACCGGAACATCCGGCCGGCGCTCCCGAAGGTGTCCGATCAGTTCGATGCCGTCCATGTTCGGCATCCGGTAATCGGTCACAACCAGGTCGAACGCGCTCTTCCCGAAGTTCTCCAAGGCATCTTTACCGTTGTTAAACGTCGTGATTCGGTACCCGATCTCCTCCAGAACAACCTTGCGCGCCGTGAGGCCCATCTTGTTGTCGTCTACGAGAAGTATGTGCGCCGGATTACTGGATTTGGCCGAGGTGGAAGAGCTCATGACGTTGAAAGGAACAACGCGAAAGTATCAGAGCGCTTCATCGCGTGTCAACGCTTTTGTAACAAACTGCAAAACGGTCACATTCAGTTCTTGACAAGCGCCCTGCTGTCGCGAACGCGGCTATTCGACTTCGCGGGGCGCCGTGTAGCCGGCCTTGGCCACCACCGAGTACTTGATCGGCTTCCCCTTCTCGTCGGTGATCTTGAGCGGTTCGCCGGTAGCCGGGTTCACCAGGTCCACCTTGATCCGCCGGTACTTGCCGTCGCGCGCCGTGTTGGAAGGATGGTAGGAGAGCGTGTACTGATTGCGCAGCGCTTCGTGGATCTGCCGGAAAATGTTCGGCATCTCACCCTCAAAGCGCGGAAACCACGCAAACCCGCCGGTTTCGCGGGAGAACGTCTTGAGCTGATTGTCGGCCTGCAGATAATCGAGCCGGGCAATCGGCCCCATCAGCCCGCGCGCGTCGTACAACTCGCGAATGGCCTGCATCAGCCCGATGGCGTAAATCGGCACGCCCGCTTCCTGCAGCTTCTTTCTCGTTTTGTCGAACGTGAGCTTGCTGAAAGTATCGATGCCGGACGAGATGAGGACCATCGCCTTGCGCCCTTCGATCTCGGTCATGCGGTCCGCCGTATCGGTGATCGCGTCGAACAGGTTGGCCTCGCGGAAGGCGGCAATGCGCAGGCGCTGCATCGCTTCATAAGCCTGCCGCTTGTCGGCCGAAAAATCCGACAGAATCTCCGGGCGCAGGTCGTAGGCGACCACCGCCACATAGTCTTCCGGCTTCAGCGTTTCCAGAAAACCGTACGACGCCTGCAGCGTCTGATACCAGGTGTAACTCCAGTACTGCTGGTTCAAGTTGCTGAACTCGATCACCATGCAGACCGTCATCGGCGCTTCGCCTTTTTCCACCTTCTCTACTTTTTGCGGAACGTTGTCCTCGAGAATGCGGAAGTTACCGGCGGGAATGTTGGGGATGAAATGGCTCTTGTTATCGAGCACCGCTACGTCCACCGCGACCGTCGTGACATCGGCGCGAAACGTCGGAGTGCCTTCCGGCAACTCCTTCTTGCCGCCCTTGGGGAACCGCGAGGGGATCTTCTGCTGGTTTTCATCCGGCGCCGGCTCGCCCGTAGGGCTCTTTTTGCGGGGCTTGGCTACGGTTTCCGACTGCTGCGAACCAGGCCCCTGCTGTGCCGAAACATGGTAAAGGAGACCGGCGGCAAGACAGGCGGCCAACGAAAAGGCGAGCGGTTTCAGGAGTTTCATGGCCAGACGACTACCTTCAGTATAGACGCAGCCTTCCAGAGCAAGGTTGCTCCCCGAAAAAACAGGAATAAGCAGATCTGATACTCTGAAAACGCCTGTTCACCGGTGCATCATGCCGCGAGTCCTCCGCTTTAACGTCGTTCCCTCGCTGCCGACGAGCCTCCAGTGCCTTAACGAGCTTTCGTTAAATCTACGCTGGAGTTGGGATCACCAGACCATCGAACTTTTCCGTGCCCTCGACAGCGATCTATGGGAGGCGTGCGCGCACAATCCGCGCCTCATGCTCGGGCGCATCGACCAGAAACGCCTCGCCGAACTCGAAACCGATGAAGCTTTTCTCGCCCAAATGGAGCGCGCGCGGGCGAGCCTTGACGAGTACATGAGCACCGCCGGATGGTTCGCCCGCGCTCACCCCGGCGCGCTCGATACGGTGGTGGCCTACTTCTCCGCTGAATTCGGCCTCACCGAATGTATCCCGAATTACGCGGGCGGACTCGGCATCCTCGCCGGCGATCACATGAAATCCGCCAGCGACCTGGGCCTGCCGCTTGTCGGTGTCGGACTGCTCTATCAGGGCGGGTACTTCCATCAGTACCTGAACCCCGACGGCTGGCAGCAGGAAACCTACCCGATCAACGATTTCCAAACCCTGCCCATCGAGCCCGTGCGGGACCAGCAGGGCCATCCCGTTTGCGTCAGCGTGGACTTTCCGGGACGCCCGGTTCTCGCCCAGGTTTGGAAAGTGCAGGTGGGGCGCATTCCCCTCTACCTGCTCGACACCAACGTTCCCGCGAATTCGACCGACGACCGTCGCATCACCGGCGCCCTGTACGGCGGCGACCGCGAGCTACGCATCCAGCAGGAAATCGTTCTCGGCATCGGCGGTATCCGCGCGCTCAAAGCGCTCGGCATCCGGCCCACCGTCTGCCACATGAACGAAGGGCACTCGGCTTTTCTCGGCCCCGAGCGCACCCGGCAGTTGATGGACGAACTGCGCTTGTCCTATCACGAGGCCCGCCAGATTGCCGCCGCGGGCAACGTCTTTACCACCCACACGCCGGTGGCGGCGGGTTTCGACCGCTTCGACGGCGGATTGATGGCCCGCTACTTCGGCGCGTACGCGCCGTCGCTCGGGCTGACGCTCGAACGATACATTCAGTACGGACGCGCCAATCCGCAGGACCCCGGCGAGGAGTTCAACATGGCCATCCTCGCCGCCCGCCACTCCACCTTCATGAACGGAGTCAGCCGGCTGCACGGAGATGTGACGCGCAAAATGGCGTCCAGGATCTGGAGCGGCTATCCGCTCGACGAGGTCCCCATCGGCTACGTCACCAACGGCATCCACACCCGCTCGTGGATCTCGATGGAAATGAGCGCCCTGTTTCACCGCTATCTCGGACCCCGCTGGGCTGACGAACCGGCCAATCAGAAGGTGTGGGACCGCGTGGATCGAATTCCCGACCAGGAACTGTGGCGCGTACACCAGATCCGGCGCGAGCGCCTCGTGAACTACGCGCGCAACCGCCTGGTGGCGCAGGTGAAGCAACGCGGAGGCAGCAACGGCGAGATCCGAGCCGCAGCCGCCGCGCTCGATCCGGACCGCCTCACCATCGGCTTCGCGCGCCGGTTCGCCACCTATAAGCGCGCCACCCTCCTGCTGCGCGACCCCGAGCGGCTCAAACGAATTCTCAAAAGCGGCGTGCAGATTGTCATGGCGGGAAAAGCACACCCGCACGACTCCGAAGGCAAGGAACTCATCCGCCAGATCATCCGCTTCGCGCGTGAAGGCGAAATGCGCGAGTACATCGTTTTCCTCGAGGATTACGACATCTCGGTGGCGCGCTATCTCGTGCAGGGCTGCGACGTCTGGTTGAACACCCCGCGCCGCCCCAACGAGGCAAGCGGCACCTCCGGCATGAAACTGCTGCCCAACGGCGGCTTGAATCTCTCGATTCTCGACGGCTGGTGGGACGAAGCCTACGACCGGACGGTGGGCTGGGCCATCGGAAACGGCGAAGAATTCGCCGACACCGACTATCAGGACCGCGTCGAGTCCGACGCTCTCTACACCGTCATCGAAAGCGACATCGTGCCGCTGTTTCACCAGCGGGACGACGACGGAATCCCGCCCGGCTGGCTGGCTCGCATGAAGGCTTCCATGCGGACCCTCTCGCCGCGCTTCTGCACCAACCGCATGGTGGCCGAGTACGCCGAACGCTTCTATATCCCCGCCAGCCGGCGCTACCTGCGCCTTTCGGCCGACATTCCCCTTGTCAACGATCTGGTCTCGTGGCGCCGCCGCTTCCACGAGCATGCCGGCGGAGTGCGCGTCCTGAGCTTCGAAGCCGGCGCCCCGGAAAATGTGGCGGTCGGCTCGACCATTCCCGTAACGGCGCGCGTCTACCTCGGCTCGCTTGCGCCGGCCGACGTTCGCGTCGAAATATATTCCGGCCAGCTGACGCCGGAAGGCGAAATCCGCTCAGGCGCCGCCGCGCCGATGACGCTGGCCGCGTCGCAGGGCCCCGAACACTCCTACCGCGGAGAAATACAGTGCCGCGACAGCGGATCGTCGGGCCTTTCCGTCCGGGTGGTGCCGCACCACGACGATGCGATCCTGCCCTACGAGTTGCCTTGGGTGAAGTGGGCCGAATGAGCGGCTACTTCAGCCGCCAGCGGTCCCGGTCGAACGTCGCCGTCTCTTCGGTCCAGGTGCCGAACTTGGTTGACATCTGCCCGCCGTCCACCAGCAGGGCGGCGCCGGTGACGAAACTCGCGGCATCGGAGGCAAGAAACAAAACCGCGCCCGCCACCTCTTCCGGTTCGCCGCCGCGGCCGAGCGGGATGTGGCGGAAGTAATCTTTTAGCAGCCCCGGACTCTCGAAATGCTCGCGCGTCAGCGGAGTGCGGATCAGCCCCGGACACACCGCGTTCACGCGGATTCCGTAGGGCCCGAGTTCGCCCGCCGCGGTGTGCAGAATGCCGAGCAGCCCCGCTTTGCTTGCGTTGTAAGCGGTGAGGAAGGGTTCGCCGTCAAACGAATTCGTCGACGCTGTGAGCACGATGGCGCCCCGGCGCCGGGGCTTCATTCGTTCAGCGGCAAGGCGAACCGTGTGAAACGCTCCGCTCAGGTTCACGTCGATCGTGCGCCGCCAGTGCTCCTCCGTGGTGGCTGTCAGTTCGGCGGGAGAGCCGACGCCGGCGTTCACAATCACGATGTCGGGCTCAGGCGCGCTCAGAAACGCCGCGCGCAAATTTTCCGGGCGACTCACGTCCACGCTTGGTTCGCCGTTCAGATCGAAGATGTGGACCCGGGCGCCCGCCGCTCGGAGCGCCTCGGCTACCGCGCGCCCGATGCCGCTTGCGCCTCCCGTGATGATCGCGTTCCGGCCGGTGAAGTCGAGGTTCATATCCAGCCAGTGTAATGCGCGGCTCGAGACCGGTTGCTCCGCCCCATGCAACCGTTCCCAAAAGAACCGTCCCGCACGGCGGCGAAATGTCCTGAGCGGCCTGTCCCTGGCTAACGAACCGGCTCGATGCGCTGAACCTCGATCACGCCGGTTTTCTCCCACAGCTTGCCGTGGACACGCACCTGCTGCGCCGCAAACTGCTCGGGCGTTTTCTGGTCGCTCAGCTTGTAGGATTTCCCGTTAGCCAGCAGAACGTATTTCACGTTTTTGTCGGCTTTGACGCAGGCGCGAACGCAGTCCGGGTCGGGTCCCATGTTCATCGCCTTGTGGCTCTGCCCGCACATCGATTCGCTGATCACGCCGGTAAACGTCCCGGCAGGCAGCGCAAGCGATGCGGCGGCGAAAAGAAGACACAGTTTAGTCATGATGGCTCTCCAAAGTGGAATGATAGGCGCGCAGGCCGTTGGCCTCTTCAATGCGGCGCCAGAGGTCGTTGTACACGTCCTCGCGGAGTTCCTGCTTGAGTTGAATCCGGGTTTCGCGATCGAGTGAGTGAATGGTCAGCTCGTACGGATTTTCGGTCGCGATCGACTGAATATCGTGGTAGCGCCAGGTACGCGAGCCCGCGGGCGAGTCGAAAGAAATCCGCTCCGCGCCGGCGTGAAGAGTACCGTTGGCGCCTGCTCCGCGCCGGGTCAGCATCTTGGCCGGCATGCTCCACAGCGGGGTGAAACCGTTGTCGGGAACCCGCGCGATGAAGCGTTGATCGAGCCGCGCCGAGAGGCTTGCGTACAGTTCTTCCGGCATCTTCGGCGGCAGTTTGTCGAAGACGAACTCGCGGTCGGCATTGAGCCGCTTCCGGTCGTCTTCATAGGTGAGAATGCGCAGCTCGGACGGCGAAAGATCGAACCGCTGAATCTCTTCAAATCGCCATTCCCTCGAGTGGGCCGCGTGTTTTCCCGGCTCTTCAAACGCGACCCCCGCGGGCGTGAAACGGAGAATGCCCTCCGCGCCATTGCGCAGATGCCGGTGCCGGACGCTGTACTCCTGCGCCGCCGCGACGGATGCGGCGAGAATCAGGCTGAGTGCTGCTTGACTTCTGAATGCCATTTCCAAACCTCGTAAATCGCCGGGTAAACGACGAGTTCCAGAATGAAGGATGTAAAGATGCCGCCCGCCATGGGCGCCGCGATCCGTTTCATTACGTCCGAGCCCGTTCCCGATGACCATAGAATCGGCGCAAGACCCAGAAACATGCAGGCCACGGTCATGAACTTCGGACGGATGCGTTTGGCCGCGCCCTCGATCACCGCCGCCCGCAGGTCGGCGAGCTTGGGCGTGAAACCCGCCGCGGCGCGCGCCTTCTCGTAAGCGATGTCGAGATACAGCAGCATGAACACGCCGGTCTCCGCGTCCACTCCCATCAGTGCGATCAGGCCCACCCACACGCCGATGCTCATGTTGTAGCCGAGCGCGTAGAGCAGCCAGATGGCGCCCACGGCCGAAAACGGCACCGCCAGCAGAATGATGAGCGTCTTGGCGGCCGACCTCGTGTTCATGTAGAGCAGGATCACAATCAGCCCGAGCGTGAGCGGCACGACGAACATCAGGCGTTGGCGCACGCGCTCCATCGCCTCGTATTGGCCGCTCCACGCAATCGAGTATCCGGGCGGAACCGTCACGCGATCGCGCACCAGTTTCTTGGCTTCCTCGACATACGAACCTGCGTCGCGCCCCGCGATATCGACATAAACGTAACCGCTCAACAATCCGTTTTCGTTCCGCAGCATTCCGGGTCCCTGCCGCACCGAGACGCGCGCCAGTTGCGAAACCGGCACCTGCGCCGCCGCCATCATGCCGCCCGCCGCCGGAAGATTCACGGGCACGAGCACACGGCCGAGCTGCGCGGGATCGGCGCGGAAATCGCGCATGTAGCGGACGTTGACGGGATAGCGCTCGCGTCCCTCCACGGTGGTCGTGACGTTGTCGCCGCCCACCGCGCTCATCACCACCGCCTGCGCGTCGTCGATCGACAGCCCATAGCGGGCGAGCGCCTCGCGATCCCAATCGAAATCGAGGAACAAGCCGCCGCCGGTCCGCTCGGCGAACACGTTGCGCGTTCCGTTCACCTGCGGCAGCAGGCGCTCGAGCTGCGAGCCGATGCGCTCAATCTGGTGGATGTCGGCGCCGAAGATTTTGATTCCCACCGGGGTGCGCACGCCGGTTGTGAGCATGTCGATGCGCGCCTTCACGGGCATGGTCCAGGCGTTCGAGGTGCCGGGCAGAGTGAGCATGTCGTTCATCTCGTCCACAATCTGGTCGAGCGAAACGTGGTCCGGTGTGATGTGGCGCAGCGCGGGCTTCAGCCACTCGGGCGCCCAGGGCGTCCACCATGTGGGAGCGGCGCGCCAGCTCGAGCGCGGCTTCAGCACCACCACGGTCTCCATCATCGACAGCGGCGCCGGATCGGTGGACGTCTCCGCCCGCCCGGCTTTTCCGAACACCGTCTCCACCTCGGGCGCGGTGCGAAGCAGGCGGTCCTGCACCTGCAGCAACCGCTGCGCCTCGCTCAACGAAATTCCCGGCAGCGTGGACGGCATGTAGAGCAGCGTGCCTTCGTCAAGCGGCGGCATGAATTCGCTGCCGAGCCGCTGGTAGACGGGTATCGTCACGGCCACCATCGCCGCCGCGCCGGCGATCACCAGCCACTTCCATCGCAGCGCCCAGCCGCACACCGGCTCGTACAGCCGGATGAGAATACGGCTCACCGGATGATTTTCCTCGGCGTGAATCTTGCCGCCGAGCGCGGCAGTTGCCGCCCGCGCGAGCCACCGGGGGCGGAACTCGAAGTTCCGCGCGTGCGTGAACAGCAACCGCAGCGCCGGGTCGAGCGTAATCGCCAGCACCGCCGCCACAATCATCGAGATGTTCTTGGTGTAGGCGAGCGGCTTGAACAGCCGCCCTTCCTGCGCTTCAAGAGTCAGGACCGGGAGAAACGACACCGCGATCACCAGCAGCGCGAAGAAGCTCGGGCCGCCGACTTCTTTCACCGCGTCGATCACCACACGCTCGAAATCGCGCTGCCGCCCGTCGCGTTCCCACTCTTCCAGTTTCTTGTGCGTCTGCTCCACCACCACGATCGCCGCATCCACCATCGCGCCGATGGCGATCGCGATGCCCCCGAGCGACATGATGTTCGAAGTGAGCCCCATCGCCTTCATCGGTATGAACGAGATGACGATGGCGATCGGAATCGTGAACACCGGAATGATGGCGCTCGGCGGGTGCCAGAGAAAAATCAGGATCACCATCGCAACGATCACCAGTTCTTCCGCCAGCGTGGACCTGAGGTTCGCAATGGAACTCAGGATCAACTCAGACCGGTCGTAAGCGGTGACGACCTTGACGCCTTTCGGCAACCCGGGCTCGATTTCGCGCAGCTTGTCCTTCACGCGTCCGATCACCTGGAGCGCGTTCTCGCCCTCACGCATCACCACGATTCCCGCTGCCACGTCGCCCTCGCCGTTCCAGTCCGCGACGCCGCGTCGCAGGTCCGGTCCGAGCGTCACCTGACCCACGTCCCTCACCCGCACCGGCGTTCCCGCCGCATTCGTCGACAGCACGATCGAGGCGATGTCTTCGGCGGACTTGGCGTACCCGCGCCCGCGCACCATGTACTCAGCCCCGCTCGATTCGATCAACCGCCCGCCCGCGTCGTTGTTGCCCGCGCGCACCGCCTCCACCACCTTCGCAATCGGCACGTTGTAGGCTTGCAGCTTTTGCGGGTCGACGTTCACCTGATACTGCCTCACGAACCCGCCGATGGGCGCCACCTCCGCCACGCCCGGCACGGACCGTAGCTGATACCGCAAAAACCAGTCCTGCACCGATCGCAACTCGGCGAGGTTGTAGCGGTGAGTGGTGTCGATGAGCGCGTACTGAAACACCCAGCCGACGCCGGTCGCATCAGGACCCAGCTCGGTCCTCACGCCCTGCGGCAGCTTCGGCAGCACGCTCTGCAGGTACTCCATCGTGCGCGAGCGCGCCCAATACAGGTCCGTGCCGTCCTCGAAGATGACGTACACGAATGAGTAGCCGAAATCGGAAAACCCGCGCACCGCTTTCACCTTCGGCGCGCCGAGCATCGAGGTCACGATGGGATACGTCACCTGATCCTCGAGAATGTCGGGGCTCCGGTCCCAACGCGAATAAACGATCACCTGCGTGTCGCTCAGGTCCGGAATCGCGTCGAGCGGCATGTTGCGCATCGACCACAACCCCGCCGCCACCGCCATGGCCACGAGCGCAAACACCGCCAGCCGGTTGCGCGCCGAGAACTCAATGATGCGGTCGATCATTTCGCGCCAGCTTTCAACTGCGCTTCCGAATCGATCAGAAAGGCGCCCGAAGCCGCGACGCGCTCTCCCGCCCGCAGGCCGCTGAGAATCTGCACGCGGCCGCCGGTCTGCTCTCCGGTTTCCACCTGCCGCGGTTCGAGTGCCCCGTTGCCGAGATCAACAAAAACGGTGCGGCGCAGTCCTGTGTTGACCACCGCATCGGCAGGCACGGTCACCCGCCCGGCGAGCGCGATGCGAAACTCCACCGTCGCGAACTGATCCGGCTTCAGCGCCAGCTTGGGATTCTGCGCCTCGAGGCGAATCTTCAGCGTGCGCGTCGCCGGATCCACCTGCGGCTGAATATAGGCGACTTTGGCACCGAACGGCGCGCCGCCGCCCGCGGGCGTCACGGTGGCGTTCATTCCCGTTTGTATCTTGGCCAGGTCGGCTTCGAATACGTCGGCGAGAATCCAGATCCGGCTCAGGTCGGTGATGGCGTAGAGCTCGGTTTCCGGCGTCACGCGCTGACTCGGAAAGGCGTTGCGTGAAGCGACGAATCCCGAAGCCGGCGAGTAAAGCGTGATGGTTTGCACGGGCTTGCGCGTGCGCTCGATTTCGGCCACCTGCGCGTCGCTCAGGTCGAACAGTTCCAGCCTCCGCCGGGCGGCGAGAATCAGCAGCTCGCTGTTCTCGTAGGCGTCATGGCTCGGCCCGCTCTTCATCGCGTCGCGCGCCCGCAGCGCCAGCAGGTACTCCTGCTCGGTGGCCAGCATTTCCGGACTGTAGAGCGTTAGTAGAGGATCGCCCTTGTTGACGTACTGCCCGGTGAAATCGGCGTGTACTTTTTGAATCCAGCCCTCGATGCGCGGGTGGACGCGGGTGATCCGCGTTTCGTCCGCTGCCGCCCGCCCCGCCGCGCGCAGGGTTTCCACGCCGGCGGCGAATTCGGCCGTGGCGTACTTCACGCCGATCAATTGCTGCTTTTCCGGGCTGATTTGAATCGCCCCTTTCGGCGGCGTGTTCTCGTGAACAGGTTCGAGGTCGTTGCCCGTTTGCGGATTGATGCCCGGCCGGTCTGACCGGTAGTCCGGCGCTTGAGGATCGCGGTAGTAGAGAATCTTTGCGCTCGCAGCCTCAGGCGCCGCCTGACCCTCGTACACCGCAACCAGCTTCATCCCGCAATCCGGCGCAATGCCCGGCTTGTCCGAACGATAGGCGGGATGCATCGGGTCCACGTAGTAAAGCACCCGGCGCGTCGCCGTCGCCGTCGCCGGCCCGCGCCGCGCAAACCAGAGTCCTCCGCCGAAGGCGGCTGCCATCAAAAAAACCGTCACAATTGCGCGTTTCATCGGGTCAGCTCCACACCAGTGATCTCTTCGAGGCGCGCGAGCGCGATGTGGAAGGCTTCCATCTGCTCGTGGTAGTTCATTTCGTATTCGTAGGCGGCAACCTGATTGGCGAGCACCGCCGCGAAGTCCATGGCGCCGGTCTGATACGCAGCCAGAGACGACTCGGTCGCGAGCCTGGCCTGCGGAAGCACCGTCTTCGAATACAGGTCGAGAAGCTTCTGTGCGGTCTCCGCGCCCAGAAATTCGTCGCGAATTCTGAACTCGAGCGAACGCGCCGCGGCTTCGTAGGAATGACGGCTTTCAGCCGCCTGTTGCGCCCGCTCGGCGATTTCGGCCGCCGTGCGCGAGCTGTGCAGCGGAATCTTCACGTCGGCGCGGAACATGTACATCGGCGGCATCGCGCCCATGTTGTAGTAGCCGCCGTTGACGGCAAAATCCGGCCGGTTGTTCTTGCGGCCGAGCGCGAGAGCCACATCCGCCCGCTCCACCATCTTCTGCTCGCGCGCAAGCGAAGGCGCGCCGTCCCGGGCCTTGACGAGCAACTCCTCCGCGGTGACCGTAAGCGGCGCCATGTGCGGCTGATCCGGAACGCCGAGCGCCGCTCCATCGTGGCGGTTGAGTAGCGCGATGATTTCAGCCTCGCGCCCCAGGTGGTCGCGCTCCACTTGCGCCAGGCGCGTTTCAATCAACGTCAGCTGCGTCTGCGCGCGAAAGACATCCGCCTGCGCCGCCTTGCCCACCGAGTAACGCGCCTCGGTCGCCCGTAGCAACGACCGGAGCGACTCCCGGTTTCGCTCGAGCACCCCGCGCATCGCATAGGCGTGCTGCAGACGGTAGAACGCCTGCTTCAATCGCGAGATGACGCCCAACTGCGCGGCCCGGTAGTTCTGCGCTTCGGCATCGGCTTCACGCGCCGCCACCAGCGCCTTCAGGCGTAATTTGCCCGGGTACGGAATTTCCTGAGACGCCATGACGCCGATGTTCGCCGTCGGCGCGCTGCCCAGCCCCGCGCCCGGCAGCGGATTGCCGCTCGAGTTCCAGCCGAGCGAAATCATCGGTTCAGGCAGCGCGCGCTCCTGCGCCGGACGCTGCCGCGAGGCTTCGTATTTCTTCTGCGCGGCGAGAATCTCCGCGTTGTTCCGCAGAGCTTCTTCCACCAGATTGTCAACGTTCAGGCGTGGCGAATCAGCCGATGCGCCCGCGGCCAGCACAAAGGCCGGCCAGAATGCGGCGAGCCGCATAAATCCTCCCTTCAGCTAAACAACGAGAGCCGATGGAGGTGTATTCAGATCGTGAGAATGGAGTGGAGCAGACAGAGATCCGGCGGCGAGTACGGGTGGAATCCCGGGGGCGCCAATCGCAGAACCACGGATGGAATAGCCGCGGCGATTGCTTCCGGCGTCGCGCCTGTCGAAATGGCCGGAACCACCGAAGCCGCCGACTTCGCGAGCGACGGCGTAACCGGCGCTGCTGCGCAAGATTTGTGAGTCACCGGCGTCTTGCCGTGGCGCTTGCAGCAGGCGTGCGATGTCTGCTCTTTTGAAAGCAGGTCCGAACAGGCGAGGCATGCCGCACCGGTGAGAACAAAAACCAGTGCGCTCAGCAGCCCGAGCGTGAGAAACCTGCGCAGCATAACCTACATATTAATTTTGACATACCCTGTCAAGATCACAGCTTCCGGATCACTTTTTCAGTGAGCGACCGCTTCGAAGGCGAGAATTGCCCGGCCGCGGCCCGCAAGTAGGGCCGGAACTCGCGCGCCCAATATTCGGTGAACCCCGTCCGCGAAATCTCCGTCAGCGTATCCACGTAATGATCCAGAATCGCTTCGCCCAGGACTTTTCCCGTGCGTCGCGCCGCCGAATTGGCGGCCCGCGACAGCCATAGGATATTTCCTGGAAGATGGCTGACGGCCGACACCGCCATGAGCGAACTTACGGCGAAGACGTTCCGGTTCTGCTCTCGCGCCGAATCCTGAATCTCCCGCCAGACACGCTCCACCCGGTCCACCGCCGGCAACCGGTGCGGGGCGATGCGAGCCAGTTCCACCTGCAGCCTGCGCCACTCGCGGCGCAATCCGGCGACATTCATCGGCGGCAGGTTGAGCGTGGTGGCCAGATGAGCGCTCGCGCGCTCCAACCCGTCGAGGATCTGCTCGGTGGTTTCAAAGCGCGTGCCCGGCTCGAGCAGTCCTTCATCCTTGAGCGCCTGCGAAATCTCCTCAATCAACGCCCGCCCGCTTCCCGTCGCATCCGCGAGCGCCGCCAGAATCCAGATGGGCGAAGCGTGAAAGGTGAGAATTCCCAGCAGTTCGATGCCGTGGCTCGCGGTGCGCTTCATCAGAAAACCTTCCGCGAGTTGGCCGCCCGATGGATAAACGCCTTCCACCTCGCCCAATTCCTCGATCATGAAGCGCAGCGCCACTTCCACCATCGTTTTGTACAAAGTGGTGCGGCGGATACTCGCCGGCAGCGCCGCTTCCCCGATTTCGCGCAACAGCCCGCCGGAAAGCGCGCTCAGCGAGCGGACAACGCGTTCGGGAAGCGAAAGCAGGTAACCAGGGCCCAACACACAGGTTAATCAAAGGACAGGCCTGCGCGCGATGGTAAACTGAAATTCGATGGCCGTCAGCAAGGACCTGCTCGAAATCCTCGTCTGCCCGCTCTGCAAAGCGCCCGTTGAACTGCTCCAGGACCGCAACGGGTTGAAATGCGTCCAGTGCAAGCGCGTCTACCCGATCCGCGACGATATCCCCGTCATGCTCATTGACGAGGCTCGCATCGAAGAGTAGCCCGCGATGACCAGCGTTCTGGACGGGTTGGCGGAACAAGCCCGCGTCACCATCGTCCGGCTGCGTTCGCTTGGCGATTGCGTCCTCACCACCCCCGCCCTCGCGCTGCTCAAGGCGTACCGTCCCGATTTGCGCATCACCGTTCTGGTGGAACCGCGCTTCCGCGCTGTCTTTGAGAACAATCCGGACATCGAATGTTTGGTTCCGGGCGCGGCGGGCGCCGCCCTCAAAAGCCGGCCTCAACTGCTCATCAACCTCCACGGCGGCACGCGCAGCATCGCGCTCACCGCGGCTTCGTTTGCCCCGCTTCGCGCCGGCTTCGCCCACTTCCGCGGACAATCCATCTATAACGTCCACATCCCGCGCGCTCAGCAGATACTCGGCGAAGAGCGCACGGTCCACACGGCGGAACATCTGGCGTCGGCGATGTTTTATCTCGGCGTGCCCCGCCAGGAGATTCCGCGCGCCCGGATCTTCCCGAAAACCGCGGCGCGGCCGTCGCCCTATGCCATCCTTCACCCGTTCGCCTCGACCCTCGGGAAAACCTGGCCCGCCGCCCGGTTCGAGGCAGTGGCGCGCAGCCTCGAGGCGAGTGGCGTAAAGCCGCTCATCCTGGCCGGACCCGGAGAAAATCCGGGCCTCGTGCGTGGTGTCGAAGCTCTTTCCGGACTGCCGCTTTCCGAAGTGATCGCGCTCATCCGCGGCGCGAGCCTGTTTGTCGGCAACGACAGCGGTCCCGCGCATATCGCAGCCGCTTGCGGAACGCCGCTCGTGGTTCTGTTCGGCGCCTCCGACGCGCAGGTGTGGGCGCCGTGGAAAGCCCCGGAAGCCGCGCAGATTGCGCGCCCGTCGATGGACGACATTCGCGTCGACGAGGTGCTCGCCGCGGTCGACCGCGTGGGAGTCCGCGCATGAAGGAATTCGCGCGCCTGCTTCGCCTCACCCGTCCCTACACACTCTCTCTGCTCGCCGCCACGCTGCTGATGGGTGTCGTCGGCGCTTCTCACGGCTTAATTGTCCTGCTCATCCGCCCGGTGTTCGACCGCGTGCTCAGCCCGCAAAGCGCCGAGGCTCCGGTGCCGCTGTTCAGCGTCCCCGGCTTCGACCGCCAGATTTATCTCAACGACTTCATGCCCTCGTGGATTCACAACGTCGGCATCATGGTCACCGCCGGCATCGTCTTCGTTTTCCTGCTCAAAGGCATCTGCGATTACGCCGGCAACTACCTCGTCAATTACGTCGGCTTCTCCGTCGTGACCGACCTGCGCCAGCGCGTGTTCGACCGCATTCTCCGGCAGGACGCGCATTTCTTCGAGAACAACTCCACCGGCCGCGTAATGTCGTCCATCATGAACGATATTGAGCGGATTCAACTGGCCACTTCCCACATCCTCGCCGACTGGATGCGCCAGATGTTCACCGCCGCCGGACTCCTGTTCGGCGTCATGCAGACCAACTGGAGGCTCGCCGTGGTGAGCCTCACCGTGCTGCCCTTCGTGCTCGTGCCCACCATGCGCATCGGGCGCCGCATCCGCCGCACCACGCGCAAGACCCAGGACTACGCCGCCGAATTGAATCAGATTCTGCAGGAAACCATCAGCGGCCACCATGTGGTGAAATCGTTCTCGGCCGAGGACATCGAAAGCAATCGCTTCCACGCCGCCGCCCAGCGCCTCAAAAAGAGCAACATGCGCTACGTGATGCAGCAGGCGCTCGCTTCTCCGCTGATCGAGTTCTTCGCCGCGGTCACCATCGTTGCCTTGCTCGTATACGCGCGCAATCAGATCAAGGCCGGCTCGATGAGCACCGGCTCGTTCGTCAGCTTCATCGCCGCGCTGCTGCTGCTCTACGAGCCCGTGAAGCGGCTCACCGGCATCTACAACATCTTTCAACAGGCCATGGGCGCCTCCACCAAGGTTTTCGAGTACCTCGACGGCGAACAGGCCGTCCGGGAAAAACCCAACGCCGTAAGGCTCGCGAAATTCGAGAAAGGCGTCACTTTCGAGGCGGTGCGGTTCCACTATCCGAACGCTCCCGACGGCTTTGCCCTCGACGGTATCGACCTTGCCGTCAACGCCGGAGAAGTGGTGGCTCTCGTCGGCCCGAGCGGCGCGGGCAAGAGCACGCTCGCCAATCTCGTGCCGCGCTTCTACGACCCCGTGGCCGGACGCGTCGCCATCGACGGCCGCGACATCCGCGACCTGCGCCTCGAGAGCCTCCGCGAACACATCGGCATCGTCGCTCAGGATACGTTCCTGTTCAACGATTCCGTGTACAACAACATCGCCTATGGCCGGCCTTCAGCCACTCGCGCGGAAGTGGAAGCCGCCGCCCGAAACGCCATGGCCGACGAGTTCATTCGCGGCCTGCCCGAGGGCTATCACACCATCATCGGGGAGCGCGGAGCGAAGCTCAGCGGCGGGCAGCGCCAGCGCATCGCCATCGCGCGGGCTTTGCTCAAAAACGCCCCCATCCTCATTCTCGACGAGGCCACTTCGCACCTCGACACGGAATCCGAGTCGCTCGTTCAGGGAGCGTTGGCCAATCTGATGGCCAACCGGACCGTCATCGTCATTGCCCACCGCCTGTCCACGATCCGCCGGGCTGATAAGATCGTTGTTCTCGATCATGGAAAAATTCGAGAAACCGGAACCCATGAGGAACTCGTGGTCCGGGGAGGCATCTACCAGCGCCTTCATGAGTTGCAGTTTTTGGAAGCAGATCCCATGGTGAACCCCTGATGAAAGCGACAGCAGCGGCCGTCACGCCGGTGCGGAGCATGACCGGCTACGCGCGCGTGAGGCGCCAGGCCGTCGACGCTGACGTCGTGCTCAGCGTGAAAAGCGTCAATCACCGCGCCCTTGACTTGCACTTCCACTGCCCGGCCGAGCTCGATGCGGTCGAGAACGACATGCGCGCTCTAATCCGCGGCAAGCTGGTCCGCGGCCACGTCGAGGTTCGCATTTCTCTTCAGCGGCACGCGGGCGAAGCCGAAATCACGCTCAATAAGCCGCTTTTGGCGGCTTATCTGGCCGCTTTTCAGGATGCCGCCCGCGAGCACGCCCTCAACGAACAGCCCGACTTGAACGCGGCGTTCCGCGTCCCCGGCATGTTCGGCGACGCGCCCGAGCGCGAGTTGAAGACAGCCATGCGCGAAGCCGTGCTCTCCGCGCTCGGCGAGGCGCTCGACCAGCTCAACGCCGCCCGCGAGCGGGAAGCCGCCGAACTCGTCGCCAGCCTCCTGCTCCACAATCAGAAAATACGCAACGTGGCCGAGGAACTCACCGAAATCCGCGCTCGCGCCGTGCCCTTGTTTCAGGCCCGCCTCAACGAGCGCCTGCGCGAACTCCTGCGCGGCAGCTCCGTCGACCCGCAGCGCCTCGCCCAGGAAGTGGCGATGCTGGTCGACCGCAGCGATGTCAGCGAGGAAATCGCCCGCCTCCGCATTCACGCCGGCCAGCTCCACGACCTGCTCACCGCCGGCGGCGAAATCGGAAAACGGCTCGACTTCCTGCTCCAGGAAATGAACCGCGAGACCAACACCATCCTTTCCAAAACCACCGGAATCGGTGAAATGGGCCTTCGCATCACCGAAATCGCGCTCGCAACCAAAGCTGAAATCGAGAAGATCCGCGAGCAGAGCCTGAACCTCGAATGAGCGCCGTTTTCATCGTCTCCGCGCCTTCGGGTTCAGGAAAATCGACGCTGGTCAAAGGCCTCATGGGCCGTGTCACCGGCCTTCGTTTTTCGATCTCCTACACCACCCGTGCCCCGCGCGGGGCGGAAAAGAACGGCGAAGACTACTATTTCGTCACCCGCGCCGAGTTTGAGCGCATGATCGAGGCCCGCGAATTCCTCGAGCACGCCCAGGTTCATGACGAGTACTACGGCACCCACCAGTCCGAAATCGAGTTTGCCCGCCGGGACGGCAACGACCTGGTGCTCGACATTGACGTCCAGGGTGCGCGACAATTAAGAGACCGGATTCCTCAGGCCGTCAGTATCTTCATCCTAGCTCCCAGCCGCGCCGAACTCGAGCACCGTCTACGGGCGCGGTCCGATACGCGGGAGGAAGTCATTCAACGGCGGCTTCGGGCTGCCGCCGAGGAAATCCGGAACTGCCACCAGTATGATTACCTGCTGGTGAATCGAAATGTGGAAGATGGCGTCGACACGCTGTGCTCGATCGTAAAAGCCGAGCGCGTGCGCCGCGCCAGAGTGGAAGATCAGATCCGTCCCATCCTGGAGACGTTTGAACGGAGTGAAGCGAATGGCTGAGAGAAGAAATGCCCAGTTTGCGATTCCCGACGATTCGGAATCGAGCACGTACCGGTTTATCATCGTGGCGGCCAAGCGCGCCCGGCAATTGCAGAATGGGGCTCGTTCGTTTCTGCCCACCACCTCCAAGAAACCGACGGTAACCTCGATGGAGGAAGTCCGCCGCGGTCTCGTGAGTTACACCGACACCAACCGCGACGCTCCGGTCGAACCGGCCGAGTAACCTCTCTATGCGCGCGCTGTTGGGCGTTTCAGGCGGCATCGCGGCGTACAAAGCGGCCGAAGTCGCGCGCGCTCTCATCGAACGCGGAATCACCGTCCAGGTCGTCATGACCGCGGCCGCCGAGGAGTTCATCCGCCCGCTCACTTTCGCCGCGCTCACCGGCCAGAAAGTCATCACCGGCCTGTTCGCCGGCTCTGGCGGCGCCGATGAAACGCTGGCCAGTTCCGTCGAGCACATAGCCGTCGCCCAAAGCGTCGACATCCTGGTAGTCGCGCCTGCTACCGCCGACGTGCTCGCCAGGTTTGCCCACGGAATCGCCAACGATTTCCTGTCCACCGCGTATCTCGCTTTCGACGGCCCCGTCGTGCTCGCTCCGGCGATGAACACGAACATGTGGAATCACGCCGCCACCCGCGCCAATCTGGAAACGCTGCGCGCGCGCGGCCACGTGATCATCGACCCCGATGAAGGCCTGCTCGCCTGCGGAACCGTCGGCCCGGGACGGCTGCCGGACCCGGTGCGCATCGCCGAAATCGTTTGCGCCACGCTTTACCCGCGCCGCGATCTCGAAGGCGAAACCCTGCTGATCACCGCCGGCCCCACCCAGGAGCCCATCGATCCGGTCCGCTACCTTTCCAACCGCTCGAGCGGCAAAATGGGCTATGCGCTGGCTGAAGCCGCCGCCGCGCGCGGCGCCCGCGTCACGCTGATCTCCGGACCCGTGCAGATTCCGCCTCCGCCCAAAGTCGACCTGGTCCGCGTCAAAACCGCGGTCGAGATGCGCGCCGCGGTACTCGCTCACCTGCCTCCGGCCACCATCATCATCAAAGCCGCCGCGGTAGCCGACTACTACGTCTCCAACGTGCCCAAACAGAAAGTGAAGAAGACCGCGCTCCGGCACTCCGTCGAACTCGATCCCACGCCCGACATCCTGGCCGAGCTCGGCAAAATCAAGGACGACCGCCTCCTGATCGGCTTCGCCGCCGAGACGCAAAACCTGGCGCAGGAAGCCAGGCGAAAACTCGCCGGCAAGAACTGCGACATGATCGTCGCCAACCTCGTCTCTCAGGAAGGCATCGGCTTCGAGTCCGACGAGAACGAAGTCACCATCGTTACCCGCACCGGCGAAACGATCCATCTCGAGAAGGCCGGAAAGCTCGAAATCGCCGGACGGATTCTCGACCAGATCATGAAACTGCGCCTCGCCATCCACGCCACCCGATGAAGGACCGTCTGGAGTTCTACCGCGATCTCGGCGTCAAGGATCTCTACCGCCGCCAGGCCGCTGAAGCGAAGAGCGCAGCGCCGGCGGCCGCCGCGCCCGCGCCTGCTCCCGCCAGACCCGCGCCTGAAAAAATCGAGGAGCCCGCGTTGCCCTCGCTTGCGCCGAGCGGCGACACCCTGCTCCGCATTCTCGAAGATATCGGCGATTGCAGGCGCTGCCGCCTCCATCAGGGCCGCAACAAACTCGTCTTCGGCAGCGGCAACGAAAGCTCCCCGCTGGTTTTCGTCGGCGAAGGACCCGGCGCGGATGAGGATGCGCAGGGCCTGCCCTTCGTCGGGCGCGCAGGCCAGCTGCTCACCCAGATGATCGAAGGCACCGCGAAAAAGGAAGGCATCCCCATCGCCCGCCCCGACGTCTACATCTGCAACGTCGTCAAGTGCCGCCCGCCCGACAACCGCACTCCCGAGCCTGACGAAATGGAAGTGTGCGGCCAGTTCCTGTTCCGCCAGCTTATGGCGATACGGCCCAAAGCCATCTGCGCCCTCGGCGGAACTGCGGCCAAAGCTCTGCTCGGCACGAAGGAAGGCGTCACGCGGCTGCGCGGAAACTGGCACAAGTGGCGCGACATCCCCGTGATGGTGACCTACCATCCTTCCTATCTGCTCCGCCCCTACAATCAGGCCACCGCCAAGCGCGAAGCCTGGGAAGACCTCAAAAAACTCCTCCACTATGTCTACGACTGACCGCCGTCGCGGCTTGTTCATCACCTTTGAAGGGCTGGACGGCAGCGGCAAGTCCACCCAGATGCGCCTGCTCGCCGAACGCCTCCGCGCCGCCGGCCGCGAAGTGTTTGAATCCGCCGAACCCGGCGGCACTCCCATCGGACGCCAGATTCGCCGCATCCTGCTCGACTCGGCCAACTCCGAACTCTGCCCCACCGCCGAAATGCTCCTGATGTTCGCCGCCCGCGCTCAGAACGTCGACCAGTGGATTCTGCCCGCGCTCGGCGCCGGGCAAATCGTCCTCAGCGACCGCTTCACCGATTCCACCCTCGCCTACCAGGGCGTGGCCCGCGGACTCGGCTCCGAAGTGGTGCTCGATGTCGACCGCATCGCCTGCCGCGGACTCGTCCCCGATCTCACCCTCTGCATCGACATCGACGCCGCTGCGGGACTCCACCGCGCCCGCGCCCGCAACGCCGCCGGCGCCAGCGCCGAAACCCGCCTCGAAGAGCAGGAACTCGACTTCTACCGCAAGGTGCGCGAGGCCTACCGCCAGCTCGCCGCCGACGAACCGTCGCGCGTGAAACTGATCGACGGCAGCCGTTCGGTGGACGAGATCGCCGGCGATGTATGGGCGCTCGTCCGAACCTCATTGAAACTCGGCTAGCGCCAATCCATTTCGCCCGCCCGTTCGTATTCATCCAGGAATGCGGCGGACCATATTCGTAAGCGGCGGCACTGGTTACATCGGCGTGGAACTCATCCGCCGATTGGTTGCCCGTGGCCATTCGGTAACGGCCCTCGCTCGCGCGCAATCGGCCGGAAAGCTGCCGGCGGGCTGCGCCGTAGTGCCCGGCAACGCGCTCGACGACGCCTCGTTCTCGCACGCCGTCCCGCCGGGCTCAACTTACGTTCACCTGGTCGGCGTGGCGCATCCCGCTCCGTGGAAAGCGGCGCAATTCCGGTCCATCGACCAGACGGCGCTCGAGGCTTCGGTCATCGCCGCGGTCGCCGCCAAAGCTTCGCATTTCGTCTTCGTCAGCGTGGCCCATCCGGCGCCCGCGATGAAGGCTTATATCGCCGTCCGCACCCACTGCGAAGAAATACTGGCGCGTTCAGGATTGAACGCCACCATTCTACGGCCCTGGTACGTCCTCGGTCCGGGACACCGCTGGCCTTACGCGCTGATTCCGTTTTACAAACTGGCCGAGCGCATCCCGTCGCTGCGCGCCGGCGCCCTGCGGCTTGGTTTAGTCACGCACGCCGAAATGGTGTCTGCGCTCGAATGGGCGGTCGAGAACCCGGTGGCCGGCCGGAGGGTGCTGGAGGTTCCGGAGATTCGCGTTAAGACTGCTTCTTGGCGGCCTTCCGCTCGGCCTCAATGGCCTCGCGCCGCTTCTGAAGCTCCTTCCACTGCGGCTGAGTCAGCACGGCGCGAAGCTTGAGCGACATCTGGGCGAAGGTCCGCGTGAGGTTCTCCCGCGCGTGCGCCAGGTTCTCCACCGCCTGATCGGCCTTGCGCTGATCGAGCGTTTCGTCTTCGAACATGTCCTGCAGCCCCATTTCGGCTTTCTCCAACGCCGCGCGGCATTCGATCAGCTTGTCGCGATATTCGCGAACCGTGCCGCGAATCTGCTTCATCTGGGCCGGCGTGAGGTTCAGGTCCTTCACGAGCGGACGGTCCCACCAGTTGAAGTAAGCGCGCGGCGGCTGCGCTTGAGCGAGCCCGGCTACAAGTGCCAGCAGGAGCAGAACACGCGTCACGGCTTTAGTTCTCCCCGTCGAACAGCGCGTGAACCGGCGAAGCCGCGGCCGGCTCGCTGCTCTGCTCGAGAGCGTAGATTTCGGCGAACACGGCGTCGTCGGATTTCGGCGCCGGCTTGGGCGCCGTCGCGCTCGGTTGGATCAGGAAAAACCCGACCACCAGCATGGCCAAAGCCGCCAGAGCCGGCGCAAGCATCGCCAGCCGGGGGCGGCTCTCGTCGAGGCGCCGGTAGACGGCGCGCCGTTGAGCGGCGAGATACAGCGGCGACACCTCGGGTTCAGCCGTCAGGGCGGCTTTCCTCTTCTGGAGCTCGGTCCAGCGGTCGCGGCAACTTGGGCATTCGTCCAGGTGCGCCGCCTCAGCCGCCGCTACTCCGTAGAGCGCGTCGATGAAGTCGCGATCAGTCCAATGCCGGCGGTCCATACAAATCCCTCAATTCTTCCCTTAATTTGTTGACGGCACGGAACATATGAGCTTTCACCGTGCCCGTATCCAAACCTAGAATCGCGCCGATCTCATCCAGGCTCCGGTCCTCGAAATGGCGCAGCGTGAACACCGCGCGCTGCCTGGCTGAAAGACGGTCGAGCGCTTCGCCGAGCCTCCGGCGGATCTCCTGGGCAAACATCGCGTCATCCGCCCCGGGCCCCTTGGCCTGCGCTAAACCCAGGATAACGCTTTCGTCCGCCGGATCCGGGCGTTTGCGCCAGAACTGCCACTTGCGCGAGCGCAACCGGTCCATGCAGGTGTTGATCGCAATGCGCGTCACCCATTTGCCGGCGTCCTCGATTTCCGGACCGCCGGTCTTCTGAAGTGCCTGATAAGCCTTGAGAAACGTGTCCTGCGTGGCCGAGTCGGCGTCTTCGCGGTCTCCGAGCATGCGATGGCAGAGCAGGAAAATGCGTTTCTGCTCGCCCACCATCCAGGAGCCGAATTCGCGCAGGAGCGCCGTGCTGCCGGCCGTGGCCATGGAACGGTCCGCCGTCACCTCGCCCATCATATAGATGAGGACGATCCCCAGCGGCGGAGGTTTACATTACACCCTATTCGATCAACGAGCGCAGGATTGATTTGCTGTCCGAAGATTCCTCAAGCATCCGCCCCACCTCGGCGCGCTGAGCCTGCGGAATCGCCTTCGAACTGAACACCGAACAGCTCTTGGCTACCTGCTGCGTGTCGCTACCCTCTTCGAGTAACATCTCATGCTCAACCCAGCTGGATAGCGGAATGTTGCGGAAATAGAGCCGTTCCTGCATCACCATGAGCTTTTTGTTCGAAAACATGCTCTTGGTCTCACGCATGTAACTGCGCTCCTCAACCCGGAACTCCTGCATGAAGTCGTCGAGCGCTTTCCGCCGGGTGCTCTCTTCGGTCGCCCGGATGCGCTCTTCCACCTGCGTTTTGTTCGAGTTGATCACCGCCCGAGCTTCGGCAAGCTGTTCCCGCTCTTTGGCGAGCGCTACCTCCATGCGGGCTTGCATGATGTAGAACGACAGCGAAGCCGAACCGGCGGCGACAAACACCGGCAAGAACATCCAAAGCAGGGCGTCCAGGTGCATACCTGTCATTGTATTCGGCAGAAGGGGCGGAAAAGCTTAGCCGGTGGAGCAAAATACTGATGGGTACTAAGCAAATCACCTCAGCAGGGGCGAACGCTCCATCCGGTAGTGTTAAAATCAAGGCTTTACCGGATGATTCGTCCTTACCGCGGCGTCGTGCCGAAGATCGCCGCTTCCGCATACATCGATCCCAGCGCTCAGGTCATTGGCAACGTTACCGTCGGCGAACGATCCAGCTTTTGGCCGGGCGTGGTCGCTCGCGGCGACGTACACTCGATTTCCGTCGGCGAGGAGTCCAACGTGCAGGATAACAGCGTCCTGCATTGCGACGCTCCGGACTTTCCGCTCGCCATCGGCAACCGGGTGACGGTCGGTCACCTGGTGATGCTGCACGGCTGCACGATTGAGGACGAGTGCGTCATCGGTATCGGCGCCATCGTGCTCAACGGCGCGCGCATCGGCAAAGGATCCGTGGTTGCGGCAGGAGCGGTGGTGCCCGAAGGCATGCAGGTTCCGCCCGGCAGCATGGTGATGGGCGTACCCGGAAAAATTAAACGCGAAGTGACGCCCGAAGAACAGCAGCGTTTTCGCGACAACGCTCAGCACTACGTCGAAGCCTGCCGCGCTTATCGCGAGGAGCCGGCGTAAAACAGGTCCCATGATCAAGGCAGTCAAAGGAACGCGCGATATTCTTCCACCCGCGAGCGGAGTGTGGAACCATGTGGAAACGGTCGCGCGCCGCGTGTTCGCATCCTACAACTACAAGGAAGTCCGCACGCCGATTTTCGAGGAAACCAGCCTGTTTGCGCGCGGCGTCGGCGAAGAGACCGACATCGTCAGCAAGGAGATGTACACCTTCGAGGACCGTGACGGTTCGTCGCTCACGCTGCGCCCGGAAAACACAGCCGGCGTCATGCGCGCCTACATCGAGCACCGCCTCGACCAGGAGCCCGGCCTCAAAAAGCTCTACTACATCGGCCCCATGTTCCGCCGCGAACGCCCCCAAAAAGGCCGCTACCGGCAGTTCTACCAGATTGGCGCCGAAGCCATCGGCAGTGAATCGCCATTGATCGACGCCGAGTGCATCGAAATGGTGGTCGAGATCCTGGAGCAGTCCGGCATCTCCGGTTTTCAACTCGTCATCAACTCCGTGGGCTGCCCCGAGTGCCGCCGCAACTTCGTCGCCCTGCTGCACGAAAAGCTGAAGGACGTGGCTTCCAGCATGTGCGGCGATTGCCAGCGGCGCGCCGTCACCAACCCCCTGCGCGTGCTCGATTGCAAGGTGCCCGAGGACCAGCCCATCATCGACGCCCTGCCCTCCATCCTCGACTCGCTCGACGAAAAATGCCGCGCCCATTTCGACTCGGTGCGCCAGTATCTCACCGATCGCGAGATCGCCTTCGATGTCCGCCCGCGCCTGGTCCGCGGACTCGATTACTACATGCGCACCACCTTCGAAATTGTCCACGGCGCGCTCGGCGCGCAGAATTCCGTGCTCGGCGGTGGACGCTACGACGGGCTGGCCGAAGCCATCGGCTCCAAGGTTCCCGCCCCCGGCATCGGCTTCTCTATCGGCGAGGACCGTCTGGTCATGACCGTCGAAGAAACCCACCCCGGCGCCTACGCGCCCTCGCTCGACCTCTTTGTCGCCCCCTTGGGCGATGCCGCTCGCCGCCACGCCGGCATCCTCGCCCGCGAACTCCGCCGGCAGGGTTTGAGCGTCGAGGTTTCGCCCGATCAAAAACTGAAACGCGCCCTCGAAGTGGCCAACAAGAATGCCGCCCGCTTTGCCCTCATCATCGGCGACGACGAGATCGCCGCGGGCCGATATCAACTCAAAAATATGCAATCCGGCGAGCAGCACGCGGTGGAACGCGGCCAGATCGCCGGCATGGTGAAAACCCAGGCAGAGTGAAACCCTAATGGATACCGTACAACTCGACTTCCTCGGCGACCTGCAGCGCACGCACTCCTGCGGAGCCCTTCGCCTCGACGGCGCCGGACAACGCGCCGTTCTGATGGGCTGGGTCCACCGCCGCCGCGATCATGGCGGCGTTATCTTCATCAATCTGCGCGACCGCGAAGGCACCACCCAAATCGTCTTCCACGAGGACGCCGATCCGGAAGTGCACAAAAAAGCCGAGATGCTCGGCTCCGAGTGGGTCATCGCCGTCGAGGGCATCGTCGAGAAGCGCACGCCGGAAACCGTCAACCCCAACATGCCCACCGGCGAAGTGGAACTCCACGTTCAGAAACTCTGGATCCTCAACGAGTCGCGCACGCCGCCGTTCCCCATGGAAGAGCACGTCGACGTCAAGGAGGATACGCGCCTCAAGTACCGCTACGTCGACCTGCGCCGCCCCCACATGCAGCGCAACATCATGCTGCGCTCGCGCATCTCCAAAGCCGTGCGCGACGTCCTCTATGCCGAGGGCTTCCACGAAATCGAAACGCCCTTCATGACGCGCTCCACGCCCGAAGGCGCGCGCGATTTTCTCGTGCCCTGCCGCGTTCAACCCGGCCTGTTCTACGCGCTGCCTCAATCGCCGCAGATTTTCAAGCAACTGCTCATGGTCAGCGGCTTTGAAAAATATTTCCAGATTGTCCGCTGTTTCCGCGACGAGGACCTGCGCGCCGACCGCCAGTACGAATTCACCCAAATCGACCTGGAGATGTCGTTCCCGCAGGAAGAGACCATCTTCGGCGTCATCGAAGCCTTGATTCAGAAGGTGTGCGAAGCCGGCGGCCACAAAGCGCCCGAGCGCCCGTTTCTCCGGCTCACCTACCGTCAGGCGATGGAGCGCTACGGCTCCGATAAACCCGAGATGCGCCTGCCGCCCATGGCGCCGTTCCGCGCTGAAATTCCCGATTTTTCGAACGACCTGCCCTTTGTCGTCATCCGCATCCCCAAAGTGGGCAAGCTCAGCCGCAAGGAACGCGACGAACTCAAGGCCTTCGGCGCCGAGCGCAACCTGATCATCTACGACGAGGGCGCCAAGACCACCGCGCTCTACGACGAAGCCCGCAAGCACACCACCGCCGATGCCGACGACCTGTTGCTGGTTTGCGCCAACTCCGGCGGTCCCCACGGGCCCAAGCCCGAAGAGTCGTTCTACCAGTCGAGCGGGCAACTCCGGCTCCACGTCGCGCAGAAATACGCCGACCGCCACAAACTACTCGACCCCGCCGATTTCCGCTTTCTCTGGGTTGTCGAATTCCCCATGTTCGAATGGGACGAAGAGGATCAGCGCTGGGTAGCCGCCCACCATCCGTTCACCTCCGTGCTCGACTCCGACATCGAACTGCTCACGGCCGACCCGGCTCGCTGCCGCGCCCGCTCCTACGATCTCGTCCTGAACGGTACCGAGCTCGGTTCCGGCTCCATTCGTATCCACCGCCGCGACGTTCAGCAGAAGGTGTTCGGCGCGCTCGGCATGAATGAGGAAGAGGCCAAGCGCCGGTTCGGATTCCTGCTCGAAGGCCTCGAATACGGCGCTCCGCCCCACGGCGGCATCGCGCTCGGGCTCGACCGCCTGGTGATGATCCTCGCCGGCGAAAGCTCCATCCGTGAAGTGATCCCGTTCCCCAAAACCGCCAAAGGCACGGACCTCATGTGCGACGCCCCAAGCCCCGTGCCCGAACGCCAGCTCCGCGAAGTCGGCATCCGCGTCGCCGGACCGCCGCAGAAATAGCCGCCGCGAAGAAAAGCTCTTGACCCTTACCCAACGTCAAGGTTCAAGATGGATCCATGCCGCGGTTGTACCGGGTTCACGAGTTCGCGGAATTGGCGGGCGTTACCGTCCGGGCGCTCCATCACTATGACCGGCTTGGCCTGCTTCGTCCTGCGCGGCGGGCCGATTCCGGCTACCGGCTGTACACCGATCGAGATCTCTCCCGCCTGGAGCAGATCTCGGTACTGAAGTATCTGGGTCTCCCGCTCAAACAGATCCGCGCGCTGCTCGCGGAGGAAACGGCTCTGCCCGAAACCCTCCGGACGCAGCAGCGCGCTCTGATCGAAAAGCGCCGCCAGCTCGACCGCGCCATCGAAGCCATCGCACAAGCCGAAAGCTCGATGCGCGGGCCGGGCGAACCCGACTGGCAACTCATCCGGCAAATTATCCAGGAGATTGAAATGCAACAGGACACGGATTGGGCGAAAAAGTATTACAGCCCCGAGGCACAAGCCAAGGTGGAGGAGCGGAAGAAGCTCTGGTCGCCGGAACTGCAAGCTCAGGTGAGCGCGCAATGGAACCAGCTGTTCGCCGATATCGAAGCGGCCATCGCGGACGGCGAGCCTCCCACAAGTGAGCGAGCCAGGGCTCTGGCCGCGAGATGGAAGGAATTGGTGAGCGGCTTCACGGGCGGCGACCCCCAGATTCAACAAGGCCTCAACCAGATGTGGTCGGACCAGCAGAACTGGCCCCAGGCGGCGCAATCCTACCGAATCAAGCCCGAGATCCAGGACTATATCGTCCAGGCGATGAAGCCGCGCCCGGATGCGTGAACTGAGGCGAATCTATCGCCGCAGGAACTGGAAACCGATCTCGCGCCCGAAACCCTGTTGAAGGGCCAGCGAGATCCAAAGCATCGCAAACGGCTCCAATACGCGTGCCTGCCTGAGCGGGCCGGCGTCAATCGGCTCAAACCCGAGTTCGCCGGCCAGTCCGCCCGCCACCTGCTTGGCCTCGGCATCATCGCCGCAATAAAAAAGTACGGGCCTGGCCTGCGGAAATTTGGAATCCGCCATGATGTTCGAGCCCACCGTGTTGAACGCCTTGACAACCCGCGCTCCCCTGGCCCATTCCGAAATCTTCTCGGCGCCCGACGTGTCGGTGCCGAGGGCCAGCCCTGCCAGGCGCGGAAGAATCGGATTGGTGGCGTCGATCAGGATTTTGTCGCCGAAGTCCCCTACCTGGCTGACCGCATCCTGCGCCGCTTCCCATGGCGTGGCCAGCAGCAGCACGTCGCTTTCGCCGACCGCCTGTTGCAGCGATCCGCCCTTGGCCGCGCCGCCCGCGCGGGCTAGCAACGCAGCCGCTTCCGGCGACTCCGGATTCCTGAAACTGAAGAATACATCGTGTCCGCCGCGCGACCATGCCGTGCCGAGCGTACCGCCCACATTCCCGGACCCGATAATGCCGATTTTCATCCTGAAAGCTCCTCCTGTTTCATTCTGCCTTGCCCAACTTGCCCCGTCTATCTCATACTTACCTGCCGGTTCCTACCGTACCCAAAAGTGCGTAGCGCAATTTTTGGCCATATGGCAGCCTCAGAGAGAATGGCCAGGCCGGGACCCTCGAGACATCTTTGGATCGCGCCAGCGGGCGGCCTGCTCCTGCTGACGGCCGCGCTCGGTGCGGCCCAGCCGTTATCGCGCCCCGCCTACCAGATTCTCCGGTATGAGGAGGACTGGCGTTTCCTCGCCGATCCATCCGCGCGCATCGATGCGTGGGACGGCTGGAAGTACATACCTCTCGGCTCCCCGGAACACTTCGTCACCCTCGCCGGCGAGGCCAGAGCGCGGTACGAAGTCCTGAACCATCCCGGATTCGGAAGCGGCCCCACCGACGACAACGGCTACCTTCTCGAGCGATACCTGTTTTCAGCCGACCTGCACCTCGGCTCCCGGTTCCGGATCTTCACCGAACTCCAGAGCGGCCTCGAAAACGGGCGCAACGGCGGTCCGAGGCTGACCGACCGCGACCAGTTGGATCTTCACCAGGCCTTCGTCGACATGGCTCTTCTGCCGGGAAGCCGGAAAAAACTCACGCTGCGCGTCGGCAGGCAAGAGGTCCGTTTCGGAACCGGCCGGCTCATCTCGCCCGGCGAAAGTCTCAATGTCCGAAGAAGCCTGGATGGGGCCCGCCTGATTTACGAGTCCGGCAAGTGGACCTGGAATTTGACGGCGATGCGCATCGTCGGTATTTCGCCCGGGTTCTTCGACGATGCGCCGGACCACACGCAGAGTTTCTGGGGCGTCGGCCTGATTCGCCCCCACCCCGTCTGGCGAGGAGCGCAATTCACCGTCTACTATCTCGGCACGGCTCGGAAGTCGGCCGTTTTCAACAGAGGCGCCGGCAGCTCAACCCGGCACACCGCCGGCACGCGCACCTGGTTCGACAGCACCCGTTGGGACAGAAGCTACGAGGCCATCTTTCAGTCCGGCACGTTCGCCGGGCTTCCCATCCGCGCGTGGGCTCTCTCGTCCGAGACCGGCTTCACTTTCCCGGATGCCCGCTTCAAGCCCCGCCTCGGCTTGCATGCCGATGGGACGAGCGGCGACCGGAACGCCAGATCGCTTGGGTCCTTCGATCCGCTCTTTCCATCTTCCACCGCCTATCCGGATCCCTCCGGAATGTTGGGCCCGACGAATCTGGTGGTGGTGGAGCCGACTCTCCGGCTGCAACTGAACCGCAGCCTCGCCCTCACGCTCGCCACCGCATCGTTCTGGCGGGAAAGCCTCGCCGACGGAATCTACGGTATTTTTCTCACGCCGCTTCGATTCGCCGGCAGGAGCAACGCGCGGTATGTTGCCACTCACGTTTCCGCGGTCGTGCCGTGGCGCCTGAGCCGGCATCTCACCGCGACCGTCTACGCCCAGCATTTCTTCAACGGGCCCTTTCTCAAAGAGTCTTCGCCCAGCCGGACCGTCAATTTCTTGAATGGAACCCTGTCGTATCGTTTCTGATCCACACCCAATTAAGGAGAAATCATGAGCCTCAAGAATCCGAACAGAGTCAGCGATTCCCGCCCCAAGCGCATCGCGATTGTCATCTCAAACCCGGCTGTCTCAACGACCACGAACTGGCCCGTGGGCTTTTGGTGGAGTGAGCTGACGCACCCTTATTACGTCCTGACGGAAGCCGGTTATGAGGTGGAGGTCTTCAGCCCGGACGGCGGCAGGTGCGAAGCCGACGCCATGTCGGATCCGCGCGATCCCTCGGGCTATTCGTCCACCGACCTGATCAGCATGGGCTTCATCGCAACCCCCGCGCTCTCGGCTCTGGTCGAGGACACGAAGAAAGTCTCGGACATCGATGTCGCCCGGTTTGACGGCATCATCGTCGCCGGAGGACAAGCCCCGATGTTCACCTTCGCGAACGCGGCGCCGCTCCAAAGCAAGTTCGTCGAGTTCTACGAACAGGGCAAGATCGCGTGCGCGCTTTGCCACGGCACAGCCATCCTTCGCTATGCCAGACTCTCGAGCGGCGAGTTTCTCGCAAAGGGCAAGACCGTCACCGGCTTTGCCAACGTCGAGGAAGATTTCGCCGACAACGCGGTCTGGTCGATGAACCTGCTGCCGCGCGACCGGCACGTGATGCCCTGGCGCATCGAGGACGAACTGAAACGCATCGGCGCCAACTACATTCAATCGGGCCTCTGGAAGGGCTTCGCGATTCGCGACGGCAACCTCATCACCGGCCAGCAGAACTTTTCCGGCGAGGAGACGGCGCGCCTGCTGGTCGAGACTCTGGGACGATGATGAGATGCCGAAAAACCGGCTGGAAGCTTTCAGCGACGGTATCATCGCCATCGCCATCACGCTTTTAATCCTAGAGATCCACGTACCGGAAGTCGGTTCAGAGGACGGCGCCCTGCTCGCCGTCCTCCTCCAACGTCTCCCCGACTTTGCGGTATACGCCATCAGCTTCGCCGTTTGCTCCGTTTGGTGGATCTCCCATCACGGGCTTATCCACGACATTCACTCCGTCGACCGGGGCCTGCTTTGGATCAACAATCTGTTCCTGATGCTCATCGCGTTCATGCCCTTTCCGACCGGGCTTCTCGGCAAGCATCCATCGCAACCGGCGGCCACGGCGTTCTATGGATTGGTTTGTATGCTGACCGGGCTTTCGTTCTGGCTCATGCGTTGGTACGCGTCGTCGCGCGGCCTCATGAATCGCGACCTGTCGGCGGAGAGCGTAAAGCGCCGCCTGCGCGTGTCGTTCTTAAGTCCGGCGCTCTACTTCCTCGGTACGATCATCTCTCTCCGCTATCCGAGCCTCGCGCTCCTGCTGTACGCCGCGATTCCGGGTTTCTTCGCCGTCAAAAACCTTCGCGGTCCCGCCCCGAGCGAGAACTGAGTTTTCGCACTCCCGCCCTCGTTGGGCTATTTTGAATATTCGGCAACCAGAATGAAACTTCAACTGATTGACTGGATTATCGTCGCCGTTTCACTGCTCATCTGCTTCGTCCCGGCTCTGTTTTTCGGCAAGCGCTCCGGCAAGAACACTTCCGAGTTCTTCGCCTCCGGACGCAGCGTGCCGTGGTGGCTGGCCGGACTCTCCATGGTGGCAACCACCTTCTCGAGCGACACGCCGAACCTGGTCACCAACTTTGTGCGCACCCAAGGCGTCGCCGGCAACTGGCAGTGGTGGGCCTTCACGCTCACCGGCGTCGCCACCGTCTTTTTCTACGCGCGGCTGTGGCGGCGCTCCGGCGTGCTCACCGACCTCGAATTCTACGAACTCCGCTATTCCGGACGCGCCGCGAGCGCCGTGCGAGGCTTCCGCGCCGTCTACCTCGGGTTCTTCTTCAACTGCATCATTATGGCGAGCGTGAATCTGGCGGCCTGCAAGATCGCCGCCGTCCTGTTCGGATTCACGCGCCTCCAAACGCTCACCGCGGTGGGGCTGCTCAATGTCGTATTCGCGGCGCACTCCGGACTGTGGGGCGTGCTCGTCATCGACATGATTCAGTTCTTCATCAAAATGTCGGCCGTCATCGCCGCCGCCTACTTCGCCGTGCGGCTGCCCGAGGTGGGCGGACTCTCCGGCCTGGTGACCAAGCTTTCGCACACCACCGGACCGAACGGCCTCAACTACCTCAACATGCTGCCCGACTTCGCCAACCAGTGGGACCTGGCCGTGGCCGTGTTCATCATGCCAGTCGCCGTGCAATGGTGGGCCGTCTGGTATCCCGGCGCCGAACCGGGCGGCGGCAGTTACATCGCGCAGCGCATGCTCGCCTCCAAAACCGAGAAGGACTCTCTCGGCGGCACGCTCTTCTTCAACGTCGCTCATTACGTGCTGCGGCCCTGGCCGTGGATTCTGGTGGGCCTCGCCTCGCTGATCGTCTATCCGCAACTCACCGACATCCAGAAGGCTCTGCCCAACCTCGACCCCACACTGCTCGACCACGACATCGCGTATCCCGCCATGCTGCGCTTTCTGCCCGCGGGTTGGATCGGGCTCATGGTGGGCGGGCTGATCGCCGCAAATTCGTCCACGATTCTCACTCACCTGAACTGGGGCGCGTCGTACCTGGTTCACGACTTCTACCGCCGGTTTTTGAAGCCCGACGCCCCGGAAAAGCACTACGTCGCGGCCGGGCGCATGGCCACCGTTCTGCTGTTCGCCGCCTCGTCCATCCTGGTCTTCTTCTTCCAATCGGCGCAGGACAATTTCAATATCATGCTTCAGGTGGGCGCGGGCACGGGACTGCTTTACCTGCTCCGCTGGTTCTGGTGGCGCATCACCGCGTGGTGCGAAATTGTGGCCATGATCAGTTCGTTCCTGGTGTCGCTCGTGCTCCTGTTCCTGCGGCGCGGCGGCACCAACCTCGGCACGCACCGCGAACTGCTGCTCACCATCGTCGTCACCACCATCTGCTGGGTGATCACGGCCTTCGTGGGACCGCAGACCGACCGCGCGACGCTCATCAACTTCTACCGCCTGGTGCGGCCCTTTGGTCCCGGATGGGAGCAGATCCGTGTCGCCGCCGGAGTCTCGGACGCCGAAGCCGCCGACAATACCCGCACGCAGAATATACCGCTCGCGCTGCTCGGCTGGTTGACCGGGTGCTCGATGATCTGGTCCGCGCTGTTCTCGGTCGGAAATTTCCTCTATGGGCGAACCGGGTATGCCGTCGCCCTGCTCGTGGTCTTCCTGGTGAGCAGCATCATCCTGGTCCGCGTCATCAACCGGCTATGGCGCTGAGCGGCGTCGCGGAAGCGCCGGGGCGGGTGAACCTGATCGGTGAGCATATCGACTATCACCGCTTGCCCGTGCTGCCCATCGCGCTCGACCGGCGCGTGCGCGTCGAATGGCGCCGCCGCGACGACCGCACCATCCGCGCTTCGAGCGCCGGCTTCGAACCGCGCTCCTTCGAATGGACCCCGCAACTCGCTCCCGTTGCCGCGGGCGATTGGGAAAACTACGTCCGGGCCGCCGCCCAGGCTGTCGCCGCCAGGTGGGGCGCGGGATGCGGCATCGACGCCGCCGTTCACTCCACACTGCCGGCCGCCGCCGGACTGTCGTCCTCTTCGGCGCTCATCGTAGCGGTGACGCTCGCGCTGCTCGAGGCCAACGGAATTGCCGCGAGTTTCGAAGAATTGATGGACGTGCTGCCCGAAGGCGAGCACTTTGTCGGCACGCGCGGCGGCGGCATGGACCATGCGGCCTCGCTCGGCTCGCAGGCCGGGTGCGCGTCGTTTATCGAATTTGCGCCCCTGCGGCTCACGCCGGTGCCGCTGCCGCCCGATTGGGTGTTTCTCGTCGCCGACAGCGGCAAGGTTGCCGAAAAATCGGGCGCCGTGCGCGATGAATATAACGCCCGGCGCGCGGCGGGAGCGGCAGCCCCCGCCAAACTCGGCTTTGCGAGCTACAGCGAAGCCACTGTAGAAGCCGCCGACCATCTCGAGCCTGGACGAGAACGCGACGCTTACCTGCACGTGGTCACCGAAGCCCGGCGCGTCCACGAAGCCGTCGACGCGATTGGCGCGGCCGACGCGCCGCGATTCGGGCGGCTGCTGTCGGAATCGCACGCGAGCCTCCGCCACCGCCTTCGCGTTTCCTGCCCCGAACTCGACCGTTTGGTGGAAGCCGCGCTCGCCGCCGGAGCGCCCGGCGCGCGCCTCACCGGAGCGGGCTTCGGCGGTTGCGCCGTGGCATTTTCGACCGCACAGCAGGCTCCGGCGGTGCGAGCGGCGCTCGCCGCCTGCGCGCCCTCCGCGATTCTCGAAGCCGTGCCGAGCGACGGCGCGCTCCTGTTAGCATCAGCCTATGGCCGCCGTTCCGGTTGATCCAACCAAGGTCCGCGAGTTCAAGGATGCCGGCGCGTTCTATCGCTGGCTGGCGAAAAACCATGCACGCGAGAATGAACTCTGGATCAAGATGCACAAGGTCGGCTCCGGGCTAAAGTCCATCGGAACCAAGGACGCCATCGACGCCGCCCTGTGCTGGGGTTGGATCGACGGCATCCGCAAAGGGTTCGATGAGCGGAGCTTTTTACAGCGCTTCACCCCGCGCCGTCCAAAGAGCATCTGGAGCCAGGTCAATGTCGAGAATGTCGCCCGCCTGATAGCCGAAGGGCGGATGACCGAGCACGGTTTGCGGCACGTCGAAGCCGCCAAAGCCGACGGACGCTGGCAGCGCGCCTACAGCGGCAGGCGCGATATGCAGCTTCCCGATGACCTGCTGGCGGCGATCGACGCGGAACCGAAAGCCAAAGCCATGCTGCCCAGGCTCAATTCGGTGAACCGGTTTGCGCTGGCGTTCCGGGTGACGAATCTCAAGACCGAGGCGGCCCGGAGAAGGAAAATCGCGGAGTACGTTGCGATGCTGAAGCGCGGAGAGACGCTGCTCCCGCAAAAGTTGGATTAGTTCACGAACGGTCCGCCGCCGCCGTGCTTCTTCATGTACACGTCGAACTTGCGGCGGGCGCGCTGAATTTTCCAGTTGCGGTACTGCTCCTGAATGCGCGCGAAAATGCCCGGACCCCGGCTCCGCGCACGGGCATAGGACGGGGCGCGGCTCGATTGCTGGAGTTTGAACCAGCCATAGCCCACCAGCATGCCGCCGAAGTGAGCTACATTACTCACGCTCGAGTTGGCGCTGAACGACATGATAAAGGCGATGCCCGCCATGATGGCCACCATGTACTTCGCCTTCATCGGAAAAATGAAGCTGAAGAGCACGGTGGAATCGGGAAACAGCATCCCGAAGGCGAGCAAAACGCCGTAAATCGCCCCCGATGCGCCGATGGTCGGCGTGAGCGGGTCCCCGAAAAGATAGTTGGCGGCAATCACGCACACGCCGGCTCCGGCTCCGCAGATGAAGTAGTACTTCAGAAAGCGGCGGGTGCCGAGAGCGTTCTCCACTTCCTTGCCGAACATCCAGAGCATCAGCATGTTGAACAGGATGTGCTGGTAGTCGGCCGCGCTGTGAAGAAACATGTAGCTCACCAGCTGCCAGATGAACAGCCGGTTGACTACCTGGTAAGGAACCAGGCTAAACAGCGCGAATTCCGCACGGTAACCGGCGCGGACGGCGAAGAAATAGACCAGAAAAATCGCCGTATTTATGATGAGCAGCCACTTCACTCCGTCCGGCAACACGTTCCGCGACGAGTAGCCGGGAGCGTATGTTCTGGAGGAGAAGCCCATCTACGGCCAGAATAACAGAGTCCGTCGAGAACTCAGTCGGTCCTTTGCTGAGCGGCGTCCTGGCGCTTTAAACGGCGGTTGAGCGCGATTGAACCGGCTTGAGCGCCGAGCGCAAGCGCGCACCACACTTGCCAGTGGGAGAACGTGCCGTCTTCGAGGAAGAACTCGCCGAAGACTCCGAGGTCCGCGCCGAGCCGCCAAAAACCCAGGATGCCGAAGGACAACGCCGCCGGAGTGAGAAAAGCCGCTACCAGCCGCAGCCCTTCCGTGGAGACGGCGGAGGTGCGGTCGAGCGCCGGCTGCAGGCGCTCGGCCATTGCCGCCAGGCGCGCCTGATTCGAAATTTCCTGCCAATTTAAAGCCGGCCAACTCATAAAAAAGACCCTTCGCCCTTCTTACCACATAGATGCTACGTAGAGAGGCGAGGTTTCGAAGAGTTCCGCTCCGCCCATTCGTCATCGTGTAATCACACGTCAAAACGTTGCGAACGAAACGAACCCAATTTGCCCCAAACAACGTTTCGGACAAACATTCGGAAAAGTTTACCCTCCGACATCCGTTGTCGCATGCCAAATCGTATTCAGGGGGACGGCGATGTTCGCCAAGTAATGAATTTGAAACTGGGGCCGCTTCGTGGGGCCCTCTCTGGAGTGTCAAAAATGAAGCCAATTTCCAACGGATTGCTCGCCGGGGCGCTGTTCGCCGCGATGAGCGCCGGCGCTTTCGCTTCGAGCCATCGTGAAGCTCTCACGGTGCTCAACGAGCCTTGCGCCGACAACACCGACACGTTCGCCTGGGTGGCGGACAAATCGCACGACAAGTTGTACCTTGTCATGGACTTCTACCCGCTGCACGAGCCCGGCCAAGGCAATCAGGGCCTGCGCGCCTGCAACGGCTATCGCTACGAATTCCACATCGGCAAAGGCACCAGCCTGGCCGACAAAATCGTCTACCGTGTGGAATTCACCAACACCCTTCCGGCCACCAAGCCGCCCACGGCGGGCGACTCGGTGGGTGGCGGCAACGAACTGCTCTGGCAGTTGACCGGCGGCACCGAGACCATGACCATCACCCGCGTCGCCGGCTCTGAAAACCAGAACTCCGACGGCGATGTCATCCTTGGCAAAGACCTGCCCGTGCTGCCCAACAACCACGGTCCGCAAACCGACCGCCTGGTTTACAAGCTCGGCCCCTTCCAGGGATATGACTCGAAAACGGCCACCAGCCGCGAAGTCGGTCTCTACGACCAGAACTTCATCGATAGCTACATTCAGAAGCTCTCCAACGGCGGCCGCATCATCGCCGGGCAGTTCGACGACCCCTATCAGTTGGATGAAAAGGGTATCTTCGACCTCCTCAACCTGAACCGCAACGACCTCGGCAACATCGACGGCGCGCGCCGTCCGCCGGGAAAGGACGTCTTCACCGGCTTCAACATCTTCTCAATTGCCATCGAGATGCCGATGAGCGACATCTTCCCGCAGGGCATTCCGCACAACGGAGTCGGCCTCAGCAACTCGACCGACAGCCTGCTGCGCATCTGGTCCTCCATCAGCCGCCAGGAGACGCAGACCGTCGACCCCACCAACAACATCACCGGCTACAAGGGTTCGGGCCGCTGGGTGCAGGTGGGACGCAACGCGCTGCCGCTGTTCAACGCCGGCCTGGTGGGCACCGTGCGGCAGGGCCAGTACCTGCACACCACGCCGATGAACGACGTAACCAACTTCGGCAACGACGTGCTTTATCCGGTGCTGGTCCGCGACCTCGAACTGCTGGGCGTGTATAAGGCGCTCGGCGTTCCGGCCGATGCGGTGGCCAAGCTGAAGGGCCCGCGCGTCGACATCATCAACGCCATCAACCTGGGCCGTCCGATCCCGATCGCCGACGGGTCCACCGGCGACGTCCTTACCGTGGACGCCGCCATCGACTCCATGTTCCCGAACGGCCGGAAGATCGGCGGCGGTACGGCGCCCAACCGCAATCAGGTGAACGTCAACACGGTGTTGATCAGCCTGATTGCCGCCGGCGACCCCAACGCCGGGTTGGCCAAGGGCACCGAGACCAACGACAAGGATTACCTGGACCGCTTCCCGTTCCTGGCGCCGGCCCATCAGGGTCTGCTCCAGGGTCATGGCGGCACCAACAATCCGTCGACCCCGGTTATCCCGTTACCTCAGTAGATAGACCCTTCGGAGGCGGCACCCGCATCTGCGCGGTGCCGCCTCCCTCATTTGCGTTTATGCGATTGGCTTACTTCCTTCTAATATGCGCCGCCCTCGAGGCGCACGATATGTGGATCGAGCCGGCCACCTTTGCGCCGGCCACCGGTCAGATTGTCGGCATCCGGCTGAAGGTCGGGCAGGACCTGCTGGGCGACCCGATTCCACGCAGTTCGTCCCTCATCCGCGACTTTGTCGCGCTGGATAGCGAGGGCCGCAAGCCCGTGGTGGGTCGGGAGGGGTCGGACCCCGCGGGCTTCGCTCGCGCCTCTGGACCGGGACTGATGATTCTCGGCTACAGCAGCAATCCGAGCTCGGTGGAGCTTCCGGTTGAAAAGTTCCGCCAGTATCTCAAAGAGGAAGGTCTCGAGAAGCGCATCGCGGTTCGCGAGGAGCGTGCGCAGAAGGAACAGTTCTCGCGCTGCGCCAAGAGCCTGCTGCTGTCCGGCGCTGCCTCGGCGTCAGAGGGCGACCGCGCCTTGGGGTTCACGCTCGAACTGGTAGCCGAGCGCAATCCTTACCTGCTCGGCGCGGGCGAAGAACTTCCGTTGCTGCTGACTTACCTGGGCCGTCCGCTGGCCGGAGCGCTGGTGGTGGCGATGACCCGGGCGGGCGAGAAGATTTCGGCGCGCACGGACGCAGCGGGGCGCGTGCGGCTGAAAGTTGCCCGGAACGGATTCTGGATGATCAAAGCGGTTCACATGATTCCCGCCCCGGCCGGGTCGGGCGCCGACTGGTCGAGTTACTGGGCTTCTCTGACCTTTGAGCGGAGGCCGTCATGAGGGGGATGCTGCTGGTCGCCGCCGCGCTGTGCGGCCTGGCCGCCGCTCACGAAATCGGCACTACGCGCGCCGATGTTCGCCTCGACGGCAGGCGCTACGACGTCACTCTCGTCACCGACTCGGCGAGCCTGCTCGAAAAAATGGGTGGTGCCTGGAGTCCGGCGATGTTTGAAAAGCGCGTGCATCTGGCTTTCGACGGCTCCGACGTGAGGCCGGAGATCGCGTACGCCGTGGAGGGTAACAGCGCCGTGATTCACCTTCGCGGCGAGGCTCCGGAAGGCGGACGGCAATTCACCTGGAATTACGGCTGGACGTTTGCCACCTACGCGCTGACGGTGCACGCGGGCGGCAGTCAGACGACGGTGTGGCTGGAAGGCAATCAGCCGAGCGCGCCCTTCGCGCTGGCCGCGAGCGAATCGCACGGGAGCACGTTCCGGCGCTACCTGGCGCTCGGCTTCACGCACATCCTTCCCTACGGGTTCGACCATGTGCTGTTCGTGCTCGGGATTTACCTGCTCAGCCGGCGCGCGCGCCCGGTGCTCGCGCAGGTGAGCGCGTTCACGGTGGCGCACTCGATCACGCTCGGCTTGAGCATGTACGGCGTGATTTCACTGCCGTCGCGCGTGGTGGAGCCGGCGATCGCGGTGTCCATTGCTTATGTGGCCATCGAGAATCTGTTTCTGGCCGAATTGAAGTCGTGGCGCGTGGCGCTGGTGTTCTGCTTCGGACTGCTGCACGGCATGGGGTTCGCCGGAGCGCTACAGGAGTTAGGTTTGCCGCGCTCGGAATTTTTGACGGCGCTGCTGAGCTTCAATCTGGGCGTGGAGGGCGGTCAATTGGCGGTAATTGGGACAGCGTTTCTGCTGGTCGGCTGGCAATTTTCGAATCGCACCTGGTATCGGGCTCGGGTGGTGATCCCGGCGTCGCTCGCAATTGCGGTAACGGCGATTTACTGGACGTTCGAGCGCATCTGGACCTAAAAAAGGGGCCTGCCTGAACTGCCACCTTTCGCCTTTCGCGAAAAGGTGCCTATGCTGAGTGTCCCCTTTTCCGAACCGCGCGGTGACATCTAAGCGTTAGAAAAAGATGGACAAAGTCATTGTACTGGCGT